>Ga0256834_1000461_pt1 | contig 29229 bp, 62 predicted proteins | sample 4281140metaG_FD_190536 | JGI IMG/M metagenome (GOLD analysis project Ga0256834, IMG submission 190536) | Hydrothermal vent microbial communities from East Pacific Rise, Pacific Ocean - 4281-140 | ecosystem: Environmental > Aquatic > Marine > Hydrothermal vents | place: Pacific Ocean: East...
GTCTACTGTCAGCATTGTAACCCACGAAGAAGTGGATGTATCATACGCTTTGAGTGTCCACGTTTTAGCACTATAATCAACGACAATAACCTGAAGATCAGTAAGCTGGATAACTGCTTCAGTACTAGAAGGAACGTACTCAGGCATGATTATCACCTCATCGAAACGTATAAACTACCTGTGATATAAAGATTTTGTTCCAGAGGCACGTTTACATATTTTGGCACAATCAATTTACCATGAATTGTGAGGGATTTTGAAATTGTTAAAGAAGAAACTTTAGCAGAATCGAGGATAGTTGTAGGCATCTCAGTGGTCAGTGGAAGATCATATACCCACGCCTTTACAAAACCATCAATATATGCAGCAGTAATGTTTTTTCTACCAGTCATGATTACCTCCTCGTGTTTTCTTCAATAAACTTTTTACACTCCATACACGTAATTGTCTGTGCTGGATACTTTACTACGACTTGAACTGTTACCTTTTTGTTGTCGTCAATTGTTATAGTACTACCACAAAACGGACATTTTCTAACTTTCATATTTTATACACCTCCACAATAAGTAAAAATTTAACGATATATGTCTGGTTCGTGAAGGAGAAAGTCTCTAATCTTACCGCTAAAGCTATCTATGAGTTTTCTAAACGTGTCATAGGGCATGATGCCAAATACTGTTCTGAATGAGATTCTAGCAGTCTGGTCACTTATGTTGGTGAAAGATGCAGAAAGCTGATCAGTAGCGTATAGTGCGAGAGAGTAGTTGGTGAGGAACTCAAATGGTTTGTTATACAGGTCGGCCGACATAGCTGGATCGTTGATTATGACCTGGTCATCGATATAAAATGTTCCTGCGATTGCGTAGTCCGGGTCTGGCTGTGCAGCGTATTCGAGAGGGATTGCAACGAGTTTGGTCTGATAACCTGTCGTGCTGTAAGCTCTCATCATAGCAATTGGGACGGTGTAAGTGATGCTAGTGCCTGGGGGAAGCTCCATGTTATCTCCGATTACAAATCCCCTGATCACGTTTTTAGCCTTTAGAGCGAGTATAATTTCCCTTAGCGAAATGGGTATTACGAAAGGCGCTTCCATACAAAAAATAAAAAGAAAAGAGTTTTAAATTTTTTGATAAGAGTTATCTTCTTCTGTGTCTTCTGTGAGAGTGTCTTTTATGAGTGTGTCTTTTGTGATGCCTCCTATGCCTGGCCATACTCGTTTTCTTGCGTTTTGATTTATTAGTCTTTGTTCTTTTTCTAGACTTCCTACGCCTGTGTGGAACTGAGGAGAGAGCTGCAGACAGGATTTCTCTGTCCCTTTTGGTGAGCTTCTTACCTTCTGCAACCTTACGCATCACTCTTTCTAAGCTAGTGCCTGAATCTCTCTCATCACTCTTGTGCTGTGCGTCCGCGACTGCTGATAGTAACTGTTTGTCAAACTTTGAAAGTTTCTTGCCTTCAGCAACTTTACGCATTACCTCTGTGAGAGGGTCTTCCGTCATCGTCTCGACCTCCTTCTTCTGCCTTTTCTTCTTCTTTTTCTAAGCCTAGAAAGAGTGAGGTGTGTGCAGGCTCTACGCTTGAGAAGCTCAGTGACGTGGACTCTTTTACCTTTGATTGTAACGTAAGAACCAACCTCAGCATTACAGATTTTTCTACTTATTGTGAGGGGTATTTTTTCATCAGGTTTAATGAGACCAAGACGTTCAAGCTGTCTGCGGTAAGTGCCTTTTTTAAGATCCTGAATCCAATAATCCGTCATTAGTAAAAAATAATTTGAAGGCTATATATTTTTTATTTCAAGAGCAAATATAATAGTATTGCAACTAAAGCAAGAGGGGCTATAATTTTAAGTGTAGAAGGAGTTGGTTCTGTTAGAGTAGTACCAGATTTTTCAGTTTTTTGAGTTGAAGGTGTTGTTAAGGTGTAGAACTCGTTTGGTTTAGTGTCTGAAGGTTTAGATACTAAATTAATCGGTTTTTTAGCAATTCTTCTTTGTGTTGATGTGGTTGTGGTTGGTTTCAAAGATACTGGTGGTGTAAACGGAAGAGCTTTTGTTTTTTTGATTATAACATTTCCTGCATAAACCCATAATATTGCAGGTTCTGTAACTGTTATTGTACGATTAATAACATTATTGTGTAATGCATGCCATTTATCCAGCCATGCTTCTTGCAGAACTTTATTTCGTAACTTAGATTTGTTTATGGTATCTAGATATGTTATTCCTATTTTACCCTTATCTTCCCAATTACCAGGTTCTGCATTCAAATTACCTGTGATAAGATATTCGCCTGGTGGAAGGACAACCCAATCAACTAGTAAAGAATGAATAAGACCATACCGTCCATAACAAGGAGTAATAAATTGTGGTTGAGATAAAATTATTTTATTTAGAATTATTGGAATATTGTTTTTTTGTGCTAAAACAATATTGGATATTGCTCTCGCAGCGAATAGTCTGTTATTATATTGTATATTTGCTTTTTTAAAAAATTCATAAATATATGATCTAAAGTCCATTGTATCACCCCGTTACGTAGTTCCACATTTTTTCAGCTTCTGGTTTCTTCAGGTGTCTGTGCTCATTATCAAGGTTGTATCCGTCAACTTCAGGTGGCATACCAGGGAAGGGGACAATTTTGCTGAAGGCACATTCTGTAAACTTGCAGTAACACCATGCGACTTTAGTACTACCATCGTCAAGGGAGACTATACAGGGAAACTGATGTCCGTAGTAGATGTTGTTCCAGGTTTCTTCTGGAGAAGGCAGATTGTCAGTTATTTTAATTATGTGAGGCCTATCAGTATATACAACTGCTGCAAAGAACTTTGGTACCAATCCAAGCCAGCCTGTAGATACGTTATAGTGTGCTGCTTTTGCGTAGTTGTCTAGAATTGTATTACCCGGCCAGTAAACCTCATCTTTAGCAGGATCTGCGTACTGTTCAGCTAGAGCTTTTGCGACTCTACTTTTTAGATCACTATTACCAGTAAACGAAGGTATGCCAAAACTGATGTTGGGTAAATTAAAATGAAGTGCTTCAGCAATGTTCTTTTCAAAAGCAATAAATGCAACAGCAAGAGCGGCTACAGCAGCAATAGCCAGAACTGCAATATGGTTGTCGAACTTAGCAAACTTAACTGTGAAAAGTAGTGTAAATAGAAATACTAGTGCAACTAAACTAATCTTTTCGTTAAAGTCTGAATCACTTTGCATTATATTCTGAATTTTGTAAAACGCATAAGCTGCAATAGCGAGAATAACTAAGTAGATAAAATCTCTAAAATGAAATTTGAATTCACTGTGTAATTTAACATGTAGTGATTTACTTGTAGCGTTTTCACTCATATTCTAACTTTATGATGTTCGATTAAAAAGATTGCTACTACAACGATAAGGAATGTCGGGATTAACATATTAAACGATTTATCTGGCGTAAACGTGACTTCGTGAAAGCTAAATGGCTTCTTGGGAGGATGAGTAAAAGTGTACCAGACGAGGACAATAATTACAACTGTTGCTATTGATAAAACCACTGTTAGAAGATCTTTAAACATATTAACCACCTAAAAAATGAAAAAATTAGACTCTGTGAATTGGGAGCTCAATGAGGCAAACGTCAGATATGCTACCATCAGGTCTGAGCGGATCGAACTTATACTTATTCGTGTTATTAATAGTCCTCGGGTAAACAACTATGTCTATGTAAGTTCTGGCTGCAAGGTACTCATTCTTCTTTATTCTCACAGGAGCAAGACCAGGATCGTACATTATGTGCTGGTTAGTAGTGCTGTTGGACACGAGAATAGTCGTTTTAACACCACCTGGAATTCTGTGCACGATGTCAATTGTGCCGAGCTGCGGAGTGTAGTATATCCAGAGCGTAACAGAGGCAACAGAGCTGAGGTGAACAGTAAATGTTTTAGTCGAAGAATCATATTCCCAATTACCGGCAGTAGTACCGTAACCGAGCTTAGTGTAGGACGTGCCGCTAACGGTAATAATCTCAACTATATCTTTTATGTCATAATAATTTGTAGGTATGAGCTGAGGAAGCTGGAAAGTTATCGTGAGAGCTGTAGAGTTAACTGCAGCATTAGCTATGTCAGAGCTTGTAGCTTCTATTGCAGGAGTTGCATTGGTTTCGATGTACGCTTTTGCGGGGACGATCACCTTAAACTCATCACCTTCTACAAACTGATAGTCTATGTCCTGAGGAATTTCATAACTAGCAATGATATCTGGAGTTCTGTAATCAGGAGTTCTCCATACAAAATCGTTCTCGTTCAAAAGAATACTCATGATATAACCTCCTTAAAAAGGTATAAAGAAATTACGTTTCAACGTCGACATCTGGCAGTTCAAGGTAGTTGTTATCGTTAGTTGGGTCGTACGTCACATCAGTGTTGAGCATGAGGGCGATTTCTCTGTCCTGCACAAACGTGATCGAATCGGCTTCAGGGTTGATCATTTTCATGCTGGCTATTGCGTTGCTAGACATCCTGACAGTCGGGGTCTTCATGCTGTCGCTCTGGTCTGTTATGCTCATCTGCCTGAACTTGTGGTACGTGAAAACTTCAGTGAGAGGAGTCCAGGTCTTGTCGGCAGGAAGTTTGTATGCAAAATAGAGCTGCGCCTTGACGGGGAGTTCATTACCATTAGTGTCGTACAACTTCATGATTATGTGAGCTATCTGCGGCCAGGTAACTTTCGCTCCGGCTGGCACCTTATATATCACGATGGGGGTAGCTACGTTCGCAATGTTCGCCTGCTGGGTAATACCATTTAAGTTAAGATTAAAAGACATACCACCTCACCTCCTTACGCAGGTATTTTACCTATAACATAATTTGCTATCATATTACCAACAGCCAGAGCGAACGTGAGGACTGCATACTTCCTGTGACCAGCTATTTCGAGTATCGTACCGAGCACAATACCAACAATGAATGCATTCACAACATCGGCAAAGTCCTGGAAGTACTTAGCAGTGTATTTATCAAGCTCACTGGTACACCACCTGACGACGATAAGAAGGATCGCTACGGCAAAAACCTCAGTCCAGTCTTCTTTGTGAGTAGGCAGATATATAGACTTTCTAGCCATAGTCATTTCTCATTAAAATAGAATAAAAAGATTATGTTTTGCAGAATATTGTGTGTATGTGTGATATGTCCATTTTTCCTAGTGCGTCCATATAGATGACGTAGTAGAGTGCACACACGACAATCGCTGTAATTATACCGAGCCAGTCTCTGAGTATGTACGAGATTATGCAACCGAACGCTATGCTAATCACACAGGCTTCCGCAAGATAGATCATAGTGGTTCTGCGGTCTTCTTCATTTTTATTGTAGAGTGTTTTTACAGTTAGGGGGGATGAAAGAAACGTCGAAAAGAAGTGTTCACTAACCATAACAGTCGTACCAATTGCGAGAGCGTCAATAATTCTGTCAACCTCAGTCATAATCGAGCTTGAGAGAAAATGTTATATAAGTTTTTGAACGTGTTTGTGTAGGTGATTGAAGATGGGAGTATCTGTGCATCGATTTAGGTGCAGTGCGTGTGAAGATAGAGTATGTGAGATGACAATTTATAGATTTTCTGATATGTCTGAAATGAAACTACCTGCATTATGTCCATATGATACAGACCGATTCAGAAGGAAACCAATATGGCATTGTGTGGATGAACAGATGAACAATATAAAAGTAATTTCTGTCAATGTTGAGAATGAATGTGAGGATGAAGTAGAAAAGTTAGTATATAGCATAGCAAGGATATATTATGATACATTTTATGTTGTTGATCGTTTTCTCGACGATGTTAAACTCGTTATTGTTGTGAATAGTGGTCGGTATTTTTATATTGTGCCTACGTCTAGAGGGGGTGAGATTAGTGAGAGAGTATAATTCGTGGTACTATTATATTTGTATAGGATGTGAAAGATACTGTACAATATATTCATCTGAGAAATTAACAAATCTAAAAGGGTTCTGTCCGTTAAAACTGGATCCTATGTGGGTGTTGGTGGGTAGGAGGGATGAAAATGGGAACTGATTACTATTTGATTGTTGAGGATAAAAAGCAAAAGAAAGTTGGTATATTCTATATTGGTAGGTATTTTACTCCTGAAGTTTTAACGAAGACTGTTGAAGAGTTCGATAGAAAACTGTTTGAATTGGAATCTATAGTAGAAGAAGACACAACACTATTAGAACTTGACGAAGAAAAAATAAATGAAATCCAGGTCGAACAATTCATAAAGCTGTATAACATATACAAGATGTTATTAGATTTTGCGACTGCTATTAATTGTGGAACGACTTTACGCAATGTTTTAGAGATATGGGCAATATATAATATTTGTCGGCGTGCATGGATTTCTAAGAAACTCAATGTAGAGATTATTTCAGAGTATGTCTATCCAGAAGTGAAAAAGAAGTTTGAAGAAGAGGAGTACGAGTTAGTGATAATTGATTAGCCGTAGTATATTTATATTTACTCTTTTTACATTTTTTATGGCTTCAAAGTTACCCGATGTCAAAGAGATTCGCAAGACGCTTATAGAACATTTCGGTAAAGATTGGTGGTTAGAAGTATTAAAGTGGTTAAAAGAAGAGCTAGAATATCCTGATTATTATGATTTACCTGAAGCTCAATTAGTGGAATATCATCTTGTTTTTAGACCATATCTTAAGTCCATTTTCAAGATTAGTAATACAGAGAGTGCGAGCAAACGTTTGATAGCGTATTCAAGAATGAACCTTTTGAAGCACATGAGGCCATCTCTTCTCCCACAGTATCTAGGTATTTTCTGTCCAGTGTATAGATCGAGATCGATTGGTAACTTTGGGTTAGTAACTATGATTCCTGATAAAGAAGTGAAAGACAACAAAATTTTTTCAAGAGCGTTTTTCAATTTGCCCTGGCCGCTTGAACAGAAGGTAAAGAGAACTGTAATTAGCTGCTATGGTATAACTAAACATGGAAGGAGAATTCAGGACGTCGATCAATATCCTCATGGTGGAGTATTTTTAGTGAATCCAGAGCACGATCCAGTTTACGAAAAATATGCCGAATACACAGATTACGCTTATGTCTGTTTGAATTGGAGATTTCCTAAGAATTACGACGAGTTCATAAAAACGCTTGATGGTTCAGTGTTGTTATCTAAGTCGGCTGCCAAGAAGTTGAGGTATAAGAAGATTGCATACGCTATTATTGATAATCCTGCTAAAGAGATAAGTGAAAGAAAATGGTTGTTTATCAAAACGAATATACCCAAAGTTGGAGTAAAAGTAGAGTATCAGCAACCTCTAGTGGACGTCGACGCAGATATTATTCAAATGTCGAGTGCAGTAGGAACAATCACAGAAGTTGAGTGTTTAAATCCTAATGTTGCAGACGATAAAAAGAAGATATGGAAGATTAAAATTGAAGACGAAAGAGACGTAGAAATTGGGTGTAAGATTGAAAGTCCACAGGGTTTAAAACATACAGTAGCAGGTTACACAAACGATAAAGATCCAGTCATAGTTATCAATCCTGACGCGTTTAAAGATAGAGCAATTTATACTGAAGTAAAGAAAACTGGGAAGATTCACTGTTATCCGACAATACCTGGCATGGATGGAAATATTTCTACGAGGAACATTAGAATATCTAGAACACTCGTACAAGGAATATTTTGTTATCCACCCAAAGTACAGAAAGAGTTGATAGATGCCATTTTTAATGATAGGACTTTAGTAAACCCATTTCCAAGAGAGATATTCAAAATACTAGAGAACATGGAAAAGATTGATCCTGATAAGTTGTACAAGAAGTATCCAGTATTTCATAATTTCTTCTACTACACGAGAATCAAAAAGACTGATAGTGGAACTTACGTTTACGTTGAGCCCACACAGTTGCTGAGAGCGTGGAGAGAGTTGAATAGAGTTAAAGACTATGATAAGCTTAGTAAATTCTACCAGAAAGCAATAGATAGTTTTGTGAATACTATAGTAAAGAGCAATCTTTTATTTGACACTGAAAAGAAGTGTAAGATTAAAATTAAGGGACACATAAGAATAATTCTTTTCCATTCGAATGCTGACGTTGACGCAATATACATTTCTCCAAAACTGCATAAGGCACTAGGTGAACCAGAATATGTTTTATTTGCGAAAGAGCCAGTTACGAGAGATTTGTCGATAAGATGTTTGAAAGTCAAAGTGAAAAATGATGTTCCAGCATGGGTCTGTTATATCCATCCTTTTTTGGCAATGGATCACGAGAAGGACGAATTTCACACAAAAATAGATTCTGATGGCGATTTAGCGATTTTAATCCCTCTGAAGCGTCCAATCGAAAAAGCAATGTATCATAAGCGAAGAACGTACAAAAAGTTGTGGAAGAAATACAAGAATGCTACCCTAGATACTATTAAGCACTTTGAACCTTACAAAAACTGGAAGGATTTCATAATTGATGTATATGAATATAATAGAAGAGAAAGTCTAGAACAGCTAATAATGCAAGCATTTGGTGGAATAAAGAATAGAGCAATGTTTACTAACATTATAAAAGATTACAAGCAGTGGAAAGAATTCGTACTGAAATGGGATCTTGAGCTTAGAGGTTTTCAGGCTGATAAACTCAATCCAGAGTTAAAAGATGCCTCGATTTCCAAGCTGAATGAGTATTACGAAGATATGCTAAACGAAGCTTTGTCCTACAAATTGCCTGATTATGTTGAAGAATACCAAAGGTACAGAGAGCTTGAAAACGTAACTTTCAAAAACGTCAAGATGGTTAGGGAGATAATCAAATCGCTCAAAAAGTCCAAACATCCTGTAATGAAGCTTATCTACCACATTTATAAAACTCTGAAAATGATTTAGCGAAAGCTTTTTCTATTTTTGTTTTTGGAGAATAATTAGGGTGATTAAGAATGGATGTAGAGTGTGAATGTGTACGAAAGTTAAAGGCGATGCAGGAAGTGTGGAAAAATGGAATTCGAGAAACGTTTATTGAAAAAATGCAAAGTTATATAGACAAAAACATGTTATCTTGGGATATTATTGATTATACTGATTATCCTGAGTTAATAGGTATTTCAATTGATACAGAAGATAGTATATCCCCTGAGGATGTGAGTGAAATGTTACAAACAGCAATTAAGGAAATAGGACTCGATTGGTTAATAGTGTCGTATGATCCACGTGTTAATTTCTGTTATGTTGAGCTAATAAAACCTGAATGGATGAAAAAATATATCCTAGGTAGTGAATATGAAGGTTTATTGAAAAAGATTGAAAAATATAAGAAAACGATTAAAGAGATTATTGAAAAACTTGAGTCAATTTGATTTTGTAGAGTGGTACATATGGTAAAGTACCTAGAATGTGAAAGTGAAAATGTTGTAGAGGTGATGTGGAGATGAGTGACCAGGAGCCGATATTTTGTATATACTATAATTTTGATGAGGAGAGGTTTGATGTAGATTTAAGCGATATAAATGTGTTGTTTAGGAGAATACGATCAGAATACGGAAGTGAATTTGCTATCGGAAGTTTAATGCAGTTAATAGGGATGCTTGATTACTATAAATTGTACATTATTTCACAAGTTGATATTTGATTAACAATAAGATATTTAAGATAGGGTGTGAAATATGGCGTGGCATTGTGGTGCAAGAATTGAGATAGATTTTCGTGATGCTGGTGACGTTCTTGGTAGTTTAGAGTCTACTAGAAAAATAAAACGTCTGTTAAAACAGTTCAAAGAGAATGCTGAAGAAATGGGTGTCGAATTTAAAATTTTAGAAACGTGGAATCTAGTAGAGAGAGATTGTAAGAAATGTGTACATTATGAGAGGTGTAGGAGATTTCATTTTTTAGAAGATCCTATTGAGTGTGATGACTATGAGGAAAGGTAATTGGTGGTGAAGATGAAATATAAACCTGACATTTTTAGAAGATATCCATTTTATAAATTTGTTGAGCGTGTGGTTATAACAATGTTGAGAGAGAATCGAGATATGTCCACTAAAGAACTTAGAAGAAGAATTTTGGCTGGTGAGCTTTACTATTCACGTTTCTTTAAATTGTCGTTTGTAACAGTCTTTAGAAAAGGTCGTCAGGGTGCATTTGTGCAGATAGACTACAAACACCCCATTGTACAGCTTATTGCGATGAAACATAAAATCAATATACCTGCCAAGAAAAAAGGGGTTGTGTTACCGCCAGGCTGGACGTTTGATCGAGATAAGTTTTTCAGATCTTTGAATTCTTAATTTCCGCATATATGGAGGTGATGTAATTGGAGTTGAGGTTTGTGAAAAAATATCTGAATGGCTATGTTATATATGATTTAAAAGTAGACAACCCGAAAGAGTTTAAAAAGCTTCACGCAAGACTTAACGCTAAATATTATAAAGATAGTATCGATGGATATTCCTTTGCACCAATATATCTAACTCCGATATCATACGAAGAGGGAGCGTATCGCCTTGATCCTGCTGCGCATGTAACTCCATTCGATATCACAGAAGAGGACATAAAAGAATTAGTTGAAAGATTAAAGGAATGCAAAGAAGAACTTAACGAAAAAGAAGTTTTAGTATTTAATATTTAATTTTTTAAAAATTTTGTCGTCAACCTAGATGTGTAATTTCAGTATTTTCAGTAGTGAACAGAAATTCTTTACCATCAATTGCATGAAATAGAAACACCCTTGGTTTTAATCGAGGAATTAACCAGTAGTTTGTAAAGAGGGGCCGAATAGCTTCGTAATCTCTAGAGTCAGTCATTTTTCCACTTATTTTTATGTTTGTCTGAGATCTGATTGTAGAATTCAAAAGACTTGGTCTCTGTGTAACGAAAAGACTGCTAACTCCAAACTTTCTACCCCCTGTCGCTACCATTCGAATAAATTTTGCCGGGTTTCTTTTATCAATGTATTCATGACACTCTTCGTACAAGATCAAAACGTTTTTCTTATAGAATGCGATGCTTGAAATATAATCTACTATTTTTTCAATATTTCTATGGCTGGCGAAATCAAAGCGAAAAATAACATTATCGTACTCATCGAGAACATCACTAATACTTGCGTAGTTCTGTGGATTAACTTCAAAAATGACAAAGTCTGGTAAAATATATTCTCCAGTGTAATCTATTACGTACTTCCGTTTGACGTTGAGATTCTCAATTAGATAGGTTGCGAGATAGCTTTTACCCATTCCGGACTGTGCAGTAATAAAAATAGAAGCGTGTTTCTTCATAATAAAAAATAAAAATTTTACTTCTTAAGCTCGTCGATTTTCTTCTCTAGTTCGTCAAGTCTTTTTGTGATGTTTTCGAGATATTCAAAAATATAGTCTCTGTCGCCCTTTCTTACCTGCTCACCTTTTTCATTATATTCACCTAGATAAGTTATAGCAAAAGCCCTTAGCTCAGCAGCAGCAACCTGCATACTTTCGAGAACCGGTTTCAACTTATCACTCTTCAAAGCCTTTTCAATCAACCTGTTCATGTTTTATTCACCTCTTTAGCATTATTTATCTTTTTCTCTGGCTCTTTTTCTTTCTTGTTTTTCTTAAGCTGACGAGATAGTTCAATTCTATCAATCGCTACGTAACTTAGAAACGCTATTCCTGTTATTAAAACCATCGCTGCTGGTGAAACATTCATGTCAGGGAAGTAATATTCAATAACGTCGAGAAGTGCGTCACAAACACCCGTCTCTTCTGCGACTTCACTATATTCGACGACTTTAGCTTTCATTAGCTCTGGTGGTAAGCCTATTGCACAGACAAAACCTAGAACTCGGGCTATAGATTTGCTTAACCCTTCACTGAGTCCGCTTTCGTTTCCATTTTCTTCATTTTCTTTTTCCTCAATATCTGTAATATACACCTCTTCTGACAAATCTAGTTTTGGTAACACAGGTTTTGGAACTCCTCCCATCTAAACACCTCACTCAGAACCAGTTATATCTATGTACGTTTTTTCAGAAAAACAACTACACGTCCGAATTATGGGTAGTGAAGTTGTAGTGTTCCAGTTAGCAGGGGAATAGATTGGTGCACCACACTTAGGGCAATACCCACGTATACCAACTATAATATACATTTTCACATCACCTCACAATACGGCTGTTTTAGGATTACCTTTATAACTATAATAATGTGACGGTCTTTTAATTTCTAATTTCTCCTCTTTTCCTGACTTTGTTTTAGCTTTTGGTTTAGCTTTATCTTCAGGTTCAGTATCAGGTTCTTTGCTACGATGTCGAAAATAATAGTATAGCCCTCCGATCACTGCTAAAACCAAGATTACTGCGAGACCAAGGATATACTTGTTTGATATGTTGACATTGGGTAAAGAAATATTTTTCTGCTTATCTTTTTTCTCTTTATTTTCTGGAATATTTTCAGGAACTTCAACAATGTTTTCGTTTATGATTTCGACGACGTCGTCAATATTAGCAACTCGCAACTTCTCAGTGTTGTCGTCTATGTATTTACTCATCTGTTCGTTTTGTTCGTTCGCATCGTTCGTTCGTGGACGTTCGTGGACGTTCGTGGACGTTCGTTCGTTCTCGAACTCTCTGTTTTTCAGTTCGCGTTCGTACTGTTTTACGTATTTGTGTGCTGTAGATTTGCTAATACCAAGTATTTGTGCAATTTCACCGTACGTTTTTCCTTCAGCTTTTAATTTGTACGCTTGTTCTCGGACGTTCATATTATTGCTGTCGAAGATCTTGGTCTGTAATCGTTGGCTGTATTATTTTCGCTGCACTCAGAACATTCTGAATCTTTCTGTTCAGTGTCTGTATCTTTCGGTTTCTTGAGCTTCTTAAAGAGAATAAACCCAACAACAGCTAGAACAATAACGAGGGCAATAGCTATTAGATATTTGTTAGACCCTTTCTTTTCGTTTTTGCTTTCAGAAGTCTCCACACTTTCAACCACTTCATTTTTAGACTTTTTAGGTTTGACTGCTCTTTTTCTTTTCTTGGTTTTCGTTTCAGATTTGGTTTCTTTTTCTGTTTTTTCTACGTTTTCACTCTTAGGTTCTTTGGGTTTTTCATTGTCTGACATAGTAGTAATAACTTCCACATTTGTATTTTTATTTTTCTGTTCGTTTTGTTCGTTCGCACCTTCGTTCTTTGGTTTGTTCGTAATCTTCTTTTTTGTATTTTCTACGTTTGTTGATTTGTTATTGACGTCTTTGTTCTCGTTCGTTTTATCTTTAGTTTCTTTTGGAAAACTTTCATCTTTAGCATTATTTTCTTCAACCTTTTGTTCATTTACATTATCATTAGTTTCTTCAACAATTTTCTTTTCATCTTCTAGAAGTAGTTCGTCAAGTTCGTTCATCACATACTGTTCGCGAACGTTCGTATATAAATTTTATGTTGCGAAAAATATATAACTACCTTTATGAAATTCGTTGACAGGTGATGGAATGATAAACGAAGAGGAGTTGAAGAAGTTTTGGGATGCGTTTACTGTAATGAACCCACTAGCAAACGATAACGAGGTGTACTGTATATCTCTAATGAAGGAAAGTGGAAGTAAAAGAGTTGTGGATACGATATTTGTAAAAACTATGGACTACGAAGACTTTGCGACAAAGGTGAAATGGCTCGTACAAAAGATGATTGCATATTCCGCAGAGAATCCTGAGATCGGCTATCGCGTGTACATTGACGTAAACCCTAAAAATGTTGCTGAGGGATTATTGAAGGGATGGAGGACTATTGAAAGAAGAATTTACGCCGGAAAAGACGTCAAATATTATACGCAGGTTTTTGCAAGAGCTATAAGACACAGTCCAGCTAGAAATTTCAGCGTAATCATAGATACTAAAGAACGTCCAGACGTAGAGATAGTGGTTGTCGACGAGGAAAGTCAGGAATTTTACAACGTATTGTCTTATACTCCTGACGAACCTGTTCATTTTAAGTTTCCTATACCTGGTGTGCGTAAGGTAGTTTTGCGAAAACCATAAATAAGATTAGATTTAGTTTTAAATGGGGTGAGAATGTGGACGATCCGGTATGGAGACTACGGGTATATTTTACAGTCGAACAGGATGGAATACCTGATGTGCCACGTTTTGATCCAAGTGCCGAAATTAAACCTGCAGCGCACTTAGTATTATATCACCAAGGGATAAAGATATACCAAACAAAAATTGAAGGAATAAACTGGGACGATATGAAAGAAAAAGTAGAAAAGAAAATCAGTGTAATAAAGCAGAATGCTGACAAATACTTGGAGACGTACAAATTTAAGAAAGAGTACTTTGAGTCTTTAGTAAAGAATAAACCGACAGATTTTGTAGAGTGGTGGTAAAAATGGTAGATAGAACTGTAACAAAATGGATAACGCTTGTGTCGTCAGAAAAATACATACCAAAGGATAAACCACCATACAAAGAATATTGGCTACCAGGAACTTCAGACACAGGTGTGGTGGAGTTCATCAAAGAGAATGCTAGCATTAAAATTAAAGATAAAGAGTATCCAGCATACCTTTTAATATACCGTAGAGGTAATGGCAAAAAGCTAGGGGTAGTAATACCATACGATCATCCATATTATAGTCTTATTGTAGATCCAAGAGTAAAAGAGACTGAGAAAGTAAAATTAGAATATTGTCTTTTAAATAACGACTTTAAACCGTGGAAAAAAGGTGCTAAAATGATTCTAATAACATGTATAAGGGGTGAAGAAAATGGAAGGTGAAAAGAAAGTGTGTGAATATTATGGTAAAATGTTGAGATCAATTATGTTTGATTTAATAAACAGACTTCTTCTAAAAGACATAAAACATGAAAACTATCGAGGTAAATGTATTAACAAAGATACTGAAAATGAAACATATATCTGGGAATACGATTTGGCAGTTTGTGATGGTCTACTAAACAGATTCTTCGAAAAGGCAGAGATCGAAATTACTGAGCCAATATATTCTAAAGAGATATCAGCAAAAATTACTTTTTTCACAGAATTCAACTATAAATATAGACATGCAGAAATAGAATTAAAGCTCAGGGTAAACTAAAATATAGTAAAAACGGAAGACAATAGTAAAAGTAGTAAACCGTAAATCTTTTAAATCATCATTTCATATTTCTTCTTAGTGGTTGAGCTGCCAGACCAGGCAGTTTGACCATACGCCCATTTATTTGTTATAATATATACTCAAAAAACTCTTTCACTTTTTCTTTAAATTTTTCATCATCTCTATGCACAACAACACTATACTCATCAATTACTCCCTCTCTGCAATACAACACAACATAGCCATATTCTTCATCAGTCAACATCATGTAACCTAACAACTGATACGATGCAGCTTCGACGACTTTCTCTTTGTATTTATCTCGCACGAACTTGTAGTATGATACTGTTTTGAGCTCCTTTAGTGGGTTTAGATGATCTGGTGTGCCTTCCATTGCGACGTTGTACCATCTACCGCTAATCTTTAAAGGAAATGTTGTATAAAATCTTTTGTTGTTGTTAAAACCTAATTTCTCGTGTATTCTGTTTCCAGTTTTTGTAAAGTAGTTGTGCTCTTGCTTACGCTTATCAGGATATAACGTTTTTTCGTACGCATCTTTTCCCCATTCTGGCTTTAAAACAAACTGCTGGATTATCGACGGTGTAATAAACAGATCTATCATCTTATCCACCTCACCACCAAAATCTTTTTGAACAAAGCCCTACAAATAGTTTTCTATGGGAGATATTTCAGCAGACGAGTGGACTAAAGTATTTGAGGAGAGTTTAAAAGAGAACGATGAGGCTCTAAGAATCTTGGCTAAACTTTGATTTTCCGCAATTATGAAAGAGGTGAACAAAGATGTGGATCGAGTTGAAGTTTAAAGGTAGAAATCAGAAAGAGGATGTAAAGTTTGAAGATGCAGATGCTTTGAGAATTTCTGAACTTATCTTTTCTTAAAAATTTTGAAGGTGGTGTATATGGATGTCGATAAAGCTTTTTATATAAGCTGCTGGATGACTGCATATTTCTTATTACTAGCATCAATTACAGCTATTTTAGAAATGGAACTGATTACTAATATTTTCTTTTTCATTGCACTTATAAGTCTAATTATCGCTATGGTACTTGGTCTACTCCTTATTCTAATGTCTTGACCGAAACTCTTAAAAATTTTGCCGAACAAAAGTGTTTGAGGTGGTAGGATGGAGATACGATGCATAGATGAAGATTTGGAAATATTTTTCGTGTTTGGTCGACGGGATGTTTTTCCAGAAGATGTGTTAGAGGATTTGCTAGATGAGGGTATTATAGAGGCATATTATATTAAGCGAATTGGATACGGTGATAGCTTAATTATAGTATCTAATTGTAAAGATTATACTAGATTGGAAAAAGAACTAAACAGGGCAGGAGAAGTCGTTAGCGGGCTAGGTGAAAATTGGGACTTTAAAAATACTATTGTGGATGTAAAAGATTTGGAGTTGTGATATTATGCTAGTGGTAGAAAAAAACGTGTTCGATAAGGTAAGAAAGTGGATAAATAACAATGACCAGATTTTCGTAGCTTTCAGTGGTGCAGCGTACGCAGGAAAAACTACCTTAGTGAACGAGCTGGAAAAAATTTTGAGCAAACAGGGATTTAAAGTAGCTACAGTTACGAATTGTGCACGAGAGGTTTTGAAGAAGTACGGTAAATGTATCGACGACGTGCGCACTCCAGAAAAATTTATGGATTTCCAGCTAGACCTATTAGAATATAGATACAACAAAGAAATGGAAGCTAAAGAATCTGATGCGGACATAGTTCTCAGCGACAGGACTATTTTTGATCAGTATGCCTACGTTTTGCAGTATTCACATCTCTACGACGAAGATCAATTTTCAGAATACGTTTGCCAGTTCGATAAATTCCTTACCGATACAGATTACTCTATACTGATATTCACATATTCATTGCCGATAGACGAAAAATATAACGATGGAATCAGATCTAATAAAGCTTCACCAAGACAATGCTATGAAGAAATATTGAGAGGGCTCTACGCAAGATATTGTTATAAATGTGATATTTACAGTGAGCTGGAAGTTATGCCAGTTGACGATAGAATCTGGAGAGTTTTACAAACTTTAGAGTACTACGTTAGCGGATGGTGGAGGTTTTGAAAATGTATCTGAAAATTCCATTACAAAAAATTAAAGCTAAAGTGTATATTAATGAAGTATTTTTGGATAATCTAATTGTTTCTCGAAATGACTTAAAATACCTTATATATAATCATCACAAAAAGAAACCATATCTACGAATCTGCTATCCGTCCCCTTTCAGCGATGAGCCAATAATTACATTATTTTTTGACAACATTGAAGCTAGAAATCTCATTATGTCATCTTATCGTGCAGGTGAGTTATATATGTTAGTGATGAAGGAGCTATGTTGTAAACTTAATCAATTAGTGGGAGGTTTTGAAAATGAGTGATTCAGATAAACTTATTGAAAGATGTACAAAAGATGAACAAAGTGAACGTGATAAAATAGCTAATAAAATCATACAAGAAATCCAAATGTGGATTGATAAAAAATGTAAAAAATCTGATTCTGAATGCCTTAAACGACATATTTATTTTTTACAAACTAAAAATTTAGAACAGTGTTTAAATATTATTAACAGCCAATATAATGGTTCGATTCCAGAAGATTTAAAGGGTGCTATTGCTTTTAAAACAGCAGTATATTTAGCACTTCTCGAATATAAATTAGGTGGTGATATTGATGGTTAATCTTTGTGAATTAGACAAAATAGCTGAAGAAATAATCAAAGAGCTACACAACTGGATCTGGTTCAAGTGTCAGAAAACTGCTAGTGAGTGTGTCAACGATTTACTGAAGTTGGATTTTGACGAGCTGCTCGAAAGAATAAGTAGTCGTCACAGAAATTCAAATTTTACATCGTATAGGGCTTACGTTGAAAGTCAAGTGTGGTTGTATTTACTAGATTTGAGAAAACGATTAAAGTATATGTGATTTCCGCAATTATGGAGGTGGTATAAAATGGTTGAACCAGTTATCGAAAGGAAAGAACTGTTTGGCAAGACTGAATTTTTATTCAAGTGCCCTATCTGCAGTCAAGTAATTTACTCGTGTATGGGATTTATATCAGAGACAGACAAAATAAGAGCGGAATGCCTTTTACATTTCCACGTTTGCAAATTTTAAATTTTTCCGCATATATGGAGGTGGTATGAGATGTTGTTTGGGATGCAGTGTCTGTTTGTGGAAGGTGTAGATGTGGTTTTCGATAGATTAGATGACTATAGAAGTAATGTTTTGAAGTTGAGATTGTATGGTGAAAGAAACACAAAATATGACTTAAGTCTACACATTCCAGATGAAAAAATAGTTGAATTTCTCAAAGATCTCAGAGATTCCATTGACAATATACTCAAAGAGATTCAAGATGTCGATGTGATAGAATGAAGTTTACGCCTAGAGATCTAGAATTCTTCTGCATTGGTGCTATGCTGGCAGTAATTCATCCTTTTTTAGCTATTCTAGGGGCAGTATACCTAGTGTGGCACATGTCACAACGTTAAAAATTTTGTTTAGGTGGTTTTATGCTTGAAGGTGGTATTACCTATTTTGTTATGGGGGTCGTGACTACAATAATCCATCCAATATTAGCAATATTTGTCCTGGCTATACTAGTGTTGTATGAGATGCACAAATCATAAGGTGGTTCAGATGATAGTGTACCATGTTTGCTCCATTAAAAAGTTCCGAAAGTATCTTCAAACAGGATATATTAAAGCTCCAGTAAGGGCGTGGATAGACATAAAAGAAGCAGAACGATTTAGCAAACAAACTGGACGTCAGATCATTTTACGATTAAAATTCCCAAGAAATAAAATAAAAATCTTAGATGGACATAAAGGAAAAGCGGTATATATTGATGAAGATTATCCCTTAATCGACTGGCTTGCTGGAAATCATAAATTCTAAAAATTTTGCAGCCGAATAATTTTGCGAAAGCTTTAAGAACTTCTAAAAAATTTTGCAAATTAGGTGGTGTATATGGGTTATGAAGATGTGATTTACAGGGCTATGCAGTTGGGCGTTATAGTAGATGATCTGATAGAAGATCTAAATTCTACACAGTATTATTCAGATAGTAAAATTGTTACCTATTTAATTATTAGTCTTCTAAATGGCTATTCTAATAAGACTCGTAAGGAAATTCTTGAAGAAGTATCGGAATATTATTCTATAAGGTGATAAATATGGCAAGCTTGTATTGGATATGCTGGCAGTGCAGAAAGATTTTTGGAAATTCTGGTAGGGCTATGGCACATCAGAAAAACACAGGACATATTATTGAAGCTGTAGAAATCAAACACTGTAAGTGGATATACCCTAAAAAATAAGTAGGTGATATTGTGGAAGAGAACGAATTCGACGAGTTGTTAAAGATATATCAGAACGTACGAAGAGTTTGCACAAAGCTTGAAACGCTAGTCGGTTGTCCTCTTTCACACGATTGTGGTATTTTATTAGACAAAATAGAAGAGTATACAAATGGTATTTTACAGATAATTGACGAAATCAGGAGGACTTCAAATGACGCGCAAAGGAAGAGTCTGGAAAGCGAGTAGAAAAATGAAGAAGCTAGCTGATGATATTCTCACAGGCGAATTCGCTGAATACTTGTACAATATTGAAGGCCAGAAAAAAACGCTAGGCGATTACTTCTATATTAGCACGGTTTACAGAGATGAAAAAGGAAGATACGTTCCTAAGAAAAAAGCTAGAGAACTTATGAAAAAAGGAATCAAACTGAAGAAGGAACATAGGTATTATCTCAAAATAGATCTTCCCGAATACAATCTACATAAAGGACAACAGATACCTAAAAAAATTTTGTTAGAGGTTCTCGACGCTATCAAAGAAGAAATACGAAAATACAACACAGCTTTAACAGTATCTTATATACAGGACATGGACTTCGAAGATGCAATGCAATTAGTTAACGAAGTCTTTGAGGCCTACGAAAACGGTGAAATAACTGCACAGGACGTCCATGATATATTGTCCCCGTAACTATGAAGATCCCATTATGGATTATTAAAAGGTTACAGGAGTTTTATGAGATTTCTGTAATGGATAGCTCAAAACCTCGTCAAAGAGAAGCACGGATGAATATTGAAGTCAGAGCTTTTGACACAGAAACACTTCATGGATACTGCAAACTTTTAGCATGTGACAATGGCGATTACGTTTTCTTTGATAAATTTACTTCTGATAATCTCACATCCTTACTTAAATTCCTTTGCAGAAGAAAATACTCTCGAACCCTCAACTTCTTCTACAACATAGATTACGACGTAGCAGCCATTGCAAAATATCTTCCTCGCAAAAATCTTATTCAACTCATGTCATTCAATCACACAAACTATCAAGGTTATGACATATCCTACGTTCCCTACAAGTGTTTCACAATCCGACACAATAAAATAGTTTGCAAATATTTCGATCTCTGGCAATACTACCGAATGAGTCTTGATGCTGCAGCTCGCAAGTATCTTCAGGGGGAACACAAAGATCCGATCGATCGAGAGAAACTAGGAACACAAGAATCTTATTGGAAACAAAATCTTCACGAGATTATTCAATACTGTATAAAAGACTGTCAGCTTACAGCAGAGCTTGCTAGAATTCTCCAACAAAAGCTAAACAGCATCGGCATCAGCTTTGACAACCCGTACTCGACAGGATCTCTCAGCGTACGTTATATCTCTAACTACTATGAATTTCCCAAGTTTGTACCGACTGAATGGAATAAATATGCGTATCTTACGTACTATGGTGGTAGGTTTGAAGTAATAAGAAAAGGATATTTTGATCACATAATTATTCAAGATATTAATAGCGCTTACCCCTATCAATTAACTGAACTTATAGATATAAGTAGAGGAAAATGGGTTAAAGTTGATGACCTTGACGAAGACGCAGATTTAGGTTTTTACCGCATAGTAATCCATAGCACAGATGATTCCTTAGTTCAACCTTTTTCGTTTAGATCGAGCAATGGTCTAGTTTATTATCCTGAGTTTCATGACATCTTGCATTTCACAACTCAGGACGAACTGTTGTTTGCTCTTGATAACTATGACATCGATATCAGTGTGGTTGATGGTTGGTGTTTCTACGCCGACGAATACTACTATCCTTTTGCCACTATTGAACGAATTTACAACGAACGCAAAAAAGTGAAGAAAACAGATCCAGTCCTCCAGCTCGTCTTAAAAATTATCATGAACAGCTTGTACGGTAAGATGGCTGAAAAAACTAGAGTGCTGGTGGAAAGTGATTTCATATTAGCTACAGAATACGTTGAGATTGACGGTGAAATAGTTCCCGCCAGGAGGTACTACAGAGCAGGTAAAATATTCAATCCAGTTTACGCTTCGCTCATCACAGCTAGAACCAGGTTAATGTTGTTAGAAAAAGCTCATAAAAACGAAGATAAGGTTGTGGCGATGTTTACAGATTCTATCCTCTCAACCAAACGTATCGTTGAATCCAGTGATGTGTTGGGTGAATGGAGCGATGAAGGTGAGGGGGAAGCACTAATAGTAGGGTGTGGTGTGTATACTATTCGCAACGAAAACTACGTAAAAACTCGATTAAGGGGTATCCACCTTCAGAACAGTCTTGACCTGATTGAACTAGCAGAAACTCAACCAAATGCTCGTAAAGTAACCCTGTCGTGGAAAAAAGCTATCAAACCAAAAGAAACAATCCAATTTTGCAACAAATACAACATAGATATGATCAATCACATGATCCACTATGCCAAACACATCGACGTCAGAATGGACACAAAACGAAAATGGTTAAATAATCCCGCTACGTTCGGGGAATTAAGAAGGGATTCGTATGAGAGTATGCCTTTAATAGTAAGGTAATTCCGCTATTATGGAGGTGATAATGTGGATGTGAATAAATTAGAGAAATACTTAATAAATGATAAGGGTTATGTCTGGTATTCTTTCGAAATGAAAATTGGGGATGACTCTTTTTGGATTTATTATCCAATATCAAAAACCAGAGCAATTTTACTCCGTAAGAGGTTAGACAACATACCTGTAAAACATGACAAAACTCTAGAGCATGCGATTTCTAAAATTCTTACAGATAATAAATTATTTTTCTACTGTGATACTACATTTCTTAATCGTTTATATCGCGCAGTTGTTAACCTACTAAAAATTGAAAGCGACCCATTTCTAATATACTGCATTCGTTTCCATACTGATTCTGCAAAAAATCTAGTTATTGACCTAATACCTCACTCTCGTGATGGTCGAATTAGTATCACCACAGACATGTACGCTAATGTTGCAGATGTTGCTATTAACGCAGAATATCTTGATTTCTTTAGAACAGTAAAAAACAATAACGTCATGGTTTGCAACGATAAAAATAATAACCTTATATTCTCTACAGATGATTGGATATACATTATTGCTCCAGTCCACGTTTAAAAAATTTTAGAGGTGATAATTTGTACTGTATAGTTTGTGGTACAAAAATGGAAGAAAGAAATGATTGTGTGGTTTGTCCTAAGTGTGGGTGGAGAATTATTAGAGGAGATGTATACGAACAATAACTTTTCCGCATATATGGGGGTGATATAAATGGTAGATTGGAAGAAAGTAGGCGAGAAGATTTTAGAGAAGGTAGCTACGGCATTGGACTACTGGTGTTGGAATGTATCAGGTGACTCAGTTCTAGACTGCTATTGTGCGCATGCAGATTTAGAGCTGTTTGATCTGGCGTCAGAGTTTTTAAATTGGAGCAGCTTCAATATTACTGAAGAAGATTTGAAAATTCTTGAAGAGATGCCGGATAATATTTATGACGAACTAAACCATGAACTGCAGACCAGAATAGAAAAAGTGATTTCAAAGTTGGAAAAGGAGGTTAAAGAATGAGCTACGTTGGTAGTATTCATCTTTTTTGCAAAGATCTTAATTTCGACGTCATAGATAACGAAGATAAAATCATTCTTTCTTTTGAAATTTTGAATGATGAATCTGTTACACATATTGACATATCTATTGACAAGCAAAACTATCCAATTCTCGCTTACATCGCAGATAGGTGTGAATCTACATTAAAACGAATATAAGGTTGTGATATAATGATGGGTCTGATATTTAAAAAATTCGAGAATGTCGTGTTAGTCATATACAAAGATTACAAATTACTTCTTTCAGAAAGAGAATGTATTGAAGATGTAAAGTCTGTTACTATCTACCTAGATACTAAATGGCCAATTCAGTCAACCAATAGCATATCAATCGTCGGAAGTTTTGCAACGTTTTACGCCAAGGAAATTATGTATATTAAAAAAGATAAAAGTGCATACGTTTGGCTACAATAAAATTTTGCCTTTTTCTTTTCCGCATATATGAAAAGGTCAAGGAGGTGACATAGATGGTAGTGGACGAATACGAAATTTCTCCAGAAGAACTTCGAAGATACCTCGACGATTTGTATAATTAAATTTAAATTTCATTTTCATACTCATTAAAAAATTTTGCCTCTTCCAACTCCATTACCCATCTACATATTTTTACAAACTCTTCGAACGGTATTATAACTGTCGATTTATCACCTCCTCTATCTACCGCAAGAATTTCCACTACGTTTCTATAACACAACATTGCTCTGTGTACGTATACTTTCAAATCGCCATTCTTTATATCTCCATAGGATAAAGGATACTCTACCATTCCAAACTTTACGTCGTACAACGTCCAATATGTGCTCATTATTTATCACCTCATACTTATCTTTAATCCCTTCCTCGCATATGGGAAAGGTGCAATGCTTGCACTTGTAAAAGGAGGTATGATACCCCTATACTTCATATACTTTCTAGGTAACATTTTCCCACCTTCAACAACCCAAAGTATCTTATGCCTGTGTCTCATTAATCTTTTATATTGTATACACTCATGCACATCCAACCATTCTTTTATTCTCATTTCCTCATTTCGATAAATTACAGGCGGACAAACAGTTGCCAGAATTAACCGGCATCGTGGACAAATAATCTCCCAGCAATCAAGAATTTTCCACATATATATTGTTGCATAGCTTTTACTCTTTACGACTTTAAATCCCTTTTCACGTGCATATCTTAGAACGTTATTTACTCTCCTCATAACAACCGCCCATCTATCTTATTTACCACATTTATAAATAACTTCCGCAAAACATTTTAATCTTTCATAATGATTTAACCCATGTACTCAGAGCAGGATACTTGGTTAAAACTAGCAAAAAATTTTGCAATGCAATCTGGCCTTTTAACCATAACTGTCGCAGCAAGAGCTAACTCACCTGAACGCACAATAATCCTCACTTACCGTCATCGTATAAACGGTGTAGAAACTATCGAGCAAATCACGTTCAACGACGAAACTGAATTCTATACTGTACTGGAAGCAACAAAAGAAATGCTTGAGAAGCTGGAAAATGCAGAAGAACTATTACTGTAGTGTAAAGCTTTTTTAACTTATAATCTTACTTTTGTCATGGTTACTGTTAACTGGCCAAATCTCGTTGAAGCTTGGAATTACATTCAGAGTGCTATTACTTCAGTCGATAAAGGTATTCACGTTCAGCTTAACGAAGTTTCTGCTGGTGGTGTTGCTGGTGGTACCACGTATACAAAAGTGGGCAACGATAACTGGGTCGGCACTCTTATCATAAACAACGTACCTGCGAACCTCGATTGGATCGTTCAAAACTGGCTTCAAGACTGCTGGAACTACCTCGATGCAAAATTCGAAGCTGCTGCTAAGGGATACACCTGGAAAGACATGGTTATGGCTCACGACCTCAACACTAATCAACCACTCCCGCCATGGAAATCTGCAGAATACGTTGTAAAGGGTATAGACGTTTTCAAAGAGGGTAACGTGTTTCAGAAAAAGCAGAAAAAGTATGACAGATATATTAGAAAGAACGTTCCAGGCTTAGCTAAAGAACTCGAAAAACAAAATGCTCTCGCAGAACTCAATAATATACTTCTTTCAATAAAATCTGTTACTCCCAACTCTGGCTATGTTTCACAAATAGAAGATTTGATTACATGGGTAAAAATGGGAACTATTGATCCTGAAACAGCCATAGCTAGAGCAAAAGCACTCAAACAACAGTGGTTAGGTTGGTATAAGCGTTATACATCCATCATAGCTAACAACTCTCCAGACAGTAAATTTGAAACTAGCCCATCGCCAGAATTAAATAAAGCTAGTGATACAAATGGAACTATGGACAAATCACCCATATACTATAAAGAAACCTCAAATAGTACATCGTCAGATAAAACAATAAATATAGATCTCTCCTCACTACTAACCTCAAAGCAAAGTAAAGACAAGGAAAAAAAGTGGGTGTATCTATTGATTATGTTAGCAGTCGCAATTGTGTTGGTCGCTATCTTAATAAAACTTAAGAGGTGATAATTTATATGGACTTTAATTTCGAAGATCTAACTAAAATTATACCATTCCTTTCTGATCCTTCAGGATTTCCACTTGCTACATTGCTTATTCTACCAAACGGCCAGAAAATCACAGCTCCCGAGACCCCTCATACCTATCATATTGAAACAGGATTACCCACACATGCGTCTATCCCCGGTATGAATTTTAACACTTTAAAGAAATCTATTCAGGCACACACGCACGTTATCGACGTCACAGTTACTCCAGCTCCTGGTGGTAAAATCACACAAGAAGATCTTGATAAAATTGCTAAAGAAGTTCTCAAAGAAACAGAAAATACCCTAAACGATCAGATTGTAGCTCAAAAACTTAAAACAGCTATTCAGCAAAAAGCTCCTGGAAGCAACGTCACCATAAAAATTATTGCACCAAAAAATAATACTGAAAAAAATGAAAACGATCTGCTGATTTATGCCATCATTGGACTGATTGTTGTTGCTATTGTTATTGCTTTATTGTATTAACTTCATTCTTTCTTTTCTGTTAGCTTATCCATAATATTCTCTGTAACGACTCTAGTCTCTGCCAGTGCATCGCTAGTCTTGCAGATCTGTTCGTAAATCTTCATACCAATTCCCGTCACAGACAACACTGCTGCAGTCCCTGCAACGCCTCCAATAAGCATTCCAAAAAATACAATGAAATACTCAACGAGGATTTCGAGTCCTATCATAACAAAACTTCTTTACACAAGTTATATAATCTTTTCTCTCACGTCATTAAAGTATTATTTCTTATCATTTTTATACTCACTATGCCACTTTCCCCATCTATTGTCGATACTGTTGGCCAGTTTGGGTTAACTGCAGGTATTGCCATTTATCTAATCTACTTTGTCACGAAAGAGCTCAAAGAGTGCATTCAGGAATTAACTGATTCGATTAAAGAGTTGTGTGATATGCTTGACAAAAACAACAGTAAGCTTAACAATCTTTGCTACAACGTTGATGAGATGAGGAAAAAGTTAAATTAATATTTCTTACAATTTTTCAAATTCTTTTCAATCAAACTATTATCCCAATCAATTATTTTCACAATCCTACCCTTTTCCAAACATTCTGGCAAAACCAGCTCGTGCCGGTAGTTGTCTATCACGTCTATAATGCGAAAGTAGAACTTTTTCATTGCATATTTGTATAAAAGATTATTATAAAATTCTTTCGGCGAAAAGTTTATCTCTCTTCTCGATTTCCACTATTATGGAGGTGGTATAATGAGATGTGATGTGTGTGGCCAAGAGTTGCATATTGTTAATGAATACGGATGCACTATTAGATGTAACAGTTGTGAACATTGGTTCTTTGCAGGGGACGTCTATCCCCATTTGTGGTCAGAAGAAGAGCAAGAAATACTAGAACACGAAGTCGATGTTGGGCTGGTGATATTGGTTTCCAGAGAACAAGGAGGTTATTATCTATGGGAAATGACTAGTAAACATCCAAAATACGACGAGCTGGTCACAAAACTAGAATAATAGTTTTTAAAATTTTTCCGCATATATGGGGTGGTGTAGATGGAGTTGAGGTTTAAAAAACACACAACTGATGATGGGAGAATTGTTTATAAAGCAAGCATCTCAGAAAACGAGTACAAAGAGTTTAAAAAAGTAATTAGCAGAGCAGTTAAAACCATACAGGAATACAGTATATGTAGATATTATAATAACGGACAATATATTATTGAAATATATAATTATAACAGGGATATCACTAAAGATGACTTAGACAACTTCATTCAAAAACTAAGAACTGCTAAAAAAGAGATAGAAAAGGAGGAAGCAATAGTCTACGAAATTTAAAAATTTTGCCGAAACTCTTAAATACTTCTCAAATAACTCAATTTGAGGTGGTATTGTGGTGGATATAATAAAAACACTTGATGAACTTGATGTATCGGTAGATCCAATAAAAAACTACCATGATTTAAAAATTGTTGAAAAAATTTTGTGTGAGAAATTGTCCGAGTGCAGAGACCTAATTTTAAATAGCTACAACGAACCCGGCTCATACAATGTTAACAATTACATCATTAAAATCGACAAACGAACAACAAAACGCATTGACTTCGAAAAACTCAAGAAAGAAATCGACCTAACACCATATCTGGTAGAAAAGGAGTATTATACTGTTAGTGTTTTCAAAAAGAGGTGATATTTGTGAAAATTGAACATCTCGCAACTCTTCTCCAATTATGGTTTGAGGAAGAAGAATATGTAGAATATCTTCCTACAAACGAGTATCAACGTAAAGCTTTTTATTATGACTTGGCAAAGTTTCTTGCTACGAGATTTAATATTGAGGTAAAAAGTCACATTTTAAAACAAATTGTCAAAGCTATGAAGGAGGTTGAAGAAGATGATCCCTAATAGCGTATGGGACATTTCACCATTTTTTAAAAAAAAGCCCCCAAGATATAATCTACTTTTTTGCCTGTGTGGTCACGTCAATACTTTAGTTCCCTTCTACGTTACAGTTTTTAATAGAGGGAAAGACCAATACCGTGCAGACATTCACTGCATTTGCACACATTGCAACTATGCTCCAGTATTTGGTGTACACATATCCAAAGAAGACTATGTAAAAATCAAAGATGCAATCGGATACCAAAAGTGGTTCTCAATGCCATCGCAAAAAGAAGTCAGATGGGATCTAACCGAAACACCACCTACACCGCCAGATATTGAATGTTTATGTGGTTCAAAAGAGTTCTACTTCAAAGAGCTACATCCTGTCACCATCAACGGCCAAAATTGTATCAGTGTCCACCTGAAATGCAAACACTGTCACTTTGTACCACATTTCATTATTCCCGTTGACAAAAAATTCGACGACCTCACATACCAACAGGTCGGACACGTTCTATTCAAAAATGGTAAAAGAGTATGATTCCTACACCAACCACTAATCCACCAGTCAACGGTTCAATAAACGAAGACGTCATTGTTGAAAGTATGGGTCTTCAGCTCATCCGCGGACTCTTTGACGCCACCGACAACCTTAAAACATTCTACGAAATCAAGTCGTGTTGTGCAAGAGTACGGAGGGGTAAATCGACACGTAACGGAAGATTTCAACTAAACCGCTATCAACATGAGTTCTTAGTTCAGCACAATGGCATTTATATTTTTGTTGTTGTTTTTGAAGATGGTCGCCGTCTAATTCGTTTTGTTCCAGCAAAAGATCTTAAATATTCACCTACAATATATTGGACTACTATTTTTTATAAGATTTAACCCCTTCTCTAACCCTTTCCCTTTCTCCCTTTAACGATTTCTCTACCACTCCACTCCGTTCGCTCTCTTAAACGACCTCTACCACAATCTCTACCGCTCCACTCCACTTCGCTCGCTTCGCTTACGCTTCGCTCGCTCCGTTCCGTTCCGCTCTCTCTTTAACGACCAATATATCTATCACAATTTATCACCCTCTCATCATTATCACTGGTTCGATTTTCGAACTCACCCTCAAAACTATATAAGTCAAACAGGCCCATAAATATTTTGCTACCACATATAATTTTATTCTTTTTGCTTATAAAAATCTCAGAGCCCTCCATTCGGCAATTTATCACGAATTTGTAGCCATCAACAACCACATTAATGACGTGCTGGCCATCTAAATATTCGAAAATAACCTATATAATT
>Ga0256834_1000462_pt1 | contig 29191 bp, 33 predicted proteins | sample 4281140metaG_FD_190536 | JGI IMG/M metagenome (GOLD analysis project Ga0256834, IMG submission 190536) | Hydrothermal vent microbial communities from East Pacific Rise, Pacific Ocean - 4281-140 | ecosystem: Environmental > Aquatic > Marine > Hydrothermal vents | place: Pacific Ocean: East...
ACAAAAAAGCCTCGAAGGAACCCCCTACGCAACTGCTTGAAAGCCTCAAGGAGAAGCTCTCCAGATCATGAAGCGAAACGCACCGGCAAAAGTCAATATTTTTCTGAAAGTGACCGGAACAAGAGGCGCCTACCATGAAATACGCTCGCGCTTCGTTCTGGTTGAGTCTCTTTTCGATACGATAAGCTTCGTCAAAAAGAGCACCCCCTCTTCCGCCTTCGAGCTTATTTGCGACACCCCGCTGCCGGAACGAAACAGCGTTACTCAATCTTATAGCCATCTTGTGCGAGAGGCTCCCTCTATTGAAAAGTTTTTCAAAGAGCATGCCGTAAAACTCCAAAAGCGTATTCCCATAGGCGGCGGTCTGGGTGGCGGCAGTTCCGATGCAGCCGCTTTTTTGAATCTCTGTAACGAAATATGCGAACTGAAACTCGATAGAAAAAAGATTGCGCTTATAGGCGAGAAGGTCGGAGCCGATGTACCGTTTTTCGTCTACGGATACAAAAGTGCAAACGTCGAAGGTATCGGCGAAATCATCCATCCCTTCGACGAAGAGCCTCCCAAACTAAGACTCGTTACCGCTCCCGTACATTGTGATACGGCGGCCGTATACAAAGAGTTCAGACAAAACTTTTCACAAACTATCGACAAAGAGGCCGCCAAAGAGTGGACCGGCCTTTCAAGCAGCCGGATCATGCACACCATAACTCCGAAAGAGGCCAACGACCTCTACCGACCCGCCCTGAAGCTATATCCAGAGCTTGAAGAGTACTCCGCGCCGAAACGCTTCTTCAGCGGCAGCGGAAGTACCCATTTTTGTCTGGACGAGGAGACTTAATGGCTAAAGAGTACAGTACGGCAACCGGAATCAGAACAAAAAGGTAGTTAAGTATGGCGATAAAGATAGTCGCAAGAAACAAAAAGGCGTTTCACGAATACGAGATTCTCGAAAAACTCGAAGCCGGCATCGAACTGCTCGGCAGCGAAGTGAAATCCATTCGCATGGGACGTGTAAACCTCAAAGACAGCTATGTCCGGATAGTAAAAGGGGAGGCGTGGGTTTTCGGTATGCATATCACTCTGCTTCAAAGCACAAACCCCCACTACAAACCGGACGAGAAACGCCCAAGAAGGCTGCTTCTTCACAGAAAGCAGATAGACAAATGGCTGGGCAGGATAAAACAGGACGGTCTGACAATCGTTCCGCTGATGCTCTACTTCAACGAGCGCAACAGGGCGAAGCTTCAGATAGCGCTTGCAAAAGGGAAAAAGGCCCACGACAAAAGAGAGGCGCTCAAGAAGAAAATGGCCGATCGTGAAGCGCGTGCGGCAATGAAAAACTATTAGGAGATGCCATGTTTTCCACACTTCAAAAACAGAAAGAGGCCGAAAATCTGATAGAGGAGGCAGGCCGCATAATAGAAGAGTGCGACCACGAGTGCGATCTTGCAAAAGAGAGAGTTCAAAAGAGTGTCACAGATAGCGACAATTTTAGAAGCAGGCTCGTCAAAAAGAGCTTGAAAACTTTTTACGATCTGTTGAACAAAATTGACGGGATAGCTCATGGAAGATCGGCAGAAACGACAAAGCCTCCATACTCGTCACAGATCGATACGCTTATAAAGGGGGCGCAGGAGATTGAACCGGTAGAGATTTCCGGCGTAAAACAGGGAAAAGCGTCGGCACTCGTCGCATCTTTTGCGGCGGCTATCGTTACAGTGGCTGTCGCACTCGTGACAGCTGTCATAGCGACAGGAACACCGCTCGATCCGCAGAAGCTCACATCACCTGATACGATAGAAAAACTTCTCGCATGGATAGGCGGCGGGGCTTTCGACTATCCGGGAGCATCGCCGCTGTTAGGAGGAGTCGGCATCGTCGCCGCAGCGGTAGCCGCCGCTTTGATCGTCTGGTCCATCCTCATGGCCAAGAGCTCTTCCAGCAATCTCTCGGCAGCCAGATCGTGCCACGAAAATGCCAACAACTACAAGAGAGAAAAAGAGTTCTATACCGAAGCTATGAAACAGCTAAACGGAAGTATCCTCGAGTATGAAAAGATACTGGAGACGTTCGATATCTATATGGATGAGTATATAGCCGTCACCAGACGTATTTTATATACCGAAGGAAACGACTTTCAAAACTACAAGGAGAGTTCCAAGGAGATGGTGAAAAGAGCTTCGCAGTGTGCCGAAGCGATAATCGAAATTCTTGACATAGCTATCGTCACACCGCAGGGAACGCCCTCTGAAGAACTCGAAAAGGCGATAGAGCGAGGAAGTGCCCTCAAGAAAGCACTTATAAACGATACACCGCTTCCAAAAACCGTCTTTGAAGGCGACTCGTCCGAAAAAGAGGAACCGTCCGGTTCGGATTCGGTCACGAAGGATCTATCCGCCGAAGATCGGCCGTTGGCGATAGAGAACCGGTCTACTCTATAACTTCGGCACTCACTATCTTGACCTCTCTAACAGGCCGGTTCTGCCGGTCTACACCTGTTTCGGATATTCTGATCACCACATCCATACCCTTCTTGACATAGCCAAAAATCGTATGACGCCCGTTCAGCCAACCTGTAGGGACGGTCGTGATGAAAAACTGGCTTCTGTTCGTATTCGGGCCCGCGTTCGCCATTGCGAGAATACCCGGCCTGTCAAAGACGACATTGGGTGCGAACTCATCCTTGAAAGGCTTGCCCCATATAGAATCGCCTCCCATTCCTGTACCAGTGGGATCGCCTCCCTGGATCATAAAGTCCTCAATAACCCTATGGAATATCGTTCCGTTATAGTAGCCGTTTTTGACGTGCGTAAGAAAATTCTCGCTCGCAAGAGGCGCCAGATCCGGACGTATCTGCAGTGTAATATCCCCCATATTGGTATGCAGTACAACTTCCGGGTATGAGTTCTGCTGGCCGCCCTGCGAAAAGAGCAGTGAGACAAAAAGCATCCATATCGCGACAATCTTTTTCATAAAAAACCTCCTCTTGACAAATCAGCAATTCGTATCCGATCTATAGACATGATATCCTATAATGTTCTGTATGAAAGCTTTGATGTTCAGGAATGTATTGTAGCGAAAAAGGAAAAATGGAGAAAGAGGGAGCCGCAGCTCCCGAAAAAGAAGAACTTACTTTTTTCGAAGCTCTTTGATACGTGCCGCTTTTCCGCGGAGTCCGCGCAGGTAGTAGAGTTTCGCTCTGCGCACACGCCCGCGTCTTACGACCTCGATATTCTCTATACTGTCGGAGTAGAGAGGAAAGATCCGCTCGACACCTACATTGTTGGCACCGATCTTTCTGACGATGAAAGTTTTTCCGGTACCCTCTCCTCTTATAGCGATACAGACACCTTCGAAATTCTGTATACGGGTCTTTTCACCCTCTTTGATGTTCACCGCTACGCGTACGGTATCTCCGGCACGAAACTCCGGAATATTCTTGCTTGCAATCTGAGCCTGCTCGAAAGACTCAATATATCGATTTTTCATCACTATCCCTTTGGGTAAATTTCAGATATCGCTCCGGGCGAAAATATTTTGTCTTGTATAACGCCATCGTTTTTTTCAGGGCGTTAATTTTACTATGATTTCCCTTTAAAAACTCTGAAGGTATGCTTAAATTATGGTAACTTTTAGGTCTCGTGAACGACGGTGCCTCCAGAAGAAGCGTCTCGAAGCTCTCCGACTCCAGCGACTGGACGTTTCCGACCACTCCCGGAACGATACGTCCGATTGCATCGGCCATCACCAAAGAGGGCAGCTCTCCGCCGGTGAGGATATAGTCGCCTATAGTGAAACACTCATCCGCCCAGACCTCGAGAACCCTCTCGTCTATCCCTTCGTATCGACCGCTGACAAATACGATATGCTCTTTTTTTGCCAACCTTCTGGCATCGCTTTGGGTAAAGGGCTTGCCTACCGGTGTAGTAAAGATGATATGTGCACCGGAAGATTCGCCTTTTATATGTGCCAAAGTATCGAAAAGCGGCTGCGGCGTCATGACCATTCCGGCCCCTCCGCCGGCCATTGTATCGTCCACTTTTCTATGGCGATCCGTAGTAAACTCCCTCGGATCGAGATGGTCAATACTCAAAATACCCTTTTTGACGGCTCGTTGCAAAATAGAGTCGCCAAAATACCCCTCCATAAGCGGCCAAAAAAGGGTTACAAAGGTAAAGCGCATCAGCTCGCTTCCAGCAGCTCTTTGGTGTCTTTGCCTATTACGACACCCTTTTGCAGATCCACTCTATCGATATAACGATCCACATAAGGGACCAAAAAGCGCTTCGCATATCCGCACTTTATCAAATCTTCTGCAGTCTCTATCTTCAGATAGTCCGTACCTGCCAGACGTTCTATATCGGCTATACGTCCGATCTTCTCATCCCCGTCCAGAAGGTCGAGACCTATGATCTGATACCAGAAATACTCCTCTTTACCCAGTATGCACGCAGCTTCACCAGCCTCTTTTGTCGTATACAGATAGGCATTTGTAAGAGGCTTTGCCTCATCCACACTATCTATCCCCTCGAAACGGACCGTCTGCCGCGAAGGGTTGTACGAAGCGATTTTAAGCTCTCCTTTGTCACTGAAAAAGAGAGATCCTGGCTTGAACTGCTCCGGAAAGTCGGTAAGAAGATTGAGACGCATCTCACCTTTGAGCCCCACAGTTTTACCGATTCTGGCGATAGGTATCTTTTCGGGATTCAAACCCTTCTACTCCCCGACAGTCTGGACATTGACTCGATAGCTTATGCCGTCTTTGGCTTTACAGCCGCTTATTACAGTTTTGAGCGCATTTATCATGCGCCCCTCTTTTCCGATAAGTTTTCCGGCATCGTCTTTGTGCGCGTAGATGATTATCTCATCAAAATTCTCTCCGAGGTTTCGCCGCTTGACGGCAATATCCTCCGGATGCGTCGCGATCAGTTTCGCAAAGTCACGCACAAAATTCTCTACCATTTTACTTTCCGGCGAGTTTCTTGACACGCTCGCTCGGCTTCGCACCGACGCTAAGCCAGTAGTTGAGTCTCTCTTCATCTATCTTGACAGTAGCGGGCTCCGTCATCGGGTTGTAATAACCGATAGACTCGATCCAGCCGCTGTCACGTCTTTTTCTACTGTCGGTTACTACGATTCGGTAGAAAGGTCTCTTCTTGCGTCCCATACGGGTAAGTCTGATAGTCGTCATCTTGTCTCCTTGAAGATTGTATATGTTTTTTCAGTTGCCGAAAGAGGCATTGACCTAAGCGATTGACGGGATCGTTTAGGTCAATGTCCCGAGGCGTACCTATCTGGGAAAACCGCCGCCTTGCATCTGACTCATCATGTTCTGCAGATCCTGCATTCCCTTTTTGCCAGAAAACTTCTTGGCCATTTTAGCCGCGTTTTTAAACTGCTTGAGCACTTTGTTCACTTCCATCTGGTTGAGCCCCGCACCCTTTGCGATCCGCCTTTTGCGGCTATTGTTGAGCAGGTCGGGATTTTCACGCTCGGCAGGAGTCATCGAGTTTATAAGTGCCTTTATCTTCTTGATTTCACCGGAGTTTTCAAGATCCATATCCTTCAGGGCTCCGGCCATCTTGCCCATTCCCGGAATCATACCTACAATGGACTTCAGACTCCCGAGCTTTTTCATCTGCTCCAGCTGTTCCAGAAAGTCGTTGAAGTTGAACTGCCCCTTCTTGATCTTTCTGGCTACCTTCTTGGCCTCTTTTTCATCGATGACGGCGGATGCCTTTTCGGCCAGCGACTCGATATCTCCGGCTCCCATCAGGCGTCCTACGATACGATCCGGGATGAAGACCTCAAGATCCGGCATCTTCTCGCCGGAGCCGATAAAGCGTAGAGGTACGCCTACCTGCCTGGCTATACCGAGCGCTACGCCCCCTTTGCTGTCGCCGTCATACTTGCTCAATATTACGCCTGTAAGCTCCAGCTCCTTATGGAACGCCGCGGCGCTGCGGACAGCATCCTGCCCCGTCAGCGAGTCCGCCACATAGAAGATTTCATCCGGTTCGATCGCCTCTTTTACGTGCCTGATCTGTTCCATCAGCTCCTCGTCGATAGCGAGCCGTCCGGCCGTATCGACGATAAGCACGTCGTAATTGCCCTCTTTCGCTTTCCGCAGTGCCTTTCTGGCTACCTCCACCGGGTCGGTAGCCGACTCGTCTGCGAAGATGTCGACCTCGATCTGCTCGGCAATCTGCCTTAGCTGCTCCACGGCCGCAAGCCGCTGAAGGTCGGCTGCAGCAAGCAGAACCCTCTTCTTGCGAAGCTTCAGGTAGTAGGCGAGCTTGCCGGAGGTCGTCGTCTTTCCCGATCCCTGCAGACCGGCCATCATCACAACGGTCGGCGGAGCCGGACTGTATACGAACCCCTGTTTGCCTGGAGCGGTCAGTATCTTTGTGAGCTCCTCTTTCAGGGCTTTGAGGAAGTTCTCTTTACCTATTCCGGCGAGTTTCGTTTCACGTTCGACTACACTAAGCAGCTCCTTGACCACCTTGTGATGCACATCGGCTTTCAGAAGTGACTTTTTCAGTTCCGAAAGTGCGCGCTTCAACGCCTTTTCGTCATCCTTGAAACGTATCTTGCCGATGGCGTTTTGAAAACTGCTTGTCAATGACTCGAACACACCTGCTCCTGCTTCTTTATGGAGGTTGCCCCTCTCATAAAAGGGCTCTACTCAAAGTCTGGAATTTTAGCTTATAAACACTTTAATTTTAATTAAATATAAGATTGCCGTCAGCCGGCAAACACATCGAATCCCCTGGGCTCCCTGGCTCTGAAGTCGTAACCGAGCAGTTTCAGCTCCAAAGCGTGCAGGAGCATCCTGTTGGTCTGGGCAGATAGTACCCCATATTGCGCATCTCCGATGATTGGGTGGCCGATACTTTTTAGATGGACTCTGATCTGGTGCGTGCGTCCAGTCTCTATGACCACTCTGAGTTTGGTTCTTCCGCCCACTACCATTACAGGCTCTATATGGGTTATCGCCTCCTTGCCGCGTCTGTCCGTTTTGCTGAAGGCGACGCCGTTTTTCTTTATGGTCTTGATAGGCTTTTCTATCGTGACAGGTTCGCTGACGATCCCCTGAACCCAGCAGCTGTATACCTTGTAAACAGCTCTTGCCTTGAACGCCTCTTCCGCTCTCTTGTGGAACGATTTGTTTTTTGAAAGAAGCAGAACTCCGCTTGTCTCCCTGTCGAGCCGGTGCAGCAGCCTCGCACCCTTATAGGCCGCCGCCGCTTCGTCACTGGTCAGGAAAGCCGGCTTGTTGATCGCAAGCACCTCGTCGTTTTCGAAGATCGTCTCCGCCTTTTCGAGCTTCAGTATGCGGAACTTCGTATCTACCGGCAGCTCCCCTCTTGCAATCGCCACTTTCTTGTTTCCGACGTAGACCACTCCCCGATCTATCATCTCTTTGGCCTTGGAGTTTGACAGCCCCATCTGAACAGCCAGCAGCTTGTAGGCCTTCTCTTTAGTCTCTTTTTGCATTTATGAACTCTTCCACTTTCTCGTTTACGGGCAATCGCACCCTTTTTCTCTTTCCGGTATCACCGGAGAGAATCACTATTTCGCTTTTCGGTATCCTGAAATATTTCGACAGAAACCTAACCAGCTCCCGGTTTGCCGCACCCTCTACGGCCGGCGCCTTTATATGCACTTTCAGAGAATCGTCATAGATCCCTGCAAACGCGTTTTTGCCGCTGTTTGGCCTGGCACTGATATGAAAATCGACATAACCTTCGATTTTTTCATCATACCACATCGGCCATACCTTTTAGGATCGGCTCCAGCGTCACCCTCTCTTTGAGCTTCGGAGGCTCGGCATGAAAAGCCTTTTCAAGGGTCTGTGCAAGATCGTCGAGGTCGCAAAAGAGGGCACCTTCTATCTGTGAAAAAATCGCTTTCTGGTTGAAGATATGCCGTCCGCTTACAAGCCTGCATCCAAAAGGTAGCAGTTCTACCGGATTGTGCCCCCCTATCCTCGCAAAGGCTCCCCCCAAAACGACTATGTCGCTGACTGCATAGAGGTTGATCAGCTCTCCCATGGCGTCGATCAGGACAATATCGGCTTCAAGACTTCCGGTTCGGCTCCATCTTGCAAGATCGAGCCCCTCTTTTCGTGCGACAGTTTCAGCTATCGCGTATACTTTGTCAAATCTCTCCGGATGCCTTGGAACCAGCAGGAGTTTCGCATCCGGATGCGCTCTTTTCCACTCGGAAAAAGAGTGAAGTATCCCCTCCTCTTCTCCTTCGTGAGTACTCGCTGCGGTTACGACGATACCCGAAGGTTTTGGATACCTTTTCGTCACTTCCGGTATCTGGGCGAGCTTTATATTTCCGGTTACGACAACACTCTTAGCACCGAGAAGCTCGAGACGCCGCCTGTCTATATCGCTCTGTGCGTAAACCTCGTCGATATAGTCGAATATCTTCGCATACAGCCAGCGGAAGCGGCGGTAGCTTTTCCAGGATCTGTCAGATATTCTCGCATTTATCAGCATTGTCTTCGCACCGCGCTTTTTGGCCAGATAGAAGAGTAAAAACCAAAGCTCCGCCTCCATAACGGCAAGTATCTTTTGCGGACGGACCCATACCCACAAAAGCGGCTCGAAAGGCAGATATCTCACTTCTTCGACGATCTTTCCTGCTTCATAAAATCCGGTCTGCGTCGTTGTAGTGAGTACCGACCTCTCTTTGCCTATACTCTCGACAAGGGGCTTTAGAGCTCTCGTCTCCCCGAAGCTGCAGGCGTGAAACCAGATCCTGTTTTCTGGAAGAGGCGGGTTGTTTTTGAGAAAAAAGCGTGCGGGAATCGACTCTTTGTACTTTTTTTTGAATGATAAAACTACTATTATCGGAATGAAAAGCAGATAGAGCCCCCACGCAAAAAGCGTATAGAGGGCCGCAAAAAGATTACGCTTCAGCGCTCTCTTCTTCTTTCTCGGTTTCAAGATAGAGGATACGTCCGCAGTGTGGGCATGTAGTGATCTCTTCACCTTTGATGACCTCTGCATAGGTCTTGTCGTTTATTTTCATGAAGCAGCCCATACATGCCTGCTTTCTTACCGGTACGACTGCCGTATTTTTCGCCCATCTGCGAATCTTGTCGTAGAAGGCGAGAATCTTCTGGCTCATCTTGGCTATCAGCTCCTGCTTCTGCTCAAAGAGACGCTGCCTCTCTTTTTCGATTTCGGCAAGCTCCCGCTCCACCTCCTCTTTGATCTCGGCGTTTTTCTCCTTGAGCTCTTCAAGCTCCGACTCTTTCGTCTCTATCTCGCTCTTTCTCGTCTCTATAAGATTGTCGAGCCGTTCGATCTCTTCATTTGCGAAATCAAGCTGCTCCTTGGCAATCTCCTCTTCGAGCTGGAGCGCCTTTATCTCCTTTTCCGTCCTGGCTTCGGCACTCTTTTTCCTGTTGGCTTCGAGTTTGTCGCCAAGCTCTTGAATATGGAGTTCGTTTTTGGCCTTCTTCAGCTCACTCTCTTTTATCTCTTCTCGGAGCGCCTCTATCTCTCTTTCGACAGCTTTTTGCGCCTCCTCCACTTGATCGAGTCTGGAGCGCGCCTCCTCGATTTTCGGCTCGAATGCGTCTATGGTCTGATCTATCCTTGAAAGTTCAATCAGATCTTCAAGATGCTTGTTCATGGATTTCCTTGGTCAAATGTAGGTAAAGGGGTTGATTGATTGTGCAATTATAACCGGAATCGGCAAATTTTTCAAATTCTCTTCCAAAGCGGCCGCAAAGTGACGCTCACTCTCGAAATGTCCGATATCGGCCATCATCAACCCTTTCGAAAGAGCCTTCATGGCATCGTGGAACTTTATATCTCCTGTAAGAAAAAGGTCGGCATCGACTTGGTCGAGCAGTGAGCTGCCGGCACCGGTTGTAACGGCCAGACGCCTTATGACACTCTTTTGTCCGACCACCCTCATAAGCTCGAGCCCCAACCGTTTCTTGATTCTCTCAAGAAGCGCTTCGCACTCCCACTCTCCCTCCGCATAACAGACGAACCCTTCGCACGAAACCGCCTCGAACCCGAGTATCCGCTCGACAACATACCGATTCAGATGGCTCTGGTCGAAATTGGTATGCATCGCTATGAGGGAGTGGTTTTTCATTATCATCTTGCGAAGCAGATTTGCCGGGTATCGACTCCACTCGAGCTGCTTGAGAGGCGAAAATATAAGCGGATGGTGAAGTACGAAGAGAGTATTTTCTTCATACTCGTCTATCATTTTCTCATCGATATCTACACTCAAAACGATTCTTTCGATCTCATCCGCCGTATCGCCAAGAAGCAAACCGCTGTTGTCCCAGCTCTCCTGTAGCTCGAAAGGACTGATCCCGTCGAGTATTCCATAGACTTCTTTTACCGTCACCTATGCGCCTCTCACTCTTGCGTTTCGTTCCGCCTCCTGCTCCTTGTAGAGCTCGGCACACCCTTTGGCCAAATCTCGAATCTTCAGAATGTAGTTCGCTCTTTCGGTCACGGAGATCGCCTTTCTGGCATCGAGAGTGTTGAAGATATGGGATGCGATCATGCACTGATCGTATGCGGGAAGCGGCAGTCCGGCCTCCAGACAGCGGCCACACTCCGCGGCGGCATCATCGAAGTGCCTGAAAAGCATATCGATATCGGCAACTTCGAAGTTGTATCTGCTGAACTCGTACTCGCTCTCTTTGTGGACATCGGCATAAGTAGTGACTTCACCGCCCTTTTGGCTCCAGACGATATCGAAGACCGACTCTACACCCTGAAGATACATTGCGAGTCTCTCCGTGCCGTATGTGATCTCGGCCGCTACCGGATCACAGGCGATACCGCCCACCTGCTGGAAGTAGGTAAACTGCGTAATCTCCATCCCGTCGAGCCAGACCTCCCATCCAAGGCCCCACGCTCCGAGTGTGGGAGATTCCCAGTTGTCCTCAACGAACCTGATATCGTGCTTCGACAGATCGAGTCCCAAAAATTCGAGGCTCTTTAGATATAGATCCTGTATATCGTCAGGGCTCGGCTTGATCAGAACCTGAAACTGGTAGTACGCTCCGAGCCTGTTAGGGTTTTCTCCGTATCTGCCGTCTGTAGGTCTACGGCTCGGCGCTACATAGGCGGCGGCCCAGGGTCTGGAATCGAGACTTCTTAGCAGAGTCGCCGGATGAAACGTTCCGGCTCCGGAAGGGATGTCGTACGGCTGCACTATATTGCATCCCTGCTCCATCCAGAACTGTTGAAGTTTTAGTAAGAGGTCGCTGAATGTGATCATTTAAGTTCCAATGCTTTTTTTATTTTCGGTTCGTCGAAACCGCATATCCACTGGTTTCCTATAAGGACGACCGGCACCCCGCGGCACCCGTGTCGCTCGCAATCCTTCGCGGCCTGCTTGTTGGTGCTGATATCGATCGTCTTGAATCTTATGCCGTTTTTCTTGAAAAATGTTTTGGCCCTCGTGCACCAGATGCACCCGGGCGAGGTAAAGAGAACGACCTGTTTTTGTCGTTTCGGTTTCGCCTCTGCCATATTTACCTCCTTTTATCGGTAAATTTTTGCGAAATTATATCACTTTTCAAGGGAGAGTGCATTCATGATATACATCTCGAGATTGGCGCCCGTTACGCCCTTTTCGAGCGCATCGGTATAGAACTTGGCCACTTTGTTATGGTATGTCTTGAAATCGTAGTACGGAAGATGGAGCCTCCACGCCTTCTTGATCTGGTTCAGCGCCATTCTCTCTATGGCCCACGACCTGAAAATGGAGAGCACTCCGAAAAACAGAAGCGTAAAAAATACGGCGGCGACTATCATTATGTGGCAGTCGATCTTGGCGATCACTTTGTGAAAGATCAGCGCAGGCGGCAAAAATATCAGGTTCCACACCACTATCATAAAAATGTAGAGTCTCGAAAGTCTCAGTTTCACTCCCGGGATCCTTCCTTCAAGCGGCATATGATCCACGAGCATCTTGTTGGCCTGCATGAGTTCGTTGAAGCGCATAGGGTGTTTCGACTCCCTGAAAAGAAAGGGAAGGATCTTCTCATCCATCAATCGTTCAAACATTACAGGCTCCTTTATAGCAGATTATATCACCTATGTTTCGGTTCAAGGAGGAGGCTACTACACTGCACTTTACCTTAAGCAGATAAAAAGTCGGCTTGGTCGAAGTATCGTTCATGGATTCGTAGTTTCCCATCCCTTTTGCGATTACCAGATCGGCACTTTCGTAAAACTTTCGAGCCTCCTCGCTCAATCTTTGCAGGTCGAATCCTGGAGTATCCACACCGCTGTCTATGATCCTGGCAACCTTGTCTATCCCCGCCTCCTTCGCTTCTTTTAGAGTGATATCATTGATAATGGGACGACCACGTACCGCATATCCCGTCTCTATTTGCGGAAACTCTTCAGCTATGATGCGCAATAAAATCCTGTCAAAAAGATGTTCCCCGGCATTGTCCCCGATAAAAAGCAGCCTCTTCGCATCCAGAAGAGCTCTATAGAGCTCTTCGCTGTCATCCACGGCAAACGGAGTTTCAAAAACCCTGGCCACCTCCTCTTCGAGACTGAAGCTATGCGTGGCGGCAAGATCTATCACGTTCCCGGCGACAGACGCTTTCAAGGCTGCATGGAACCTGTTTCGGGCACCAAACACCCTCTTTTCCACCGTATCCGCTATCGAAGCTGCATGACGAACCGCTTCGGCCTTGTAATCGCGGTATATGTCATCCACTCCGAGTATATCCGCAATCCTGGGATAGACATCGGCGGCAACCTGCGGAGGAGTCTGGGAAAACGAAAAACCGGGCACCATCGACGCCACTTCGTCGAGTACCCTTTTTGTGGTCTGTTTATCTATACCCAGCGTCTGACAGACACGCAGAGCCTGAGAAAAGATACAGGCAACACACTCCGGCTCCAGTTTCAACTATCGCCCCCCGCATGCTTCTCTACCACTTTACCCCACATGAGCCTATACTTTCTTTTCATAAACTCCAGCTCTTCGCGAGTCGCATTGAGCTCGGCGGTAAGTGTCTCGATGGTTTTACGATCTTCGTCATACAGCTCCTGCATGGACAATAGAGCGTCTTTCAAAAAGCTGTTCTCGCTCTTGAGCGTCTCGAGCGTCTCATCCTTGGCGTCCATCACCTTCTCATGCATGTTGAGTATGGTGCCTATCGTCTTTTCGACAAACTGTATTCCGTCACCGGTTTCGAGGTCTACCTTCAAGACTTCGCCGCCCCTTACGGGGGTGCCGGGCAGTCTCTCCTGGGAGTCCGTCTCTATAAAGATTTCACCGTTCTCCTCTTTCGATACCACATCGCCGGCATCAACCATCTTCAGTACCTCGTCGAAGTCACGGTCTATCAACTTCGCATAGGCGCGAATACTCAGCCACGTCTTCATTCCCTCTCCTCTCTGTTGCACTGCCAAACGGAGGCAACTGCGACGATCCGACCGCTAAGAGATCCTCACTTCGATCTCGGCGGAGTCGGTCTCGACCTTCTTGGCTTTGGCCAGACGATCCTCCATCAGCTTGACGTTTAGTTCGTCATCATCGATCGCCAGAATCTGCATAGCAAGATATGCACTGTTGATAGCCCCGGCCTTACCGATGGCCAGTGTGGCGACAGGCATACCTGCGGGCATCATTACCGTACTCAAAAGGGCATCCTCTCCACGCAGATCAGAAGAGCTCATAGGCACCCCGATTACAGGCTTGATCGTGGTGGCCGCTACCGCCCCTGCGAGATGGGCAGCCATACCGGCCGCGGCTATAAAGACGACCGCTCCCCTCTCTTCGGCATCTTTTATATAGCTTTTTGTACGCTCTGGACTTCTGTGCGCCGATGAAATTATAAGTTCATACGGTACACCGAACTTCTCGAGTGTCTTGGCGCACTCTTTCATAACCTCGTAGTCACTCTTGCTTCCTATGATTATGGATACGAATCTCATTCCCTCTCCTTGCTTGTATTTTTATTTTCTGAATCCGCAAGCGAAACCCGAATCTCGGGACTCGCTTCCGGATTCCGCTCATCGTTGCCCGGCATCGGCTCGCCGACGGCAGTCTCGTTCGCTTTCTCTATCAGTGCAAATCTGAAGCTGCCGTGATCCTTTTTCAGAGTGAAGCCGAAAAAGTAAAACGAGGCGAAGATCGCGACAGATGAGTAGATGATATTTCCGACAAGCATGATAATCTCTTTTTTCATACCGAGCATCGCGGCGAAAAAGGAGAAAACCGCAATCAGAACCAGCGATCCGACAAACGTGGCGACTATGGCTCTCCACTGCATGGCCCACCACGCCAGAAAAACCCTCTTGTTCGTCAGCTTCTCATCCATCAGGAGACTCTCTCAAAAACGTAAAAGGGGGCAAAGAGCCCGGCAGAAGAATAGGGTTTTCATTCCCGCTGTGAATGACATCATACCTTCTGCCTTTAGGTGTTTCGAGCCGCCTGAATCTGATGTACCAGCGTCCGTCCCTCTTGAAAATCTCGCCCCGCTCGTTCTCGACCGGCTCCCTGATCGGCTCCGGCGAGAAGATCTCCATCTCCTCGCCTTCAGCCACCCTGTCCCTGGCATAAAAGGCAAGCCCGTGTTCATCCACGATAGCCTTGACTTGACGGGTCCCTTCGCTTATGGAGCTCTCAAGACTCTGCGTACCCCCCTTTTCGAACGGGCGGTGAATCAGGTAGGCATCCGTAAAGCCGCGATGTTTTGTCGTATGTAGCTCCTCCTGATACTTTCGAGGATCAAAGCGTCCGGCATAAAAATCATCGATCGCACTTCTGTAAGCGTGTGCCGTGACCGCCACATAATATGGACTCTTGGTACGCCCCTCTATCTTCAGGGAGTCGACCGCGCCGCTTTTTAGTATCTCGTCTATATGCGAAGCGAGATTCATATCCTTCGCATTCATGATATAGGTGCCGACGCCCTCCTCCTCTTCGAGCCTGAATGTTACACCGGTCTCCGGATTTTCGGCATAGAGTATGTAAGGAAAGCGACAGTCGTTCGCACAGCTTCCCCGATTGGGGACCCTGCCGCTTTGAACGGCACTGACAAGACAGCGCCCGCTATAGGCAAAACACATAGAGCCGTGCACGAAGATTTCAAGCTCCAGATCCGGAAGCTCGCTCTTTATCGCTTCGATATCCCTCAGACTTATCTCCCGTGCCGCTATGATACGCCTGACACCAAGATCGTAGTAGAACCTGGCGTCCAGAACATTCATGACGTTGGCTTGCGTAGATAGATGGACAGGTATATCCGGAGCGACCTCGAGAGCCATCTTCACAAGACCGGGTGTAGCGATTATAAAGGCGTCCGGTCCCATCTGTGCCATCATCTTCATATGCTCTTTGTAGAGCTCCAGCTGAGAGTTGAAAGGGAAGCCGTTTACGGTTACATATACTTTTTTGCCGAGAGAGTGGGCATAATCTATCCCCTCTTTGAAGCTTTCGTAGGTAAACTCCTTGCCGCTTCTTATACGGAGGCTGAAATGGCTGACACCGCCGTAGACCGCATCCGCTCCGTAAGCGAGAGCTATTTTCAGCTTTTCGAGATTGCCGGCGGGCGAGAGGAGTTCGACCATACGTCTATTTTCCGAACTGGGCTATGAGAGCTTCTATGTCGTCGTTGCTTATAACATCTTCGGTACCTGTGTCTCCTTCTATATGGCGGGCGGACTTGACACGTTTCTCGTCATCGATACTGCCTTCAAAAAGCGCACTCATATAGCGGCTTAGCGCCCGCATGATATTGATGACCCGCTCGATCTTCTGTCTGTGGATATCCTGGTACTGCATAGTATCCATGGCTCCAAGGATCTGGTCGTTGGCACTTTGAAGCATTTCGGTTATCTCGTCGGAGATGGTGCGAAGCTCGGACGCCTCGTTCGCCGCACTCTCAAACCTCTCGATATTGGGAAACTTCCGCTTCAAAGTGGAGAAGAGCTCTTCGAAACCTTCCGCGATGACCTGAATCCTTTCAACGGACGAGAGGGTACCTTCTATGTCGTTCATCACGGCATCGAGCGCATCGAAAATTTCACTCGCCTTCTCTTCGGAGTCGCGCGTAACGTCGTCGAGCTGATGCACAACCCTGTGCTCCTTGGTAGCCGGCGGGGGAATGATAGCCTCTTCCTCGTCATCCTCCTGCGCCATCGAACCGGCCTCGTCCGCCTGCTCCTCGCTCGTCAAATCCTCTGCTTCCAGATCAAGGTCACCGGCCATCAGTGCATCCAGCTCTTCTTGTGTCATGCGGCTCTTCCTCTTTTTTTGGGATCTTTATCTAAAACTCTTATGGATAGATTATAGTGCGTTCTTCATTATAGGAAAATTATACCCTCTCCCTAACGATCTCTATACGGTTTACGACAGCATAGAGTGTGGGCAGATAATAGAGATTGAGCACGGTTCCCCAAAGGAGTCCGAAGCCTATCGATACGGCTATCGGCTGAAGTATCACCGCCTGCCCCGTGGCGAAAAAGATCAGGGTCGAAAGTCCGAGAAAAGTCGTAGTGGTGGTAATAAGGATCGGCCTTAGCCTAAGTTTTGCGCGCTCGAAGAAGGTACGGCTGTCGTGAGTGGCGTGCAGAAAATCGAGCATGATGATACCGTCGTTGACCACCACTCCGGCAAGCCCAAGAATCCCTATGATTGAAGTCATCGACAGATTGATGCCAAGCAGCGTATGCCCTATGAGCGCGCCCAGAATCGAAAAGGGAATCACCGACATCACCATGAGAGCGTATTTGATCCTCGAAAATATCAGAAGCAGCGCCACAAGGATCAGGAAGATAGCGAATATTGTGGCCCTTTTCATCTCTTCCGCCAACTGCGTATTCTTCTCCTTCTCGCCGAGTAAGACCACTCTGACACCGCTCTTTCTTATCTCATCCAGCAGCGGCGATATACGATCCAGAACCATGTTTGCGGTTATTTTATGCTTGTCTATGGAGGCGAAAACACTCTTTACCACTTCACCGTCACGCTTTTTTATCTGTGCGAAGTCCCTCGAGATTTCAAACTCGGCAACATCGGCAAGCTTCACCAGTCTGCCGTCAGAGAGCGGAAGGGTGAAGTTCATAAGCTCCTCGATGCTGTCTTTGTAGAGGCTTTCGGTACGAATCTCCACCACCCCGTCACGGCCGAATGTCAGCGCCTGTCTCTTTTGAAGCAGATATCCCGAAAGAAGGCGCGCCACCTCGCCTTCGCTAAGACCGAGTTTCTGCCCGTAGTCGTTTATGCGTAGCTTGTACTCCTTCTTGCCGTATTTTATATTGTCGCTTATTCCTACCACTCCCTCAATTTTACCCAGAGCCTCTTTCACTCTTTGCATCTGCGATACCACTAAAGACTCATCCGTACCGAAAAAATTGATCTTGATATCGTTTCTTACGACACCGACGTGCCTTTGTCTGATACCGAGCTCCTCCATGCCGTATCTGCTCTTGTAGGGCTCCACGATTTCCCGAAGCGGTCCGGCAAGCTCGTATGTCTTTTCGCTGCGTCTTTTATCGGGATTGTCGAAATTGAAAGAGAGATTGAATATTGGGTTTATATATCTGTTTACAAAATCCTTTTCGATCAGATCGTATAGTTCGATCGTGATATAAAAAGCCCCGCTGTCACTCTCCTTTTCGCCGCCGAGTGTCGTCCTGGATCCCGCTACGGCGGATATAGACTTGATACCGAGCTCCTCCTTGTGCTCCGCTATCTTTTTCGTAATCTCTTTCGCGACTTCGTCCGTTCGCTCGAGCGGCGTATTGGAATCGAGCTTGCCGGTGACATAGATATAGTTGCTGTCAAAACTCGGAAAAAATTGAAAATTCAGAGCTTTCAGCTGCCATAGCGTAAGAAGAGGAGTGGCTACAAGAAAGAGTGCAAGAAGACTCTTTTTGTGCCTTATGCAAAAACGAAGCGTCCGCTCGTATACCCTTTGTAGCGGACTCCAGTCCACCATGCTCCGGTTTTTCGAGAGAAACTCTTTCGCATGAAGAGGCAGGAATAGAAAGCTCTCTATCAGGGAGCCGGCCAAAACGGCCACCACAACGACCGGAATGAGAACGATAAAGTGCGATATTTCGCCCGAAAGCATAAAAAGCGGCAAAAATGCGGCAAATGTCGTAAGAGTGGCGAGAGTGACAGGAAGAACCATCTCTTTGACGCCTCTTAAAACCGCTTCGTGCCTCGACAGACCTTCGTCGATATACCTTTGGATGTTTTCAGCCACGACGACGGCATCATCCACGACTATACCTATTACGATAAGAGCGCCGAGAAGGGAAACGATATTGATCGTGTAGCCCATATAGTAGAGAATCAGAAGTCCTATCGCGAAAGAGAATGGTATCCCGAGAGTCACAATCGCCGCTATACGGAAGTTTATAAGAAGCGCCATGGTCAAAAAGATGAGCACCAGTCCTATCAGAATATTGGAAGTTATGACATCGAGTCTCTTCTTTACCGGTTTTGAGGTATCGTGGTAGATATCGGCTATCAGATCCCGATTCTCCTTGCTGAAGCGCTCCACCGCAAGACGCACCTTTTTTGAAAGCGAAATCGCATCACCTCTGGAATCCTTGTAGACTTTCAGGGTGATATTCTCAAGAGCGTTGAATGAAGAGAGAGTGGAGGTTTCCGCAAGTTGCCTGCTTACACTGGCCACCTCTGCAAGCGGAATATACTTTCCGCCTACCGACACGAGCGCTTTGCGCCACTGTGCCTCATCTTTCCATCCGTGGGCTGTAGATAAGAATATATTGTCTCCCGGCTGTTCTATATCACCTACGGGATAGATATACGATAGATTTGAAACGGCCGAGAGAAAACTTGCCGGATCGATACCGTAGGCAATCAGTGCCCTGGTATCTATCTTTAGCAAAATCTCCTCGTCCGACTCGCCGTATATTTTAACTTCGGCGATATTCTCGAGCTCCATTATCTTTCGCTTGAGCCTCTCGGCAGCCTCCACGAGCGAAGCTTTCGGCAGGTTTTCGGAAGATAGAGATATGGACAGAAGCTCTCTCTTTCTTGTCAGGTGCACGGCGACCGGCTCGCTCATGTCGGAGGGAAGATACTGGCGACTGGCCGCTATGGCATCTTTTACCTTGCTCAAAACATCTGTCGGATCGGCTTCATCGTCAAGCGTCAAAATGATATCGAATCTGCCCGGAACTATCACGGTCTCCGTAGTTTTTATCCCGCTGATCCCCTCGATGGCATCTTCGATATCTCTTACCGCCATCTTGTCGAGTATCCTGGTACTGGAGCCGGGATATCCGCCGCTTACGGCAATCATATTTAGTGTCACATCCGGAAAGAGCTCTTTTGGAATCTGCCTGTAGGCGTTTATCCCCATAACAAGAATAAAGATCAAAAGTACGTAGTTTAGTCGTCTGTTGTTTATGAAGTATTCGACAATTCGCATGCGCTATTATGCCCTAATACTCTTTTAAAGAGCCAAACAGGACACCTTTTTGGATATAATCGCCCCATGATTGTAAATGAATATCTCGAACTCGGAAAGATAAACACTCTTCAGGCGACAAGAAGAAGCGAATACGGCATGGTTTTTTCCTCCTCCGAAAAAAAGGAGGTACTGCTGCCCAACCGGTATGTAGACGAAGATATGAAGGTTGGCGATATTGTCGATCTCTTTTTGTACCACGACAGCGAAGACCGCATCGTGGCGACGACACAGAGACCTTTTGCCATGCTCGGAGAGTTTGCCGTGATGGATGTGGTGGATACCGCTGCTTACGGAGCATTCGTATACTGGGGGATTCCCAAGGATCTTCTCGTCCCGAAAGCGCTCCAGCGCGAACCGCTGAAAAGGGGCGACAGACATCTGATCTATGTAGACTACGATGAAAGAACACACCGCCTCGTAGGGGTACAGAAGGTAGAGAGCAGATTCGATCGGCGCTCCAAAAGGCTCAAGCGCAACGAAGAGGTAGATATTTTGCCCTACAAAAAAACGGAACTCGGTTACAAGGTGGTTGTAAACGGACGTTACGAAGGTCTTGTATTTCACTCCGAGCTCTTCGGCGAGCTTACAATAGGCGAAACGGCGATTGGATATGTCAAAAATGTACGTGACGACGGAAAAGTGGATATCCTGACCCGTCCCATTGGAAAAAAGAGCGACGAAATCGCGGCACGCAAGATCATCGAGTATCTCAAAGAGCACAAAGAGGGCATGCCCCTCAACTACAAGAGCGATCCATCGAGAATAGAAGCGCTGCTGGGGCTTAGCCGAAAAAATTTCAAAAGAGCCCTCACCCTTCTAGTGGAACGGGGAAAGATCGAGGTAAAGCAAAACGGTACCTTTCCAAAAAGCGAGAGAGGAGCCTCCCAATGATCGAAACCCCGAACAAGAGAGTGAGAGTCGATCTTCACAACCATACTCCAAGATGCAACCACGCAGAAGGAAGCATCGATGAGTATATCCGAAAGGCTATCGCCGAAAAGATCGATATATTCGGATTTAGCGACCACGCTCCGATGGACTTCGACCCGAAGTACAGAATGGGTTTTGAAGAGATGAAGGCCTACGAGAGCGACATAAAAGATGCGCGTCAAAAATACCGCGGCACCATAGATATCCGGCTGGCATACGAAGTGGACTATCTTCCCGGACATATGGACGATCGGGTACTTGATGCGGATGTAGACTATCTGATAGGCTCTGTCCACTTCATACGAAAGTGGGGGTTTGACAATCCGGAGTTCATAGGTAGATACGAAGGCGCCGATATCGACACTGTATGGCAGGACTACTTCGACCTGGTGGAGATGATGGCGAAAGAGGGCAAGTTCGATATAGTGGGCCACCTCGACCTGATAAAGGTCTTCAGATATCTTCCCAAAAAAGATGTGAGGCTCATTGCCGAAAACGCCATGGACGCTATAAAAAGATCCGGCATGGCCATAGAGATAAACGCCGCCGGCTACCGAAAGCCGATAGGTGAACCGTACCCATCCAGAGAGCTTCTTCAGATGGCTTACGAACGTGATATACCGATAACTTTCGCATCCGATGCGCACAAACCGGAACAGGTCGGATATAAAAAAAGAGAGCTTGCGGATCTGGCCAGATCCGTCGGGTATACCAGGGCTGTCCACTATATAAAAAGGGATCGGGTCAGCGTCAGATTTTAAACCGGTGTAACCAATCGACCCGCTTTCGCGACTGCCTCTTTTTTAATCAATCCTTTCACTTGGGCTTTACAGATTTTTTGTTACAATACCCGATATTCCAAAATTCCCAAGGAGAGACAATGGGCAAATTCGTCAACAATGTCGAAGAGTTCTTCAGATTCTGTGCGGAAAACGATGTAAAATTCGTTGACCTTCGCTTCACCGATATAAAAGGCGCATGGCACCACCTGACCTATCTTCTCAGTGCGCTCGACAAAGATATGCTTACAAACGGCATGCCGTTTGACGGAAGCTCGATCGAAGCGTGGCAGCCTATCAACAAATCCGACATGATCCTCAAGCCGGATATCGAAACTGCGTTCCTGGATCCCTTCACCGCTGATCCGACAATCATCGTATTCTGTGACGTATATGACATATATAAAGGTCAGATGTACGAGAAGTGCCCCCGCTCCATCGCGAAAAAGGCGCTCAAGTATCTCGAAGAGTCCGGTGTGGGTGACGTAGCCTATTTCGGACCGGAAAACGAGTTCTTCATCTTCGACGATGTACAGATCAAAGACGAGATCAACGAATCGTACTATCGCGTCGACAGCGAAGAGGGCGAGTGGAACGATCCAAGCCGCAACGACGACTTCGGAAACATCGGCCACAGACCGAGAACCAAAGGCGGCTATTTCCCGGTAGCTCCTACCGACAGTATGGTCGATCTGCGCGCAGAGATGATGCAGGTACTTGAAGAGATCGGACTCGAAGTGGTCCTCGGACACCACGAAGTGGCACAGGCTCAAGGAGAGATCGGCGTCAAGTTCGGCACACTCGTAGAGGCGGCGGACAATGTTCAAAAATACAAGTATGTCGTCCGCATGGTGGCGCACCTCAACGGCAAAACCGCCACATTCATGCCCAAACCGCTTTTCGGCGACAACGGAAACGGAATGCACGTACACCAGTCTATCTGGAAAGATGGCAAAAACCTCTTCTACAAAGAGGGTGAATACGGAAACCTTTCAGAGACTGCACGACACTACATGGGAGGTGTCCTCAAGCATGCACAGGCTGTCGCAGCCTTTACAAACGCTTCCACGAACTCCTACAAGCGACTTATCCCCGGATTCGAAGCGCCTTCGATTCTTACATATTCGAGCCAGAACCGATCTGCTTCCATACGTATCCCCTACGGTGCGGGCGAAAAAGCGACACGTATCGAGACACGCTTCCCGGACAGCAGCTCATGTCCATACCTTGCGTTTACCGCTCTGCTTCTTGCGGGACTCGACGGTATCAAAAACAAATACGAGCCTGTAGGACCGATGGATATCGACCTCTTCGAGCTCAGTCTTGACGAAATCAGAGAGAAGGGTATCCAGCAGATGCCGCACACTCTGCGCGAAGCTGTAGAGGCTCTTATCAAAGACAACGACTTCCTCAAGCCGGTTATGACGGACGAGTTCATCGACACTTACAAAAACTACAAGTTCGAAACTCAGATCTGGCCCGACGAGTCTCGACCGACAGCATTCGAATTCAAAACGACATACTCCTGCTAATCTACTCCGCGCCCCCGGGCGCGGTCCAATACATTGACATCCGTTTAAACTCCATTGACCGCCTGTTGATCGCACTCGTGTAATATAGATCGATTACAAAACGAGGGGAATCTGTTATGGCTATACGACTTTTCGCTCTTTTTTGCGCCGTTGTACTCACTATCGGTTCCGCAATACAGGCTCCGCACGAGAGCACGGATAGAGCCGGCTTCGATAGAGTCCCGATTTTCAAGAAATAAGAGTATAATATGTTAACGATACAACCGTCACCGTCAAAAATCCATCAAAAAGGCGGGTTCATGATCAATATTCTGATGATAGAAGATGATATAGATATAAGCACACTCTTGACAAAGTTTCTCGAACAGTACGGCATGAGAGTCCAGAGTGTCGAGACACCGAAAGCTGCGCTGAATGCACTTGAACTCGACCATTACGACCTCATCATTCTCGATCTTACTCTTCCCCAGATGGACGGACTGGAGCTTTGTAAACTTATCAGAAAAGACTACGATACTCCCATCATCATTTCGAGCGCAAGAAGCGATCTTACAGACAAGGTGATAGGTCTTGAATACGGGGCCGACGACTATCTGCCCAAACCATATGAACCGAGAGAACTTGTAGCGAGAGTTCAAAGCATCCTGCGCCGCTACCGTCCGACACTACAGCCCAAAAGTTCGGACTTCGAGCTGGACGAGAGCAGAATGCAGATACGCCACAAGGGTGAACTGCTCGATCTGACTACCGCCGAATACGAAATAATGAGACTCTTTTTGCTGAATCCCGCTACCGTATTGAGCCGGGACTATCTGGCCAACAATGCGGAGTCCATCTCGTGGGAGAGTTCCGAGCGTACCATCGACGTTATAATAAGCAGAATCAGAAACAAGATAGGCGACAATCCAAAGCAGCCCAGATATATAAAATCCATCCGCGGGGCAGGGTATAAATTTACACCGTGAACCGACACTCAATCTTTTTCAAGCTCAACCTCATCTTCATCTTTGCGATAGGCGCTCTCATAGCCCTTTTTGCGATGATGGTAAAAGAGATAGAGAGTCAGGAGATGCGGATGCTGGAAAAAAAGGCGGTCAAATATGAGGCCGACATCCGCAAAATAGTTATCCAAAGCTCCGACTCACTGCAAAAGAGACTCAAAGAGCACGGATATATACCAATCGCGCATCCGGAAGATATAAATGTAAATCTGCGCCCTATTTTCAGGCCGCCGCCTCCATCCTTTTCGCAGGATCTGCGCGAACGCATAGAGGATGGCCGGCTTAGAATATACAGGGACAACGAAAGAATCTATTTCGAACTTGTAGGACCTGAAAGTTCCAGAATGGTTGCCGCACCTATAGATATATATCAGCCGAAGTGGATCGCGATTTTTTTCGGCGGCATGACAGGTGTCATCATCCTGCTTTACTGGACTCTAAGAAGAAGTCTGATGCCGCTGAAGACTCTGGCAAAACAGATCAAACGTTTCGGCGAAGGGGAGATGGACATCTCAACGAGATCGAAAAATCGTGACGAAATCGCATTCGTCGCAAACCAGTTCGATTCGGCGGTCAAAAAGATCAAGGCGATGAGGGAGGCCAGAACTCTGTTTATGCGAAATATAATGCATGAGCTAAAAACACCGATTACAAAAGGCAAACTCAGTGTCGCTCTGCTCAAAGATGAACAAGAAGCCAGAATTTTGCAAAAGGCATTCAGCAGAATGGAGTATCTGATACACGAGATGGCCGAGATGGAGATGATCACTTCACAGGCTCTGGATCTAAATCCCATCCGTTGCGATTTCCGTTCTCTCGTAAAGGATGCCGCCAACCTTCTTTTTATAGAGAGCGAAAAGATTCATATGGAGTGCCAGCCATGCTTTATTGAAGCGGATTACAACATGATGGTGATCGTGCTGAAAAACCTTATCGACAACGCTATAAAGTATGGGGAGGAAGAGAGCGTACGCCTGCTCTGCAAAAAGGGGACGATTGAAGTGATCAACAAAGGCGAGCCTATGTCCAAGAGCTTCAAAAGTTTGACCGAACCCTTTTGCAAAGATGCAAACGGTCATAAAAAAGAGAGCTTCGGTCTCGGTCTTTATATCGTAAAATCGATTCTCGACGCCCACGGGGCAACCCTTTCGTATAGGTACGAAAAGGGGTACCACATCTTTTCGATAGAGGGGCTCAAGACGGCCGCTTAGATCGCGCGGGCTATGAGCCTGTTGAGCCGTCTGTTGAAATCGGCTATATCATCCACTTCTACGCCGGCAGCCATCTTCGCCTCATCCAGTACTACGTGGGCTATATCGCGCGTAGTCTGCTCGTCATCCTTTTTTAGCAGCTTTTCAAAGATCTCGTGATCCGGATTTATCTCCAGTATCGGCTTGGGCGAAGGAACCTCCTGACCCATCTGCCTCAAAATCTGCTGCATCGCTATATCCGGATCGTTCTTGTCGAAAACTATCACAGCCGGAGAATCCTTGAGCCGTTTGGTCAGCCTGATATCCTTGACGCTCTCTCCAAGCTCCGCCTTCATAGCCGAAACGATCCCGGCAAACTTCTCGTTCAACTCTTTTTCTACTTCACCTTCCTCTTCGACACTGGATATGTTCTGCAGCGGTGTACCCTCATATTCGGTTACGGTCGGCATCACGATGGCGTCTACTTCGTCATCGAAAAGCAGCACTTCGATATCCTCGGCCTTGAACTTCTCGAGCAGAGGCGAGTGGCGAAGCAGATTCTCGTCTTCACCCATTATATAGTAGATCTTCTCCTGACCCTCTTTCATAGCCTCCTTGTACTCTTTGAGCGTGACATAGCCATCTCTTTTGCTCGACTTGAAAAGCATAAGATCGAGCAGTTTGTCTCTGTTTTCGAAATCGCTGTAGATCCCCTCTTTCAGAGCTTTGCCCATCTCCTTGAAGAACCCTTCGTAAGCCTCTCTATCCTTTTCGAGCAGCTTCTTGAGTTCGGAGAGAATCTTTTTGACGCTCGACTTTTTGATTTTGGAAAGGATGATATTCTCCTGCAAAATCTCCCTGCTTACATTCAGCGGCAAATCTTCAGCATCGATAATACCTCTTACAAACCGCAGATAGGTAGGTAGAAGTTCACGCTCCTCGTCGGTGATGAAGACGCGCTTCACATAGAGTTTGACACCTGGCTGATAATCGACTCTGAACAGATCGATCGGCGCCTTTTTCGGAATATAAAAGAGTGTATAGTACTCAAGAGTTCCTTCCGCTCTGGTATGTATCCAAAGGAGCGGATCTTCACTGTCATGGCTGATCTGCTTGTAAAACTCCTTGTAATCCTCCTCTTTGAGTTCACTCTTGCTGATACGCCACAATGCGGAAGCCTTGTTTATCTGCTCCTCTTCACCCTTTTCGTTTACCAGATAGATAGGGAACGGAATATGGTTGGAGTACTTCTCCACTATGCTCTTTATACGCCACTCGCTGGCAAACTCCTCGGCATCGTCACGCAGATAAAGCGTGATCTGCGTTCCGTAGCCATCCTTTTTGGCCTCTTCGATCTCGTACTCGCCGTCACCCTCGCTAACCCATCTCCATGCCTTCTCTTCGAGCGGTTTACGACTGAGAACTTCAACCTTTTTCGCCACCATGAACGAACTGTAAAAACCTACACCGAACTGTCCGATCAAGTGGCTGTCTTTCTTGGCGTCACCGGTGAGACTCTCTATGAAGTGTTTGGTACCGCTTTTGGCAATGGTACCGAGGTTTTCGACCATCTCCTCATCGTTCATTCCGATTCCCGTATCGCTGACTTGTAGAGTCTTCTTCTCCTTGTCATACGAAATCACGATTTTACTCGGAAGATCGAGATCCTTGTATTTTTCGTCTGTCAGCTTGAGAAATTCGAGCTTATCGAGCGCATCGCTGGCGTTTGATACCAGCTCTCTTAGAAAAATCTCCTTGTTTGAGTACAAAGAGTGTATCATCAGATGCAGAAGCTGATTTACCTCCGTCTGAAACTCATGTTTCGACATTGCAAAACTCCTCTTTTTTTATCGGAATTTTACAACTTTGACAACACTATTGTCAAGTTTCATTATTTGAGGCATATATGATTTTATTCGTCTGGTCGGCTCCCGGATGGACTTACGAACTGATCGTTCAATCTCTGGATCGCTTTTTTGCTTTCGCTGATCACATCTTCGAGATCGCGCTGCGCCCTTTTTATCCACCCTTGCATACGAGACCGTATCAAAGGGCGATACCAGCGTGTATTGTGGCGAAAAGCCGAAGCGAGGTCCTTGTCTCCGGCTTCCAGTTTTCTAAAGACTCTTCGTCCGATGAAATTACGCACCTTGAAGTGCAAAAAGAGCAGAAGCGCCACAAGCACCGCTCCTGAAAGTGCGGCGGAGAGAGGCGAAGATGTGACAGTCTCTATAAAACCGAACTGAAGCTGCAAAAGTCCCAATCCGGCAAAGAGCAGGGCAAAAAGGACGAAATCGACGACTACGACCCGTCTCGCCCACTTTCTCAAAGCACGATCGAGCTTAGGTAGTTTCTCATCCTTGAGCTCTTTTGCAAAATCCTCAAGCGCCTTCGTGATTCTGTATGCCCTCTCTATTCCTACTTTGTCCATACGGGCGGTTATAGCATCGAGATCCTCGTCTCTTTTTCTTTTGAGTCTGGCGGCCTGCGCCTCATCATCTATCGGTACCATCGCCTCTTCGCTGTATATGGCAAAGAAGTTTCCAGCCACCAGGCCCTTTTGGGAAAGCGCTCTTTGCCAGGAGCCTATGACATCTTCGAGATTGTCCTCCTTGGCGGTCGTATCGATCTGGTTGAGAATATAGAGGATTTTATTGGCGTCACGATGCGAAATGGCAGCACCTACGAGATGTTCCAGCGTGTCTCGCATAGCTCCAGGCTCAGGATGCCTGGCATCGAAAAATATAAGTACCAGATCGGACATATCGATGATGTGGCTCGTGATTCGCAAAATTGCGTCCCGCTGACTATCCGCATCGAAGCCGGGAGAGTCTATGAGTATCTTGCCCTTTATGGAGTCGGTACGGACGCTCTTTAGCTGGAGATACAGGTTTACACGACTCCCCTCGCCGCGATCCACCTTCTCCACCTCTTCGCTGATATTGTAGAAAGGAAATCTTGGATCCGCATCGAGTGCGAGCCCGGGAAGTGTAGTCACCTCTTCGTCACCGCCGTAACAGATAACCGTAAACTTGTCATCCACCGCCTGATTTCCGGTGCTTTGTACCTTTTTGCCGAGATACTGGTTTATAAAGGTCGATTTTCCGGACGAAAATGTACCGAGAATGGATATTAGAGGCCACCAGGAGATATGTGCTGTGTAAGTATCCTCAGGGTCGAGAAAACCGTTGCTGTGCGCAACCTTGTCGAGAATCTCATACCGCTTGATAACATCGAGCAGCACCGGATTCTCCTCCGATAGATGAAGTTTAAGCTTTTTGTATCGCTCCTGCGGCGTCATAGGCTCCTCCATATATGTTTGACACTAATTATACTCTCTTTTGAACGCACTGCATAAAATCTCTTTAAAATCTTTCAATTAATCTGAATATTTGCCGTTCAAATGCGGTTTTGTAAGGGAGAGCGAAAGGGTTTTTTGTCATGTATGCCAAAAAGCGGCGGCGAACATGGATCGAAGAGTTCAAAGATCAGTCAAGAAGTCTATATCGTAAAATCGCGGTGCGGCCCTTTGCCGACCGCACAAGTAGGGCCGATCCATACAGAGGATCGGCCTGCCGGACATCAGTCTCCGTCCGGTCCGTCATGGCAGTCGTAGCATCCTATCTGCTGACCCGCCGCAAAGGTTTTCGTACCGTACTCGGTATCGAACGTTCTCGATGTCATCGCCTCGGAGAGGAATGAACCCCTGTAATCGCTGCCGTGACATACGGCACAACTTGTGTAGCCGCCGTCTTCGGCATAGTCACCATGCTCCTCGACCCACCTGGATCCTATCGTATGCATTCCGTGAGGTCCGCCGTCCTTGGTCAAAGGCACACTGGAGTGACATGCGCTGCACTCTCCTATGGTTCCCGCATACCCTTGAGCCTGAATACTCTGGATATTGTCTTCAGGTCGCTCGCTCGGATAGATCGCATGCGTAGAGCCATGACAAGCCGAACACTGCATACCGCCGTGACCGGAGCTATACCTGTACAGACTCGCTCCGTCTACAGGGGTATTGACGTTTGTAGCAAAGCGGTTATCCGTAGAGGCTCTCATCGTTCCAGTGACCATATCGGTGACCGCTTCCGTATACCGCATACCGTTTTGGTGGCAGCTCTGGCAATTCGGCTCGTCGAGCCACCCTCTTCTTTCTACACTGCCGACCGCGCTCATGACTCCATGACAGCTTTGGCACTGCATCTTGTTCGTACCGTCCGGATTTTTGGCTTTACCCATTGCACCTCTTAGACACTGCGTAGTAGCACCCGGATGGCAT
>Ga0256834_1000464_pt1 | contig 29152 bp, 23 predicted proteins | sample 4281140metaG_FD_190536 | JGI IMG/M metagenome (GOLD analysis project Ga0256834, IMG submission 190536) | Hydrothermal vent microbial communities from East Pacific Rise, Pacific Ocean - 4281-140 | ecosystem: Environmental > Aquatic > Marine > Hydrothermal vents | place: Pacific Ocean: East...
GATCTATTTTATTCTCCTCTACTAGATGCTGATTTTTATAAAATAACAAATAAGTTGATGGGAGAATTAAAAGTGTCAAAAGAGTTGAGCTTACAATTCCTCCTGTTATAACAACTGAAAGCGGATACTGTATCTCACTTCCAACACCTGAAGCATAAAGTAGTGGTAGTATGCCAAATAGTGTTGTAAATGCTGTCATCAAAACTGGACGAAGTCTTAGAAGTGTAGCATTTTTAAGTAACACTTTTAGTTCAACATGAGGATACTTTACTCTAAGTTCATCGATAAAACTAACAAGCACAATACCATTTAGTATAGCGATAGCAAAGATGGCTAAAAATCCTATGATAGCCGAAACAGAGAGATAGATGCCACTCACAACAAGAGCGATAATTCCCCCGATAAAACCAAAAGGAACATTAAGTAGTATTAACATAGCTTTTGATATAGAGTTAAATGCAGTGTAAAGAAGAAGTATAACCAGCATAATTGTGATAGGTATGATTATCATCAACTTCTGGGTTGCTTCTTGCATATTTTTAAAATCACCTGCCCAACCTATATAATATCCTGAAGGCATATTGACACTATTTTTGATAATTTCATCAGCTTCAGCTACAAATGAAGCTACATCTCTGCCATCAACTTCCATAGATAACACCATATAGCGACTTAAATTTTGCCGTTTTATAAATGAAGCTCCTTGTAAAATTGTGATATCACATATCTGATCTAGTGTGACTATCTCACCGTCATGTGCTCTCAGGGTGACATTTTTTACTGACTCAATGTCTAGTTTGGCACCTTTTATCTTTGCAACTATGCCAAATCTCTTAACTCCCTCTATCTTCTCACTAATAGCCTCTTCACCGATACCATTACGAATGACTTGCATAACTTCAGCCACACTTATGCCATATCTTGCTAACGAGAGATAATCTGGTGTGATTTTAATTTGGGCTTGACCAAGTTGTGTTTCAACTTCCATTCGCTCCAAACCGTCAACTTTAGCAATCTTTTCTTGAATCTCTTTAGATATGCTATCTAGCACCTTCTGATCACTTCCAAAAATCTTAATAGCTAGTTCAGACTGTACACCCTCTAACAGCTCTTCAACTCTCATAGCAATTGGTTGAGTTGGTACAAATGCCACATGAGCAAAAGTTTTCTCTAAATCCTCATTCATGCGATGTGTTAAAGCTGGAAGGTCTGGTATGTTGTCTTTGAGTACTAAAAGTATCTCCATATAGTTAGCTTGTGCTGTTTCACCTTTTTCACTTCTTCCAGCCATTGAGAGAACTGAAGAGACTTCATTTGGATAGTTTTTGAGTATATGTTTCTCAACGGCTTTTGCAGTATCAATAGATTGAGTAAGTGCAGTTCCAGGAATTGCGATAACTCTATACATGATAGACTCTTCGTTTAGATTTGGCATAAACTCTCTTCCTTGAAGTGTTAAGATATAAGCTAACACAACAAACAAAGCACTAACACCTACAAGAAGAAGTTTTGCATGAGAGAGTGCGAACATAAGCACAGGAGTATATGCATGTTTTATTTTGCTCATTATAAAGTTGTCACCAGATGAAGTAGGTTTTAATAGCAAAAATGCCAAAACAGGAACTAAAACAAGAGCAACGAGTAAAGAGCCAAGCATTACAAAGACGATATTTAGTGCCATTGGTGAGTAGAGTTTTCCAGCTAACCCATCAAGGCTAAGAAGTGGTATAAACACAGCAGCGATTATAAGTACTGCAAATGTTACAGGAGTTGCTACCTCTTTGGCAGAATCAGCAATGAGTTTTAGTCTTGGAGCATCTGGCTCATCGTGAAGCTTCCTAAAGCTATTTTCCACAACAACAATTGTTCCATCAACTATCATACCAACGGCGATTGCTAAACCGCTAAGACTCATAAGGTTTGCACTAATACCATAATAGTCCATCAACAAAAATGCAATCAAAAGAGAGATAGGTAGAGATATGATAACGATAAATGCACTTCTAAGTTCAAATAGAAACAAAAACAGCACAATTGCAACTAAAATAACACCAGTTAAAAGTGCACTATTCATCGTACTTACTGCTTTGTGTGTTATCTCTGTTCTATCATATATGGTATTTATCTCTACACCATCTGGTAAAGCGGTGTTTACTGTTTCAATTTTTTCCTGTATTAACTCTACAACTTTTGCAGCATTTGTAGCCGTTCTTTGAAGTACCATGCCGATAACAGACTCCTCACCATCGATACTAATAGCTCCAAATCTTGGAGCTGAACCCTCTTTTACCTCTGCTACATCCTCTATGGTGACCGCTTGTCCATTGTTTGATTTTACGACTGTATTTCGTATATCATCAAGACTTTTATAAAGACCAGCTCCTCGTATGAGATACTGTTCACGGTTAAATTCCAAGTATTGACCACCAGCTGCGAGATTGCTTTTTTGCAATGCATCTACAATATCTTCATAAGTTACACCGATATTTTGAAGTTTTTTTGTATCAATTTCGATATTGTACTGCTTCTCATACCCACCCCAGCCAATCACCTCTTCGACTCCACTAACACTTTTAAACAGAGGTGTGACGATATAATCTTGCATCTGTCTAATCTCTCTTAGAGTATATTTGCCAGTTGTATCTTTTATTTCATACCAAAAAACTTGACCCAAGCCTGTTGTGTTTGGTCCAAGTGTTGGTTTTCCCCAACCTTGTGGTATATCAACACTTGCTAGTCTCTCACTCATAAGTTGCCGCAAGAAATATATATCCATATCATCTTCAAAAAAGACCGATACATAAGATAAGCCAAAAAATGAGTTTGACATAATCATCTTAACTCCAGCCATACCAGATATGGCTGATTCTAATGGATAAGTTATCAATTTTTCTATATCTTCAGCAGAGTTTCCAGGAGACTCTGTATAGATAACAACCTGTTTAGGGGTGATATCTGGAAATGCATCTACTGGGATATTTTGATATGATCTTATCCCAAATGCCATAATCGCTATAAAAATAGCAATAACCAAAAGTTTATATTTTAAAGATAAATCAATAATATTATTTAACATATTAACTCCCTAGTGACCATGTCCGCCAAGAGATGATTTTAACATCATCGACTTGACATAATAGCTCTTGTCACTTACATACTGTTCACCCTCTTTTAGCCCTAAAATGGCTGTATAATTATCATCAGATGTTACTATCTCTACTACACGAATATCGTATGGTTTTTCACCTTCATCTGCATGGTCATCGTGGGCATCCTCTTTTTTATCATGATCTCCATGGTCTGAATGATCTTCATGTGAGTCCTCTTTTTTATGATCATCATGTTTTTCATGGTCATCGTGAGTATCGTCTTTTTTATGGTCATCATGGTCTGCATGATCATCGTGAGTATCTTCTTTTTTGTGATCATCATGGTCTTCAAGGTCGTCATGACTTGCAATTTTACTAGCTGTTTTCTCATTTTCGTGTTCATCTTTTTTAGGTATAAAAACAACCCACTCATTATTAAAAAATGAGAGTGCCGATTTTTCTACGGCTACATATTTTTTATCTGCATCAAAGTAGAGAGTTGAGGCGACAAATGCATTTATAAAAAGAGCATTTGTTGGCTCATCAACACTTGAAAGCACAACTATTCTCTGAGTAATCTCATCAAGTTGAGGAAGTATTTGAGTGATGTGAGTTTTGATACTTTTGCCATCTACTTTTACACTTATCTCTTGACCAACTTTTACACGGTTTGCATATTTTAAAGGTAGAAATGTCTTTATATAAAATGCTTGATTTTTTATAACAGAGATGATAGGAGTATCTTCATTTATAGATGAGTGTAGAGACTGTAAAAGCTCTGATACTTTTCCATCACTGTGAGCATATAGTATATAATTTGGTGATGCTTTTTTTAGAGAGTTTGCATCGATACCAAGTATATTTAATTGTGATTTTAGTGCATTTATCTGAGCTAATAGTGCATCTTTTTGGATACTTTGAGAGTTTAACTCTTGAAGTGAAATCATCCCCTTATCGTAAAGTTTTTTAGTAGCTTTATAGTTTCTGTTTTGTGCATAAAACTGCTTTTTTAGTGAGATATAATCAGCTGTCATTTTAGATAGACTAATTGATTCAATAAGAGCTATCTTATCTCCTTTTTTAACTTGTGAGCCAACTTGTACAAAGTAATTTTCTATATGTCCACTTACTAGTGACATGATAGATTGTTTTGCATTTTTGAGTTGGATAACTTTTGAGTTTAGCTCTACTTTCTTTCCAAAAGCTCTAACTTCGGCATGTGAAGTTGGTATATTGGTAGCATAAAGAGATAAGCTAAGCAGTAGTGAGGTTATTAAAATTTTATTCATTATAAGTTCCTTGGATATAGTTTAATTGAATTCTTTGCATATTTGCATCTCTGTTTGTATCTAGCAAATCTTTGCTAGTTTGTAAAAGTCTATTTTTAACATCAATTAGCTCTAAAAGTGAACCTTTAGATATCTTATACCCCTCTTGGTATAGATTTAAAAGATTTTTCTGTGCTTCTTGTTGTGTTAAAAGTGAGCTGTATTGCTCTTTTAGTGTTGATAGTGATTTTAAAAGAGCCTTTTTTTGTAATTTTTCAGATATTTTTAGCTGCTCCAACTTATAAGCATTTTGTCTCTGTTTTATACGAGCTAGCCCAGAAATCTCTTTGCTTGTAGTAAATATCGGCAAAGTGATAGAGGCTCCTAAAGAGAGTATCTTATCATCAGGCTCTTTTTCGTATCCTGCTAATATATCTATGGATTTTATACCATTATTTGCCACTTCTATCTCATCTTTTAAAAGTTGTTTTACTTTTTGCATCTTATTTATAGTGGGGTTTGAATTTTTTGAAGAGTTAAAATCTTCTAAAACAGGATATATAAATCTAGCCTCTAATGGTTTTGATTTAGTTTTGCTTACCAACTCCAAAAGTTTAAAATAATAACTATTAACATTTTGTTTTTGAGAGAAAAATTTAGTCTCTACAGAGTTAGTTTCTATGGAAGCTCTTAAGTGATTTGCTTTTGTTCCTACTCCATTTTGAAGACGATTTTTAGAGATATTTTCTATCTCTTTAGCTAATTTTAACTCTTTTTTTAGTAGTAAAAGAGTTTGTTCTTGGTAGACAAAATCTATATATCTACTCTCTAGCTCTCTTATAAATAGTGCTTTTTGTTGCAAAAATGTAGCTTTAGATAGCTCTATCTTTGAGTTGTTTAAATTTTTAAGATCACTCCCAAAACCAGGCAGTCTAATAGATTGAGAGATGCCTACTTGCCAGCCACTATCATCTTTGAAACGATTTTTACCAGCTTCAATCGATGGGTTAGCATAGCTTTGTGATATATCTGCATCTTGAAGTGCAATATCTATAGACAATTTTTGTGCATTTATCGTGTTTGAGTTTTTTAGAGCCTCTTTTTTGAACTCTTTAAAACTCATTGTTGTATCTGCCAATAGCCATATGCTTAAAGCTATCAGCAATAAAATTACTTTCATGTATTTAATCCTTAAAAAATATTTTGATTTAGTTGTATAAAGTTAAGGATTAAGAAATAGGGGGTTTTAAAAGTTGTGTCGTATTTGAAACTATGAGAGAGTCTTGTTGTTCAAAGTGAGGTTTTGTGATATAAATATCAGTAGCTTCTGATTTTAAATTGTTAGAGACTATCTTTACATGACAGTTGTGACAAGTATCACAAAAAGTAGCGAGTTCTTCGCTATCTGTAGTATCTGAAATGTGCACATGTGCAAAATTACTTTCACCACTATGATTTTGTTTAGTGTCATTACACTCACCACAAAAATTTAGTGATAATGAAAACAGTAAAATAAATACCCAAGTTTTTCCAATATGCATAAGCGAACTTTAACATATTGCATCTTAAGATAGTCTTATTAAAAGTAAATTATAAAAAATATTTAAGAATTGTATTTTTACTATCTCTGCCATTGTTACAAATCATTTAATATTTTATTGTAAACTTTGTTTATTAAAGGTGGGAAAGATGAAAAATAAACTCTATATAGTAACTATTTTGTCTATGATATTTACAGCATCATTTGCATTGATTATAGGATGTTCAAGTAGTAGTGCACCAGATAAAAATGGTGGTGTGCTTCCAGATGGAGGTAGTTCCACTGGTGGTGAAAGAAATTTAGTTTGTAAAACTGGACAAAGCAGTGGAGAAGTGAGCAAGCCTTTATTTTGGAAAAACCTTAAAGGTCAAACTAGCTGGTTTGCATCTCCAATTATCACTGATTTGGACAATGATGGCAAAAATGAGCTCATTGCAGCTTACTATTCACTTTATGTGTATGATAGTAATGCAGAGCTTCTTGATAGTACAGATGGAGGTAGTGGACGGATTTATGCGCCTCATGTTGTGGTTGATTTAGAGGGAGATGGAGTAACTGAAATCATCTATGGCAATGCTAATGAAGTTTATGTTTATGAATGGAGAGATGGATTAAAGCTTAAAGATGGATGGCCAGTTGACACTACAGCAGGTGGAAAAAAACCAGAGGTAAGAGGATTAGCAGCAGCAGATCTTGATGGTGATGGTTTGATTGAAATTGTTGCAACTACTACTCAGACAGCTAAAACAGATAGTGGTGGTGCACAAGTTTTTGTCTTTTCAGCAAATGGAAAATCATATCAGCCTAAGGGTGTTAGCTATGAAGCTTGGCCTAGATATAACAATCGTACAGGTATAGGAGGAGATGCGAAACGAAATGGTGCTGGACATCAAGGGTATGGCTCTTTTGGGCTTAATGTGGGAATTGGCAATATAGACGATGATGATGAATTGGAAATTATTGCTACTTATGACAACCATCATATTCAGGCATTTAATCACGATGGCGAAGCAATTAATGCATCTTCATATTTTAAAAATCGAAAAAATGAGCATAAAGGAGAGAGGTTAACTTGGGGGCAGTTTATTCGCTGGGCAGATCCTAAAGTAGAAGAAAATCACTATAATTTACACACAGGAGAGTGGCCACACCCTAGCAATCAAGAGTGGCTACAGTGGACAGCATCTCCTCCAAATATAGTTGATCTTGATGGTGATGGTAAAAATGAAGTATTGGGTATACCAAACATAGAAAAAAATGTTCCTTATGAGACTCAAAGTTATGCTCTTATGGTGTTAGAAGGAGATTATAGTGAAGATAATCGCTCAGCTATGCGTAAAAGTGGTTGGGAGATATTGCCAAGGGGACAGAAGCCAATAGAAGTTGATGGATGGTATCCACCTAATGGTATTCCAGCTGCTACAACTGTTAATATTCAAGGTGATGCTTTGCCTGAAATTGTTGTCTCTCTTAATGATGGTTTTGTCTATGCTTTTAGTGCAGATGCAAAAGAGCTTTGGAGATATAACTACACCCATGGTAAATCTATCATGTATGCTTCGGAAGTAACGGTAGCTGATTTAAATCAAGATGGTTCTCCTGAACTTATCTTTTCTACTTATGGTGATCCAAATGTTAGAGATTCTGGAAATTTAGTCATTCTTGGAGCTGATGGCACACTTTTACATGACATACCTTTACCAAATCCTGGACATAATGGTAACGGTAATGGTGCTCCTTCTGCTCCTTCTATAGGAGATTTAAATGGTGATGGGAGTTTGGAAATTTTTGTGCAGACATTTGATCATGGCATGGATATCTTTACTGTACCTAACTCTGCTGATAACTGTGTGCTTTGGGAGAGTGCTAGAGGAGGAGCTTTAAGGATGGGACAGCCAAATGGAAATTAATAACTTTTTAGCTATTATTTTTTTATGGAAGAGCTAAAATTACTAAAACAGTTATATGAGCAACGATTTTTAGGATATAAATACTTCAACGATATTAAAAGTACACCATTTTCAGGCTCTGATTTAAAAGATATGCCCGAGAGTTTGGATGAGCTTCAATCTTATATTAGTGATTGCTCTTTATGTAATCTTTCAAAATCTAGAAAAAAAGTAGTTTTTGGAGAGGGAAACTCTAATGCAGATGTGATGTTTGTAGGTGAAGCACCTGGAGAGTTAGAAGATGATTTGGGTAGGGTTTTTGTAGGTCGTGCAGGGGAGACACTTGATCGTATTATTCAAAATGTTTTACTTATGAAAAGAGAAGATGTATATATAGCAAATATTGTAAAATGCCGTCCTCCACAAAATCGTATACCAACAGATGAAGAGATAAGTAGTTGTAGAGCATTTTTGCTTAAACAAATTGAGATAGTTAAGCCAAAAATAATCGTCGCTTTAGGTGGGACAAGCTATAGTTATTTAACTGGTGATATGGATAGTAGCATCTCAAAAGTAAGAGGAGAGTTTATCTCTTTTGGCTCTTCAAAACTTATGCCAACATTCCATCCCGCATATCTTCTTAGAAATCCATCTGTAAAAAGAGAGATTTTTAATGATATGTTAAAAATAAAGGCTATGTTATGAAGTATGTATTTATGTTTTTAATTTTTTTCTCTTTTGTTCAAGCTCAAAATAATTATAAAAAACAACCTCCTGCAGAGATGATTATGATGATAGAATTTGCTGATGAAGATGAGGTGGAATTGATAGAGGATTTTACTGAATTTTTAGAGGATGAAGATGGTGCTGTTGACATCTATGTTGAAAGTGTAGAGACAAGTGTTGATGTAGGTGATTTTGTAGGAAGTGGTAGTTTTAAAGTTGCACTTTTAGTCCCTTCAAAAGTTATAGGCTCTTATGTAAATTCGGTTTCAAATAGCATTATTTCGTATCTTCTTTTCAAAGATGCGGAGTTTATTTTTGAAGTTTTTGATTCTAAAGATGAGAGTGGGGATGCACTTGTTTCAAAATTAAGTGAGATAAAAGCAAAAGGGTATCGTTTTGTCATAGCACCTTTGACTAAAAGTGGAGCAGAAATTATCTCTTCAAATAGTTTAGATTTGCTTATATTTATTCCTACTATAAATAAAAATGACATTTATGAGACTCCTTCAAATATAATTTTTGGTGGTATTGATTATAGAAAACAGCTTGATGTTTTACTCTCCTTTGCAAATGAAAAAATAGCACTTTTTGGAGATGGAAGTAGACTCTCATCAGACTTGTCACAATATACAAAAGAGTTAGCTTATGAAAATATAGTTTATGTTAAAGATATCAAAAATATAAAAACAAATTTATCGTTTATAAGGGGAAATAGCAAGCTTAAAAAATCTTCAATTTTTTTAAATATGCCTGTTGTAAAGTCCTCACTTATCGCATCTCAACTAACCCAGTACAAAGTAAAACCTCATGTTCTACTCTCAACTCAGGTAAATTACAATCCACTCATCTTTAAATTCACACAATTTAGAGATCGCGAATTTTTCTATATCGCTAACTCTATTTCTCATATGAACCCTATACTAAAAGATATTAATTTTGTTTTAGGAAACTCTCCTGATTATAACTGGATTGATTACTCTAGCTCAATTGGGATTGATTATGTTTTTTCATCTGGTGAGAGTGGGGTATTTGATGAAGAGTTTTACAATAATCAGATAGATTATAAAGTACAAATTGTAAAAGCTGGAAAATCTAGTTTTTTAAAAGTTGGTGTTAGAGAGTGACTTTTTATATTTTAGTTTAATTTTTAATATCACCTTAATATAATACTTGTTTTTGTAAATTAAATCTAATTTTTTATATATAATTTTACCTATTTTTATATATAATTAGTAAAAATATATTATAATTAACTATATAAAATTTCAATAGGAAAATGAAAATGTCTATAAAACTCATCACCCCAACTTTTATTGCTACACTATTTTTAATAGGCTGTGGAACAGAGGCACAAAGAGAAACTTCACAAGTAGATAATCAAGCTCATCAGGTAGATGTAAAATTAAAAACTTCAAGAGAGGTTAATCCAGAAGATGAGGAGTATTTAAATTATATGAAGATCTATAATTTAAATTCTCTTTCATTTAAGATAAAAAAAAATATACGTAGTTGGGATGTATTTTATAGTGGAGACTATAATGGTAAAAAAGCATACTATCTTGATACAGATAAAAATAACCAAACAGGCTATTATAGTAAATGGACTCCAAAAGTTGGAGCGGAGTATCTTCTTGAAGATGGAGTGCTTTTTAAGTACACGGGAACAGATGGTACAAATGAGTGGAGTTGGGATGTTGTAGGTTATAATGGTATGCGAGATTTTGACCATAGTATAAAATCAATTTTAGCATATGGTATTACCATAAATGATGATTGGGGTTATCGTAGTTTTTTGGGTTATTATGATACATCAGTTTCTTATAAAGAGAGAGATGCAAGATTTGTAAGAGATGAAGGTGAGGATAATAAACATGGAGCTTTTTATATAGCAGAAGATGATGAATATTTTTACATAAGAGCATTAAATCGAAACTATAAGCAAAAAAAGAGTAGTAAATTTTATAATTATGAATTTACTGTAAATGGAGTTAGCTATAAAACGCAAGCTAATACACTATTTAATGCATCTGAAGATATTATTACTGACAATTTATTATATGAACTATATGAGTTGAATAGTATTGTTGTTATTCCAAAAGATTTTCTTGTATCTGGGGAGTTTAAACTTAAAAGAGCAGTTATTAAAGATGCTAGTTGGAATACACTAAATAGCTATGAAAAAATGCAAAAAAATTATAAAGTTACTAGAGATGAGCTTATAAATATGATTAATAATAATGAAGATTATTCACAAGTTGATGTCTCTTTAATTACTAATATGCGTAGTCTATTTAGATATAAAGGAGTTAATCATGATATCACTAGATGGGATGTCTCTAGTGTAACTGATATGGATGGTATGTTTTCTGGTGCAGAATTTTTTAATCAATCAATAGGAGATTGGGATGTCTCTAATGTAACTAATATGAGATTTATGTTTAGAGCTGCTTATTTATTTAATCAACCAATAGGCGACTGGGATGTCTCTAGTGTAACTGATATGAGTTATATGTTTGATGGCTGGAGTGCTTCCCCTCGTCCTAATTCAGGTATGAAATTTAATCAACCAATAGCAGATTGGGATGTTTCCAATGTAAAATATTTTCGTAACTTTAATGGTGGTAACTCTTTAGAAGATGCAAACTTACCAAAATTTAAACAAAATTAATAGCTTTTAGAGTATGAAAATATATACTCTTTAAATCAAAACAATTAAAAATAGGAGAACAAAAATGTCTATAAAACTCATCACCCCAGCTTTTATCACTACACTACTTTTAATAGGCTGTGGAACAGAATCGCAAAGAGAAGCTTTACAAGTAGATAACCAAGCTCACCAAGTAGATGTAAAATTAAAAACTTCAAGAGCACTTGCCCCAGAAGATGAGGAGTATTTAAATTATATGAAGATTTATAATTTAAACTCTCTTTCATTTGAAGTGGAAAGATATGGTGGAGCTTGGAGCTTAAACTACAATGGAGACTATAATGGTAAAAAAGCATACTATCTTGATACAGATAAAAATAACCAAACAGGCTATTATAGTAAATGGACTCCAAAAGTTGGAGCGGAGTATCTTCTTGAAGATGGAGTGCTTTTTAAGTACACGGGAACAGATGGTACAAATGAGTGGAGTTGGGATGTTGTAGGTTATAATGGTATGCGAGATTTTGACCATAGTATAAAATCAATTTTAGCATATGGTATTACCATAAATGATGATTGGGGTTATCGTAGTTTTTTGGGTTATTATGATACATCAGTTTCTTATAAAGAGAGAGATGCAAGATTTGTAAGAGATGAAGGTGAGGATAATAAACATGGAGCTTTTTATATAGCAGAAGATGATGAATATTTTTACATAAGAGCATTAAATCGAAACTATAAGCAAAAAAAGAGTAGTAAATTTTATAATTATGAATTTACTGTAAATGGAGTTAGCTATAAAACGCAAGCTAATACACTATTTAATGCATCTGAAGATATTATTACTGACAATTTATTATATGAACTATATGAGTTGAATAGTATTGTTGTTATTCCAAAAGATTTTCTTGTATCTGGGGAGTTTAAACTTAAAAGAGCAGTTATTAAAGATGCTAGTTGGAATACACTAAATAGCTATGAAAAAATGCAAAAAAATTATAAAGTTACTAGAGATGAGCTTATAAATATGATTAATAATAATGAAGATTATTCACAAGTTGATGTCTCTGGAATTACTAATATGAGTGAGTTATTTAAAGATAAAGAAGTTAGATATGATATCACTGGATGGGATGTTTCTAATGTGACTAATATGAATAGTATGTTTCATAGTGCAATTTTATTTAATCAACCAATAGGAGATTGGGACGTTTCTAATGTAACCAATATGAGTTTTATGTTTTTTTATGCAAACTCATTTAATCAAGCTATAGGAAATTGGGATGTTTCTAATGTGGCTGATATGAGTTGTATGTTTTTTGGAGATAGAGTAAATAAATTCAATCAACCAATAGGAGATTGGAATGTTTCTAATGTAACCAATATGAGTTTTATGTTTCGAAATGCATATTCATTTAATCAACCAATAGGAGATTGGGATGTTTCTAGTATAGTTAATATGAATAGTATGTTTTATAATGCATATTCATTTAATCAACCAATAGGAGATTGGGATGTCTCTAGTGTAATTGATATGGGCGAAATGTTTAGTTTCACGAACTTTAATCAACCAATAGGGGATTGGAATGTTTCTAGTGTGACTAATATGTATCGTATGTTTTTTCTTGCAAAATCATTTAATCAACCAATAGGAGATTGGGATGTCTCTATTGTGACTAATATGAGTTGGATGTTTCGAAATGCATATTCATTTAACCAACCAATAGGAAACTGGAATGTTTCAAATGTAATATTTTTTGATAATTTTATCAGTGTAGATTCTCCTTTGGAAGATGCCGACTTACCAAAATTCAGACAAAATCAATAGCTTTTTAGAGAGTGGAAAATACCCACTCTCTAAATTAAAGCAAACTTAATAGTTTTGCTTAGAGACGGCTTTCTTTTATTGATTATTTATAAAATAGTTACCAACTCCATTTGCAATACCCTCTGCTAAGCTCTTTTGATAAAAAGGATTAAACAATCGGTCTGCTTCTTTTGGATTTGTTATATAGCCAAGTTCTACTAAAACAGCAGGCATCTGAGCTCCTACTAAAACCCAAAAAGGAGCCTCTCTCACTCCTCCATCTCTAACATCATTGTTTTTTTTTCTAACTTCAGTTAACATCCCTTTTTGTATATCTATCGCTAATTTATTTGATTGGATTATCTTTGTTTTGTTTAGAAAACTAAGAAGAGTGTTTTTTGACATATTGCTCATGCTTATTACTGCTGTTTTATTTTCCTTTGCGGCAATTCTTTTTGCTTTTTCAGTTTTTGCAGGAGAGAGAAAAAAAGTTTCTATCCCTTTTAGGGTTAGTTTTTGCTTTTTTGGAGATGCATTTGCATGTATAGAGATAAAAAGATCAGCATTTTTTCTATTTGCAAATTTTGTTCTATTTGAGAGTTTTATAAATATATCTTTTTCTCTTGTAAGATAGACTTTATAACCTTTTTTTTCAAGTATTTTTTTTAACACTTTTGAGATTTTTAAAACGGCAACTTTTTCTTTGTATTTTTTATAACCAACCGCACCACCATCTTTTCCTCCATGACCTGGATCTATCACAATTATTTTTGAAGATGCATATATTTTTGCATTTGAATTTGATGGTTTTGTTTTGTTTTGTTTGGGTATATAAGGTATGGGTGTTGGGGTTTTTTTGACAATTTTATCGGGGTTTTTTTGTACTTTTATAAACAAAGTACCTTCTCGTATATAAGCATTTGAGTAGATTTTATGATTATCTTCAAGCACAAGCCTAACTTTTCCAACTCGATTTTGTGCAATTTTAACACCTTTTATATTTTTAAGAGATAGTTTTGGAGCTTTAAAATTTAGATTTGCTTTTAAATCATAAATATCTTTATATATGCCTTTTTGGTTTATCTCAAAAAAGAGCATTTTTGATTTTGTGATAGGGGTTTTGAATTTGATAATTATGGTTTCATCTTGTTTTTTTATTGAGCGAATTGACAAAATTGAACTATCTATCACTTTTGTCTCTTTTGCTACTGTTTTTGGTTTGGTTTGTATTTTAGTTAAGCTTCTTAGTTCACTTTCGTAAGTTTTAGAGTCAATTCCCAAGAGCTTTTGACATTTGATAATTCCTTTTAGAGTCTTTTTAACTCCTTCATTATCTCCTGCAACCACAGAGTTTATATAGTGATTTTCAAGTTGATGTAAAATCTTTTTAGTATCATTTTTTGATGCATAAGGAATTTTTTTATATAGGGTGTCTATCTCTTTTATGGAGCTTGAAGCAAAAAGTATTGAGATACTAAAAAGTAGTATCCATACTAATTTACTTATAATTTTCCCCTAGTGTGAGTCTGTTCATAAGCTCTTTTACAGATATTAGCTTTGTCAATCTATAGCCATTGCTACCGGTAAAAAAGAGACCAGTATCTCTATCTCCCATATATGCAGCTGAGAGTCTATCTGCTATACAGTAACCAACAGCTTTAGCTTCAATTCCGCTTTTACAAGGAGCTACACAGTTGCTTATACAAGCAACTTTAGGAGCGGTATTTTCTTCTATTGAGGTTTGAAGTTTTGTTTTAACTCCGCGAGCTGGAAGACCAACAGGAGATTTGAATAGTTTTATATCTTCTTTTTTCGAATTTAAAACTACATCTTTGAAGTTATCGTTAGCATCACACTCATTTGTTCCTATAAACCTAGTTGCCATTTGAACACCAGCACAACCCATCTGTAAAAACTTATCTATATCATTTTTATCCCAAATACCGCCAGCTGCAATTATAGGAATATCTCCCCATTTTTTTGCTTCTTCTATAACAGGAGGTACGATATTTTCTAGTTGAAACTCATCTTCGTAACATTGCTCATATGTAAAACCTTGATGTCCGCCACTAAGAGGCCCCTCTACAATCACTGCATCTGGAAGTTTGTTGTATCTTTTCCATTTTTTACATATTAGTTTTAAAGCTCTTGCACTTGAGACTATTGGGATTAAAGCAACATCAGGAAAATCTTTTGTAAATTCAGGCATATTTGTAGGAAGTCCAGCACCAGTGATAATCATATCAGCACCAGCCTCACAAGCATCTACAACAATTTGCCCATAGCCATTTGATGCATAGAGTACATTACAAGCAAGAGGGGCATCTTTGCAGATTTTTCTTGCATTTTTAAAGATAGCTTCTAGAGCATCTTTGCAGTAAAAATTCTCCTCAGAGTATGGTTTTTCATTTACATTTTTATGTGAAAATTTTTTGTTTTCATAATACCCTGTACCAACAGAGCTTATAACCCCAAGCCCTCCCTCAAGTGATACATTTCCTGCTAGTTTATCCCAGCTAATTCCAACACCCATGCCACCTTGAATAATTGGTTTTTCTATAGTGTATTTTCCTATTTTCATCATTTAACCTTTACATTTGCAAATTTTCTTTTTCCAACTTGCAGTATGTATGTACCGCTTTGGAGTTGTAACTGTTCATCGCTAATTTTAACTTGGTCAATTTTAACAGCACCTTGTTTAATATCTCGCCTTGCATTTGATGTTGATGGTTCTAGTTTTGCATCTACCAAAGCTTTAGCAATCCAGATAGGACCATCAAGTTCAAAACTCTCAATATCTGTTGGAAGAAGATTTTGTTTATGGATATTGTTGAACTCTTCTTTTGCGATTTTAGCTTTTTCTTCATTGTGAAAACGCTCAATTATCTCCATAGCTAACTGCTCTTTTGCAACTTTAGGATGTAAAAAGCCAACTCTTACATTCTCTTTTAAGACTCTTATATCATCTAAAGTTTTAGTGCTTAAAAGCTCATAATATCTCCACATCAAAGAGTCATTAATACTTAAAATTTTTCCAAACATGCTATTTGCATCTTCTGTAACACCTATATAGTTGTTTAGAGATTTGCTCATTTTATTTATACCATCAAGACCTTCTAAAAGAGGCATCATTAAAACAGCTTGCTCTTTTCCTACATTGTAGCTTCTTTGGAGAGTTCGACCCATTAGGAGATTAAACTTTTGATCAGTCCCTCCTAGCTCTATATCAGATTTTAAAACTACAGAATCGTAGCCTTGGAGTAGGGGATAGAGAAATTCGCTGATAGAGATTGGTGTTTGGCTTTTGTATCTCTTGTCAAAATCTTCTCTCTCTAACATTCTTGCAACATTAAAAGTGGTGGTAAGCTCAAGCATCCCTGAAGCTCCAAGTTCATCTATCCACTTTGAGTTAAAGAGAACTTCTGTCTTTTTAGGATCCAATATCATAAAAACTTGCTCTTTATAACTTTTAGCATTCTCTAATACACTTTTTTTATCTAATTTTTTTCTTGTCTCATTTTTACCAGTTGGATCACCAATCATTCCAGTGAAATCTCCGATTATAAACTGAACTATGCCACCATATTTTTGAAAAAGAGCTAGTTTTTGGATTAAAACTGTGTGTCCAAGGTGCAAATCTGGTGCTGTTGGGTCAAATCCAGCCTTTACATAAAATGTCTCACCATTTTTTAAGTAGGAAGTTAAAAGCTCTTTAACTCTCTTTTCATCAATTATCTCAACACATCCTCTTTGTATCTCTTTGAAAGCTTCGTCTAAATCAAACAATATTAACCTTTTTTATATCTTTTTATAAGCATCATCAAGAGGTGTAAATTCAATAATTTTATACTTTGGATTTAAATCTTGGAGTAACTTATCTTTACTCTTTTTTGGTATCTCAACAACTAATTCAAAGTAGTCTGTGTGTGAATTTTCATTTCTTTCAACTTCAATGCTTAATAAATCTATGTCTATTTTAGCTAAAAATAGTAAAAAAGATGCCAAAGAGCCTTTTTTATTTTCAATACTTACAAGTAACTTATACTGGTCTGGTTTATGAGTCGACCAGCGAACAAATACCATAGGCTCGTTGGAGTTCATCAACTGTGCAGCATGTGAGCAAAACTTATGGTGAATCTCCGCATAATTTCCTTTTTTAAATGCTACTATCTCATCACCTCTTTTTGGGTGACAGCAGTAATCAAGCATCACCTTAGAGTAGTTTGATGGTGCAAAAATTATGATGTTGTCAAAAGCTTGTTTTTTTAGTTTGTATTTTTTAAAAGGTGGAATTATAGGGAGAAATTTATTACTTTTTATAATCAGCTTTTTAAATTTATAGATATTTTCTTGCAAGTGTCTATCATCTATTGAAGATTTGTAGATGCTTTTTTGTGCATCTAAGTGTTCAATAACTGGATTTAGTGTCTCATATTTTATATTAAAAATTGCAAGTAGTATATTTATTGCTGATTTTGTATCTATCTCTTTTAGTTTGTGATTGCAGTTTATTCTCATTGAATTTTTTGCTTTTGCTGTTTTTAGTGAGCTAATCCAACTGCATCTCAAAACTAGATTACGAGACCTAACAATTCCTACAACATCACCATTTTTAAGTTCAGTTAAAAGAGGGGTTTTTACTTTATTTACATAAGCTGCTCTTGTGTGATCTCCAATTTCAGTATGAACAGCATAAGCAAAATCCAAAACGGTAGCTCCACGAGGGAGATTAAAAATATCACCTTTTGGAGAGTAGACAGAGATATCTTCACTATATAAGTCATCTTTTGCCAATTCATACATATGCTCTATATTTTCACCTTCATCACTTTGTGTTTTTAAATCATTTAGCCACTCTAGTTTTGGATTTAATCCCTCATGACCTTTGTATTTCCAATGAGATGCGACACCAAATTGAGCAGTTTTGTGCATATCTTTTGTTCTAATTTGTATTTCAAGTATTGTCGCATCAAAAAACACGGTTGTATGTATAGTTTGATAACCATTGTCTTTTGGAATTGCAATATAGTCTTTAAATCTTGATAAAAGTGGTTTAAAGTTTTGATGTAATATTCCAAGAGCAAGGTAACAATCTATAGGTTTTTTGACAAGTATGCGAACAGCCATTAAGTCTAATACTTCCTCAATGGAGAGTCCTTTTCTTTGTAACTTCATGTAGATGGAGTAGTGATGCTTAACTCTTTTTTGAATCTCAAAATCTCCAAATATAAAACCATTTTTCAAAAGTAGTTCATCAATTTTTGATATAAAAGCATTTAATTCAAGTTGATAATCTTGTTGATGTTTTGATAGATGTTCGTCGATTTTTTTATACTCAGCAGGAAAAAGATATAAAAAACTTAAATCTTCTAACGAATTTTTAATAGTAGAGATACCTAAACGATGAGCAATTGGAACATAAACAACAAGGGTTTCTTCTGATATTCTTTTTTGTTTAGCTTCACTTAAAGCTTCAAGTGTCATCATATTGTGGAGCCTATCACAAAGCTTTATAACAAGCACTCTAACATCACTAATTGAAGCTAAGAGCATTTTTCTAAATGATAAGGCAGATGAGACTAATCTCTCATCAGAAGTTGATGGGAGTAGTTTTTCATCTCTTAATTCGATAATTTTAGTAAGCCCCTCAACAAGACTTGCTATATCTTTACCAAATTTTGAGTTAATCTCTTCTAGTTCACAAGAAGTGTCTTCTACTGTGTCGTGAAGAAGTGCAGCAACTACCATCTGTTCATCCCCACCAAATTTAGTAACAATACAAGCTACACATATAGGATGAATAATATAAGGCTCACCACTTTTTCTAAATTGATTTATATGATGTTCTTTTGCAAACTTTAGAGCATCTATAACTTTTTGGTTGTGTTTTATTATGCTAAAGAGTAATTTTTCTGCTTCTTCAACTGTGTCTATTGTTTTTATATTTGATAATAGAGCATTCACAAAGTTGAACCTAAAAAACTTATTCTTCTACGATTTTGTCTAATACAATGTACCCTTTGGCAATTTCTACTAGTGCGATGTCGGTGAGTTTTATTTTGTTTTTATCTACTTTATAAAATGGCTCAGCACCCTCTGCTAGCTCATTTGCTCTTTTTGATACCATTAGTGATAAAATATATTGGTCATCATAGGCATTTTTTAGTGCATTTGATATTGTTTTTTCTAATCTCATTTAAGTCCTTTATTTATGCATTTTTTACTATTGAACAGTTACTTAAATCGCCATTTACGATTTTGAGTAAGTTTCCTGGTTTAAACATATCACATACAACAATTGGTAGTGAGTTGTCTTTTGCTAGTGCGATAGATGTGTCGTCCATAACTTTTATGTGATCATTTAAAGCTTGGTCATATGAGAGTTCATTTAGTTTTACAGCATCTTCATACTTGTTTGGATCTTTATCATAAACTCCATCAACTTTTGTAGCTTTAATAATCATGGATGCACCAATCTCAACAGCCCTTAGAGTTGCTGCTGTGTCGGTTGTAAAAAATGGATTTCCAGTTCCAGCTGCAAAGATAACAATTCTTCCTTTTTCAAGATGCCTTTTTGCTCTTCGAACTATAAAAGTTTCAGCTATCTGCTCCATCTTAATGGCACTTTGAACTCTTGCATAGAGTCCATTGTACTCCAGTGCCTCTTGCATAGCTACTGCATTTATAACAGTTGCTAACATCCCCATATAATCACCACTAGTTCTTTTTATGATGCCATCTTGTGCTGCTGTAACTCCTCTAATGATGTTTCCACCACCGATAACTATACCAACTTCGATATTGTTTCTGATAAGATTTTCAATCTCATCTGCGATATATTTAAGTATCTGAGTATCTATACCAAATCCATCTTTTCCAGCTAATGCTTCACCAGAAAACTTTACTAAAACTCTTTTTCTCAAAATATGCGACCTTAATTTTTGTTGTATTCTACTGAAAGAAGTTAAGAAGGAGATTAATCACTCTATTTTATCAATCTCATTGGGTTTATATGTTTGTCATTTTGAGTAACTTCAAATGTCAACTCTCTTGCTACACGACCTAAAACATAACCTTTGGGAACTTTTTTGCCTACTTTTATAGTTGGTGCTATTTTTGATAGGTGTGCAAAAATTGTGTGCATGTTATTTCTATTTTTTACAATTACTACATGTTCTAGCATAGAGGTTTTATCTGCATAAATTACTTTTCCGTCAAGTACATTTTTGACTCTTGCATTTTTATTTTTTGATCTTAATATAACAGCTTCGTTAAAAATTTTCATTTTATAAATAGGATCTGTATAGGTTCCAAAGTTTTGAGCTATTGTGTAGTTTTCAAGTGGAGATATTGTTTTTTTCCCTCGATATTTTACTAAAGCTGATGCTTGATAAGATGAACCAATTTGCCTTACACTTGTATCTGATCTTTGAGAAGTTCTTATAACAGTTTTTTCTCTATCTTTTTTGGTGATATTTAGTTTTTTTAGAGTTTTACCTAAAAACTCTCGCTCATTTTTACTACGATTTAATCTTTTTAAATAAGCACCTTTTTGTTCGTCTAATCTTTTTAGAGATTTTGCTTTTTTGCTTTTTAACTTATCATATTTTTTAATTTCATCTCTTAATATTTTTAATCTGTTTTTTATCTTGTCCAGCTCATTTTTTACAATTGTAATGTTTTTTCTAAGTTTTATATATCTCTTTTTTGTTTTTGAAAATTTATCTTTTAGTATATTTGCATATGATTTATATAGCTCTTTACTAACGATATTGTCAATATTTTTGTCACTATCTCCACCATTTGAAATCATCTCTATCATAATTTGTTTTGAGAGAATTTCTGTTATCTTTTTATTTACATCTTTTTCTCTTTTTGATAACTCTTTGTATAGGTTTTCTATCTTTTTTAACTCACCTTTTTTTATCTTTGTTTTTCTGTTTTGCTCTTTTATTTTCTGCTTTGTCTTTAAAATATCTCTATTTATGCTTTTTAAGTTTTTATCCTCTTTAGCAATCTCTTTAGCAATCTCGTCTAATTTTATAGATATTTTTTTCTCATTTAGTTTTTGTTTTTTAATCTCAGTTTGTGTTTGGCTTATTTTATTTTCTACATTTGCAAAAAGGGGTAGGTAAAAAGCACTAAAAAGAATAAAAGTGCTAAAAACTTTACCTATCATGAGTTCTTTTGTTTCAATATAATAGTAGTAACAGAGACTATAGATATAAGGAGTGAAATTATCACTAATTTAAATAAGTCTCCAAGAAAGTTAAAATTATTTAAGTTGATTCCCAAATCATTTTTTATAGCATTCAAATTTGCTATATTTGGCAGTAGTAAAAACACTATCGTAACAAGCATAGCCGCTATCAGTGCATCTATGACTACAGATTTGTACAAAGATGCACTTTTCATCCAGTATGGTGCTCCAAAAAGCCCCATTATGTACATCCGTCTTTTATGCTCAAGTGTCCAAATTTCCATCTGTTTTATAATAAGCATAAATGATATTACAAAGATAAATATTGTAAAAAACATTGAAGCCATTTTGCTCATTTTTAAAAATTGGTGAAATTTATTAAAGGTTTTTTTAAAAGTTTCAACTTTTGTGACACCTTTTATAGATTTTAGCTTTATAGATATCTTTTTGAGTGCTTTTTCATCTGGAAGTGAGTTTAATTTTATGGTATAAAATTTTGGTAAATTTGCTTTTAGGTAGACAAGGTCAGCTTTTGAGATATCTTTTTTTAGTTTCTCTATATATTTGTCATTTTTTATCTCTAAAATTTGATTAATTTGTGGGATGCTTTTTTTTAATATATTCTCTTGCAAGGGAATTTTTGAGACAGCTACTATAGTGTATTCACCTCCTAAGTGAGTCTCATACTCTTTTACTCCTCTCTCAAGCATAGATGCAAATTGTATTGAAAAGAGAAGTATAAAAAGGGGGATTATAAAAGATAAATGATTTTTAAGTGACTTCATAAATTGTCCCTTCATCTAAAAAGTACTGTTTATAATCAATTCCTAAAGTTTGTGGAATTCTATGAGTTGCGATTATGATAGTACTTCCTATGTGTTGTCTTACACTTTTTAAAAGATTCCAGATAACTTCACTAGAGTAATCATCAAGGTTTCCTGTTGGCTCATCTGCGATTATTAGTGCTGGGTTGTGAGCTAATGCTCTTGCCATTGCAACTCTTTGTTGTTCTCCACCACTGAGTTCTAGTGGCATTTTATTGATTTTGTGAGATAACTTGACATGTTTTAAAAGTTTATGTGCTTGCATCTGACATACTTGTTTTGAGTATCCTGCAATCATCAAAGGTAACATAACATTTTTTTCAACATCCCACTCATTTATAAGTTTATAATCTTGAAAAATTACACCTGTGTGTTTTCTTAGAAGGCTTATTTTGTTTTTAGAGATATTTTTTAGATTAAATCCACAAACTTGGAGATCTCCCCCTGAGACTTTAAGTTCTCCATAGAGAGATTTTAAAAATGTAGATTTACCACTACCACTTTTTCCTGTTAAAAATACAAAATCTTTATTTTTAACGATTAAGTTAGTATTTTTTATAATTGGTTCATCTTTTTTATACGAGAGTACCAAATCTTGTGCATTAATTACATTAGACATATAAAAACTCTTTTATTTTTTGGTGTGACTTATAATTTTGCTCTATTGGCAAAGATATACTTGGGAAATATTGTACCTTATTATCTTTAAACAAAAGATATTTATGTTCACACTTTTCATATGAGCCAAGTGAGAGTTTTATAAAGCCTTGGTTTTTATCTACTTCATAAATATCTTCAAAATGTACAAAATAATCATCTCCCTTTATATGAGATTGTGTAAAATTCTCTTTTACCTTTGAAAAGCTTACCTCTTTTTCAAAGGTAAGGTTTTCATAAACTTTTCTTATGGGAGATTTTTCACTGTTTGTTATGATAATATCATAGATATTTTTTTCCATTTTTTTCCATCTATCTTCATATTTGCTGCTTATGTTTAGGTTGTGGTTTTTTCTAATTTTTATCTCATAGTTTTGAAATGTTTGAAGAGTTTCAAATGAGTAAGTAAAATAATTTTCGCTATCTGTTCTAAGCTCTAGTGTCCCTGTATCTTTTAAGACTCTCATAGACTCTTTTATAAATGATACTCCTATAACTCTTCGATGTGGTTTTTTATCCCAAGGGACTGGAAAGTGTACAAAGATTTTTCCAACTCTGTTTGACTCTAAAAGTTGCATAAATACTCTTGCATCTGTTGAAGAGAGTAGGATGTTTTTAATATCTTGAATTTTACACTGTTTTATAACTTGCTCAATTGAAGGTTTATGAATTTCAAGCCCAATAAACTGAGTATCAGGATTTTGTTTTGCCAAATGAAGAAGATGCCTTCCACTCCCAAAACCAACCTCAATCCAAATCTCTTTTTCACTTTTAAACTCTTTTGCAAAATACTCTGCATCTTTTAAAATTCCAAAGTCCTCTTTTATTCGATTGGAGTTTTGTTTTGTATGAATATTTGAAAAACTAAGAGTTAAGTTATGAAGCTTTGCAAAACTCTTTAGTGCATTTTGCATAATAAAAACTGGAGAAATTCTTGTTAGTTTATCTGCTTTTATTAGAAAGTCTGTCTTTTTTTTTGTGATTTGTATACAAAAACTTTTATCTTTATACCTTGTAAAAAGCAGGCTCCCACCTCGCAAAGAGGTGGCAATAAATTCAAAATGAAACTCATCAAAAGTAGCAGGAAACTTTACAAGTTCCAAATGTTTGGTTTTTATGTTTGGCAAAAATTTTACTTTAGCTCTAATGAACGAACCACTTCTTTTGAGGGTCTACTCTCAATTCCGTGTTTATCTACTGCTATGATGTAGTATGTATATTTTGTCCCTAACTTTACTTTTGTATCTGTAAATTTTGTTTTTTTGAAATCTGTTATTTTTATTTTTTTAGCTCTCCATCCATCCCAATACTTCTTAACAACTGTATATTTTCTAGCTTTTCCATCAAGGTCTTGCCACTCTAAAGATATAGAGTTTGCCTGGACTATAACTTTTGTAATGTTAGGACCTCTACTAGCCCCAATGGTTGCACCAAGAGTAGCTTTTGTTTCACTCCTTGGTGACTCTAACCCATCATGGTCGACAGATGTAATTTTGTAGTATCTGATATCTCCATCAGAAGTAAATCTATCTGTAAATTTTGTCTCTTTGGTGGATTTTAAAAGTGTAAACATTGAGTTTTCTAAAGAGCTTGAGTAGATGTTATAGTGATCAACCTCTTTTTGAGCATTTGCACTTTTCCATATGAGGTTAATCATGCGAGGGAGATTATCTGTGGCTTTTACCCAAGTTATGACATTTGGTAGTTTTTTTGAAAAACCTTTTACTATATTTGATGGATTTGATATGACATTTTCATAAGATTTTGCACGAATTCTATAACTGTACTTTTGAGCTGGCTTTACATCTTTGTCGATATACTCAACGGTTAATCTATCTTTTAAAGTTGCAACTCTTCTCCATTTGTTTTTATCTAAATCTTTTCTTTCAACTATATATGCATCTGTAACTCTATCTGGATGAACTTTCCATATAAGTTTTACTCTGTTTGGGTAGTTTTTTGAAGCTTCTAAAATTATCGGGGCTGATAGCTTCTTACCTGTTTTTGCTATTTTCGCTGTGCTTACCATCGAGACTCTTCCATCATTTGTATAAGAAGAAACTTTATAGGTGTAGTTTATATTTTGATAAAGATCTTTATCTACATAGTGTGATTGAAATCTATCTTTTATAGTAGCAATTAGTCTAAAGCCATTTTTGTTATCACCTCTAAAAACTCTATAACCTGCAATCCTCTTATCTTTTATAGGTTGCCATTCAAGTGCTACTTTTGACATATCTGTTTTAGCTTTTAGCTCTTTAACAACAGGTAAGCTTCTATCAAGTTTTTTTTCACCAAAAGAAGGTAGCTGGATACCTCCTAAACTATAATTTTTACTTCCACCACATCCGCTAAAAATCAGTAGTGAAACTGTTAATAATATAATCTTGGTTAAGTTTTTCATCTATATCCTTAGTGTTAAACTGTTGTTTTAATATACTTTTAAAATCTTCAAAAAGAGGTGCTTTTTTTATGATAAGTTCTCCACTTTTTGGGTGTATAAAATATATCAAATATGCATGAAGCATAACTCTTTGGAGTTTATCTTTTTTACTCTTAAACCCATATGTAAAATCATTTATAATATGTCGTGAAATTGAGTTAAGATGCACCCTTATTTGGTGAGTTCTTCCTGTAAAAAGTTTTATAGAAATTAGTTCTTTAGAATTGTCTTTTGCTAAAGCCAATTTTATAAAAGCACTTTTTGCATCTTTTCCATTTTTATTTATTGCCATTTTTATGCGGTTATTTGGATCTCTTCCAATTGGTTTATCGATAATGATATTTTCTTTTAGTGGAGTATCTATTAAAGAGAGGTAGTACCTGCCCATACTCTTATCTTCAAGCTGTTTTGATAAGGCTGTATGAGTCTCATTGTTTTTAGCTACTACTAATGCTCCGCTTGTCTCTTTATCTATTCGGTGAACTATACCGTGTCTCTCCTCTGCACTAAGTGTCGATAATGAGATGCCTTTGTGTTTTAACCAATCAACAAGAGTTGGCTCTTTTACACTTTTAGCTGGATGAACTATAAGTTTTGGAGGTTTGTTTATAATCAATAAATCTTCATCTTCATAGATAATCTCTACATCAAAATCGATATCTTGAGGTATACTTTTTTGCATAATTGGAAGGATAAACTCAATACTCTCACCACCTTTTAATTTGAGTCCTGTTTTAAAAATTTTTTTACTATTTACAAAAATACCATGTTTTTTGATAAGTTGTTCAACTTGATTTCTTGGAGTTTGAAGCTCATTTTGTAAACAGACATCAAGACGCATAGGTTTTTGTGCTATAATTTTCAAAGTTTATAATTTCTAAAGAGGTGTTTTTTTGATTCAAATAGATAAAAGAATTTTCCTACACTTTGATTATATCTTGCCAATTTTGATAACCCCTTTAATTTTAATCTCTTATTATTTAGTCCAAGAGTTGCATCCTTCATTATCTGAAAAGCAACTTTTTTATTTTATCATAGCTTTTATTACATTTATGATATTTTTTCTACTTCCTATTCGTAAACTTCTGTGGCTTATTCCTATTTTTTATTGGATTAATATTGCTCTTTTGCTTAGTGTTAAGTTTTTTGGAGTTAGTAAATTTGGAGCAAAAAGGTGGCTTGAAGTTCCTTTTTTAGACCTAACTCTTCAGCCATCAGAGATTATAAAAATATCTTTTATTTTAATGCTTGCATATCTTATAAAAAATAATCCTCCAGATAGTGAAAAAGGTTATGGGCTTATTGATTTTATGAAATTTAGTTTTTATATAATTACTCCTTTTATTTTGATTTTAATTCAACCAGATTTGGGAACTGCTTTGATACTTTTAACTCTTGGGTATGGAATTTTATTTGTCGTGGGTGTAAATTATAGAGTTTGGATAGGAGTTTTGCTTTTAGGAGCCATTGTTGCACCTTTGGCTTATAGTTCTTTGCAACCATATCAGAAAAAGAGGATAAAAGATTTTGTCTCAAAAGAGCCAAGTTACCATGTGAGACAGTCAATTATAGCGATAGGTTCAGGAGGATTAAGTGGTCAGCAAGAGAGTGAAGCAACACAATCTCATTTAAAATTTTTACCAGTTGCTGTTAGTGATTTTATATTTTCATTTTATATAGAGAGGTTTGGTTTTTGGGGTGGAGTTTTATTGATAGTAGTTTATGCTTTGATAGTTTTGCATCTGCTTATGGTTCTTTTGTACATGAAAGGTGACTATTTTACCCAAGTAGTAACTGCCTCTTTGGCCTTTTTATTTTTTTTATACACAGGAGTAAATATTGCAATGACCATAGGATATGCACCAGTTGTTGGTCTTCCACTACCTCTTTTTAGCTATGGAGGGAGTAGTTTTTTGACATTTATTATACTTATTGGGATATTTGAAAACTTGGTTAGTTTTCGTCATGATGAATTATATGATTCTATAACATATGAAAATTAGCTTATTTTAAGAAACAATAAGATAAAATTCCTCCTCCAAATTAAGGGTCCATAGCTCAGTTGGTTAGAGCACTCCGCTCATAACGGAGTGGTCGCAGGTTCGAATCCTGCTGGACCCACCATTTCCTAATAATCTTTTTTAGTAATTCTTAACTCTATTACCTTTTTTCATACTGACTTGAATAAAAAATAATTTTGCTATGCTATAATTGATTTTAAATTTTAGATATATTTTTATAAAGGAGAGTGTCTATGTTAATGAAAGGCAAAAAGGGTTTAATAGTAGGGATTGCAAATAATAAATCTATTGCATATGGAATAGCAAAAGCATGTCATGCACAAGGAGCTGAGCTAGCATTTACATATCTGAATGAAGCACTTGAAAAAAGAGTTAGACCGATAGCTAAAGAGTTTGAGAGTAGTGCTATTTATGAATTAGATATTACAAAAGAGAAGCATTTAGAAGAGTTAACTGAATCTCTTAAAAAAGATTTTGGGAAGATTGATTTTATTGTTCATTCAGTTGCATTTGCACCTCGTCGTGCATTGGAAGGTGGTTTTATAGATACTTTGAGAGATGATTTTGCATTGGCGATGGATACTTCTGTTTTTTCTTTAGTCTCTTTAACTCGTGCATGTTTACCTGTTTTAAATGATGGTGGGTCGGTTCTTACTCTTAGTTATCTTGGTGGACCAAAGTATATTCCACACTATAATGTCATGGGAGTTGCTAAGGCTGCACTTGAAGCTAGTGTGAGATACTTGGCAGTTGATTTAGGTGGTAGAAATATCAGAGTAAATGCTATCTCCGCTGGACCTATCAAAACTTTAGCATCTAGTGGGATTGGGGATTTTAAAAATATTCTTAATTGGAATGAGACAAACTCTCCACTCAAAAAAAATGTAACAACGATAGAAGTTGGAAATAGTGGAATGTATCTGCTTAGTGATCTATCAACAGGTGTTAGCGGTGAAGTTCATTATGTAGATGCAGGTTATAACATCATGGGAATGGGTGCGGTTGAGAAAAATGAAGAGGGTAGAACAGTTTTGAGTTGGGATAATCGAAAATAAGTGAAGCTCTTTTTCTCTAAGCTACTTTATGTAGTGTTTATGCTTTTTATTATTTCGATAATTTCGTTTTTAGCGATTCACTTTGCACCAAATTCATTTTTTGCAAGTGGTGAGCTAAATCCCAATATCACAAAAGAGTCAATTGAGCATCTAAAGCAAATTTATGGACTTGATAAACCTCTATATGTTCAGTATTACTCTTGGATAGTTGCTCTTTTGCATCTTGACTTTGGTATCTCATTTGCTAGCGGAAAAGAGGTCAAAGATGAGATACTTTCTCGTATTCATATCACTCTTATTATAAATATCATTAGTATGGTTTTGGTTTTTGCTATATCGCTTTACCTTGGTATAAAAGCAGCATTTAGACAAGATCAATTTTTTGATAAAGCACTCAAACAATTTTCACTTTTTTCATATGCAATGCCATCTTTTTATCTTGCAATTTTACTTATAATTATATTTTCAGTAAATTTAGGATGGTTTCCAATCGCAGGATTACAATCTATCGAAGAGAAAGAGGGTGTTTGGAAGTTTCTTGACCAAGCTTGGCATCTTATACTTCCTATATTTGTAATTGTTTTTGGTGGAATTGGAAGTTTGGTTATGTATGTTAGAAGCCTTACTATCGATATATTAAAGAGTGATTATATCTTTTTTGCAAAATCTAGAGGACTTAGTGATAGTGTGATTTTAAAGAGATATATCCTACCAAACCTCTCTCCCCCAATCATAACAATGTTAGGACTCTCTCTTCCAGGACTCATTGGTGGTTCTGTGATTTTAGAAAAGATTTTTTCAATTGATGGTATGGGACTGCTGTTTTTTCAAAGTGCTATGAGTAGAGATTACCCTGTGATAATGGGGATACTTATCATCTCTGCATTTTTGACTTTGCTTGGAAATATCTTAGCAGATGCACTTCTTTTGAAGTTAAATCCTCATGTTAAGAGAGGGTCATCATAGTACGATAAAACAGTAAGTAT
>Ga0256834_1000465_pt1 | contig 29128 bp, 27 predicted proteins | sample 4281140metaG_FD_190536 | JGI IMG/M metagenome (GOLD analysis project Ga0256834, IMG submission 190536) | Hydrothermal vent microbial communities from East Pacific Rise, Pacific Ocean - 4281-140 | ecosystem: Environmental > Aquatic > Marine > Hydrothermal vents | place: Pacific Ocean: East...
CGGCTCATTATCACAATTCACCCGAGCCACCGCTAAAACAAAACTGCTCAAACTTGGTGCAAAAGTCACCGGTAGCGTCTCCAAAAACACAGACCTGGTGGTAGCAGGAGAAAACGCTGGATCCAAACTGACAAAAGCCGAAAAACTCGGCATAAAAATCAAAGACGAGCAATGGCTGGTGGACTTGTGATTAAAATCAAATACTTTGACCCCATTGATTCTTGGTATTGGTGATGAAGCTTTTCTAGGTGTATCAAGGACTTGTGCTATCATCGTACTTTCTATATCGGGATTTGGGGTATATATGGCTTTAAGTACAAAACTCCGTCATTCCTGCGAAGGCAGGAATCTCAAAAATTTAGCTCATTTCCAATCTAAACGTTTTGAAATACACTAAAATACAATGTGTTAGCTCTAATAATAGGAATCACAGTTGCTTAAGGAGATTTCTGCCTTCGCAGGAATGACGTCCTCTTCTGGAATAATTATGATAACATTCAATAAGTTAACTCTTAAGTAAGCACCATTCGGGCAGAGTCCACCCTACGGCGACTTTAGTTTTTTTGCAAGGCCAATATTGGATCGAGTTCAGCGGCTTTTTTGGCTGGGTAATAGCCAAAGCCGATGCCAGTGAGTAGACACACGCCTACAGCTAGTACAATTGAGAACAATGACCATTGCACCGGCCAATCGGCAAAGGATTGAATGGCAAAGGAGAGCACCACGCCCATGACAATGCCGAGCAAGGCGCCCACCGCTGCTATGGTGGCGGACTCCACTAGAAACTGGTTTTTTATATCAGATTTTTTAGCACCTAATGCACGCATTAAGCCTATTTCTTTGGTGCGTTCAAGTATGGTTGCTAACATGATATTCATGATGCCGATGCCACCCACAAGTAATGAAATGCCGGCTATGCTGGACATAACGATGGTAAATATTTGTTGGGTTTTGTTTTGTTGGTTTAATAATGAGGCTGGTACTATTAATTCAAAATCATCTACATTGCCGTGACGGCGTTTGAGTAGTCGATTGATTGCCAGTGCTGCCACTTGTGGTTTGACATCATTTGCTATTTCTACACGAATACTGTCGATTTGGCTCTCTAAGTTGTCAAATTTCAAGCGTTTTAAAGCTGTAGTCAAGGGTAAAAATATACGATTATGTTCGGCTCCAAGTTTGATGCCTTGTATTTCATTTTTGCTTAATTTCTCTTGGGCAAGGACGCCAATGACTTTAGTCCACAGGTGATTGATTTTTATAAACTGACCGATGGCATCCTCATTGGGGAAGAGATTTTGCGCGACTTCCGAACCAATAACAACCACTTGTTGATTGCTTTGCGAATGGGCCGAGTTAAAAAACTCACCTTGTGCTAATTTTAGATTAGCCAAGTCAAAACAACTCTCACTCATGGCTAAGACAGAACTATCGGCTGTTGCTTGTTTGGAAAATACCGAGTATGTCTTAATCTTTTTTTCAGCACAAACATTGGTGACAAAAGGCAGAGATTTTCCCATGGCATTCATGTCATTTAAGCTTAATCCAAGTGAGTTTTTACGAATTTCTTTGAGTGTATCCTCATCATTTTGTTTTTCATTGATGACCAAGTTATGTAAACCCATGGATTCAATTAACTTGGTTGATTCAATTTTTGCTCCTTCGCCAATACTGAGCATGGCAATCACCGCTCCAACGCCAAAAACCATGCCCAATAAAGTCAATAAGGTGCGTAATTTATGGTGCATCATTTCGACTATGGCTTGTTTGAATAAAATCCCCATCAGATTTTTTCCTCGAATGGCTTGGTTAACGCAATAGTATCACCCTCTTTTATTCCTGATTTTATCAAACATAAACTGGTCGAACACTGACCAGTTTGTACAGTTTTTTTGGTAAAAGTTGAGCCATTTGAGCTTTGCAGATAAACCCACGTCTCTTGTCCTTTACGGAATACAGCTTGGATAGGTAAACTCAGGTTATTGGACTTGTCACTGGTGAAAATTGTCGCATCAAGACGCTGACTAGGAATGAGTTTACCTTCGTCCTTTTCTTCAATTTCGGCAGTTACGATAAAGTATTTAACTGGATTGTCACGTTGTTTTGTTTGTGCTGTTTTACTGACTGATTTAATCGTTGCATTAAATACCAATGAAGGATAAGCGTGCAAACTAACCTTAACCTTTTGCCCTTTTTCTAATCCAATAGCTTCAATTTCAGGCACATAGAGTTTTGCCTGCATGGTACTTAGATCGGGTAGCTTTGCTATTTTCATCCCTGGGAAAATTGATTTTCCTGTCTGTGGCAATGAACCATCCCAACCCTTTGCAAGTACCAACAAACCATCATGAGGCGCTTTCACATCTAATGCCGACAAACCGACTTGATTCATGCTTAATTTGGCTTGTTGCACTTTTTCTTGCGACTGAATTAAACCGATTTCTGATTCTGACTTGGTTTGGTAGTGGCTTTCCATCTTTTTGAGGTGCTTGGTTTTCTCTTGTAAAAAATCCTCATTATTGCCTGCTTCAATCATTTCGATTTTGGTGTAAAGCAAAGGGTTATCAATATTGAACTGTTGTGCCATTTCGTATTCAAAATCCACCACTTGTCCTTCGTTTTTAAAGTCATCTAAAAACAAACCCATCTCCCGTTGCTTTTGCAACTTGGTTAGCATGAGTTTTTCTATTTCAAACTCAGCAGTTTCCACTTCTTGTTCTAAACTTTGCCCGTCGAATTTAACAATCACATCGCCTTTTTTGACATGGGTGTAATTCTTCTCAATCCACGCAATAGTTAATGGACGCATGGATTGTGATGCTGCAGTAATCGGTGTTGCATTGGTGGCTTCTAATTCACCTTGAGTTTTTATGTTAAATTGCACTTCGCTTTTTGACACTTGAACCGTTGGTATCAAACTTTCCTCGACCTCTGAACAAGCGAGTAAACTCAAATAAATAACAAGGACAATACTCGGTTTGTTCATAAACCTTCTCCTACCGTGATTTTGCCACTTAAACGCATACCCGGGCGCATCAACTGAGAGTCAACTTTATCCAACTTGACCGTCGCATCTAAAATTTTAGAAGGCTTTTCCTTTGACTTTGTCCGAACCACACTGGCAATGCTTTGAATTGTTCCAAAAAATTCTTTATCTGGTAATGCATCTAATACGATTTTAACCTTTTGCCCTAATTTTACGTCCTTGATTTGGTTTTCATCTATTTCTAGTTTTGCAATTATTCGGGTTAAATCAGCAACCTCAATTACACGTTGTCCATTCCAAACGGTATCACCCACAGAAAATTTATTATGACTCCAGTTGGATTGGTGTATTACCACTCCTGCTTTTGTGGCAAACATATTCATCTCTTTAATGGCACTTTGGTAACCTTTTACTTCATTCTGATGCTTGTTTATCTTGGCATTTAAGATGCTTTCTTCTGCACTAATTTTCTGTTCAGTTAATTCTTTATCTTGTATTGCCCATTGGTAATCTTTTTTTGCCAATTCGTAGTTAAGTTTATTTTCTTCGTATTCATTCTTGGCAATAACATTCTTTGGCAGTTCGGCTTTTTGTTTTGCTTTTTCCAAATTCATCTTCTTTTCTTCAATCATAAGGGCTTTATTGGCAAAGGTTTCCACTTTATTGACTTTCTTATTTGCCAACTCACTTTTCTTAATAGAAAGTTTGCCCTTTGCATCGACAAGCTTGGTTTGAATGTTATCTGTTTTAAACATAAGCACTGGCATACCAGGTTGTACAACTGAACCATTTTCTGCCATGAATGAAATGGTATACTGCCAAATATTCTTAATCCGAGGCGGCGAATAGACGGAAGTGTCTAATGCTTTGAGCTCTCCTGAAACGTTTATTTCTTTACTGGAAATGACTGTTGTTAGCAAAATGAAGAGAGTTAAGATTAATTTAGTCATTGCTCTGCTCCTGAGTTTCTATCAAGGCACTCATGCCGATAAGTAAATTGAGTTTTGGTTGATTTATGAGGTCCACCTCAATTCGGTAATACAAACCATTTCCCCAACTCTTTTTTTCTTCGCCTCCCTGTGAAATGGATGAAATGATTCCTTCGTAGGTTTTCGACATATACGCATCAAAGCTGATGGTCACTTTTTGTTTCAATTTTATATTTGGAATATCAATTGCATTAAGCCATGCAACAATTTTAAGTTTATTGTTCTGCGAAACTTTTAAGATTTCCATTCCAGTTTGCAGTTGATCACCTGCTTGAATTTTTTTGCCTGTCCAAGGATGTTGTGAATAGACAACGTAACCTTCTTGATTGGCATAAAGGCTAAGGTTCTGTAATAAGTTTTGCTGAAACTTCAGTTTTTTTTGTTTTTCTTGCAAACCTAACACATTTGAATTTTGTTTTTCTTTTTGTTTTTTCTTGGCTTCTAGCAAATCATTTTGTGCTTTTTGAAAAGATTTTTGAGCATTCTTAAAAGCGAGTTGATTTTGTTTGTACTTTAGTTCACCAATAAAGTCCAAAGGTAACTCAGCTTTCATTTGCGCAATTTTTTTGGTAATTAACGCCTTTTCATAAGCTATTTGAGCGTTACTTACTGCAATTATTGCGTCAATTTCGCTTTTCTTTGCGGTTTCTTTAAATGATTCTAATTGTTCTTCAAGCGATTCAATTTTACTATCAACAGCAGAACCATCAATTTTCGCTAATAAATCCCCTTTTTTAACAGCTGACCCTTCGGCAACTATTTCATTCACTTTGCCATTAAAGGATTGAACCAAAGGCATAAGAACGTGTTGTGTGTTTTCGGATTCTATAGTTCCTGTTGCTAAGACCATCTTGGCAGAAACAGTAAAGCAACTAAGAAGCAAAGTTATGTAAAAGATGTTTTTCATTGAACTATCTCCCCATCTAAGAAGTGAATTGTTCGATTGGCGTGTGCTGCTATATCATCCTCATGAGTCACCATAACAATGGTTTGCCCTGCTCGGTTTAATTCTTTAAGTAGTTCAATGATTTGGTTAGATATGGTGCTGTCTAAATTGCCAGTTGGTTCATCTGCGAGTAATATATCAGGATTATTAATGAGTGAACGAGCAATTGCCACACGTTGAATTTGTCCGCCAGACATTTGATTTGGCATGTGATTAATTCTATCACCTAAGCCGACCTTGATTAACAATTCTTTGGCTCGTTGCTCGCCTTTTTCGGTTACTTTTTCTTGCGCATATCGTAAAGGCAACATAACATTCCCCAAGGCGCTTAAGCGAGGTAAAAGGTGGAATCCCTGAAACACAAATCCGATGCGTTCATTACGTATTTTTGAAAGTTCATCATCAGTTAAGGTGCTGACATCTACTCCGGATAGTTTGTACTCCCCACTTGTTGGTTTATCCATGCAACCCAGCAAGTTAAGCAAGGTTGATTTTCCAGAACCCGAACGCCCCATAATGGCAACAAATTCAGATTTTTTTATGTGTAAATCAATGGCATTAAGCGCAGTGATTGTTTCCCCTTGAGTTTTGAATATTTTACTTAGTTTTTTTATTTTTATCATTTTAGTTGGAATGTAAATTTATAGAACTCTTTGTATCTTTATATGGTGAAAGAAAAAATAGAGAAAATCCTCCAAATTGAGGCAATAATTGCAGGTAATAGTCAGCTATTAACAAAATTATTAACGATAAGTTGATGGGTTTAATCATTTTTACTCATTATATAGAGGTGCAAAGGGTTGTTATAGTTCACTTTTTTACCAATTAAATTGGGTGGTCTTAATCTTGTCTTGAATAAATTGACGGATTTTATAAGCATCCGCCACTTCTAAATAAGGTATTTTAACATGGTGTAATAAAGGGTTGGAACCCGCTGTATCAATCTCAAGAGTCGCCATTTTGTTTCTTCTGTCAAAATATGTTTGTTGAATTTCAATGGTTTGGATTTTGCTGATTTTCACAAAACTCTGTTTACTAAACCATACGCCACTTTTAAAACAGATAATATCATTATTAATATAGAATGCTGTTTTTTTGACATAATTTTTGGCATATAAGAATGTTATCGGTAGGAGTAATATGGGTAATATCCATGTATATTTCTTTAACTCAAAATAGGGTAATGAAGTTATTGTATAACCCAATAAAGTAAATAGTGCCACACTAATGAGTGATTTTTTTATCACACGTTTCCACGCGCGTTGGGGAATAAGTTGCCAATCAACATCGCCTAGTTTTATTTTTGGTTCAATTGCTTGCACAAAATCTTTTACTTTTGTTGTGTTAATATACGGTGCTAACCAACGCATAACAATCCCTGCTTTGTCGGTATTGACACCTCCTGCGGTTTCGATGGTTATGGTTCGTGCTTTGAAGTATTTATGTATTGGATTTTCACTAATTCTGTAGAGTTGTATTTTTTTTAGTGGAATGGTAGCAGAAACTTTTGATAACAAACCCATAGTTGCTTGTAACCTATCTTCGTTCTTATGTATTTCAAATTGATAGAATTTCAATAATGCCCATACAATAGAAAGTAATTGCAGAACAATAAATATAATCGAGCCAATGACGGCTACATAAATTAATGATTGAGATAAAGTAATCTTTGTAAAATCTGGTACTTGATAGATTGCATTAAGGTATTTGAAAATCCATGCCACTAAGGCTTGATTTTGTGACATGAAACTAAACAGAATGGCTCCAATAAAGAGCCCTTTTTGCGAGATGATGCCATATTTTATGACATCTTTAGTGGATAATTCTAATAATTGAGTCGTATGCTCACTGTTTTCATTATTGTTGTCAATTACAGGGTCGGATTGAACGTTGGTGTGGTTGGCACTTGCCTTTTTGACTAACGATTTGATTTGCTCTATCACATCTAAACCAACAACTCGCATGATGGCCTCAGGCTTACCTCCTGATGCAGATTCGAGTTGCAAAGTAGCTACATTAAATATTCTTTCTAGAGGATTTTGTGAGACATTAACATTTTGTATCCGTGTATAGGGAATCTTACGGTTTTTCTTGAATAAGATGCCTTCTTTAATTTCGATTTTTTCATCGCTTAACCAATAATGATAAAACCAATATTGAAGTATAGCGATGGTAAGCATAAAAACACCTATACCTCCAAAAATATAGACCCCAAAGTCCCAACGGTCAGCTTGGTACAAACCAAATGCTAAAGGGATGATAGACTTTAGAACAACATGAATTAAAATAAATAATGGTGAATATTTATGAAGCCGTTCTGCCTGGTTTGTTTTTTCCTGAGAATCAGTCATACGGCATCGTTGCTTTCTTCAAAAGCAAGTGATTCACGTAGTTGTTCAGCTAGTTCATGCTTTATTCCTGGCAGTTTGACCGAAGCATTGCGCGTGCCTGCCGTGTGGACAGTGAGTTCTGCTAGATCATATTTGCGCATTAATGGACCTTGTGCTACATCAGTATGTTGTACCCGGTTTCGAGGTACAATAATTTTACGTTGCCAGATGACCCCTTGATTAATATACAGACCATAATCATTCATAGTATAACTGAATCTTTTATATGCAGCTCCTTGATACAAGTAGACCAAAGTAACAATGAGTAAAATGGCGGTATCAATAATTAGCATAAGCCACAAAGGAGCAGGACTTAAAAATAGAATTGTGGTCACAGCAACAAGTATTATAGAAAATACTATGAGCGTTACAATGCGATTGATTTTGAGATAGATTGGTTCTTGTCTTTGTAAGTTTAAATTTTCCATCTATTCATTGTAAGCTTTTTAAAACTTAAAACATGTGTAAAAAGTCATATTATTTAAAAATTTATAAAGATGCTCTTGAGTTGAGCTGTGATATAATTCGAACCTATGGAAAAACAAACAAAAAACATGAAAAACCCTTTCAATATCCCTGATCCTGATTTTGCCGAGCAACTCAAGAGATACGACAACCCAATACCGAGCCGTAAGGCCTTGTTGAATTTTTTAACTGAACAAAAAAAATTACGCCATTTAGATAAAATTGCAAAACTTATTGGCATTAAAAATGATAATCAACTAGAGGCGCTACGTCGGCGTTTAAATGCCATGATTAATGATGGTTCATTGTTTATCAACCGCAAAAGAGAATATGGCGTACGTGATAAAACAGATTTAATCAAGGGTGTTGTGCAAGCTCACCCCGATGGCTTTGGTTTTTTGGTATCACCTGAACTTGAAAAAGATGGCTTTATTTTACCCAAAGAAATGCGTAAGGTCATGGATGGTGACACTGTGCTTGCCAGTATTCAACCAGGGCGACGAAAAAATAAGGAAGAAGCTTTTATTGTAGAAGTGCTAGAACGCGCACATAAAACCTTGGTCGGTAAGTTTTACCACAAAAAAGGTCAAGGCATAGTTGAGCCTGATAACACTTCTATTGATGGCATAATTATTCCTTCTGGCTCTGAGGCTAATGCCAATGACGGTGATTTTGTCACAGTATTAATTAATGAATACCCCAACCGCCACCGTCCTGCATTGGGCGAAGTTATTGCTATTTTAGGACAAAAACTCAATTCACGCCTTGCTATGGAACTCACAATGGCATCGGCAAATTTACCACACGAATGGCCTGATAATTTTGATAAGGTTGTTTCTTACATCCCATCAAAGGTCACCGATGAAGACTTAACTCCTGATGTGGTGGATATTCGTCACTTACCATTAGTCACTATTGATGGCGAAGATGCGCGTGATTTTGATGATGCAGTTTATGCAGAACAAACCGAACGAGGCTGGCGCTTAATTGTTGCCATTGCAGATGTGTCTAAGTATGTTCCACCCAATTCTGAATTGGATAAAGAGGCGTTCAAACGTGGTACATCGGTTTATTTTCCAGGTAAAGTTATCCCAATGTTGCCTTTGGAATTATCCAATGGCATCTGTTCGCTTAATCCGCAAGTTGATAGAATGTGTATGGTTTGCGATATGCTTATTGGTAAAGATGGAGCCATTAAAAAACACCGTTTCTACCGTGCTGTAATGCATTCTCATGCACGCATTACTTACAAACAATGTTGGCATTACATTGATGAAGGTAAAAAAGTTGAGAATTGGCACAAAAAAGTCGCACCAACAATTGACACCATGAATGACTTGTACAAAGTCATGAATGAGGAAAAGAAAAAGCGCGGAGCCATCACCTTTAACTCATCTGATGTATTTATTTCTATTGATGGCGAAGGACAAGTTTCTGGTATTCATCCCTACACACGCAATGATGCACATAAATTAATTGAAGCCTTTATGATTGCTGCCAATATTTGTGCGGCAAAATTTGTCGAAAAGCATAAAGTACCAGCAGCTTATCGTGTCCATGATAAACCACCTGAGCGTAAGTTAACTGATTTGAAAGCTTTTTTACACTCACTTGGCATCAAACCAAATTTTCATGACCCTGTTGAACCTAAAGACTTTGAAAGTGTTATCAATCAAATTCAAGGACGTGAAGATGTGGCGCTAATCGAAAGTGTATTGTTACGTTCACAAGCACTTGCAGCCTATGAAGCAGAAAATGGTGGGCACTTTGGTTTAGCTCTCAAACACTATGCGCACTTTACCTCACCCATCAGGCGATACCCTGATTTGATGATACATCGAGCAATCGAATACATCATCAGCACCAATAAACCAAAAAAATACATCTACTCGACACAAAAAGCCACTGAGATGTGTGTGCAATGTTCACTCAATGAACGCCGTGCAGAGAGTGCCTCTCGTGATGTCGATGCGCGCCTCAAGTGCATGTATATGGAACAATTTATTGGCGAAGAAATGACAGGAATCATCTCAGGCGTGACTCACTTTGGATTATTTGTGACATTGGACAACATCATGGTTGACGGCTTAATTCACATGACATCATTGCCGAATGATTATTATCGTCACGAACCCATTCAGCACAAACTTGTCGGCGAACGCTCAGGACATAAGTTTCAATTAGCAGATAAAGTCAAAATCAAAGTGGCAGCGGTCTCAATTGACGATAGAAAAATTGACTTTGAGTTTGTGGAGAAGTTGTGAGCAAAACACAAACTGAATGGATTTATGGTATCCATGCATTAGACTCTGCCATCGAGAGGCATCCTGAAAATATTGTACAAATTGTTGTGGCAAAAAACAGCCGCAATTCGCGTTTGGATAACAGTATAGAATTAGCACAAAAATTGGGGTTAAAGCTCAGTTATGAGCCTTTGCAGTATTTAAATAAGCACTGCAAAGAACGTCATCAAGGCATTATTGCATTGGTTAGGGTGGCCAAGTTACCTGATGAGAGTGACTTGAAAAATGATTTGGGTAAACTTGATACACCTTTGGTATTAATCTTAGATAATATCGAAGACCCACGTAATTTTGGTGCCTGTTTGCGCAGTGCCGATGCCGCTGGTGTTGATTTAGTGATTTTCCCTAAACATAAATCAACTGGTCTCACACCTGTGGCAAAAAAGACTGCTGCAGGAGCGGCTGATAGTTTGAAAATATACCAAGTCACCAATATCGTCAAAGCCTTGGAAATCCTTAAAGACAACGGTGTGTGGATCGCCGGAACAGATTTAGTTGAAGGGTCAAGCAGTATTTATCAAGCCGACCTAAAAGGCTCACTTGGTATAGTCTTGGGTAATGAGGGCAAAGGTATTCGACCCTTGGTGCGAAAGCATTGCGATTTCCTCATTCATATCCCAATGTTTGGTACTGTACAAAGTCTTAATGTTTCTGTGGCAACAGGCATTGCTTTGTTTGAAGCCACGAGACAGAGGTCTATTGACATTTAACAGTGGCGCCCTAAAGAAGGTAATTTAGACTTTCACAGCCTGTTTACATAAATGTCGGACTAACATGAAATAACCGTTCTACATCATTAATATTACGCTTGTCGGTTACAAATAAGATGATATGATCTTCATGTTCAACCAAAACTTCACGGTGGGCAATGATGACTTGTTTTCCACGTATAATTCCACCGATTGTGGTTCCTGGTGGTAAGTTGATGTCCTTGAGTTGTTTGCCGATAACTTTTGAAGTGCTGGCATCGCCATGGACAACCACTTCAATGGCTTCTGCTGCGCCATTGCGCAATGAGTGGATTCGTGCCATATTGCCTTTGCGTACATGGACTAGCAAGCCACCAATGGTTATGTGTTGAGGTGAGATGGCTATGTCAATCTGGTCGCGTTCGAGTAATTGAGCATAATTGTGTTTACTAATTAATGTTAATACCTTATCAGCGCCCATTTTCTTTGCCATCAATGCAGCCAATAAGTTGGTTTGGTCATCGTTTGTTACAGCACAAAATATATCGCACTGATCAATGTTTTCTTCAAATAATATTTCTTCAGATGTACAGTCACCTTTTATGACTAAAGCTTTAGTGAGTTCTTCTGCGATAAAACGTGATCGTTTTTTATTGCCTTCTATGACTTTTATTGAGTGATCATCTTCCAGCATTTTTGCCAATGCAAAGCCAATATTTCCACCACCAGCTAGAATCACCTTTTTGACAGGTCTATCGGTATGACGCAGAGTTTTCATGACTGCTTTGATATCTTTTTTGGCAGCAAAAAAGAAAACCATGTCATTAATCTTAATGACGGTATCACCATCGGGTGAAATGGGTTTATTGTCCCTGAATATAGCAGCCACTCGGGCATTCACACCTTCTGGCATATAGTTGTGGATTTCACGCAGTTGATGACCAATTAATGGGCCTTCATTATCTGCAACAATGGCAACAAGCTGTGCTATTCCTTGAGCAAAATCCATGACTTGTAATGCGCCTGGATAATCAATTAGTCGGCGAATATGTTCGGTTACTAATCTTTCTGGACTGATAAAAACATCAATAGGTAAGTGGTCATGATCGAACAATTGGGGGAAATCAAGATATTCTGATTGCCTTACACGCGCAATTTTAATCGGAGTGTGAAATATACTATGACACACTTGGCAAGCAACCATATTAATTTCATCACTATTAGTTAAGGCTACAACCATATCAGCATCCTCAGCGCCCGCTCGCATGAGCACACCAGGGTGTGATGCATTGCCATGGACACCACGTAAGTCAAGGCGGTTTTGCATGTCAATAAGTTTTTCTAAATCGGTATCAACGACAGTAATGTCATTGTTTTCTTTAGCTAAATGTTCTGCAATCGATGAGCCAACTTGACCCGCTCCAAGTATAAGAATTTTCATGACTTAATTATTTCTTTAGGGTTAATATCCAATGCGCGCATTTTACGGTATAAATGTGTGCGTTCCATTCCAGCAATTTTTGCTAATTCTCCAACTCGACCATCAACGGCTTTGAGTTGATGAATTAAATAATCTTTTTCAAAGGCATCCCTAGCTTCGCGAAGTGGAAGCTTGTACCAACTGTGGTAAACTGTTGGCTGTTGCTGCGTAGACTTGGTTAATAAATGCGTGACTTCATCTAAAGATATTTCACCCTCACTGTCATTGAGTAGTAGTTGCCTGACAGTATTTTTGAGTTCGCGAATATTATTGTTCCATTGATGGTTTCGTAAGGTGTTTTGTGCGGCAAACGACATCTTGCGGTAAGGAGTTTGCTCTGTGTCAGGTAGGGTGTTAACAAAATAAGTGATGAGTTCTGGAACATCTTCTTGTCTTTGCGCAAGACTTGGCAGTTGGATTCTATCTTCAGATAATAACTGATAAAGCTCAATTGAAAAGTCACCTGCCTGAATCTGAGGAGCTAAAGCTGTTTCACTAATTGCAATTATTTGAAAGTCAATCGTTTGTACCGTGTTTTGTTTGGCGACCGTAAAATGAGAATGTTTCAAATAAGAACACAGTTTGTCTTGTTGTTGAGCCGAAAGTGAATCAACATTATTAATGATTAAGCTGCCAGATTTTGCACGAGCAAAGCAACCATTTGGATCGGTCACTTTTTGCTCAAAATCATCACTTATTGTTTTTATATCAAGTGTTATGCACGGTTGATTATTGCTGTGTCTTTTATTGTGAATGAGCAAGGCTGTTGTGTATTTTCCAGTTCCATTTTCACCTTCAATAATGATGTGGTTTTTAGTTCGAGCAATCCGTTCTAGTGCTTTTTTAATGTGTTTAATGGCATCTGAATTGCCAATGGGTTCGAGAGAGTTGAGTTTAATTTCATTCTCAGATTCCACTAAATCCTGCTGACTTGATTGTGCTAATACATCAACAACAGTTTGCAATAGCTTCGCTAATGAAAGGGGCTTTTCAATAAAATCTTTGGCTCCTAATCGAGTAGCTTCAACAGCCGTTTCAACGGTACCATGTCCCGACATCATTACGATAGGCGCAAAAACCAACTTATTTTCGATCCAACCTTTCATCAAACTTATGCCATCAATATCTGGCATCCATATATCAAGCAACACAAGGTTTGGTTGTTTAATGCTTAGTTGTTTGTTAGCCTCTTCGCCATTGGCTGCTGTGGCTACAGAATAACCTTCATCTGCCAAAATATCAGAAATAAGATTTCTTATATCCGGTTCATCATCGACAATTAGTATGTGTTGTTGATTCATTATGATTGCTTAGGTATAGAGGGAAAAGGAGTGATATTTTCACCTTTTTTAATGTCTCGAATTTTACATGACATTTTCTGCTTGACTTCTTCTATTCGAATGATGCTTTGCATGGGAAGGTGCAAAACATTAACATTGGCAAATTCATCACGGATTTTGTCTTCTGCTGGATCAATAACAATGCTTGAGTTTTGATCAAAGACAAGCTCAGAAATGTATATGAACCCATAAATTTCACTGGAGAAAACATCTTTGGCATAAAGCTCATAGATTTTTGACTGATTAAAAAAGGTTACTTTATAAAGAATATTATCGCTCATGGCGTAATTGTACTCTTAATATCGGTTGCTCTCAAGTATTTGAAACATGATACAACCAAGCAATAATAAAACCAACAACAAAACCGACAATATGAGAACCCCAAACAATAGGCATGGAGCCAATACTGGTCAGCTGTAAAATCAATTGAATACTCAGCCATATGATTGCCACAAAAACAATTGGTATACTAATTTTCTGTAAATATAAACCAACTGGAATTATGACACTCATTTTTTGCCGTGGGAACAACATTAGCCACGCGCCAAGCAATCCAGAAACGGCTCCACTGGCTCCTAATAGATAATGGGATGAATCAGATAGTTGTACAATGCTTAAAAGATTAGCAGAAACCCCTGAAACTAGATAGATTATAATAAACCAAAAACTCCCTAATTTACGCTCTAAAGGCAAAGCAATGATGAGAAAAAGCAGCATATTTCCAGTCCAATGCTGCCAGTTTCCATGTATAAATAACGAACTAATGAGCCTAAAGCTATTCGTCCACGATTGGGCTATGGCATCGTGCATCTGTGCAGGAATAATCGCAAATCTAGCATTGATGTCTATCCATTGCTGGTAATACAGTGACAAAATAATGGCAACAAGAGTCGCTACCCAAATGAATAAGGATAACTTTGGAAAGTGCTTGCGCTTTTTGGATTTAAATCTCAGCACGTAATTTACTCAAAGCTGTCAGAGAAAACCTCATCAGCATCAATATTAAGATAGAGAATCAGACCATCGTGATCGCTCATGGCTAATAATTGTGAATAATCGCCCCGATATTTAAGTGGCGAGTCAACATTGCCACGCACAAACCCCACACCCGACATCAACAGCAAAGCCGCATCATTTATCAACATATGCTCTAATGATTGAATCGTACCTCTAAAGACAAAAGAATATTTTTCATCAATAGCAAGTGTGTCAATAGCATTAACCAGTGTTGGCGTTACAACACTAGCTCCATTGCTGGAAAGTAGGTTTTTAACCGGGTCAACCACTCCTTTTATTTCTCCCACAACATCAGCATAACCATCAGAAAATTCAAAATCATTAAAGTCGCCCGTAACAATTAATGGCACTGACGGTGATAGTGTTTGAATGTTTTGTACCATATTGGCAACAGAAAGAGCTTGTTCTAAATGCTTATTGCGAATACGTGTGCGTTGTGAACCTGTTATACCGCTACGTGAGCGCATATGTACACCAAGGACATTGACCTCTTTTGACACTCCATTTTTTGTAATGATAGCATTGATTAATAAAGGCGGTCTATCATGTAATAATCGACCAGTATTACCAAATTGTAAAACTTCTGTTGCTCCAAGTTGTGTAATCACTATGTTACTGACCGTTTCTTTGGTCAAAATACCAATATCAATTCCACCAATATCATTACCAATTTCTAAATGAGCTGTATAAGTATGACTTAAATCGGCATTATTCATATGCGTGGCAATAGCCTGAACCGATTCAATATTTTCAATTTCTTGTAAAAAGATAATGTCAGGTGAGTGCATTTTGACTCTAAAATATTCTGAAGCTTGTGCAGCACGGGCATTAAATTCGGCAGGTGTGGTAGTATCTTCATCAAAATCATCAATTAAGGGGTCATTTGTACCATCAAAAAATCGGTACATGTTTTGTGTGGCAATGGTGATTTCAGAACTACTTGGAGTTCGAATTGTCGGTATGGCTTTGGGTGTCAAAGTTAATTCCTTTGCCCACAATTCATAGTCACCATACTGATATGCCAAAACACCAGTAGCAGAAAAAGTAGCACCACCATTAATTTCTATAGATAGCATGCCCACAAGTGCATCCACATCTAACTCGAAAAGCTCTGGATTCTGATCAAAAATATCGGGGTTAAAAGTTGTTGTTGGAAAAGGAGGAAGTGCAGAGTCTCCTGTTTGACTAAATTCAATACCTGGTTCACGCATAGTGCGGAAACTGGTAGCAGAAACATTAACCTCAGCATCAACGTCCGCACCAAAAGCTTGCGAACCCGAGTTGACTGTACCACTAGCAACATGCACTAACATGCCTTCGTAGCACTCAAACTCAATGGCACAAGACGGGTTTGCAGGATCTTGTGAAGGTGTATTGGCATCAAATTCAATTGGTGTTGGTAGTACATTGCCACTGGATGTAATCACAACCGATGAAACAAATGACATTTCAGTAAAATCAAAAAACTCAACAACCTTCCCACGTACATCCACGCGATCACCTTCAGCAACGACCGCATTGGAAAAGACAAATAATCCATTTGAAGTGTCAATACTAGCATCGGCATCGGCATCTGCTGTTTGCATGAAAAAGCCTGATGGAGAAAGTGCCGTAACAATATTGCCTTGGGTGCGAATAAATTTATCAGCAATAGGTGATGCACTTCCGCTGCCTTGAATATCATAAATGGACATTATTGGTTCAATAACCGAAAAAGTAAATGAATAATTACCACCCGCAATACCATCTTCATCACCATCTAAAAAGTCATTATCTCCGTCTAAATCAGTTATTTGGTTACCAACTAAAGTCACGGTACAAATATCCCCCTGTATAAAAGGACTATTTGGCGTAATTGTTACCGTTGAATTATTGGATAGGGGTAAACCGCTAAATCCCACACTAGCAGGGCAATTAAGCGTAATAGCCGAAGCACTTAAATCAACATTTTCAGTAAAAGTAATATCAATACTAGCACCTACTGGCACTAAAAAATCTTGGTCTGCCGGAGTTGAAGATAAAAATCGAGGTAGTGAGTCGCTTGCGACATTAAAACCAAAGGAAAAATCATCACCACCCACACCATCATTGTTGCCATCTAATTGATTGTTATTGCCTTCAGTATCAATAATTTGTGTTGCATCCAGATTAATAATGCAATTTGAGGATGCAGGCCAGTTAGTATTTGGAGCCAATGTCACCTGCAATAAATCAGCACTAATGGTGAAAGTTTTGCTTTGTATAATAGCACCACAAGTCACCGCAAAAGCAGTGCTTGTGGTGTTAATGGGTTCAGAAAAATCAATTATAATAGCCGTGGTTGACTCTACCGCATTAGAGGCATCTTGTGGAAAAGTAGAAATAACATGGGCGGGAATATCTGCAAAAATCTGGTTGTTATTAATTAACCCACGGGTATGGACTGCAGGTGCTTGCCAAGTAAAATAACTGGGGATATTGCCTGCACCTGAAAGTTGTAAAGATTCTCCAATGGCTCCTGGTTCTGCCACGCCAATATCGATGCTTGTCATACCTGCCGCTGGCCCTTCATTGGCAGTTAGTGTGCCTTCATAACTGAGAAATTCAACAACCACTCCATTATTGACTAAAGCCATTCCATCAGGGTTGCCATTTTGAATGCTTGATAAAATTCGAGAGTAAATAGTAAAACCACCAATTTGTTGTCCTGGAACAAAAGTATTCAGCGTTCGTGGTTCACTTTGACTTATGATATTGCCATTAGAGCCATTGTAAAAGATGACTTCGATATCGGATAAACTCCCCGCAAAAGAATTTTCTACCACTACTTCAATAAATTCATCGACATCACCTCCAGTATTATCGTAATGAATTTCATTTATCCACATGTTTTGAGAATTGCATGAGAGACTGAAGAATAAAAAAGGCAGTGTTTTAAGTAATTTGTTCATATCGAATATTTAGGAGTTATATTATCCGAATGATTTTACCCTATTTTTGTTACAGTTAGCTGACAAATTGATGTATTGGGTTTTATTTTTTGACAAGCTGCCTAATTTTGATATTAAATCCAGCAATTGTTAATGTCATAATTGGGCTAAGCCAGTTAAATATGGCATAAGCAAAATACTCGCCAACACCAACTCCCAAAGTGGTTGATTGATATGCACCACAAGTATTCCATGGAACAAGAACTGATGTAACCGTACCTGAATCTTCTAAGGTTCTACTTAAGTTTTCAGGGGCCAAATCTCGATCAGCAAAAGCTTTTTCGTACATTTTACCAGGAATAACAATCGCAAGGTATTGGTCAGAGGCAATAATATTTAAACCCATACAACTCAAAACTGTACTAGAAAATAAACCAAAAATAGATTTAGCCATTTTCAATAATGTACATGTGATTTTTGCCAACGCCCCTATGCCATCCATAATGCCACCAAAAATCATGGCAGAAATTATTAACAAAATGGTCCATAACATTCCTATCATTCCATTGGCAGTAAAGAGTTCATTTAATAAATCTAAGTCTGTCTTAATAGCCGTCTCGGTAAAAATAGCACCTGAAATTGTACTAAAATTTGATTCACCTAACGTTCTAAGCAAGTCACTTTGAAAAATGAAGGCAAAAACCGCAGCTAGTAAAACACCGACAAGTAAGGCAATAATAGGGTTGGTTTTAAAAACAATCAATCCAACCACAACAGCAGGAACAATAAATAACAAGGGTGTTATGTTGAATACTTTATCAATGCCAATAAGTAGATAACTAATATCAGCTTGTCCAGATGTCTCAAGGTTTAAACTCATAATAACAAAGACGATTAATGTAATAACAATTGTTGGTACAGTTGTGATAGTCATATAGCGGATATGAGTAAAAAGATCTGTGCCAGCCATGGCTGGTGCCAAGTTGGTGGTATCACTCAATGGAGACATTTTATCTCCAAAATAGGCGCCCGATATGACAGCGCCAGCAACCATTCCTGTTGGAATACCCAAAGCCGTACCAATACCAATTAAGGCGATGCCAACAGTCGCCGTAGTTGTCCACGAACTGCCTGTAGCAAGTGAAATAACAATAGCAATCACAACCGATGCAGGAAGAAAAATTTCGGGGCTTAAGACTTGTAGCCCATAATAAACCATAGCAGGAATAATGCCACTAAAAAGCCACGTACCAGATAAAGCACCTACCAAGGTCAAAATAATGATAGGAGTTAAGACTTTTTTCAAATTTTCAAGTGTTTCGTTACCCATCACTTGGATAGTCACCTTGTTCAACAACCCCACAATAACTGCAACTCCAGCAGCGATGAGTAAAATAAATTGATTGGTATAGGCTCCCAGTAATTCTTGAGACTCCACAAAAAATATATTGTAAGCCAACATCGACATAAGAGCGACCACAGGAATCAAAGCTTCAAGTAGGTTTAACTCTGTATTGGCGATTATCTTTTGGTCTTTGATTTGAATTTCAGAAAGGTTTTCATTGTCTGACATAAGGCTTTTTTTGGTTCATATTAATGAAGACTATATCTTAAATTTAACAAGGCAGTAAGTCAATAGATGTATTTACTACTAAATATGCATTATATCAACCCTGCGACATAATACCGTACTACAGTCTAAGCATATTTAAGGCATCAGCATGAAGTTCTAGCATTCTAAAGCAAGTGTTGATAACGCAGTCCAAGGGCAAATAGCTTAATACCCAAATCCCGGTATAGAAATGCGTTTGAGAGCGCAAGTAACTGATGTGCATAGGAAATCAAAAAAAACTAAAGTCACCTCATTGGTGATGAAGCTTTTTCTGGGTTTTCTAGGTGCATCAAGGACTTGTGCTATCATCGTACTTTCTATATCGGGATTTGGGTAATACTAGTTTGGAACAAAAAACTCTGTACCATTGTAGTCTAGCAAAATACCATTTACTAAAATATCTTTAAGCATAACCTGATCTGTAATCATGTCATTAATTGCAAATCGCGTACCATTAATTATTGCAATACGATTTTCAGACACTTCATCATAAACATGGATATTAAGTTTAATTTCTGGCACTTCTTTACGAATAGCAAAAGGTAATTGATATAGCAAGCGATGTTGATCTGAATTGTTCGGTTTTTGTTTGTTTTTCAGGTCTTTGGGAGACTTTATGGCCGATTTTTTTGTTGGCTTTTGGTTTGATCTGTTTTCATCGGTTTTGTACTTGTCAGTTTTGACTAAGGAGCGGTGCGACTTTACTTCACTAGAAACATCTTGTTTTTCACTTCTATGGGAGGGAGGAGCATCTTTACGGTTTATTTCAGACAATTGTTGTGTGCGTCTGGCTATTTCTTTTCGGTCTTTTATTTGTTTTATCTGTGCTTTAATAGCGTCGCTATTAGGCTTGTCTTTTTTTCCTGAACTTTGGGTAATATTTGCCTCTTCAGATTTAGCTGCGGTTTTTGTTGTTGCCTGTTTACTGGCACTATTATCGGTGCTTGCCTCTGTTATATCGACCTCGGTTACGAAATAATTTTGGTAAATCCAAAATGAAGCTACAAAAACCAGAGCTATAAATAAAATCATAACAATTTTTGAAAATGAAGTCGATGGTTCTTTATCATTACTAAAGTTGAAATTATCTAATGAGCCACCATCAGAGTTGTTACGTTGGTTAGATGATTTTTTTAATGAATCGAGTATTGTTGACATATTATTGTATTAATTAGTTAATGTTGGTCCGTTATACGCCGTTAAAGCCAGCGCCATTTGTGTTTCTTTGCCAATTATACCATCTGCAAGCAAACCGTTTTCTTTTTGGAAATTTTTAACCCATGGACTTAATTGAGTACCCGTAATTTTATCACTTGCTATAGTATTTGCCATCTCTAATGCCCAATTAGACAAGTCTTTTGCACTTGGTTCAACTAATAACTGGGCTGGCATTGGCCAAATAATAAAATAAGTGCCCAGCCATTGCTTGTCTAGCCACGCTTTTGGAACCCATGAAATTCCATTATTTTGATTAATCACACCCAATTGATTTTCTTTAGTCGACAATAATAAAGCTAAGGAGTCGTTTTCTAATTGCACAATAACAGGGTGGTTAAGTTTAATGATTTGTTTTAAATTTCCTTGCCGCCTAACACAAGCCATGCCAGTATCGCTACTTGATGGGCAAATGGTTTTATTCCAGTTCTTGTCAGTTTTAGCATCCCACAATTCAAAATATTTATTCCATGCTACTTTATTTGTTGGGAGTTTGACTGTATTGATAACTTCTGAGAGTATAGGTTTTTCCTGTTTAACTAATACACCTTTATCTTGGGAAAATATTTTTGAATATTCATATGCTAAAAATGTCAATAAAAGTACCGTTGTAAAAATTAATACATATTTTATTAAATAACCCGATGCTTTTTTTTGGCTCTCAGGCAACACTTCTATAGCAGCAACTTTAATGTGCTTAGAATTGATTGCGGGTAAATTATCCGAATAAGCAGCTAATAATGCCCTATCAGTTAGAATGTTGATTAAACGCGGAACCCCTCCTGTTAATTTATAAATTTTACTGGCAACTGATTTATTTACAATTCCTTTTTCACCACCTGCAACCGAAATGCGGTGATGCAAATATTCATAAGTTTCCTGCGCATCAAGTGGCATCAAATGGTAACGTGCAGTGACACGTTGCGCCAGTTGGCGCAAATCATCACGGCGCATAGTCGCGCGTAATTCAGGCTGCCCGATTAAAACAATTTGTAATAGTTTTTGTTTATCGGTTTCAAGGTTGGTCAACAAGCGTAGTTGTTCTAGCGTATCACGGGGAAGATTCTGTGCTTCATCAATAATAACGACGGTGTTTTCACCCGCAGCCCATGATTTCAATAAATAGTCGTTGAGTTTGTCCACTAAAGTATTGAGTTTGGTTTTTATCCCGCGCATAGAAACTTTGAGTTCCTTGCAAATATTTTGTATCAATTCTAAAGGTGTAATCACAGGATTTAGAATCAAAGCAATATTGGTTTTCTCAGGAATCTGCTCCAATAACAAGCGACTAATGGTGGTTTTGCCTGTGCCGACCTCGCCAGTTAATTGCACAAAACCCGCACCACCACCGCGTGTAATTCCATAAACAAGATGCGCCAAAGACTCTTGGTGTTTTTGACTTAAAAACACAAACTTTGGATCAGGTGTTATAGAAAATGGCGGCTCTTCAAAACCGAAGGTGCTTAGGTACATGTGCTTTATTATGAGTTAGTGATTAATTGGATTAATGAATTGAATGAAAGTTCAATTATACAGCAACATAAGACCTTTGCATAACTATGATGACGAGTAAAAAATGATCAAATGCATAAATTAATACCGCTATTTGCACTATTTTAGCATCTATTATACAATTGTCTAATAATCAACCCATGCACAATCAGCCACTGTACAATTTAAAAAAAGCAAGTAAAAAAATAAGAATACCCATGTTATTTTAAGTAAAAGCAACTGAGAAAGCTTGGGGTTGTAGAGGGTCAAGGAATTTTTAAATATGAAAAAAAGTCGAAAAATATATATTGAAACTACAGAAGGTTGGTTAGTAAATTTAGCATTGAAAAACCTCCCAATTAAGGTTGTTTTTAATCTTTGTTTGAATGAAAATAGAAATATTAGGAATTTGGCTATTTATAGTTTGCACAATAGGAGCCCTATTAATTTAGTTTATAAGCTATCTGTCAATGCATGTAATTCAAATTCATATCTTAAAAGAGAAACAGGGGTATTATTATTGTCTCAACTTGGTTCTAAACAAGGTTACCCTTATAAAGTAAAATCAATTCCCATATTTATTAAGCTAATTAATGATAAATCATTATTAGTTAGAAAGGCTGTTTTAGTTGCTATAGGCCATTTGTATAGTAACCCAAATCCCGATATAGAAAGTACGATGATAGCACAAGTCCTTGATGCACCTAGAAAACCCAGAAAAAGCTTCATCACCAATGAGGTGACTTTAGTTTTTCTTGATTTCCTATGCACATCAATTACTTGCACTCTCAAACGCATTTCTATATCGGGATTTGAGTAGTAAAGAAAAATTAAATAACGTACAACTTATTAACAAAATCATTTCTATGTCCGATTCCCAAAACATTAGTTTACTAATTGATGTGGCATTTGCTTTGGGGGCATGTGAGCAGACAGATGGCGTAATTCAAGCATTAGTTAAGTTAAAAAAACATACTGATATAGATGTCTCAGATTGGGCTATAATTTCACTAGAAGCTAAATAACTAAAGGGGTGTGCGGCTGAAGCTAAAGGAGTCAAGCACCGAATGGCACTAAGTTAAGCCGCTTTTGCACGTTTTTTACCTCTATGCGGAAATTCTCTCATAATCGCCCTTGGTTGGGTCATTAATTGATAAGGTTTTGGTCTTCGTTTGACACATCTTGGCTCACTTCTACCTAACTGCTGATAGAGAACGCTTTGGGCTATTGCATCAATTAATGTTTGTTTTAATCGCCTTATTTCTTGCTGATTATCCCCTGATAAACTTATGAGAGTTTGCCAATTTCTTAGAGTTTGAAGTGTGGCTTTAAAGCCAACTAATCTAGGTGTGACTTTTGCCTGTTTTGCATCTAAGCACATCCATTCCCATGGTTGTTTTAATATCTCGAAAGAACAATTCTACATCTCAACGTCGATAATATAAATCAGCAATTTCTTTAGTCGTGTATTTTTTCTCATCAAGCAAGGTTGTAATTATGTAGAAAGTCTTAACTCTAAAGCCTTCATTCTTAACAGTAACTTTTATCTGCCTTAAAGTAAGTTTCTCTGGTAACTTGTTATAATCTTGCTTGCTATAACTTGTACTTTTTGTATAAACTGGTTTGTCCCATTGAATCAACAGGTTATCTTTTGCTAATACTTTTAGAGCAGTTTTTACAGTTTTTGGTTTTCTTTTTGCAGGTGTAATGGCGCTATCAACTTCTGATTCTTTAAGTTGATAAATGTCATAAAAAGTACAGAACATTTTATCTGCCAACAGTATATCGCCAACATTAAAGGTTTTTAATTGGTCACGAAGCAATAATAGCTCATGACTTTTCTTATTGCCCAAACGGTAACTAAGCAATGTTCCTGTAAACAAACAAAAATAAGCTAAAGCACGAGCAGATGGAAACCCACATCCAACCTTTTGTGTTTTTTGTTGTGGATACAATTCTTGGTTGGCTGGTGTATCAGGCATGCTTAGGCCCGTTCCATCAACGGCCACAACACGATGAGAGTTCCACTTTTCAGTCTTATTAGTCAAACTACTTGTGTGGTTGAATATTTTATCCAAGCTTTCAAAATCCATATTTGAACGAGCTTGACAATAAGCAGAACTTGAGCTTGAAGGAAGCTTTTTGCATTGACCAGCCATATGAGACTGAAGCTTTTTTATCGCTTCTTTGCACCCACCGTCAACATCAATTACATGTGAAAAAAACGTCCAAAATGTATTGGATTTACTAAACAGTCTTAATCGAGAAAACCTGCCTTTTTGATTGCTGTCCAAATACTTACTAGGGATAAACTGACTAAAGTATTCACCTAGCTGGTTGATAGAATGTTTTTTATTTTATCAAGTGCTGATGCTAATTTTTGAGCTTTAGTCTGAGGCTTTCTACGCAAGGAAGAAAGGTGAACTCCAGGCAGTAATAGAGTTGTATTTTTCGTACTAAATTATATCATTTTTATGCTAAAACTTCACTCATAAATTCGTGCAAAACGGGCTTAACTTAGCAGCATTCGGGTCGGAGTATTTGATTTTAATCACAAATCCACCAGCCATTGCTCGTCTTTGATTTTTATGCCGAGTTTTTCGGCTTTTGTCAATTTGGATCCAGCGTTTTCTCCTGCTACCACCAGGTCTGTGTTTTTGGAGACGCTACCGGTGACTTTTGCACCAAGTTTGAGCAGTTTTGTTTTAGCGGTGGCTCGGGTGAATTGTGATAATGAGCCGGTTAAGACGATGGTTTTATCCAGTAAAGGCTGCTCATCTTCACTTGGGGTTTGGATTTCATCCCATGTGATACCTGCTTGAATAAGCTGTTCAATGACTTGCTCATTATGTTCTTCGGCAAAGAAACTAGTAATTCTTTTGGCAACTATGGGGCCTATATCGGGCAGTTGTTCGAGTTGTTCAGTATCACTATCTTTTAATGTTTCTATTGATTTAAGCTGCGTGGCTAGTGTGAGGGCGGTTGCTTCCCCCACTTCACGAATACCTAATGCGTAAATAAATTTGTCTAGACTGGTATGTTTGCTTTTTTCTATTGATTCCAACACATTTAAAGCCAATTTTTCACCCATGCGTTCGAGTTGGATAAGGTCTTGCTTATTGAGATGAAATAAATCTGCAGGAGTTTTGATTAAGCCTTTATCAACCATCAATTCGACCAATTTATCGCCCAATCCATCAACATCTAAGGCTTTACGTGAGACAAAGTGTTTGATGGCTTCTTTGCGTTGTGCATCGCAATATAAACCTGCGGGGCAACGTAACACGGCTTCTCCTTCGAGTTTAACTAGTTTTGTTTCGCACACAGGGCAATGTGTTGGCATGTTAAACTCTTCGGAATCTTTAGGTCGTTTTGATAAAACCACTTTAACTGTCAACAACAATCGAAAAGTGAGCCACTCCAACAGTCGAAAAGTGCGCCACTAGTTGTTGGTTTGATTAATCAAACCAGCTTTTCTTTTTTCTTTTAATCGATAGCTTTCTCCTTTAATTTGTACAATATGTGAATGATGTAATATGCGATCTAGCATTGCTGATGTTAAGGCGTTGTCATTTGCAAAGGTTTGTCCCCATTGCCCAAATGGTAAATTACTAGTCAGGATCAGTGAACCTTTTTCATAACGCTTTGCAACCACATCAAAAAGCAATTTTGACTCTTGTGCATTAAATGGTAAGTATCCTATCTCATCAATGATTAATATCCTTGGTGCTATAACACTGCGTTGTATGACTGATTTATATTTATTCTGCCTTTGGGCACTTGCCAATTGTAAAACCAAATCTGATGCACTTATAAACCGTACTTTAATTCCTGCCTGAACAGCTTTATAACCTAGAGCTATAGCAAGATGTGTCTTACCAACACCTGATGGCCCTAGCAATATGACATTCTCCATTCTTTCTACAAAGCTTAATGTTGCTAGTTGGTTAATTACTTTTTTTGGCACACCTGAGGCAAAGGAATAATCAAACTCTGCGAGAGTTTTAATATTTGGAAAGCCTGCCATTCTGGTGTACATGTTTTGCTTTCTAATCTCACGATTCTTTACCTCGCTTAACATTACTTGTTCTAGGAATGATAGGTAGTCCCATTCTTCTTTAGCTGCCTGTTGTGCGAGGTCTACGGCATTATCATCAATGCTATTGAGCTTTAGTTTGGTGGCTAATTCAGACATTCTTTCAAGTTGTATATTCATAGCATATCACCGAACTGGTTATATACATCAAGATTATGATGTAATGGGTTTGGATCATATTTTTTATTGTCAATCGGTGTGTATTCTTCAACCTTATCTGGTAATGTCTGCTGAACTTTTGATTGATAGGTTTGTAGATAGGGTTGTTCTTTTTTTAGTCTATCAACTGGCTTCTCTTTGGTTGTATCATGAATACGAATATTGGCAATATCATCCAACCAGTGGATTACCTTCATGTTAGCTGTTTCACAATCTAATGATAATCCAACTGATTTCAACTTTGTTGAAAGTGGATTATAGAAATTATCGCGTACATAACGCACCATCCGCTCAACCTTGCCTTTAGTTTGAGGTCTGTATGGACGACATAATTTAGGGATGAACCCAATTTCTTTAGCAAACTGATAAAAGCTCTTATGGAATCGATGCTTGCCTTCTCCATAAGCATCACGTTGGATAACCACGGTCTTCATATTGTCGTACCAAATTTGCTCAGGCACACCTTGGAAATATTCAAAGGCCAATCGGTGGCATTCTTCCAATGTGTCATAACGCATGTTATCGGTTAACACTACAAATAATGAACGTGAATATCCCAACACACAGACAAATGCATGCATTGGGGTTTTTCCTCCTCGCATTTGCCCCCAGTCAACTTGCATTTGTTTACCTGGTTCGGTTTCAAATCGCACGATTGGTTCAGCTACCTTTTGACGTATGCTGCGAAGATAATCGCGAAGTAACGATAAACTACCTAAATATTTTTGTTCCGATATTTCTCGAAATAGCACGACTGCTGATAAATGAATTGGATTGGCGCTGGCTATTCTCTTTTCTAGATAATCTTTAAATGGATCAAGTTTGGAAGCTACTTTCTCTCTGCTTTTATATTTTGGTTCATTGCCCTCTGAGTCTAAATAACGTTTTACTGTATGCCGTGATATGCCTAGTTCTCTCGCTATTGCTCTTTGGGAGTAACCTTGTTTATATAATATCTTTATTTTCATGAGTTCTTCAGTTGTAATCATAGGCACTTTAATTAAAAAGTACCATTGTTATATAACTGGCTCACTTTTCAACTGTTGATGTGGCTCATTTTTGCATTGTTGGTAACACTAACCAGTGCAATTATTGAAGCGGGAAACATTGCCATTGGAATGATTAGAAAAAGAGCTAGGGGAATTCAAGATACTGAATATTTTAAGCTTAAAATTAGACAGTCATCTTTAAAAGATGACTCGTCAATGTTCTATGCTCAGCATCCTTTTTTACTCACCTAAGCGGTGAAGAGCCATCATTCAAACAATATTCATATATATTTCAAATAGTTAGAAATATATCTCAGGGGTGTAGCCTTTTAAGGATGTTAAAAGTTTCTAAAAGGCTATTTTACAAGAGTGTTTAAATAAATATAATATCATACAGTGACCCTTTCCAATAAATAAACGTTATATAACAATACGATAAATTGTTATTGCCGCTCAGAAACCTATCTATGATGTTGGTTTCATGATATAATTATACCTATTGAAAATTCATATAAAAGAAAACTCATGGCAATAATAACAAGTCAAAATAAATCAAAAATAACCCTAGAAGTCACCATAGATTTAAAAGGCTCTATAATGGATATGGAAAACAGCATTCAAGATGCAAGCAATGAAATAGGAGCTTTGGCAACCCAAAAAGCACTTGAAACATTCGATACTGATGGAAGTCCAATTAAAATGGGTTCGGAGAACTGGACAACAAAGGGGCTTCATCCACGCAACTACCAAACGCCATATGGTGAAATATCCGTCAATAGAAACATATACCAGAACTCAAAGGGTGGTAAAACATATTGCCCTCTTGAGAATAGTGCAAGAATTATAAGAAAATCAACTCCAAGGTTTTCCAAACAACTTTCACATAAATACAGCCAATCAAATGTTCAAGCGGTTTGCCGTGACTTAAAGGAAAATCATAACCGCAATGTAAGCCGTTCGTTCGTACAAAATATTGTTGATTGGGTTGGCTCTATAGCTTGTGCCAAGGAACAACATTGGGAATATGAAACGCCTAAAATTGATGATCATGTCACAAGCATAGTTGTTAGCCTTGATGGAGCACACATTCTTATACGTGATGATGGCTGGCGTGAGGCAATGGTTGGGGTTGTTAGCTTATATAACTCCAAAGGTAAGAGGTTACATAGTATTTATATTGGCAATAGCCCCGAATATGGTAAGAAAAAATTAAAGCAAAGGTTAGAACAAGAGGTATTAAACATAAAAATAAAATACCCTGATGCATTATATATTGGTATAGCAGATGGTGCGGCTGATAACTGGAGTTTTTTAAAGAAACATACAAAATTACAGTTATTAGATTATTATCATGTGACTGAATATTTGCAAAAAGTTGCAATCGCTGTCTACCCTCAAAGATCAGGAAAGGCTAATAGACAAGAATGGATGTCTACAAGATGCAGTGAATTAAAACACAATAATGGTACTGTAAAATCATTGATCGCAGAAATGGAAAAACTGGCAAGGAAAACTAGTTTGTCGGCAGTAGTTAAAGCAGATTTATTAAAGGCGTTGACTTATTTCAAAAATCACAAAGATATGATGGATTATCCTATGCATCTTGAACAAAATTTACCTATAGGCTCAGGTGTTACCGAGGCGGCTTGTAAAACTTTGGTGAAACAAAGGCTTTGTTGTTCTGGCATGCGCTGGAAGAAACATGGGGCTCACATTGTTTTAACATTAAGGGCTCTGGTTCAGTCAGGCGATCGGTGGGAGCAGTTTTGGGATACCCAAATCCCGATATAGAAACTAAATTTCCCACTAAATCTTGATTTGACGAATAAAATTATTCCTGTAGTTAAAATATGACAGTTTTAACTGGCTTAATCTCGATGCGGTGGTTTCTTTCTATCGAAAATAGCACCAGTACTTCAACATTCATGAATTCATAGCAACATTTATCAAATCCTAGGCACGAGAAAACACAGGATAATTAATTTCACCTGTTTTTTAACTCTTGGCATTTAACACTATCTATTGTAGAACCGAATAAAACTCATATCGTTT
>Ga0256834_1000466_pt1 | contig 29119 bp, 28 predicted proteins | sample 4281140metaG_FD_190536 | JGI IMG/M metagenome (GOLD analysis project Ga0256834, IMG submission 190536) | Hydrothermal vent microbial communities from East Pacific Rise, Pacific Ocean - 4281-140 | ecosystem: Environmental > Aquatic > Marine > Hydrothermal vents | place: Pacific Ocean: East...
TTAGATGAGAAAGCTAAGAACTATTTTGATGACAAATAATTAATTTATTAAAATATTATGTTAATATAGTAAATAGATTAATTATTAAGGGCATATATTGAAAAATAGAAAAACTATAATTACATATGGAACATACGATATGTTGCATATTGGACATCTAAATTTACTTAGACGGGCAAAGGCGTTGGGAGATTATCTCATCGTTGGGGTTACTGATGAAAACTATGATCGTTCTCGTGGAAAGCTTAATGTTTCTGAAAGTACAAAAAAAAGAGTAAATGCGATTAAGGCTTTAGATTTTGTTGATGAGGTTATAGTTGAGACTCACAAAAAGCAAAAAGCAATGGATATGTTAAAATATGATGTAGATATCTTTGCTATTGGTGATGATTGGGTTGGGGCATTTGATTATCTAAACAAATATACTCATGTTGAGTATCTTCCAAGAACTGAGGGTATATCTAGTACAAAGCTTAGAACTGAAAACTTTAAGCCTATAAAGCTAGGAATTTCTGGACTAGGAAAAGAGATAAATGCTTTTTTAGATGAGGCGGAGTTTGTCTCAAATATCGAGATAACTAGAATCTATGATGCAAATTTAGATGCAGTTAGAGCTTTTACTAAATCATCAAAAGTTAGATACGGTCACAACAAATATGATGAATTTTTAGATACCACAATCGCTGCTGTTTATATAAACTCTTCTGTAAAAGAGCACTATTTACAGATAAAGATGGCACTAGAAGCTGGTAAACATGTGCTTTGTGAAAATCCATTGGCACTTGGAAAGGATGAGTTAAAAGAACTGTTAGCATTGGCTAAGAAAAATAAAAAGATTCTTCTTTCAGCTCTTAGGACTGCATTTTTACCAGCGTTTAATCAACTTCTTAAAAAGTTAGATAAAGGTACTATTGGAGAGATAAAAGAGGTTAGGGCGACTCGTAGTACTCTCTATAAAGAGATAAATTATTCTGATGAATTTTTACAACAAGGTGCGACCAATCTCCTGTCAAGTTATCCCTCTTTGCTAGTTCATAAGGTTTTAGGAAAAAGTAAAACTATCAATTTTTATGAACAAAAAGAGAAGGGAAAAGAGTATGATATAAGTAACTGTATAGTTACAACTCATAAAAATAATACAATCGGTATATCAACAGTAGCAACAGGTATAAAAACAGATGAGAGTGCAACTATCGCTGGTACAAAAGGGTATATTTATATACCATCTCCATGGTGGCTTACTAAAAGTTTCTCTTTTCGTTTTGAGGATTCCAATAAGAGTGCAACTTTTGAGTATGAGTTTGAAGGGTGCGGACTTAGATATATGATTGCAGAGTTTAGCTCTTTAATCCAAAGAGGTAAAACAAAATCCAAAAAATTAAGCCCGACAGATATGATGAAGATAAACAGAATAGTATTACAATTTAATGAGATGCAAAAAAATAAATAAGATAGGAGATAAATAGATGATATATGAGGATTATTATATCTTTACCCCAGGACCTGTAAAGATGTCAGAGGAGATTTTAAAAATAGGAGCTATTCAAACTCCTTATTTTAGAAATAGCGAATTTTCTGATGTGACATTTTTTTGTGAAAACTCACTTTTAGGGATGCTAAATGCTCCAAAAGGGAGTAGGGTTATATTTTTGACTGCATCTGGTACTGCTGGTATGGAGTCGGTGGTTATGAATCTGTTAGATAGTGATGATAATGCTTTGGTTGTAAATGGTGGAGGTTTTGGACAAAGATTTGTAGATGTTTGTGCCGTTCACAATGTGTCTCATTTTGATTTTAAGGTAGAAGATACAAACCTTAGTGATATAAAAACTAAAGCTCCAAATGAGAAGTTTAGCTCTCTTATCGTAAATGCTCATGAGACTAGTGTTGGGCATATTTATGATCTATCCGCTTTGGGTGAGTATTGCAAGGAGAATAATCTTTTTTATATCGTGGATGCAATAAGCATGTTTGTTACAGATGAGATAGATATGCAAAAACAGAACATTGATACGGTTATCATAAGTAGTCAAAAAGGTTTGGCTCTTCCTCCTGGACTTACTATGGTTGTTCTATCTCCAAAAGCTTTGGCAAAAATAAAAGATGTAAAAAATCTCTATTTTAATTTCAAAGATTATCTTAGAAATGGCGAAAGAGGACAGACTCCTTACACTCCTGCAGTTACGATAATGCTCCAACTTCAAAAAAGATTAGAGCAAATTGAAAAAGATGGTGGCATAGAAAAAAGTATAGAAAAAGCAAAAGATTTAGCCGAGTATTTTAGAGAAAAGATAAAACCTTTACCACTCAAAGCTTATAGTGATTTTATGCCAAATGCCATGACTACATTAACTCCAACCGATGGTAAAAGTGCTTTTAAAATAGTGGAAGATTTAGAAGAGAGATATAAGATAATGGTCTGTCCAAATGGTGGGGAGCTAAGAGATACAATCTTTAGAGTTTCACATATGGGGGATATGGATAGGGCTTATGTTGATGTGTTAGTAGATGCACTGTTTGATTATTATGAAAAAGAGGCTTAATGGCAATAGATGATAAAACTATAAAACAGGCACAACTTATCATGCTTGATATGCTTATAGAGCTTGATAGGATTTGTAAAAAACACAACTTAAAATATTGGCTAGATAGTGGTACTCTTTTGGGTGCTGTTCGCCACAATGGTTTTATCCCTTGGGATGATGATGTTGATATATCTATGCCAGTTGAAGATTATCGGGTGTTTTGTAGAGTTGCTGAAGATGAGATATCAGATAGTATGTTTTTTCAAAATAGAGAGAGTGATAGTACATTTGCTTTTGACTACTCAAAGATAAGAGATAACAGAGCAACTATCGTAGAGTTTCATGAAGAGGGTAAAGATGTAGAGTACAATCAAGGATTGTTTTTAGATATATTTCCGATGCTTACTATCAGGAAGAGCAAAGTTCATAATCTATTTTACAAATACTCTTTAGCATCTATTAGATTTTTTTTAGCCAAAAAATTTGAGCAAAAGAGCATAAGAGGAATTTTTGTCAAGTTGCTTTATAAGTTGCATCTAGGTTGGGAGAAAAAAAACTCAAATGTTATTTATGGTGGAGAGATGCCTGATGTTGCTGGAGTATTTTCATATGAGAGTATATTTCCACTTAAAAAGATGAAGTTTGAAGGGTTGGAATTTTTTGTCCCAAATGATAGTGATAGTTATCTTATAGAGCTTTATGGGGAGGATTATATGGATTTGCCCCCTTTGGATAAGCGGACGGTTCATGCTGTAAGTATTTTGATGAGTTAGAATATATGGAAAATAGTTAAAATTAAAATCCAGTAAAATCAATTTTACTAAAGTTTTTTATAGTTGCCAAACTAGAACTTAAATTATCGGCAAGTTTCATATTTTGCAGGATTAAATTGCTATTTTCTTTAATCTCTTTTTCAAGCTCAAATATGCTTTCAACAATAGGTTTTTGAGGATTATTGTCATTTTTTGTCTTAGTGTCATTATTTGAAAAATAGGCTAAAAGTTTTTTCCCATACTCTGTTGAATTTACTGCATCCATAAGTTGATTTCCATATTTTGTTGCAGTGTTTGAGATTTGATTGGTATATTGAGTTGCTTGTATGGAAAATTTTTGTATTGAATTTGCTATCTCTTCAACCTTTTTTAAGTCATTTGAGAGCTCTGCTAGTTCTATCCTATATAAATCAAGTTCATTTCTTATCTCATCAATAGAATTTAAATCTTGATTTATAAGAAAAGTTTTGATTTTTTGGTCAATAATATTGGTTTTTGAATTTTTAGTAGCATTTGTATATGCTTGGATTTTTTTATCTGTGGCTGCTATAAACTTAATGGCACTATTTAGGCTTTCAAAACCAGGAATTAAAAAAGATACTCCAGATATCAATGAAGCATTTTGGGTTAGGGGAGATACATACTCATAAAATGTATTTAAATTTTTAGTCAAATTTATAAATTTCTGTTGGGTTTCTTGTACATTTTTTTTGAAAAGTTGATTGTTTTCTTTTAAATTAGCATAAAATTGTAAATTGATTTTTTTCGTAACTTCATTTTCTTCTGTTTTGTTGTATCCTGCAAGTAGGCTAATGCTTAAGAGTAAGCTTAAAAATATATTTTTCATTTAAATATAATACTAGTAAATATCTTAAACTTAATTAAAGAGTATTGGCTTGTGAATAAAGTGAGTAAAGATTGATTTATATTTCATAAAATGAGTCTATTGACTAATATCAATATAATTGATATACTTTTTAGTTATAGTATCAACCTGTGTGGTACACATGGATTTTAGAGGTCTTTTTTGGGTTGTAAACGGAAAATGAGTTTGCAACCTGAAAAATAGACTTTAAGAGGATGAGTATATGTTAAAAAATTTATTACCGTTAGCTTTAGCGGCGGGGCTTCTTTTTTTTGGGTATCAAGCGTATGACCAAGCGAAGCCTGAATATAGAAGTAAAAGAGTTTATTATGAGTTAAAGCCATATATTCCATACAAGATTGAGAAGCGAGTTGGTGGTTTGAGTATCGTTAGCTCACTAGGTACAGAAACAGAAAAACCACCTGCTGTTGAAGTGTATCATAGATTAGACCAGTTAGAGAAGTTGTGGGGAAAAGAGCATTTGCAACTTAAAGGTGATGAACTTTTAGTTTTAGATAGTCAAAAAAAGGTGATAAAGTCCATCAAACTTCAAAATGAAGATGAAAAATCATATATTAAGAACTTTTTTGGACTTGAATAATATCTATCAATTCATCTAAGTTTTCTATATTTTTATAATTTTCTATCAATTTTACACCAGTTTTAAGAGCTAGTAAATTTGCCTCTTTTCTCTTTTTCGCATCTGTGATACCTCGTATCTCTTCAACCCCTGCTATACCAAAAACCCTTCTTGCTATTTTGCATCCAGCATATCCAATACTCTCTTGGAAAATCTTTTTCATAAAATCTTTTTTAAATTCTGTTAGAGTTTTATCATCTATAAAGTTTGGAATTATTAATGAGCTCTCATCTTGTGCATCCCAAAGTGCTAAAAATTTCAGTTCAAACTTTTCAAAAATCTCTTTTATAGTTTTTAATATCCACTCTTGATAAGCTCCATCTCTGCTTATATAAAAGTGAGAAATATAGGAGTTTATAAGATTTGCAATCAGTGCTCCGATATCAAATCCAAAAGGACCAAAAAATGCAAATTCAGGATCAATGACAAAGGTCTCTTTTTTACTTATCATTATAGATCCAGTGTGTAAATCTCCGTGTAAAAGTGCATCACTTTGTGTCATAAACTTATATTTTAAGCTCAAAACATTTTTTTTAAATTGCATTGTAGAGAAGAGCGTTTTAGCTTCATCTAGGCAATTTTCATCTATAAAGTTTGTCTCATGCTCCATATAGGGAAAGGTAAATACAAAATCTTCAGTTAACTTACAAAGCTCTCTATTTGAATTAAAACTGTCCATCATATGCCGTTTTTGGCTACTATCTAAATATAACGATGAGGTATAAAAAAGAGTATGAGCCAAAAATGTAGAGATATCTTCTGCTAAGTTATCATAATATACAGACTCCATCAACCCTTTTCGAAGGATGATATGTTCGCTTAGATATTGCATCACAACAATACTCATCTCTTCATCTTCATAGTAAATTTTTGGTGCAAGATGTGGCACTAACTTTGCATAGTTTTGAAGTGCTCTTATCTCAAAACTCATTCTCTCTTTTGAGAGAGGAAAATCCTCCCCAGCACATCTTAGATACGGTACAGCTTGTTTTACTATAAGAGCTTTTGTTGGATCTTTTTGGCTCTTTAGAATAAAAACAAAATTTAGATTTCCATCACCGATTTCTTGGGATTCCAATATATCATCATCAAAAAAATCTTTTATATTTGGGATATTTAGCAAAAAATCTTTTACACTTTGTGCTGTTAAGATATGAAAACTCATAGAAACTCCTTTGAGTTTATTATAAGATAAAGTTTATAATTTTTTCTGCATTATGCAAGTAAAAGGCTAAAAATAAATCATTTAAGAAACTTTAAACTTTTATAAAATATATGATATAGTTAACTATGAAAATTACAAGAAGTTGGTTATTTATCATACTATTTGCATTGTCTATTGGAGTTTTGCATGGCTTTTTTAAACATAGTCATCAAGATTCTCACGATAGCACGATAGAGCATTATGTAAAACATTCAGATGCGACAGAGTATAAGGTTTTATGTGACTCTTGTCAAAGTTGCAGTTGTCATGTTAAAAGTATGTTAGATAAGCCTCTGTTGAAGCTCTCTTATATTTGCATCCCAAAACCACAATTTGAACTGCAAAACTCTCTTCCCTCTCCAAACAGTGTTGAACTCCTAAAACCACCCATCGCCTAATCCTTTTTACTAAAAAATAACATTATAAATAAAGGATTAAATAAATGAAAGCAATTTTATTGCTAATATCCGTATCATTGTGGGTATTGGCAGAGACTATAAGTTTTGATAGTTTCAAACAAAAGGCATTAGAAGATGCAAATATTTTAAAACAGGCAAAATTAGATAAAGATATAGTGGAGAAAGAGGTGGATATTTCTCTCTCTTTTTCTAATCCATCGATGGAAGTTGGTATAAGTAGATATAAAAACAGTGATGATAAAGGTTTATTAGTTGGCTTATCCCAGCCTGTTAGAACGCCTTGGTTTGGTAGTGATTTAAAAGATTTAAATAGTGCAAAAGGTGAAGTGGCAAAGGCTTCATATTTACAAGCTAAAGCTCAATTTTCAAAGAATTTGGAGATGTTTTATACCTCTTTTGTATATCAAAAAGAGTTAGAATCTCTGCTTCTTATGGAGTTAAAACTTGCAAAGCGAATAGAAGATATTGCAAAAAATCGTTTACAAAATGGTGTAGGTACAAAAACTGCATATTTAAGAGCTAGTATTGAGAGTGGAGCTATTGAGAATAGACTTCTTTTTCAAAAACAGCAGACAAAAGAGTATTATTTCAAGTTACTAACATATTCTAGTATAGATGCGGTGTATAATCTTGAGGCTAAGTTTATATATCCAGTTTCAAGAGCTTTAAAATCTAAAACTATTTTAAATCCAGATCTGCTTAAAGCACAAAAAGAGCAAAAGAGACTAGAGTTTGAGACAAAAACACTCTCTAACTCTATAAAAACTTTTGATATATCAGCAGGATATGAAAAAGAGCCAGAAGATAAGATAATAAGCATAGGAGCTAGTGTTGATTTACCGATATTTGGTGTAAATAGAGAAAAAGAACAGCTATCTCGCATCAAGGCAAATCAAAATAGGATTTTTCTAAATCAGCTTGAAATCAAACAAAATCTACAAAAAACACTTTTACAAAGCTCACTCAAAACCCTAACAAATCAGCATAAAGGTTTGCAAACTCAACAAATTGAACAAGAGAAACTTTTAAAACTTTATGAAGAGGGATACAAAATCTCTAAAGGTTCACTTTTGGAGCTTATAGAAGTTAAAAACACTCTTCTTCAGACAAGTAAAAGCTTACTAGATATCAAACAAGAAGCAAACCTAAAACAGATTGAATTAAACTATATCCAAGGAAACTATAATGAATAAATTTTTAATAATAACGCTACTACTAAGCTCAATGCTCTATAGTGTAGAGATACCAACAAAACACTCAAAAGTAAGAGAGTTTGGAAAATCGATAGAGATAAATGCACAAGTCATACAGCTCTCAAATGCGAAACAATCAGTCATGTCACTTGTAAGTGGGCATATAGAGGAGTATTTTGTAAAGCTAGGCTCCTATGTAGAAAAAGGCGATAAAATAGCCCTTATAGAGTCTATAAGTTTATCAAATATGACGGCTGATTATATCTCCTTGAGAAGACAGTTTATCTCTCAAAACAGAAACTATAAGGCTAGTAAAAAGCTTTATGATCAGGGTATGATATCTTTGCAAGAGTTAAATTCTCAAAGTATGCAAAGAGATACCATATCAGCAAAGATAAATGCTCTAAAATCTTCACTAAATATGATGGGAATAGATGCAAACAGACTTAAGAAAGCATCTTCAAGTTATATCCTTTATGCTCATAGCAGTGGAAAAGTTTCTGCTCTTTTACAGCCAAGGCACTCTGTGGTAACTGAAGATACTCCAATTATCTCTATCATAAAGAATCAAGCATTTTATATAAAATCATTTATACCATTAAAATATGCAAGTTCTGTAAAGATAGGACAAAAGATAAGTGTAAACGCAAATGCCAATATTATCTCAACCCATGTTACTCAAATATTGCCTGAGGTTGATAAAAAGACTCAAAGAGTTGAGGTGCTTTCAAGTGTAGATAAACCTACAAGTGAACTTTTTGTAAATGCTTATGTTGGTGCAACTCTCTATTTTGATGCAGATAAAAAATATGTCGCAGTAGAAAAATCAGCTCTTTCGTTTTTTAATAATGAGTGGGTTGTTTTTGTTCCAAAAAAAGATGAGCATGATGATCACAAAGAAGATACACATGATGACCATGCCGAACATGACGGTCATGATGATCACGCAAAAAAAGATGAGCATGATGATCACAAAGAAGATACACATGACGACCATGCAGAACATGACGGTCATGATGATCACGCAAAAGAAGATGAGCATAGTGACCACAAAGAGGAAACTCATGACGACCATGCAAAAGATGATGGAAATGATGAACACAAAGAAGAGAAAAAACAGTATGAAGCTCGTGTAGTCAAGATTGTAACAAGTGATGATAAATATACGGCAGTTTTAGGTCTAAATGCTGATGAAGAGTATGTGAGTGATAAGAGTTATTTTGTTAAGTCTATGATGCTTAAATCATCTCTTGGCGAACACGGTCATTAGGAGATAGATATGTTAAATAAACTAATTGACTTATCTTTACAATACAAGCTTTTGGTGATTGTTCTTTTCATCTTAATTTGTGCTTTTGGTATAAAATCATATCAAAACATACCAATAGATGCTTTTCCTGATATCACTCCTAAGCAAGTTGTGATATATACAGAAAGCCCTGGAAACTCAGCTGAAGATATCGAAAAACTTATCACTTATCCTATAGAATCTGCCGTTTCTGGTATGGCTGGTGTCAAGATGATTATGTCTAACTCATTTTTTGGACTCTCATATGTTTCTGTCTTTTTTGAAGACGATATGGATATCTATTTTTTACGACAACTTATGAGTGAAAGACTCTCTAGTGTAGATATACCACAAGGCTGGGGAAAACCGACTCTTGGACCAAATACTACAGGATTAGGACAAGTTTTTTGGTATGAGATAAAAGATAACACTGGGAAATACTCTCTTCGTCAAATCAGACAGATGCAAGATTATATCGTTACTCCTTTGTTTAAAAGTGTAAGCGGTGTAGAAGAGGTAATCGGCTGGGGAGGTTTTGAGAAGCAGTATGAGGTTTTGATAGATACAAAAAAACTTCAAGATATAGAGATAACATATGAAGATATTATAGATGCCTTGCAAAGAAGCAACCTTGCAGCTGGAGGGCAATATCTAGAGTTTAACCGTGAACAATACTTAATTCGAGGAAATGGACTCTATAAAAATTTAGAAGATATAAGAAATACAGTCATAAGATCAAATGGTGGTCAAGCTGTAACCATAAGAGATATCGCAGAGGTAAAAGAGGGCTCCGCTCCTCGTTTTGGTGCGGTTAGTATCGATGGAGATGAGTCTGTTATAGGAATGGTTTTACAAAGAACCGCTACAAATGCAGCGCAAGTTGTAGAGTCTATAAAAGAGAAGATTGAGACAGTAAACATAGCACTTCCACAAGGTGTTGAAATTCATACGGTTTATGATAGAACAGAGATTACTCACAAGGCAGTAAGCACGATGAATAAAGCACTTCTTAGTGGTGTTATACTTGTTGCCATAGTTTTGTTTCTGTTCTTGTTTGAACTTCGTTCGGCATTTATCGTTATCATCTCTTTGCCTATATCGCTTCTTGTAGCGTTTTTGTTGATGGATTATTATGGAATTAGTGCAAACCTAATGAGTCTTAGTGGTTTGGCAATCGCAGTTGGGATGATAGTTGATGGGACGATTGTTGTTGTGGAAAATAGCTTCAGAAAGCTCCATGATGAACCAGATGCCCCAAGAGTGAAACTAATCGCAGATTCTGCAAAAGAGGTAGCAACTCCAGTAACATTTGCAATTTTGATAATTGCTGCTGTATTTATCCCTCTTCTTAGTCTTGATGGATTGGCAGGAAAGCTATATTCACCAATGGCATTAAATATCGTATTTGTCATGCTTGGTTCTTTGTTTGTAGCTTTAGTTTTGGTGCCTGTTTTAGCTTTTTTGTTGTTAAAACCAACAAAATCAGGCGATAATTTTGTTATAAAATTTATTAAAAAAATATATTCTCCTATTCTTGTCTTTGCACTCTCACATGCAAGAAGTTTGCTTGTAGGAGTTTCAGCTATCTTTGTTGTGTTAGTTTATGTGCTTAGTTTGCAAGGAAGAGAATTTATGCCAAACCTGAATGAAGAGTCTATCATGTATAGGGTGATTTCGATTCCAGGAACAGCATTGACCCAGTCTGTGGAGACTGCTAAGGCAATTGAGAAACATATTTTGAAAAACTATCCCAATGATGTAGAGTCAGTCCTTTCCATGCTTGGAAGAAGTGAAAAAGGAGAAACTGCACAAGCAAACTATATGGAAGTTTTGCTCACTTTAAAACCAGATATCAAAGATTTACCAGAATTGACCCATCGTATGAATGAAGATTTAGAGCAAAGCTTTGAATATGTACAATTTGTTCCAACTCAACCTATTGCTATGAGGATTGAAGAGTTGCTTGAAGGTGTAAAAGCTGAACTTGCGATAAAGATTTATGGAGATGACCAAAAGATACTAGATAGCATCTCTAAAGAGATTCAAGAAAGTATTGCAAAAGTTGATGGATTGGAACGAATGGAAGTTGAAACCCAACTAGGTCAAGCACAAATCAAAATCACACCAAATTATCTATCTCTTGCAAGATATGGCATAAGTGTAAAAGAGGTGATGCAAGTCATAAGAAACGGCATAGGTGAAGAGCCTATAAGTGAGATGATAGAAGGAGTTCGCCGCTTTGGCATAATCGCAAAAATAAAAGACGCTTCACTTGATATAGATGGAGTTAAGAATATAACAATCAGAGCAAAAGATGGAGCGATAGTTACATTAGATCAAATATGCGATATAACTATCGAACAAGGAGCTTCATTTATAAAAAGAGAAAATCTAAGCAGATATATGGTGCTATCAATGGAAGTAGAAGGCAGAGATGTAGCATCCTTTGTAAAAGAAGCAGATGAAATCATAAAAAGTTCAGTCACGATGCCAACAGGTTATTATATAGGCTGGGCAGGTGATTTTAAAAACATGCAAGAAGCAACTCAAAAGCTTATGGTTATCATACCTATCACTATCTTGTTAGTTATATTGCTTCTTTATACTGCATTTAACTCTCTATCAAAGGCTATGCTTATCCTTTTAAATGTACCTTTTGGCTTTATTGGTGCTATCATAGCTCTAGTTGTAAGTGGTATCTATCTCTCTGTTTCAGCTATCATAGGATTTTTAGCAATTTTTGCAATTGCCATACTAAACGGTATCGTACTTGTAAGCTTCATAGATGAACTAAGAGCTAAGTATCCTCATGTAAAATTAGAAGATTTGATAAAAAATGCAACCTTGCTTCGTCTTCGCCCAGTATTGATGACAGCCTTTACAACACTCTTTGGAATACTTCCCTTGCTTTATGCTACAGGTGTAGGAAGTGAGATACAGTATCCATTGTCAGTTGTAATCACAGGAGGAATAGTAAGTTCAACACTTTTAACACTTCTAATCCTCCCTTCAACATATTTGTTGTTTTATAGGAATCAGCATGTTGAGCAAGAGAAAAAGATAAATCTTTCAAGGCAAAAGAGTGCTTTGAAGTAGACTTTAATAATTATTGTGAACAAAATAGTTATTAACACCATTTGCTATTCCTTTTGCCAGACTTTTTTGGTAAAAGGGATTAAATAGTCTATCTGCCTCTGTAGGATTTGTAATATATCCAATTTCAATCAAAACAGCAGGCATTTGGGCTCCTACTAAAACCCAAAATGGGGCTTCTCTCACTCCTCCATCTCTTACACCTTTATGTTTTTTACGAACTTGTGTGAGCATTCCTTTTTGTATATCTATAGCGAGTTTATTTGATTGGACTATTTTTGTTTTGTTTAAAAAACTTAAAAGTGTATTTTTTGACATATCATTTAAGTTTGTAACTGCAGATTTATTCTCTTTTGCCGCAATTCTCTTTGCTTTTTCTGTCTTCGCAGGGGAGAGGAAAAAAGTCTCTATACCTTTTAGTGAAAGGTCTGTTTTTGAATGAGAAGCATTTGCATGAATAGAGATAAAGAGATCTGCTCCTTTTTTGTTGGCAAATTGTGTTCGGTGGGATAGTTTTATGAAATTATCTTTATCTCTTGTAAGATAAACTTTATACCCCTTTGCTTCTAATATTGTTTTTAATGTTTTAGAAATCTTAAGTACTGCAATTTTTTCTTTATATTTTTTATATCCTACGGCTCCTGGATCTTTGCCACCGTGTCCAGGGTCTATAACTATAATCTTTGATGACGCATAAAGTTTGCTCTGCTCTATTTTTGGAGTGGGTTTTTTTGTTAAGGGTTCTTTGTTTATTATAGGTTTTGTGGCTACAATTTTATGGTTTGGATTTTTCTGAACACTTATAAATAGTGTACCTTCACGAATAAAAGCATTTGAATATATTTTCTGTTCATCTTCAAGTACAATTCTTACTTTTCCGATTCTATTTTGGGCAATTTTTACATTTTTTACATTTTTAAGTATCAGTTTTGGGGTTTTAAAATTTAAATTTGCCTTTAAGTCATAAATATCTTTATAGATGCCACCTCTATTAATTTCAAAAAAGAGCATTTGTTTTTTGGTTATTGGAGTGTTGAACTTTATGATTATAGTATTTTTTTTCTGCTTTATTGAATGGATGGATAAAATAGCATTTTCATCAACTCTAACTGTTGGTTTTTCTACATTTACTTTTGTCGGTTTATATGATGAAGGTTGTACTTTAGGCTTTGGAGGTTTGTTTGTGATTGCTGCTAGTTCACTCTCATAAGTTGTGGAGTCAAGATTTAATAGTTTTTGGCATTTTATAATTCCTCTAAGAGATTTCTCAATTCCTCTTTTATCATCTGATACTACTGAGTTTATATATAGGTTTTCAAGTTCATGCATAATTTCTATAGTCTGCTGTTTTGAGGCATAGGGAATTTTTTTGTAAAGAGAGTTTATCTCTTTTGAATATTGAGAAGAGAATAGGAGAGTGATACTAAAAAATAGTATCAAAATACCTTTAATTATCTTCACCGTATGTTAATTTATCTATAAGTTCTTTTACTGAGATTAGTTTTTTCAATCTATATCCATTGCTTCCTGTAAAAAATAACCCAGTCTCTTTATCTCCCATATAGGCAGCTGATAGTCTATCTGCTATACAGTATCCAACTACTTTTGCTTCTTCTCCACGATGACAAGGTGCAACACAGTTGCTGATACATGCAACTTTTGGTGCGGTATTGTTCTCTATGCTAGTTTGGAGATTTGTTCTAACTCCTCTTGCTGGTAAACCAACTGGAGATTTAAAGAGCTTTATATCCTCTTTTTTTGCATCTAAGATAATATCTTTAAAATTATCACTAGCATCACACTCGTGTGTTGCTATAAATCTAGTTCCCATCTGTACTCCTGCACAACCTAGCTCTAAAAACTTATTGATATCATCTTTATCCCAAATTCCCCCAGCCGCGATGATTGGAATATCTCCCCATTTTTTTGCCTCTTCTATGACAGGAGGTATGATGTTTTCAAGTTGATACTCCTCTTGGCTACACTGTTCATAAGTAAAACCTTGATGTCCACCACTAAGGGGTCCTTCTACTATGATTGCATCTGGGAGTTTGTTGTACCGTTTCCATTTTTTACAAATAAGTTTTAAAGCCCTAGCACTTGAAACTATAGGAATTAGTGCAACATCTGGGTAATCTTTTGTAAATTCAGGCATATTTGTAGGAAGCCCAGCACCAGTGATAATCATATCAGCACCAGCTTCACAAGCATCAATCACAATTTGCCCATAACCATTGGATGCATAAAGTACATTGCAGGCAAGCGGTGCATCACCACATATCTTTCTTGCATTTTCAAATATCTTTTTTAGTGCATCTTTGCAGTAAAAATTCTCTTCAGAATATGGTTTTTCGTTTATATTTTTGTGTGAATATTTTTTATCTTCATAATAGCCAGTTCCTACAGAGCTGATAACTCCCAATGCTCCCTCTTTTGATACAGTTCCAGCCAAAGAGTCCCAGCTAATCCCAACACCCATTCCACCTTGAATAATAGGCTTTGAAATAGTGTGTTTACCTATATTTAAAACTTTCCTTTCCATCATAAAACCTTTACCCTGGCAAATTTTCTTTTTCCAACTTGAAGTATGAAAGTACCGCTTGTAAGCTGTAGTTGTTCATCTTCAACTTTTTCTTGATTGATTTTAACAGCACCTTGCTTAATATCCCGTCTAGCACCCGAGGTAGAAGGTTCTAGTTTTATATCTACAAGTGCTTTTGCAATCCAGATAGGACCTTGTAGTTGAAACTCTTCTATATCAGATGGTATCTCTTTTTGTTTGTGGATTTTGTTAAATTCATCTTTGGCAATTTGAGCTAAGTTTTCATCGTGATATCTTGTTACCAACTCTTGTGCTAATTGCTCTTTTGCTAACTTAGGATGCAAACTTCCGTCAATTACTTGTTGTTTTAAATTTTCAATCTCTTCTAATGTTTTAGTGCTTAAAAGTTCATAATATCTCCACATAAGTTCATCACTCGCACTTAAAACTTTGGCAAACATAGTGTTTGGATTTTCATTTACACCTATGTAGTTGTTGAGAGATTTACTCATCTTATTTACTCCATCTAAACCTTCAAGTAGTGGCATCATTATAACTGCTTGCTCTTTTTTTGTACCATAGGTTCTTTGCAGAGTTCTTCCCATAAGAAGATTAAATTTTTGATCTGTTCCTCCTAGTTCGATATCTGATTTTAAAAATACAGAGTCGTATCCTTGGAGTAGGGGGTATAAAAATTCACTGATAGATATCGGTGCTTGACTCTTGTATCTTTTATCAAAGTCTTCTCGCTCTAACATTCTAGCAACATTAAATGTTGTGGTGAGTTCAAGAAGCCCTGAAGCTCCTAATTTTTCTATCCAGTGTGAGTTAAAAAGAATTTCAGTCTTTTTAGGATCTAAAATTTTAAATACTTGCTCTTTGTAGCTTTTAGCATTTTGGGCAACTGTCTCTTTATCTAGTTTTTTTCGTGTATCACTCCTGCCCGATGGATCGCCTATCATTCCTGTAAAATCACCTATGATAAATTGTACAATTGCTCCATATTTTTGAAAAAGTGCAAGTTTTTGTATAAGTACTGTATGTCCAAAGTGCAAGTCAGGAGCGGTTGGGTCAAATCCAGCTTTTACATAGTAATTTTTCCCCTCATCCAAATATGCTGTTAAAAGTTTTTTTATTCTCTCATTGTCAATTATCTCTGCTGTTCCTCTGCTTATCTCTTTTAGGGCATCTTCTATCTTAAACAACTTTTTCCTTTATAACTTTTTATAAGCATCATCAAGAGGCATGAATTCAATTATTTTATATTTTTGATTTAAATCTTGAAGTAGTTTTTCTCTACTTTTTTCTGGCAGTTCAACCACTAATGCAAAATAATCCGTATGGGAATTTTCACTTCTATCTAGCTCAATGCTAAGTAAATCTACATCTATTTTAGCCAAAAATAGTAAAAAAGAGGCTAAAGAACCTTTTTTGTTTTCAATACTTACAATCAGCTTGTAATGGTCAGGTTTGAGAGATGTCCATCTAACATATACCATTTGTTCATGTGCATCTATAAGTTTGGAAGCTGATGAACAAAACTTATGATGAACAGTAGCTTCATTTCCTTTTTTAAATGCTACTATTTCGTCTCCTCGTTTTGGATGACAACAATAATCAAGTATAACCTTAGAGTATTTTGCAGGTGAGTATAAAACGATATGATCAAATACTTGCTTTTTAAGTTGATATTTTTTAAATGGCGTTATAATTGGTAAAAACTTTGTACTTCTAAGAATAGCTTTTTTAAGTTTATATACACTCTCTTGCAAATGCATATAATTGAGTGTTGATTTGTAGAGATTTTGTCCACAGTTTTCTGATTTTAAAACTTGTTTTAAATTTCTATATTTTATGTTAAATATGCCTAGAAGTATATTTACTGCAGTTTTTGTGTTTAACTCTTTTAATTTATGATTGCAGTTTATACGCATAGAGTTTTTTGCTTTTGTAGTCTTTAGTGAACTTATCCAACTGCATCTAAGTACAGGATTTTTATCTAATACGATGTTTATGATATCTCCATCTTTAAGTTCTGTTAAGAGTGGAGTTTTCTGTTTATTTACATAAGCACTTTTTGTATAATCGCCAATCTCAGTATGCACTGCATAGGCAAAATCAAGTACAGTAGCACCACGAGGAAGATGATAAATATCGCCTTTTGGTGAATATACAGATATATCTTCACTGTATAAATTATCTTTTGCCAACTCATACATATGCTCAATATTTTCACCAACTTCACTTTGAGTTTTAAGCTCATTTAGCCATGAAAGCTTTGGATTTAGTCCTTCATGCCCTTTATATTTCCAATGAGAAGCGACTCCATATTGTGCAGTTTTATGCATATCAAATGTTCTTATTTGAGCTTCAAAAATTCTTGTATCATCAAATACTGTTGTATGGATAGTTTGATAACCATTATCTTTTGCTATCGCGATATAATCTTTAAATCTTGAGAGAAGTGGCTTAAAGTTTTGATGTAAAATTCCAAGAACTCTATAACAGTCAATAGGGTTTTTAACTAAAATCCGAATTGCCATAAGATCTAGTACCTCTTCTATAGAGACACCTTTTCTCTGCATCTTCATATATATTGAGTAGTGATGTTTTATCCTCTTATCAATCTCAAAATCCCCATATATAAAGCCATTTTTAAGCATTAGAGTATCTATTTTCGAGATAAAACTATTTAAATCTAATTGGAACTTTTGTTGAGATTGTGAAATATATTCATCTATTTTTTTATATTCTTCAGGGAATAGATAATAAAAACTAAGGTCTTCAAGTGAGTTTTTTATAGTTGCTATTCCCAAACGATGGGCTATTGGAACATAAACTACAAGAGTCTCTTCTGAAATTCTTTTCTGTTTTGCAATACTAAGAGCATCAAGGGTAAGCATATTATGTAGTCTATCACAAAGTTTTACTACAAATACTCGTATATCAGAGATTGAAGCTAAGAGAATATTTCTAAATGATAGGGCTGAAGCGATTAGTCTTTCATCTGAAGTTGAAGGAAGTAGCTTTTCTCCTCGGATTTCAATAATCTTTGTAAGTCCTTGAACAAGATGCTCAATTTCTGCTCCAAACTTCTCTTTTATCTCATCTAATTCACACGGTGTATCTTCAACCACATCATGTAAAAGAGCAGAGATTATCATCTGCTCATCTCCTCCATATGCACAAACTATAGATGCAACACAGATAGGATGAACGATATAAGGCTCTCCGCTTTTTCTAAATTGGTGCTTATGATACTCAGATGCAAAAGATACAGCTTCGATAATATTTTGATTTTGTTCAGTCATGTCGAAGAGTAGCTTACAAGCATCTTCAACAGTATTTATCGCTTTTGCCTTCTTTAGTAAAGTATCCACCTGAAAATTTTAATCTTCTACAATCTTATCAAGAAGGATAGCTCCCTGTGCAATCTCCATAAGTGCAATATCTGTAAGTTGTACTACACTTTTATCTATTTTTACAAGTGGAGTAGCCCCTTCTGCTAGCTCATTTGCTCTTTTTGATACCATAAGTGAGAGGATGTAGTGATCATCTCTTGCATTTTTTAAAGCGGTTGCTATCACTTTTTCTAATCTCATAAAATTCCTTTTTTTTCTTTTATTTAACTGTTTTGCACAATCGAACAATTACTTAAGTCGCCATTTACGATTTTGAGTAAGTTTCCAGGTTGAAACATATCACATACAACAATTGGTAGTGCATTATCTTTTGCCAGTGCTATTGATGTATCATCCATAACTTTTATATGATCATTTAGTGCTTGGTCATATGTGAGAGTGGTAAGTTTTTTTGCATCGTCATACTTGTTTGGATCTTTATCATAAACACCATCAACTTTAGTTGCTTTTATTATCATAGAAGCACCTATCTCAACAGCCCTTAAAGTCGCAGCTGTATCTGTTGTAAAAAATGGATTTCCAGTACCAGCAGCAAATATAACAACTCTTCCTTTTTCAAGGTGTCTTTTAGCACGGCGAACTATAAAAGTTTCAGCGATTTGTTCCATCTTGATAGCACTTTGAACCCTAGCATAAAGCCCATTATGCTCCAATGCCTCTTGCATCGCCACTGCATTAATCACAGTTGCCAACATCCCCATATAATCACCACTAGTTCTTTTAATGATTCCATCTTGTGCCGCTGTAACCCCTCGAATGATGTTCCCACCACCGATAACAATACCTACTTCAATATTATTTCTAATTAAATTATCAATTTCATCAGCAATATATTTTAAGATTTGAGTATCAATCCCAAACCCATCTTTCCCAGCTAGTGCCTCACCAGAAAACTTTACCAAAACTCTTTTTCTCAACATGCAACCTTAATTTTTGTTCTATTTTACTGAAAAATGTTTAAATAGAGATTATCGGAGATTACTTAATAAGCCTCATTGGATTTATATGCTTTTCATTTTGTGTTACTTCAAAGGTTAATTCCCTAGCAACACGACCTAGTACATACCCTTTTGGGATTTTTTTGCCTACTTTTATGGTTGGTGCGATTTGTGAGAGATGTGCAAAGATTGTGTGCATGTTGTCTCTATTTTTTACGATGACTACATGTTCTAACATGGAGGTTTTGGCGGCATAGATGATTTTGCCGTCAAGTACATTTTTGACACGGGAGTTTTTTGATTTTGCTCTTAGGATTACGGATTCGTTAAATATTTTCATTTTATAAATTGGGTCTGTGTAGGTTCCAAAGTTTTGAGAGATAGTGTAGTTGTCAAGTGGTGAAATTGTTTTTGGTCCTCTGTATTTTACAAGGGCTGATGTTTGATATGATGAACCGATTTGTCTGACATTTGCATCTTGAGATGGAGTTTTTATCTTTCTAATTACAGTTTTTTCTCGTTTCGTTTTTGTAATATTTAATTTTTTAAGTGTATCTCCAAGAGCAATACTTTGGTTTCTTGCTTTGTTTAGCTTTTTGAGATATGCTCCTCTTTGGTTATCTAAGTTTTTAATCGTTTTTGATTTTTGATTTTTTAGTTTGTCATATCTTTTAATTTGAGCTTTAAGAGAGTTTAGTTTAAATTTTATTTTATCGAGTTCTTTTTTTACAATTTTTATGTTATTTGTTAGTTTGCTATATCGAATTTTTGTTTTTGAAAATTTATCTTTTAGTATTTTGCTATAAGAGTTATAGACCTCTTTCATAATGATATTGTCAATACTCTCCATCCCCCTGTCACTATCACCGTTTGCTATCATCTCTAGTGAGATTCCCTTTGATAGAATATCTGCCATCTTCTTATTTACATCTTTTTCTCTTTTTACAAGGTTGTTATATAGAGTATTTATCTTCTTAAGTTCACCTTTTTTGATTTTTGATTTTTGATTTTGTTTTACAATTTTTCGCTTTATATTTTTGATGTCTATGTTTATCTTTTTTAGTTTTTGTTCCTCTTTTTTGATATCATTTGCAATGCTACTTAGTTTTTTTGATATCTGTTTCTCTTTTGATTTTTGATTTTTGATATCAGTTTGAGTGTTACTTATCTTAGTGTCGATATTTGCTAAAAGATTACATGCAAAAGCACTAAATAGTAAAAATAGTACTAACTTAGTTTTTGTCATGAATTCTTTTGCTTTAATATAACAGTTGTAACAGAGATGATAGATATAAAAAGTGCTATAAAGACAAGTTTTGTAAGATCTGTAAAAAAGTTAAAATTACTCATATTTACTCCAAGCTCTCTCTTTATGGATGCAAGATCTGCAAAGTTTGGAAGTAGCAAAAAAACGATAGCAACAAGCATCGCAGATATAAGAGCATCTATGACCACAGACTTGTATAAAGAGGCGCTTTTCATCCAAAATGGAGCACCAAATAGACCCATTATGTACATCCTTTTTTTATGTTCTAGTGTCCAGATTTCTATCTGTTTGACTATAAGCATAAATGATATAACGAAGATAAAAATTGTAAAAAATATAGAGGCAGTTTTGCTCATCTGTAAAAATTGGTGAAATTTATTGAATGTCTTTTTAAATGTCTCTATTTTTGAGACACCATTTATCTTTTTTAACTCTTGGGATATCTTTTTTAAACTCTCTTTATCTGGTAAAGATGTAAGTTTTATAGTATAAAATTTTGGAAGATTTGCTCTTAGATAGACTAAATCTGCTTTTGAGATATCACTTTTAAGTTTTTCGATATATTTGTCTTTTTGGATTTCGCTTATGGACTTTATTGCTGGAATTTTCTCTTTTAATATTTTTTGCTCAAGTGCTATTGAAGATACAGCAACGATAGTGTATTCACCAGCCAAGTGTGTTTCATACTCCTTTACACCACGATCTATCATAGTTGCAAATTGGATGCTAAAAAGCAAGATAAATAGAGGGATTATAAATGATAAGTGATTTTTAAGTGACTTCATATATTGTTCCTTCATCAAGAAAATACTGTTTATAGTCTATACCTAAAGTTTGAGGAATTCTATGAGTTGCTACTAAGATTGTACTTCCTATATGTTGTCTAACACTTTTTAAGAGATTCCAGATTACTTCACTAGAGTAGTCATCAAGGTTACCTGTTGGTTCATCTGCGATTATGAGTGTTGGGTTGTGGGCCAATGCTCTTGCCATCGCTACTCTTTGTTGCTCTCCACCGCTTAGTTCTAGTGGCATTTTTTCTATTTTATGAGATAGTTTTACATGTTTTAAAAGTTTGTGTGCTTGCATCTTGCAGACTTGTTTAGAGTACCCTGCTATCATCAAAGGTAACATGACATTTTTTTCAACATTCCACTCATCTATCAATTTATAGTCTTGAAAAATGACACCAGTATGTTTTCTAAGAAGATTTAGTTTTGTTCTAGAAGCATTTTTTAAGTCAAATCCGCATACATTTAAATCACCATCCTCAACATTTAGCTCACCATAAAGAGACTTTAAAAATGTAGATTTCCCGCTACCGCTTTTTCCAGTTAAAAAGACAAAATCTTTATTTTTGACAGTTAAGTTTGTATCTTTGATGATTGGTTCGTTTTTCTTATATGAAAGCACTAAATTTTGTGCTTGTATAATATTATTTGACATATAGAAACTCTTTTATTTTTTGGTGTGATTTGTAATTTTGCACTATTTGCAATGACACATTCGGAAAATATTGTACCATATTGTTTTTAAATAAGAGATATTTATGTTCGCACTTTTCATATGCACCTAAAGAGAGTTTAATCATCCCAGAGTTTTCACTTGCTTGATAAATTTCTTCAAAATGAACAAAGCAATCTTCATCTCTAACTATATGTTTTGTGAATCTTTTTTTAATATCAGCAAAATTTACTTTTTTGTCAAATGTTAGCTTAGGAGTTGGCTCTTTCTCTTTTGACTCATTGTAGTTTATAAGAGTTATATCATAGATGTTTTTCTCTTGACGCTTCCATCTATCCTCATACTTGCTACTAATTTTTAAATCATGATTTTTTCTAATATTTAGCTCATAAATTTCGAGAGCTTGCATAGTTTCATATGAATATGCAAAATAGTTTTCACTATCTGTTCTTAGTTCTAACGAACCTTCTATTTTTAAAACACGAAGAGATTCTTCTATAAAAGATTTTGAAATGATACGACGGTGTGGTTTTTTATCCCAAGGAACTGGAAAATGTACAAAAATTCTACCTACACTGTTTGATTTTATAAGTTGCATAAAAACTCTTGCATCAAAGTCAGAAATTATAATATTGTCTATTTCTTGAATTTTACACTGTTTTATCACTTGTTCTATAGATGGTCTATGAATTTCAAGACCGATAAATTGGATATTTGGGTTTTCTTTTGCTTGGTGGAGAAGGTGTCTACCACTTCCAAAACCAACTTCAATCCAAAGCTCTTTATCGTATTTGAAATCTTTTTCAAAATAGGATGCATTTTTTAGTATTTTGAGATCTCCTTTTGGTTTTTGGCTTTCATTTTTTGTCTCAATATTTGAAAAAGTAAGTGTTAGATTATGAAGCTTCGCAAAACTTTTTAGCGCATTTTGTATGATAGAAACAGGAGAAATACGAGTAAGCTTATCTCCTTTTATAAGAAAATTTGACTCTCTTTGGATAATTTGCAAACAGAAACTTCTCTCTTTGTAAGTGGTAAATAAGAGTTTTTCATCTCTGAGAGAAGTGGCGATGAACTCAAATGTATAGTCGCCAAAAGTTGCAGGAAACTTTACAAGTTCTAAACTCTTTGTTTGAATATTTGGCATATTATTTAGGTGTTATAGCTAAAACAACTTCTTTAGATGGCATTGATTCGATTCCATGTCTATCAACAGAAATTATGTAATAGGTATATTTAGTATCTTTTTGGACTTTGGTGTCAGTGAATGCGGTAGATTTGAAACCAACAATTTTTTTCTTTTTTGATCTCCACCCATCCCAATATTTTTTTACAACAGTATAGCTTCGTGCCTTTCCACTTGGGTCTTTCCACTTTAAGTAAACAATTTTTTGTCTAACTGTAGCTTGAATAATTACAGGAGCTTTACTGGGGCTTACTGTTTTTCCTACTGCTGTTACAATACTTCTTTTTGACTCAAGTCCATCATGGTCAACTGCTGTGACCTTATAATGTCTTATAGTTCCATCTGTTTCAAATATATCTGTATATTGAGGTTTTTTTGATGAACCAAGGTAGCTAAATAGTGTATTTTTCATAGGGCTTGAGTAGACATTATAGTGATCAACAACTGCGGGTTTATTAGCTCTTGTCCAGATAATATTTATTTTTTTAGGAAGATTTGTTGTTGCTCTTACTTGTTTAATTTGATTTGGTAATCTTTTTGCATAACCTTTTAACTCTTTTGAAGGATTTGATATTATTCCATCATATGATTTTGCAAAAAGACGATAAGTGTAGATATGTGCAGGTATGACATCTTTATCTATATATTCAACATTAAGTCTATCTTTAATAGTTGTTATATTTTTCCAATCTTGTTTACCTTTCTCTTTTCTTTGGATTATATATGATTTTGTATTCTCATTAGTATGTGGTCTCCATATTAGCTTTATTCTGTTTGGATATCCTTTTGAGATGCTAAAAAGAATTGGAGCAGAAAGCTTAGTCTGTGTTTTTGCATTTTTGGCGGTACTTGTTCTTGAAACTCGTCCATCATTTGTATAGAGTGAAACTTTGTAAGTATAATTGATATTTGGATTTAAATCCGTATCTATAAAATGTGATTGATATCTATCTTTTAAAGTTGCTATGAGTTTAAAGTTTTTATTATTCTCTCCTCTAAAAATTCTATATCCTGCTATATATTTTTTTATTTCAGGTTGCCATTCAAGAGCTACTCTTGACATAGTTGTTTTAGCTTTTAAATCTTTTACGGTTGGGAGATTTTTATCGAGTCTTTTTTCAGAAAATGTTGGTAGTTTAAAAGCAGAAGTGCCATTTTCTTTAGGGATGCAACCACTAAAAATAAGTATCGAACTTGCTAATAATATTATTAGGGTGAATTTTTTCATCTATCGTCTCCATGTTAAACTGTTTCTTTATAATATCTTTGAAATCCTCAAAGAGTGGTGCTTGTTTTATAATTAATTTTTCAGTTTTAGGATGTTTAAAGTATATAAGGTGAGCATGGAGCATTACCCTTGTATCTTCACTTTTTTTACCCTTAAATCCATATGTATAATCATTTAAAATATGACGAGATAGAGATTCAAGATGTACTCTTATCTGATGCGTTCTGCCAGTATAAAGTTTTGCACAAATTAACTCTTTGCTCTTTGTTTTTGATAAAGCTAACTTTATAAAAGCACTTTTTGACTCTCTACCTGCATCGGAAATAGTCATCTTTGTCCGCTTTGTAGGATGTCTTGCAATTGCCTTTTCAACTATAATATTCTCTTTTAGTGGGAGGTCGATTATTGCTAGATAATATCTTCCCATGCTTTTATCTTCAAGTTGGCGAGAAAGTACATTATGAGCTTCATTGTTTTTTGCGATGACTAAAGCTCCACTTGTCTCTTTATCAATTCTGTGAACTATGCCGTGCCTCTCCTCTCCACTTAATGTTGAGAGTGAAATTCCTTTGTGTTTTAACCAATCAACAAGCGTAGGTTCTTTAACACTAGCAGCTGGATGTACTATAAGATGAGGAGGTTTATTAATGATAAGTAAATCATTATCTTCATAGATTATTTCAATATCAAAATCGATTTTTAAGGGAGCTTCTTTTTTTGCATCTGGTAACTCATATTTTATGACTTCTCCACCTTTTAATTTTAGTCCAGTTTTAAAGACTTTTTTCCCATCAACCAAAACACCATGTTTTCTAATCAACTGTTCTACCTGATTTCTAGGTGTTTGCAAACTTTTTTGTAAATAGATGTCAAGACGCATAGGTTTTTGTGCTATAATTTCCAAAATTTTACTCTTTCAAAGGGACTTTTGTGCTTCGTATTGATCGACATATTTTTATACATTTTGATTATATTTTGCCACTTTTGTTGGTTCCTATAATTTTTATGTCATATTTCCTTGTAAATGAATTACATCCTGTACTTGCAAGCAAGCAACTTGTCTATTTTAGCATAGGTTTGGTTACATTTGTGTTTTTCTTTTTGCTTCCTATAAGAAAACTTTTATGGTTAATACCTCTGTTTTATTGGTTAAATATAGCATTATTAGTAAGTGTTCAGTTTTTTGGTGTTTCTAAACTTGGTGCAAAAAGATGGCTTGAGATTCCATTTTTTAATTTTACGATTCAGCCATCTGAAATTATGAAGATTTCTTTTATACTGATGCTTGGATATCTCATAGTAAATAACCCACCTGATAAGGAAAAAGGTTATGGAGTTGTCCGTTTTATAAAACTCAGTATTTATATTCTTATTCCTTTTTTTCTGATTTTGATTCAACCAGATTTAGGAACTGCTTTGATACTTCTTATCATGGGGTTTGGTATTTTATTTGTTATTGGAGTAAATTATAAAGTTTGGCTTACTATTTTGCTTTTACTCTCCGTGGCAGCTCCTTTGATTTATAGTTCACTTCAGGATTATCAAAAAAAGAGAATTAATGATTTTATTGGGGAAAAACCAAGCTACCATGTACGACAATCAATCATAGCAATAGGCTCTGGAGGACTTAATGGTCAAGAAGAGAGTGAAGCAACCCAATCACATCTAAAGTTTCTTCCCATTGCTACAAGTGACTTTATTTTTGCATTTTATGTTGAGAGATTTGGTTTTTGGGGAGGGGTGATACTTATAGTTATTTATGGCTTGATAATCTTGCACCTTTTGACTATTTTAATATATATGAAGGGAGATTATTTGACCCAAGTGGTTGCGTCATCATTGGCATTTTTGTTTTTTCTATATTCAAGTGTAAACATTGCCATGACAATTGGGTACGCCCCAGTTGTTGGTCTTCCCTTGCCCCTTTTTAGTTATGGTGGGAGTAGCTTTATAACCTTTATTATTTTATTGGGTATTTGGGAAAATTTACTAACTTTCCGGCATGATACACTATATGATGCAATCAAATATGGTGACTAAAAGGCTATTTTAAGAAACAATAAGGTAAAATTCTCTCCTCCAAAACGAGGGTTCATAGCTCAGTTGGTTAGAGCACTCCGCTCATAACGGAGTGGTCGCAGGTTCGAATCCTGCTGAACCCACCACTAACCTAAAATTTATGGTATAATAGACATATGAAAAATAAATTACTATTAGCTGTTATAGCTTTTTTGATGTTTTCTGGATACACTTTACCTCCAGAACCTAATAAAAAAGAGAATAAAAAAACTCTGCTTGGAATTGATTTAAATAATAATGGAATTAGAGATGATGTGGAGATTTATATAGTCAAACGATTTCAAGATGAAAATATGAGAAATATTGCTTTTGATATCGCTAAATCTCTTCAAAATATTTTGCTAGTCACTGATAAAGAGAGTGTATTAAAAGCTAAAAAAGAGTTTGATAGAGCAAGAGGCTGTAGAAAATATTATGCATCTGAAGCGATAAAAATAGAAAAAAGTGATACAAATGCCGCTAGTTTTAGGATGAAGTATAAAATATATGATGCAGGATTTAGAGATAAACAGTTTAACACTCCACAAAGGATGCACACATATTTTGATTATCATAGAAATTTACCAGACAAAGCATATGAAATTATAGATATAAGTGAGGAAGAGTGTGATGAATTTTTACAAAATTAAAGGAAGTTTATGCAAGTAGCACCGAGTATTTTATCTGCTGATTTTGGGATATTGGCAAAAGAAGTTAAAGCGATTTGTGATGGTGGGTGTGATTTAGTTCATGTGGATGTTATGGATGGACATTTTGTGCCAAATCTTACAATTGGTCCAGTTGTTGTAAAGAGTGTGGCAAAGGCAAGTTATAAACCTTTGGATATTCATCTGATGGTTGAAAATAATAGTTTTTTTGTAGATCTTTTTGCACCACTAAATCCTAAATATATCTCTTTTCATATTGAGGAGGAGAAGCATCCTCATCGATTGATTCAAAAGATAAGAGATTTGGGCATTTCTCCTGCTATTACACTAAATCCCCATACACCACCCCAGAATATAGAGTTTTTGATAGATGATCTTGATATGGTACTTTTGATGAGTGTAAATCCAGGTTTTGGTGGACAAAAGTTTATACCAAATGTAATAGAAAAAGCTTCAAGACTCAAAGAGATGATAGAAAAACGAAATAGTAAATGCCTTATCGAGGTCGATGGAGGGGTAAATGATAAAAATATTCACTCCCTTAAAGATGCTGGTGTAGATATCGTTGTGGCAGGAAGTTATATCTATGGTAGTGATGATTATGCAAAAGCTATAAAGAGCCTTCAAATTTGATGAGAGTTAAAATTTGCGGTATTACAAATCTTGAAGATGCTTTGGATGCAGTTTATGCGGGTGCAGATGCATTGGGGTTTGTCTTTTATGAAAAATCTCCCCGTTTTGTGCATCCAGATGTGGTAAAAGAGATAGTAGAAAAATTACCGCCATTTGTTGAGAGAGTAGGGTTGTTTGTAAATTGTGAACCTAGTGAAGTCAATGAAATTATGAATTTTTGTAATCTATCATTGGCTCAGATTCATTTTGAGGCAGATGATAATTTTTTTAAAGCACTTAATTGTAAATATATCAAAGTTATTCGAGCAACTTCCAAAGAAGATATTATAAGATGCAAAGATGATTATAGATTGGTAGATGCATTTGTCCAGAGTTATGGTGGAGAGGGAAAGAGAATTGACCCATTGTGGTTTGAAGGTGTTGATTGTTCCAAAATTATTTTAGCTGGTGGATTAAATGAGCAAAATGTGTTACAAATGTCTAAATTTGGCTTTTATGGTGTAGATGTAAGCTCTGGTGTGGAGAAGACAAAAGGAAAAAAAGATAGAATGAAGGTAGTTAACTTTATAAAGGGTGTCCTTAGTGGAAGTATTTAATAGTCTTGTTAGCAGGTTAGAGAGAGGTTCATTGCCAAAAGAAGAGTTTTGCCAATGCGTAAAAAGAGCTAGAAAAAGTCATGAGCTAGATATTGATATCGACCTTTTGAATTTTTATGGTCTACCTGTAGAAGAAGATGATAAAGAAGTCTTTCTCAAAACTCAGAAGAATAGTTTCAAAGATGAAATATATTGTGTTGTTGATATAGAGACAAACGGTAACTCTCCTGTTAAAAATCAAATTATAGAGATTGGTGCTATCAAGTACAAAAACGGTGAAATTATAGATAAGTTTGAATCTTATGTTTATGCTGATTTTGTCCCTGAATCTATAGTTAGAGTTACAAAGATAGAGCAAAGCGACCTTTTGGGAGCTCCATCTTTAAAAAAAGTTCTGCATGATTTTAAACTTTTTTTAGGAAATAGTGTTTTTGTAGCACATAATGTAAAGTTTGATTATGGTTTTATCTCTGAATCTTTAAAAATCGTAGGTATTGATGAGTTACTAAATAGAAGACTTTGTACAGTTGAACTCTCAAGAAAGACCATAGAGGCAGAACGACACGGTTTGGGGTATCTAAGAGAGCATTTGGATATTGATACGGGTGATCACCATAGAGCATATTCAGATGCACTAAGTGCTACAAAGGTACTTGAAGTCTGTTTTAAAAATATCCCTGAAAATGTAAAAAGTACAGAAGAGCTTATAAAATTTTCAAAACATTCCACCCCCAAGAGAAAGAAAAAACCAAAAGAGGCAAAAACGCCTCTTTAGTTAGTTTTACTTATGTGATTTTAAAATCACAATTGTCATCTTAATATTTAATGCTATAAACCTCACAAATTGCCAAATAACACAAGTTCTAAAAAACTTTACCATTCCTGTAGGTACCATAGTCTCAAACTCTGCTGTATAGGGTTCTATATGTTTTACATGTGCAGTTTGTTTGTTTTCTTCTGCTGCCATTGTTTCTCCTTTATATATATATTTTTTAAATTTTTACTCTCTATTCTGGAATCATTTTCCAGCCTGGTTTCATTTGAGCCTTCCATAAAAAGCCATAATGAAGCAGATGTTTTATCCAGTGTCCTGCTAGTCCAATCTCTCCAAATGTAT
>Ga0256834_1000467_pt1 | contig 29119 bp, 33 predicted proteins | sample 4281140metaG_FD_190536 | JGI IMG/M metagenome (GOLD analysis project Ga0256834, IMG submission 190536) | Hydrothermal vent microbial communities from East Pacific Rise, Pacific Ocean - 4281-140 | ecosystem: Environmental > Aquatic > Marine > Hydrothermal vents | place: Pacific Ocean: East...
CATTTACTTCCAGAAGAATAAACTATATATGAACCTGAACTTATATATTTATCTCAAATATTATCATTATGATTATCTCAAATACAATTTTGATTATAATTTAAAGAATTCCAGCAACTAGAATTATCAGAAGAAAATAAAAACCAGTTTGTATTTCTAATATTTGTTACAGCTTCTATTGCTTCTCTTGCTATATTTATTGCTTGTATTTTATTTTCTGTATTTACTGAAAGTTTTTGTCCACTAGAAAAAAGATTAAAAGCTCATAATATTCATATTGTTATTATAAGCAAAATAATCAAAACTTCTATAATAGATGTTGCTTTTTTATTTCATTTTTTCATATTTTTTATTTTTAAAATTAGTCAATTTGTTCATAAGCAGTTCATCATCAAGTATCTTCATTTTCAAGCCAATTAAATACTGTAAGAACAATAGAATAAGCAAGCCAAATAACAACTATTCAGATAATTACAGAAATAATTGTCTTTTTTTGAGCTTTCAATTTCTCTTCATCTCAACCTGAAATCATTATCATCATTCAAGCATAAATTATATAAATAACTGCGATTAAACTCAAAAATGATAAAATATAAATAACCAAACCTTGTATATATTCTGAAGCTGTTTGATCTTTTTCTATTCAAGCAACAGTATCTTTAACTTGAGTAATTCAAGTAGTTAATCAATCTTTAGCACTTTCATAAATGTTTTTTGTATTTTCTATTCAATAGAAACCCCAGCCTTCAGATATGCTTATAAAATTTATTAATCAAAATAATAATAAAAAGCTTATAATAATTTTTTTTAACATATTTATTTTTTATAAATTAAAATTTTTATTTATTTTCTATATTTTTGGAATAAAGATATTTATTCCCTATATTTTTTATAAATCAAAAGGTAGTTTCAAATTTCTATTATTTTCTATATTTTCTACACTATTTTTAGAATTATTTGTACATAAAGAATAATCTTCTTTTTTTCTTTTTTTATATTCCAAAATTCAAGAAAAAACTATTATAATAGATGATACAAAAGAAAGTATTAATCCAGATCAGGGTAAAAAAATATTAGAAAATGTTAATCATTTTATTACAAAAAAAGAATTTAAAGAAAAAATAAAAATTAAAATTCAAGAAAGAATGATAACTGAATTATCTCTAAAAAACAACCTAGTATTTAATTTAAAATCTTCTTTTCTTTTATTACTTATAATAATAAATAATAAAAAAATATCTAAAAATATTAAAAAATATCAAACCATTCCTGTTAGATAAGAAAAAGCATTAAAACTTTCTGTTTCAGAAACTGAAGCTGAATCTATCCAAGGTAAAAATAAAGAAATAATAGATAAAATTAATCATATTACAACTAATTTTAAAAATATATCTAAATTATTAGTTTTAAATTTAAACAAACTTGCTATTTTTAAAATTCTTCTTTTTATTTTTCTATTTTGTGTTCTAGTTCTTAAGTTAGACATTTATTTTTGGTAAATTTTAAAATAAATTATTCTTAATCTAAAAAATATTTTAAACACTTTTTGAAATAAAGCAACAGATTTTTTTAATTTTTACTTTACTTTTTCGTAAAAAATTTTATTATACTAAAGAATATTAAGAAATATTAATTTTTAAACAAAAATATTATGAAAAAAATAAATAATTTAAAAAAAGCTTTTACATTAGTTGAGCTATTAGTAGTAATTACAATAATTGCAATTTTATGAGTAGTTGCCTATACCTCTTTTGGTTGAGCAACTGATAAAGCAAAGGCTGCAACAAAACTATGAGATATGAATGCAATAAAATGAGCATTAGTTTTATTTAAATCTAAAAATAATTCATATCTTCCAGTTTGAACTTATGATGCTACTACAAATATGTGGTGATATAGGGTAATTCCTGCAGAAAAAGAAAATACATTAGTTGTAGCAAAAGCTGATTGAGTTAATATAGATAGCATAACTTCTGCTGTTTGAGGTTGAGATGTAACAGATATATCTGGAACTAATAATATATGACAAAAATGAGTTTTTGAATATGATTGACCTATAAAAGAATTTTTAAAAGCTCCTGCTTATGATAGAGAAGTTTGAGATATTGAGGTTTGAACAACTTGAGCAAAATTAATAGATTCTTGAATTTGAAAATATGTTTATGCTACTTATACTTGAAGATTTGCTTATAATTTAGCATACACAGTAAAAGATAAAGATTGAAAAGAGGTTTCAAAAATAGTCTGAGATTATAATGAATATTCTTGTACTCCTTCTACAGATTGTCCAAAAACTCTTATTTGACCTTGATGAGCTTCTAAAGATACATTAGATGATTGAGATACAGGAACAGAAATTCCTTATAAACTAGTTTTCTAAATAAAAAAATAGTAGTTATATGAACTTATTTCTATTTAATAGAATGTTAAAAAAAATTAGTTTAATTATATAAGATAATTTCTGTATTGTACAGGAATCATCTTTTTTTTATTTTACTGAAATTTATTATTATTAAGTTTCATACTAGTAACTAAATTATTATGTAATTAATAGTATTTATTACTTTTTTTGTTGAAAAAAATAAAAAATTATATATAATGTGAGAAAATTTTAAAATTAACCAAAAAAAATATGTTATCTGCTAATGAATTAAAAATTTGAAAAAAATTTATAATGAATCTTGAACCCTATGAAGTTACCTCTTATGCTCAAAAAGTAATGTGAAGATGATGAAGTATTATTAATATTAAAGCAAAAAATTTGATTTCTTGATGAACTATTCCAAAAACTTTTTCAGATCATGATAAATTTGAAGAAGCTGATATTATGACAAATACTTATGAATATTTATATAATGATTGAGAAATTTATTTTTTTATGAATCCAGCTAATTATGAACAAGTTGAATTAAATAAAAAAATTTTGTGAGATGTAATATTTTTTTTAAATGATTGAGATAAGGTAAAATTACAAGAATTTAATTGAGTTCCAATAAATGTTAATGTTGAAACTAGTGTTGTTTTAGAGGTTATGGAAACTCCACCTTGAGAGAAAGGAGATACTGCAACAGGTTGAAAAAAACCAGCAACTCTTTCAACAGGTTTAGTTATTCAAGTTCCTCTTTTTATAAAAGAATGAGATAAAATAAAAGTTGATTCAAAAACAAAAAGTTATTTAGGTAGAAATTAAAAATTAATTAAATAAATCAATGAATTTTCCAAAAAAAACATTTTCAATATTTTTCCTATTTTTCCTATTTTTAGGAAATAATAGTTTTTTTGTTATTCCAAAAATTAATTCCTATCAAAATAAAGAAGCTATAATAATAGTAGAAAAATCAAAACTTATAAAAAATTGAATTATTAGTTATAAAGCTAGTTTAATTAAAATAAAAAATAATTATGATTTAAAACAAGATAGTGTTTTGCAAAAAAATTTGTCTAAAATAGACGAAATGATTATTACTTTAGATAAAATCATAAGTAAAAAAATAGGTTTTGTAGATTCTGATAATTTTTTAAAAAAAATAGTAAAAGATTTTAATTTATTAAAAAAGCAAAATTCTAGTTATTTAAAAAATATTTTAAATAATATAAATAATCCAAAAAATCTAAAAAAAGTTAAAAGAGAATTTGATATTTTAGCTTCTTATTCAAATAAAGTATCTTATAAATTAGATAGTTTGATTTATAAATTTAAAAAATATTTAGATTGAAATAGTATTAAAAATTATTCAACAAAAAAAGAACTTAGAAAATCTTTGAAAAAACTTTATGTTATTTCTTTGAAGTTAAAAAATTTTAAAAAGTATATTTATATGTGAAAAAAATCACCAAAATTAACTTTTAAACTTTTGCTAGATGAGATAAAAAAAGAAGTTTTGAAAATAAAAAAACTTTTAAGAAAAAGATAAAATGTAAAAAGTCAAAAAAACTTTTGCAAAAATGTATTTTCTATATACACTTTTGCAGTATTTATTATATATAAAAATTAATTAATTAGAATATTATGGAAAAATTAACATTAAATGCAAGTAAAAGATTTGCTATAGATTCTGCTAGAGATTTAAGAATGAATAGAAAAATTCCAGCAATTGTTTATGGAAAAACACAAGAAAGTACTTCAATTGTTTTTGATTATTCAGACTTTTTAAAAACCTTTAGAAAAGCTTGAGAAAGCCAAATTATTGAGCTTGATTTAGAATGAAATAAAATAGAAGTTTTGGTTCATGATATTCAAAAAGAACCTGTAAGTTGAGATTTTACTCATATTGATTTATATGCAATTACTAGATGAGAAAAATTAACTACACATATTCACTTAAATTTTATTTGAGAAAGTGAAGCTGGAAAATTGTGAGCAATTATTGAACAATTAACTAAAGAAATAGAAGTAAAATGTTTACCTAAAGATTTGGTAAATAATTTTGATGTAAATTTATCTTTATTAAAAGAATTAGAAGATTCTATAAAAATTTCTGATTTAGAAATAGATACTGAAAAATTTGAAATTCTTAGTTCTCTTGATACTGTTGTTGCTCTTGCAGCTAAACCTAAAATTGAAGTAATTTCTGATGAAGCTCCAGAAGCACCTGTTTCTGAAGAAGAAGCAGAAGAAAAAAAGGAGGAAAAATAATTTTTTTTTAAAAAAATTAAAGAAAATAAAATTGACTTTTTATGGTCCAAGCTTAAAATAAGTTTGGACTATTTTTAAAATTAAAAAAATAAAATGAAAATAATAATTTATTGAAACTGAGAAAAAACTGATAATCTCACAAATAAAGTGAAAAAAATACTTGATAATCTCTGACTTTTAGATTTAATAAGTATAGAAAATTCTTGTGATAAAAATTTGAAATTAGAGTTATCTATAAAAAAAGAACCTGCCTTGATTATTGAAGAAGAAGCTATAGAATTCAAAGATACTATTTTTGAATGAATAGTTCCTCCAGAATCTGAAATAGAAGCTATGATTACAAGTATTATTTGAGGTTCTGGAGATATGTCTTGTGCTCCAACCTCTTGTGGAAGTTGTAGTAGTTCAGACGCTTGTGGAGTGTAAAAAAAATATTAATTAACTAAAAAATTATGAAAATAAATATAAGAATTTCTTGAGCTGCTTGAAAATGAATTAATTCTCTAGCTGAAATTATTTGAAATATTTGAGCTAATTTAGGTTATAATATAATCTGAGATTTAGAATATGAATCAAGAATAAAAGGTTGAACAAATTGGTTTGATATAAATATTTCAAAAGAAAAATCAGGAATTTCAAAATTTGTAGATATTTTATTAATTTTTGATGAATTTGCTTTAGAAAAATCTTTAAAATTTTTGAAAACTTGAGCTATAATTATTTCTAATAAAAAATTTATAGAAAAATTTGAAGAAAAAAATCCTGAAATTTCTTTAGAAAATTTTAAAATTCTTGATTTAGAAATAGAAGGAAAATTTGATAATATTTATCTTTTAGGTGTTTTAGTAAAATTATTAAAAATTCCTGAAAATATTGTAAATGATGAAATTTCTAAAACTTTTGCAAAAAAATGAGAAGAAATTATTAATTCAAATATAGAAGTAGTAAAAAATATTGTAAAAAATTATGATATAGGTTTTGATTATGAAATAAAATTAGAAAAAAATTGAAAAGCAAAAAAAATGCCTTATTGAAATGAAATGATTGCTTATTGAATGATAGAGTGAAAACTTGAATATTATGCAGCTTATCCAATGACTCCAGCTTCAAGTGTTTTAACTGAAATAATTAATTCAAAAAAAGTAAATTATTTGCAAGCAGAAGATGAAATTTCTGTTATTATGGCAGCACTTTGAGCTAGTTACACAGGAAAAAGAGCATCTGTTTGAACTTCTGGAGGTTGATTTGCCTTGATGACAGAAGCCCTTAGTTTTGCAATTATGTGAGAAATTCCTATAACAGTAATTTTTTCTCAAAGAGCATGACCAAGCACTGGGACTCCAACTTTTCATGAAGCTTGAGATTTGAATTTTGCTTTAAATCCAACTTTTTGAGATTTTGAACATGTAGTTTTATATCCTTCTAGTTTAGAAGAAGCTTATTATTTTTGAGGACTTGCATTAAATATTGCTGATAAATATCAAACAGTTGTTATTCTTTTAACAGATAAACAAATGTCTGAATGACACGTAACAGTAGAAAATCTAAAAGTTCCAGAAATTGAAAGATGAGAATTTTTAGAAAATCCTTCTGAAAATTATAAAAGATATGAATTAACTGAAAATTGAATTTCTCCAAGAGTAAAAGTTTGAACAAAAAATGGAGATTTTATAGCTACAAGTTATGAACATTGAGAATATTGAGAAACTACTGAAAGTCCAGAAATGAAAGTAAAAATGACAGAAAAAAGAATGAAAAAACTAAATGATTTTTTCAAAAAAGAATGATATAAAGGTTATGAAATAATTAATCCTAGTGCAAAAAAAATGATAGTTGTAACAAGTTTTACAACTTATACAGCAAAAGAATTCATAAAAAATAATCCTGAATATGGACTAATAATAATAAAATTTGTAAAACCACTAGACCACAGATTAGTTGAAGAATTAAAAAATGTAAAAGAACTAACTTTCCTAGAACACAACTATTCAGGACAATTAGAAAATTATATGACAAAAGAATTAAAATTAGATACTCTAGATTTAGAAATAAAAAATTACAAAAAATATGATTTATATCCATTTTATATAGAGGATTTAGAAGAATTTTTTAGTTAATAAAAGATAAAAAACAATAATATTTTAATTTATAAAAATTATGAAAAAACAAGAAAAAAATTATGCATATATAGATTGACAAAATTTTTATTTGGGAACCACTAAAACTGAATGATGATTCAAAGTTGATTTAGTAAGATTTAGAATATACCTAAAAGATAAATATAAAGTTGAAAAAGCTTATTATTTTTTAGGATATTTACAAGATGATAATATAAAAATGTATACTAGATTACAAGAAGCTGGTTTTATTGTGGTATTTAAAAAACAAGTTCTTGAAAGTAAAAGCAAGAAAAAGTGAAATATAGATAGTGATTTAATCTTTAGGGTAATGGAAAAATTGATTATTGAACCTGAAGAATTTGATAAGATAATTTTAGTTTCAGGTGATTGAGATTTTAAAATATTAGTTGATTTTTTATTAGAACAAAATAGATTTAAAAAAATACTTTTCCCAAGTAAAAAATATTCTTCTAGTTTATATAAAGAATTAAGTGCTAAATATTATGATTTTATAGTGAATATTAGGTCAAAAATTGAATACAAAAGAAAAGGGGACCTAAAGCACTAACACTTTTCGGTACCCAATTCGTATTGATGTTATTACATTATATAGAATAATGTCTAAAAAGTCAAATTTACTTTTAACGTTTATTATTTAACTAAAAATATGACAATAGAAAATAAATATACTTTAAAAATTTTGTGAATTTTAACTATAATTTCAACTATTATTTCTTGAATATTATTTAGTTACCTAAATTTTTTTAATAAAAATATAGAATGTATAAATTGTGATTTTGATAGAAAAATTAATTATTTTAATATTCTAACTCAAATACCTGTTTTTGTTTTTTTACTTTCTCTTTTGCTATCAATTACATTATCTATTATGGCAATAATTTTTTATTATAAAAAAGATGAAAATGAAAAAGCAAAAAAATATTTAAAAATTTCTTGATATTTATTATTATATACTTTTTTAATATTTATATATGTTTTCTATTATTAGTTGGTTAATTATATTTCATAATCCTCTTTATTAAAATTATGAAAGAAAAAAAGTATGCATATATAGATTGAGAAAAATTATTTTTCAAGCAAAAAAGTCAAATTTATTTTTTAAAAAAAAGTTTATGAAAGAAGAAAGATTAAAAAAATTAGAATGAATTTCTTTAGAAGTTTTGCCTGCTATAATTTTTGAAACAATAGGAAGAGAAGCAGAATTAGAATTTCAATTAATAACAATTACTTGAGTAAAAATTTCTACAGATTTATCATATATGGATGTTTTTGTAAGTGCTATTAAAAATCCTGAAAAATTAGCCAAATTTTTAGCCTGATATAATTATGAAATTCAAAAAAAATTTAATAAATCAGTAAATATTAGAAGATTACCTAAAATTAGATTTAGATCAGATAATTCATGAGAAACTTCTCAAAATATAAATTCTATAGTTAAAGATATTTCTAAAGAGTTAGAAAAAAATGATAAAAAAATATTACAGAAAAATCTGAAAGATAATTTAAATGAAAAATTAAATAAAAAATAATATATTAATTTCTTTAAAAAATTTAAAAAATATGAACTTTTTTGATAAAATAAAACATAAATTTAATAATAAAAAATTTAAAAAATATCATAGAGCTAAAAGAAATAAAATATTTTTAAAACCTGAAACTTCAACTTTTATAAAAAAAAGAAAGAAAAAATTTTCTAATTTTAAAATTAATTTTAATTTAAAAGATTTGAGTTTAAAAGATTATTATGATAAATATCACAATAAAGAAAAAAATCATTATAGTTATTATTTTTTTGTCTGAATTATTTTGATAAGTTTGAGTATTTATTCTTTATTTTTTTCTGATTATTTTAATGTAAAAAATATTTTAATAACACCAAAAGATGAATTTACTAATGTTGATATATCTTATAAAGCTGTTGGAGATTTTAGAGTTAAAAGTATTTTCTTTATATCAAAAGTAGATATTGAAAAAAAATTAAAAAAATATCAGAATAATATTAAAAATGTAAAAATTAAAAGATTATTTCCAAATACATTAAGGATTGATTTGGAATCTTATAAAGCTATTTTTAATACAAATATTGAATGAAGTAATTATTTTATTCTTAGAAATTGAAGTTTGGTTCCATTTGAAAAAAATCAAAAATTACTCACAGTTGATATTTTTGATAAAGAATTAAATTACAAATGAATATTGGATTATAAAATAATTTTTAAAGAATCTTACATATATTTAATAAAATATTTAGAAACTGCAGTTTTAGAAAATATAGCAAATGTAGGTATTGAAAAAATTAGATATTTTGTTTTAGAAAGGGAGGCACATATTGTGTTAAAAAATAATACAATTTTGATATTTTCTTTGGATGATAGTATGAAAGAACAGCTTGAAAAATTAGTTTTATTTTATTTAAATAATAAAAAACAATTTGATAATATTTTTTATATTGATTTAAAATTTTCCAAAAAAATTATTTTTTGCCCTGTAGCAAAACAAATTGAATGTAAAAAGAATTTGAAAGATATTTATGATTTTGTAGAAAAAAAGCCTAAAAAAATTGAAAAAGAAAATAAAGTTGAAAAAAATAAATTTCCTAAAATTAAGCTATAAATAGACTCAAATTTTAAAGATAATAATGTTATATTATAAACTGTCTAAAAATTAAAGAAAGATTTACTTGAAATATTGAATTTAGTCTATTAAAAAAACTTAGATTTTATACAAAATAAAATAGCTAACTAAAATTCACAAAAAAATTGAATATAATATAAAAATCTGTTAAAAAAGAATAATAAATTTGAAAAAAATAAGAAAGTTTATATAATGATTATAAGTTATATAAACTTTCTTATTTTCTAAATAAATTAATTTTATGAAAAAATATTTTATGATTTTATTTGTATTTATTTTTAGCTTTTGAACAATATGATTTTCAAAAGCAGCAGATTTAACAAAATTAAAATCTTTTATAAATATAATTGTATCTAATAAACAATGAGATACAATTAAATTAAATGAATTAAAGTGAACAATAACTAGTACATTAACTCTTGCAATAGAAAAAACTAAAGATTTACCAGCTACAAATGAAAAGAAAAAAGATTTACTTGAAATACTAAATTATTTTTTAGCTACAGTTGATGAAGCTATAGAAAATCCTAAAGAAGTTGTTGAGGTAGGAGGAAATTTATGATGATGAAATTGAACTGTATGAGCTAGAGTAGCTTTAAATTGAACACAAAAATATGCTAATTATTGATTTAGAAATTTTAATACAACTAAAACCACTACAATAAGTTCAATGACAGAATCTGCTTTAAGAGCTGCTGTTGCTTGATGATGAACTATAATAATTCCTGCTTGAACTATAAATATTAATTGAAATATTACTCCTAATAGTAATACAAAAATTATTTGAGCTTGAGCTTGAAAAACTATTTTATCATACAAATGACCTTGAGTACATTGAATTATAAAAATAAATGGTAAAACAAATATAGTTTTACAAGATTTTACAATAGATTGAAATAATGTTATGAATAAAAGTCATGGTATTCATGTTACATGATCAGCTAAAAATTTTTTAATAAAATGACTTCATATAAAAGATATATGAGCAAAAGAAAGATGAAGAGCTAAATTTGATCCTAATCCTGCAAAATCAGATGAGAGTTCTTGAATGGCTATCTGATATAGTGGTTGAAGTAATTTTACAATAGATTGAAATACAGTGAGTGATGTAGCTAAACATTGAATTTTTACACAATGAACAGCATCATATTGAATTATAAAAAATAACTATATTAAAAATAGTTTTATGTGAATTAATACATCTGGTTGAGCAAAATATATTGAAGTTTTTAATAATGAAATAGAAGGTACTTTATTTTGATGAAAATTTGCTTGATCTAGTAATTCATCTTTTCATGATAACTATATTCATAATTTATTTAAATTTTCTTATATACGGGATTGAAAAAGAGAAAATGATTCTCAAACAGGTTTTGCATATCAACTTACTTGACCTAATATGGAAATTTTAGATAATCAATTCTACTGACAATTTCATTTGGTTGTAACATCATGGTGATGAGCAACTGTTGCTAGAAATTCTGGTAATAAAGTTATTTCTAGTCCATTACCTAGAAAATAATATTTTTTTTAAAAAAATTATGAAAAAAATTCTTACATTTTTATTAATATTAATTTTAAATTTTTGATTTGCATCTTTTTCAAAAGCAGCAGATTTAACAAAATTAAAATCTTTTATAAATATAATTGTATCTAATAAACAATGAGATACAATTAAATTAAATGAATTAAAGTGAACAATAACTAGTACATTAACTCTTGCAATAGAAAAAACTAAAGATTTACCAGCTACAAATGAAAAGAAAAAAGATTTACTTGAAATACTAAATTATTTTTTAACTACAGTTGATGAAGCTATAGAAAATTCTAAAGAAGTTATAATAGAAGAAAAAAAGGATTGGTATAAACCAAATATAAATACAACTTGGCATTGGCAGTTAAAATGAGAAATTGATTTGAATAAAGATGTAGATGTTTATGTGATTGATCTTTTTGATACAAATATTTCACAAGTTAAAACTCTTCAATCAAAAGGAAAAAAAGTTATTGCCTATTTTTCAGCTGGTTCTTATGAGGACTGGAGAACAGATGCAAACTCATTTAAAAATCCAATAATAGGAAAAAAGATGTCTTGATGGGATGAAAAATGGTTAGATGTAAGATCTGGAAATATAAGAGATATTATGAAAAAGCGTTTAGATTTTGCTAAAGAAAAAGGTTTTGATGGAGTTGAAATTGATAATGTTGATGGTTATACAAATGATACAGGATTTCCCCTGACATATGATGACCAACTAAAATATAACATTTTTTTATCTAAAGAAGCTCATAAAAGAGGTCTTGGAATTGCACTTAAAAATGATGTTGAGCAAATTGCAGAACTTGAGCCATATTTTGATTTTCATATAAATGAAGAATGTTTTGAATACAATGAATGTGAAAAAATTATGCCATTTATAAGAGCTAAAAAACCTGTATTTCATGTAGAATATGATAGAGAAAAGAAAGATGAAATTTGTGAGGAGGGAAATAGAAGAGGTTTTCAAACACTAATCCTACCACTTGGTTTAGATGACTCTTTTAAAATAGATTGCAAACTTTTAAAATAATAAAATTTGAAAAAAACAAAAAAGTTTATATAATGATAATAAGTTATATAAACTTTTTTTATTTCCTAAAAATAATCAATTATGTATACAAAAAAAAGTTTCACAAAAATATTAATTTTAGTTAGTTTAGTTTTTTTACTAAACTCTTGTCTTGGTTATAAAATAGTAAAAGAAGAAGAAAAAGTAGTAGAAGCCCCTGAAGAAAAAACTTATCAAAAATGAAGTGTATGAGATAGATTTAATAGAGAAATTCCAAAAGAAAAAGAGGAAAAAAAAATAAAAGAAGAAAAAAAAGTTGAGGAAAAAATAGAAATAGAAGAAGAGATAGAAAAAGTGGAAGATAAAATAAAAGAAGAAGATAAAGAAAAGCAAGAGGAGGAGAAAAAAATTGAAGAAAATAAAAAAGAAAAAAAAGTAGAAAAAAAAGAAGTTGAGAAAGAAATTTTTGATTATTCAAAATTATCAGCAATTTCAGAATTTTGAGAAGCTGTTGTTAAATGAAATGGGATTATAAGTAAAATAAATTATAATTTATATGTAAAGGAAGAAACTTCTGATTTTTTAGATGATATTGATACTGAAAATTTGAATGAATTTTTTAGCTATAATGGTGATGAAGAAATAAAAGATTTAACAAAATATATAAAAAATCAATATAATATTTTTTATTGGAATACAGCCAGAGTTTTACCTTGAAATAAAGGTTTTACATTTTTTGTAATTCATGAAAATAAATGAAATTATATTTATGAAAAACATTATGTAGATTTAAAAAATAAGTTGCATTGAATTTTATTTTTAGATAAATGACCTTTAGAAAAAGCAGAAAATATAGAAGAAAAATTAGAAAGTTTAAAAACAAAAAATAAAGAATTAAAAGAAATGAATTCAGAATTTTCAGAAATTCCAACAACAAATATAATATTTAAAAAACTTTTGAAATAAAAAATTTGTAAATTTTATTTTTATATGTTAAAATAAAATAAATATTTATTTAAGTATAATAAATGCAATATAAAATTCCTGTACAAATAGAAAATGAAGATCCAATATTATTATGATTAAGTCTTAGACAACTAATCATAATCCTTTTTTGATGATTTGTATCTTACCAAATTTTTCAGTCTGTATCCCAAAGTATCTGACCATGAATTGCTTTAATTCCATCTATTTTAATATTTTCTATTACTTTAGTTGTTGCATTATTTAAATATTATGAAATGACATTTTTACCTTTTATTGTGGCTAGTTTGAGATATTTAATAAATACAAGAGAAAGAATTTGGAAAAATGGAATAGATAGTTTTCAACCTATAGATATATGATATATTACAACTTCTAAAAAAGAAACTGCAAAAGTTGAAATAGAAGATAAAAAAGAACAATTTAGAAAAGCTGAAGATAGTTTAAGTAAACTTTAATAAAATTTTTAAGCTAAACCTTATAACAATTTAAACCTAAACCTTATAAAAATGTGAGTAAAAACTTCTAAAAAAACAATCCCTGACAATACAACACAAAGATATTTGCCATTTTCTCAAATAAGAGATAATATTATAATTATGAAAGATGATAGTGTTAGAGTTGTGATGAAATGTACTGCTATTAATTTTTTACTAAAAAGTGAAGATGAACAAAATAGTATTATTGTTTCATACCAAAGATTTTTGAATTCACTAGATTTTCCAGTTCAAATTTTGGTAAAATCTTCTAAATTAAATATTAAATGATATATTGCTAATTTGAATGGTTTAGCTATAAACCAAAAAAATTCTTTATTACAAAGACAAACTTATGAATATATTGATTATTTAAATAAATTAATAGAATTTGCTCAAATAATGAAAAAAGATTTTTATATAATTGTTCCTTTTGATTATGAAGAAAATAAAACAGTAAAAGATACTAGTTTAGCTTGAATGTTTACAGGATTTTTTAAGGCTATTAATCCATGAGTAAGTAAATGAAAAATAAAAGAACAATTATCAAAATTTTTAGAAATGAAAAAAAAGGTAATAAGTAGATCAAATAATGTAAAAACAGCTCTTGATGCTATTTGAATAAAATCAAAACCTTTAGAAAAAAAAGATCTTATAAAACTTTTAGTAGATTCTTATAATCCAGAACTTGATATTGCAAAATCTGATTTTGATGGTGATACTACAAAATATGATTTGGCTGATAAATAAATTATTATATTAAAAAATAAAAAATGAAAAAAATACATTTTATACTATTTGGAATTTTTCTTAGTTGAAATTCTCTAGCAGCTGCTCCAAATACTTGACTTTTAGGTTGATGTGATAAAACTGAACAAGCTATTAGAGAATGAAATATTCATTTTGCTGATTTTGCTTGTTTGATTAGATATATGATAGATTTTTTTCTATATTTTGCTGCAACAATAGCTCTTATTTTTGTAATAATTTGAGCATATCAAGTTGCTTTTGGTGCACTTAGTGACAATAAAACTCAATGAAAAGATACTATTTTAATGGCTCTTTGAGGTCTTGCTTTAGCTGCTTTAGCTTGGGTTATAGTAAAATTTATTTTAGAAAATATTTCTTAAAAAAATTTATGAAAGAAACAGAAACTCTATATTCTTGGGAATTTTCTACAGAAAAAAATAGATGAAAATTTTGGTATACTATTGCTTTAGCATTAGTTATTTGAATTGTAATTTGGTGATTTATAATGAAACAATATTGACTTAGTTTTGTTATAATGCTAATTACAGGATTTTATCTTTTTATAGAAAGTAATTCATCTGGAAAAGTAAAAGTAAAATTAACAAATTTATGAATTTTTATTGAAAATTCTTTTTATGATTATTCTTGAATAAGATGATATTCTATAATATATGATAGTGTTTGAAACCCTATTTTACTTAGATTATATATGAAAAGTTGAATGAAAATGTTAGATTTAGATATAAATTTGGAAACAACTAAAGGTTTAAAAAATATTTTATGAGATTATTTAGAAGAAACAAATGATGCTAAACTAAATATTTTTGATAAAATTATTAGAATGTTAAAATTATAAAAAAAATATGTCAACAGATGGTTTCAACCTTCTGTTTTTTTAATTCATATTTTCCTTAATTTAAATTGGAAAAATAAAAAAAACTATATATAATGATTTTTATAATATAAAAATTAATTTATAAAATTATAATATGGATTTAAATATAGGTCTTTTAAGGTTAGAAATAATAATACTTTTGCTTAGTCTATTATATTCTTTTTATTATTTTTTAGGAAATATTTTTTTTAGTTTTTTATGAATTAAAAATTTATTTTTTAAAAAATCAAGAGAAGCTAAAGCTGAGATTCCAAAAATAATGAAAATAAAAACTGATGAAAATGAACATGCTGAAATTTATAAAAAAGATGATTTATCTTATGAAAATAAAATAAATATAAATGATTTATTAAAAAAAGCTAGAGTAAATACTGGAATTTGAGAATATGAATTAGCAAAAAATTTTTTAATAGAATGACTTAGTATAGATAAATTTAATCAAGAATTAAATTTGGAATTAGCAAAAATATATATTCATGAAAAAGAATTTATGAAGGCTGAATATATTTATAAAGATTTACTACTTGTTCATGATGATGATATTTTAGTAATGAAAAAATTATGAGATTTGCTTTCTAATCAGGAAAAATATGATTTAGCTACAGAAATTTATAAAAAAGCTTATAAAATAAATAAAAATGATTTTGAAGTTATAAATATGCTTGCAAACCTTAGCTATGCTATAAAAGATTATATATGAGCTGAAATTTATTTAAAAGAATTTTTAAGAGAAAAACCACAAGATTTAGAAAATTTGATTCTACTTTGAAATACTTATGAAAAATTGGAAGATTATACAGAAGCTTTGGAAGTTTATAAAAAAGCTTTAATTTTGAAACCTTATGATAATTTTGATATAAAAGACAAAATTCATAAACTTGAAATTTATTTACTTGATAATAAGGAAAAAGAAACAATTATTGATGAAATTTTTGAGAGTACAGAAATTTTAGAGGAAACCTCTCCTGATGCAATAGAAAAAAGTATAAAAGAAACAACAGAAGAAAAAAAATAATTAAAAAAATTAATTTTAAAAAAATATGTTAAAAATTCCACCACATGATTTAGAAGCTGAACAATCAGTTTTGGGAAGCCTTTTGATTGATAAAGATTGATTTATTATTATCTGAGATATGTTAAATAGTGAAGATTTTTATGATGATAATAACTCAAAAATTTATGAAGTTATGATGGAACTTTATGAAAGGTCAAAACCTATAGATTTGATTACTGTAAAAGAAAAACTGGAAGCTAAAAAAACTTTGGAAAAAATAGGTTGAATGATTTATTTAGCTGAATTAACTGAAATAGTTCCAACTAGTGCAAATATTTTTGAATATGCTCAGATTGTAAAAAATAAATCTGTTTTGAGAAGGTTAATAAAATCTTGAAATGAAATTATTCAAGCCTGATATGATGAGGAAACTCATATAAATAAATTACTTGAAACTTCTGAAAAATCACTTTTTTCTGTTACACAAACTTTTATTAGAAATAAACTTGTTCACATAAATGATATTTTATCAAAAAGATATGAAGAATTTTCTGAAATTCATGCAGATCCTGAATTGGTAAAATCTCATAGACTGCATACTGATTTTCCTAGTTTAGATTCAAAATTAGGTTGATTAAAATGATGAGATATGGTTATTTTAGCTGCTAGACCTTCAATGTGAAAAACAGCTTTTGCTCTAAATTTGGCTCAAAATATTTGATATAGATGAAAAAATGTTGCAATATTTTCTCTTGAAATGTCAAAGGAACAATTGACAGATAGAATGATAGCTAGTGCAATGTGAATAAATTCTTGGAAATTGGCAAAATGAGAATTAGAAGATGAAGAATTTATGAAAATATGAGAAGCAATGGAAAAATTATCAAATGCAAATATTTATATTGATGATACAGCTTGATGAAATCTGACTGATTTGAAATCAAAATGTAGAAGATTAAAAATGGAATCTGGACTTGATTTGATTATTATTGATTATTTACAATTAATGAGTAATTGAAATTCTATGAATAGAGTTCAGGAAGTTTCAGAAATTTCAAGATGAGTAAAGGCCTTAGCAAGAGAACTAGATGCTCCAATAATTGCTCTTTCTCAACTTTCAAGGCAACTAGAAACCAGACCAGATAAAAGACCTATAATGTCAGATTTGAGAGAATCTTGATCTTTAGAACAAGATGCAGATATTATTGCAATGCTTTATAGAGAAGAATATTATGATGAATTTACTGAAAGAAAAGGAGTTACTGATATTTTAATAAGAAAAAATAGAAATTGACCAATTTGAAATATTGAACTTATGTTTAATAAACATACTCAAAAATTTACTGAAATAGAAAGAAATGCAATGGAATAAAAAAAATTTATATTCAAGAAAAATATTCAAAGAGTTAAAACCTTGTTAACAAAAAAATTAGATAAAAAAATATTTTATCTAATTTTTATTTTCATGTAATTTTTTTGTCTGAATTTTCTATTTTTGTAAAGCTTCAAAAACTTCTCAAGCAATTTTTATACTTGGAGTAAGAGTTGTATCTCAAGTTTCCCATTTAGCAGGACAAGCTTGAGTTGGATTTTCTCTCATAAATTGTAAACCTTCTATTTTTCTAATTAATTCTAAAGAATTTCTTCATTGAGCTCAAGAAGTAACTTCTATACCTCTCAAAATCCCATCAGGATCAACAATAAAAGTTCATCTTCCAGCCATACCAGATTCTTCATCTAGTACATTATAAAAATCAGAAACTTCCAAATTTTTATCACTAAGCATTTTATAAGGAAAATTTTCCATTAATTTTTCTTCTTTCACCCAAGCTTTATGAGAAAAAATACTATCAGTAGAAACAGGTAAAATTTCTACTCACATTTTTTCAAATTTATCTTTTTGTTCAGCTAAATCTTTCATTTCAGTTGGACAAACAAAAGTAAAGTCAGCAGGATAAAAAAATAAAACATACCATTTTCAAGTTAGCTCTTCACTAGACATTTTAGCATCAGAATCATCTACAGGATTATAAAAAGACATTTCCCAACTAGGAGCTTCATTATCAATTTTTGCTAATACAAAAGGTGTAAAATCTTCCATTTTTTTTAAATTTTATTAAAATAAATTAAATATGAGAATTATTCTCATATTTAATTTATTTTAACCTTTTTGGAAAAAAAATCAAAAGATTTTTTAAGATTTTTTTTATTTCTACAATTTTTCTACTAATTCACACCATTTTTCTATTCATAAATTTTCAGCTCTTGAATTTAAATCTATATTTAATATTTTAAAAATTTTTATTAATTCTTCCTTTTGAAATCATCATTTTTCCAAATTTTTTATTAGTTTTTTTCTATTTGCTGAAAATCAAATTTTTATAATTTTAAAAAATTTTTCATCATTTACATAATCAAACTTTTTATGAATTTCAAAAAGTAAAACACTTGATTCTACTTTTGGTGCAGGAATAAAATTATGACTTCAAACAAAAAGTTTTTCTGAAACATAGCTTTTTTTTGCTATAAAAAGTGCTAAAACGGAAGACCTTATTTTTTTATTAAAAATTTCCAAAATTTTATTTCATACATCTTTTTGCATTAAAATTAACATTTTTTCTGGAGTACTTTCTATATTATATAAAAAATGTCTCAAAATTGGGCTTGTTATATAATAAGGAATATTAGCTATTATTGAATAATTTTTTTCAAAAGGTATATGCTTCAAAACATCACAATTTTTTATTTCAAAGTTTTTTATTTCTGAAATATCTAATTCTTTTTTTTGAATTCTATCTTCAAGAATTTTTATCATATCTAAATCAAGTTCAACTAAAGTTAAGCTCAAAGGTTTTTTTTCAATAATTTTTTCTGTTAAAGCTCAAAATCAAGGTCAAACTTCAATAATATTTTTATCAAAAACTTCTATAATTTCAGAAATATTTTCCAAAATTGTTTCAGAAACTAAAAAATTTTGTCAAAGAGATTTTTTAGCTTTTATTTTATATTTTTTTAGTATTTCTTCCAATTTAAAATCCATATTTTTTTTAATTAATTTTATATAGATTTTATTATAATAAAAAATGTGAAAAATAAAAATGTTTTTTATTTATTATAAAAAAAAATTTAATTTTGACTTTTAAAAAAATATATATAAACTGTCTAATGTTCAATATTTATAATTTAATTTATAGTAAGAGATAGAAATATATGATTTATACTATTAAAAATGATGGAGAAACTAATGAAAAAATGGTTTTAAGATATAAAAAGCTTTTTTTTCAATCAAGAATAGTTTCAAAACTAAGAAGTGAAAGATATAATAAAAAAGCAAAATCTAAAAAACAAATTAGAGAATCTGCAATTATTAGATCTGCATATAGAGAATTTAATACAAAAATTTATTTTTAATTATCTTTAAGATATTTTAAAGTAGTGTATAAAGTATAGAAATAACACAAAAGTGTTATTTCTATATTTTTGTGTAAAATAAAAATATTTTCCCTTTGCTTTTTAAAAAAAAATATTATAATAAGAAAAATTTATAAAAATAACTTAGATAAATGTTTTTAGAACTAAAAAATATATTATTTTCATACAAAAACTTTCAAATTTTAGAAAAGTTAAATTTTTCTTTTGAAAAAGTTGGATTTTATACAATAACTTGACCAAGTTGAAGCTGAAAAACTACTCTTTTAAAAATTATTTGATGATTTTTAAAACCAAATTCTGGAGAAATAATTTTTGAATGAAAAAATTTATATAAACAAAAAAATTTAATAAATTTTAGACAAAAAATAATAGGTTTTTCCTATCAACAATTGCATTTAATTGATGAATTATCTGTAGAAGATAACTTAGATTTAAAGGCAAAATTAACTGGAATAAAAATAGATAAAAGTTGGAAAAAATATTTGCTTGAATATTTTGAAATAGAAAATTTGTTAAATAAAAAAGTTTCTGAGATAAGTTGAGGACAAGCTCTTAGAGTTAGTTTGGTAAAATCAGTTTTATTAAAACCAAAAATTTTATTACTTGATGAACCTGAAAGTTGGCTTGATTCCAAACTTATAAAAAAGTTACAAGTTTTTGAAAAAGATTATGCAAAAAATAATTTAGTAATAATTTCTAGTCATTATTTGAACTCAGAAAAAAATAATTTTTTAAGTATAAAAAAAATATAAAATAAAAAATCTTATGAACATAAAATTAATAATTCTTTTTTTAAAAAAAAATTTACTTAGAAGTTTTTTTCTTCTTTTTATTTTTTTTGTAGTTATTTTTACAATTAATTTTAGCTTATTTATCACAGAAAATTCTAAAAACTTTTTAATTAAAAATAATTCCAGCTTAGATAATCCAAATAAAATAACTATTATTTCAAACAAAAAAGATGCATTTTTCAAAAAAGATGATGAAAATATGAAAAATTTTTATGAAAAAATAAAAAAAGATGAAAATATAAAAAGCATAAAAACTTATTTTTTTCCAAAAATTCCTTCAACTTTGAATATTAATTTTTTATGAAATAAATTAGAAACTGATATTTTTTTATACTGATTTGAAGAAACTTTTTCTAATTCTAATTCAGAAAAAAATCCTAATTCAACAAAAAAAAATAATTTAGAAAAAAAAGATAAAGAACAAAATAAAGAAATTCCTCTTTTTATTTCAAAAAAATTTTTACAAATTTATAACTTAGAATTAGCTTGAAATAGTTTTTTTCCTCATTTAACTAAACAAACTATTTCAAAACTGCCTATAAAACTTTGTTTAAATAAATCTAGTTTTTTTGAAATAGAAAATAATTTTTGTAAAAATGCTAAAATTGCTGATTTAGATGCTGATGCTCCACTTATTTGAATTGTGATAAATAATAAATATTTGGATAAAAAGATTTTCTGAAAAAAATTAGAAAGAGCAAAAATTATAAAAATAATAGTTGAAGTCTATAATAAAAATTATGTAAAACAATTAGAAAATATTAGCTTAAGTTCTGGAATAAAAATAATTTCTTATGAAAAAGTTAAAGCTGAAATAAATAAAAAAATGTGATTTTTCAATAAAATAATTTGAATAATTTCAGCAATAATTATTTTAATAATTATAATTTTTTTAATTTATATAATTTTTTCATATTTTGAAATAGAAAGAAAAATTTATAATATTTTATTTTTTGATTGAATAAAAAAATTTAGTATTTTCAAAATCTGATTTTTATATTTTTTCTTTATATTTTTTCTTGGTTTTATTTTGAATATAATTTTTTATTATATTTCTAATTTTTACATAATTCCCTATTTATCTAGCTTAATTATTACAAAACTTTGAATTGAATTTTTACTAATAAATATTAGCTTAAAAAATTTTTTCATTATTAGTTTCAGTGTTTTTATAATTATGAGTTTTATTTATAGTATGATATTTTTTAGAAGAAAAAATTAAAAATTTTTTTACATAATAGTTTTTTCTAAAAATAATATATTTTTTTTATATTTTCTAATTTTTTTAAACAGGTTTTTTATAATAATATCATCTTTTTTTTCTTCTAAAAGTTTCAATTGCAAAATTGAACCAATATTTTTTAGAAATAATCAAATCTTGAGCATGCAAAAGAGAATAATCATAACCTCAAAATTTTCTTTTAAATTTTGTAACTCAAGCAATTGGGTGATTTGGATTATGGTCTGGAGAAACTCACCAAAAATTATAAGTTGTACATCAATCAGCTTTTGCTTGTTTTATTGCTTCCCATTGACAAAGATAATTTGGAGAAAATTTAGATGATTTTATATCAGAAGCTGCAATATAATAAACACAAGTTTTTCAAAATTTAATTGTCATCAAAATACTTTCTACTTTTCAATTATAACTAGCTGAAATTGTTGTTATATTATCTCAAAAAGTTTCATACAAATTTTTTATAAATGAAGCTGAAAAAGGGTGATATCAAACTTTTTTTGAATGTTCTAAATGCATAGAAGTCAAATTTTTTATTTGCTCAGGAGAATTTCATTTTAATACTTGAACTCATTCTTTTATTGCTCTATTTATATAATATCTGTCTTTTTTCTTAATATTTTGCAAAAGTTCTTCCTCTGTTTTTGTTAAATCAAGTAAATGTGTATCTTCTGCATGTTCATGCATTGGAGCATCTATAAAACCAAGTTTTTCAAAAAATTTTTTATTTTTAATTGTATTTTTTACAGGAGAATTAAATCTAATAAAATTAGCTCAAATTTTTGAAGCTATACCTTTTAATTCATCTAAAATTGAATCTAAAATTTCAAAAAAATAATCTCTAGTTTCAGCTTCTAAAATTTTTCAACCTTCCCTAATTCAAGGGTCTCAAATTTTTATTTGTTTTTCAGAATTCAAAATCAAAGGACAATGAGGAGAAAATAAATAAGTTCATCTTTTTGCTTTATTTACAATTAAAGGTAAAATTCAAATTAATTTTTCTCAAACACCTGTTTTTTCAAATTCATAAATTCAAAATCTCAAAACTCTTTTTCCAGACAAAGTTTGTAACTCTGCCCACTCCCAACTAGAAAGAAAACTATAAAAAGCAAAATTGTTTTCAAAAACAAAATTATTCCAAGTTTCTTTATTTGATATTTCTTTTAATTTATACATAATTTTTTATTTTAGAATTATTTTTTTAAAATTTAGTTATTCAGATACTCTCTAAATATATAGAAAAAAAAGTTTTTGACAAAAAGTAATTTAAGAATATAATAGTATTACATTTTAGTAAGTTTAGAAGGTTCTTTTATGGTAATACTTCCTTTTAAAAGAAAAGATTCATAAAAATTGCCCCTTAATGCTAGAGGGGGGATTTTTTTTAATAGCAAGAAATAAAATATAAAATTTTATCTTTATACCTATTATTTTTCTCTCGAAGATGAATATAAACCCTTACTCAATTTTTATCAAATCATATAATTTCATATTCAAAACAATTATTATTAAATCTTTTTTTATATTCTTTTTCTCATTTCAAAATATTTATAGCAACAAAAAATCTTTTTAATCTAGCTGTTGCTGAATCTTTTCTATTAATAATTGCTTCTGGTAATTTAGATAATTCTATTTTTCTTTTTAATGCTTTACAATAAATAAATTTATTTGCCTTTAAAAAAATATTCATTTTATTTATCAATTGTTTTTTATTTTCAGTAGAAATATTAATACTTGAACTATACATTTTTTTGTTAAAATTATTTTTTTTACTAAAATTCTTTCTTAATATTATACAGAATTTTTTTTAAATTCAAATTTTATTTGATTTTAAAAAAAAATGCTTATTATTAATAATAATATTTAACTATTATGAATATATTTAATTAATAAAAAAAATATAAAAATGCAAAAAATATTAGATTTGGAAGAATGAATTTTGGAAACTAGTTTAATTATTGAAGAAAAATTAAAAAACATAAAAGACTGAAAACCTTTGATTATTCTGATTGCTTGAGGAAGTGCAAGTGGTAAAACTTCTGCTGTAGCAAAAAAAATAACTGATTTATATCCTGAAAGCTCACAAATAATTTCTATGGATAATTATTATAGAGGACATAAATTTATGAAAAAAAATAAAGATATAAATTTTGACCAACCAGAAGCTTTGAATATAGATTTATTTGTTGAACATTTAGCAGAATTAAAAAATTGAAAAACTGTAAAAATTCCTGAATATGATTTTAAAACAGAACCAGTTTTTGATAAAATAGAGATTAAACCAAAAAAAATAATTATAGCTGAATGACTTTTTGCTTTGGTTCCAGAATTAGCAAAACTTGGGGCTTTGAATATTTTTGTAGATATTTGAATGCATGGAAGAGTTCTTAGAAGAATTTTTAGAGATGTTACTAGAACTGGAGATAAACCAAAAGATATTTTGAGTTATTTTTTAGAAACTGTTGAACCTATGCATGAAAAATATATAGAGCCAACAAAACAAAATGCTGATTTAATTATTTCTAATGAATATAATGAAAAAACAGAATCAATTAGAGCAAACAACTCTGAAACTAGAATGAAGTTCAATATTTCAGGAATAAGTTCTAAAAAAGTTTCAGACCTTGTACATTCTATGTGATGAAATTATATTTGAGATTTATTTGTTTCAGACTACTTTTTTAATGCAAAAACTAGAGATTTGTTAAGTACTTGAGAAATTTTGAGAATTAGACACACTTGATTTAATAAATATATTTTGACTTATAAATGACCTGATATTGATGAAGATAATTTTGATAACAGATCAATAATAAATTTTTTTATTGATGTAGATATTTTTAATAATTTCGAAGAATTATATTGAAAACATCAAAAAAGATTAGTAAAAAATAGAGTTACCTATTATTTGAATTGAGTTTTAATTTGTGTAGATATTTTTGAAACTTGAGAAAGATTTTTAGATGTAACTTTTGATAATGAAGAAAAATATGAATTTTTAGTAGAATTATTAGAAAAACTAGAAATAGATGAAAAAAATGTAATAATGAAACCTTATTTTGAATTTATTAATTAAACATAAATGTCTATTTGGCAAACAAAATCATGGCAAGAAATGCTAAAAAAGTCTGGACAAGTTTCAGAATTTTTTGAAATAAATTGAATTTTTATTGAAAAAAGAAAAGTAAGTATGTGAGAATATGGACTTTTTGTTTTATGATTAGATAAAAATATATTAAATAAAACTTTGGTTGAAAAATTAAAAAATTTTTGTAAAAAAGAAAAAGCTTTATTTATTCAAATTGAATTATTAGACTATAATAATATTGATAGTTTAGATAATTTAAAATCTTTAATAAATATTAGAGAAGAATATGAATGATTTATAAAATGATATTATAAAAAATTTATTACTCCAAATACTGCACTTATAGATTTAGAAAAAACTGAAGATGAAATTTTGGCTTTAATGAAACCAAAATGAAGGTATAATATTAGATTGTCTGAAAGAAAATGAGTTGTAGTAAAAATTTATAATAAAACAGATAAAAATATAAAAATTTTTTATGATTTAATACTTGAAACAACTTCAAGAGATAATTTTTTTTGAAATTCTTTTGAATATTATAAAACTTTTTTAAAAACTCTTGATAATTCAAAACTTATTTTAGCTGAATTTGAAGGAAAAATAATAGCTTGATGAATTTTTATTTTTGATAAAACTGTGAGTATTTATTATTATTGAGCTTCAACAAGTGATAAAAAATATAGGAATTTAATGGCACCATATTTGGTTCAATGGGAAGCAATAAAATATGCAAAAAAATATCCTAGTAAATTATATGATTTTTTATGAATAGCTTCTCCAGAAGAAAAAAATTCTCCTCTTGCTTGAGTTACAGATTTTAAACTAAAATTAACAAAAAATACAAAAAAAGTAAGTGAAAGTTATATTTTTATAAACAAAAAAATTAAGTATAAAATTATAGAATTTTTAAGGAAATTGAGGAAATAATAAAACCTAATAATTAGAGTTAATTTCCCCTTTTTATTCCCTCTCTCTTGAATTCTCTCTCCCTTTTTGGGGAGAAAGAGGCTACAAAATATGAATATAAAAAATTATGATAATAAATTATGCTTATAGATTTTTTTAAAGAAATTCTTGCTCCAAAAAAATGTTATTCTTGTAAAAAAGAATGAAATTTTTTGTGTGAAAATTGTCAAAAAAAATTAAAAAATTTTTCTTCTATTTGTTATTTATGCAAAAAAAAATCAAATAATTTTGAAATTCATAAAAGTTGTAAAAAAAATATTTTAGAAAAAGAAAATATTTTTTTTGAACTTGATAATATAATTATTTTTAGTCATTATAAAAATTTTGTAATAAAAAAAATGATAGAAGATTTTAAGTTTTATTCTAAAAAAGATATAGCAGAAGATTTTGCAAAAATTTTGAGTGAAAAATTTATTGAAAATTTTAGGGGAGGTTTTAAAGATTATATTATTATTTATCCTTCAATGCACTTTTTTAAAAGAATTACAAGATGATATAATCCAGCAAAAATTTTAGCAAAAAAAATTTCAGAAAATTTAAAAATAAAATTAGAAAAAAATATTTTCAAAAAAATAAAAAATACAAAAGCTCAAAAATTTTTGTCTAGACAAGAAAGATTGTCTAACTTAGAAAAATCCCTTGTAATAAATAAAAAACAAGTGGACAAAATAGTAGACGAAAATATAATTATAGTTGATGATATTATTTCTACTTGAGCAACTTTGAATGAAATGGCAAAAATTTTGAAAAAAAATTGAGCTAAAAAAGTGATTTGATTAGTTATTGCTTCTGATTAAAAATCAAAAATTTCAAAAGAAAAAAACTAACTTTAAAAAAAAAGAAAAATTATTTAAAAGAAAAATTTTTAAAAAAAGATTTTTTGACTATAATAAAATTAATTATAATATTTTTTTAAAAAAAATATATGAAAGTAATAGTTAATTTCTACTTAAAACTAATAAAAATTATTTTAATTTTAATTTTATTTTTAAGTTTTTTAAATTTTAATCCTGTTAATGCCTGACATGGAGGTACACATACTGATTTGGCTGATGGTTTAACTTGAGATAATCCTGCTCCGGCAGCAGCATGATGAACAATTGAATTGGCTGATGGTTTGGTTGAAGAAAGAATGGCTAATCCAGCACATGCTGAAATGCAGTTAAGTGATGTAAATAAACTTTGAGTAAGTGAAGGGGAAACAGGAACAGGAATTTTATCAAAAATAATTCAATTTGCTCGTGAAAGTATTTTTAATTTACTTTGGGTAATTGTAGTTTGAGTTTTACTCTATATCTGATTTAGACTAGTTATATGAAGATGAACTCCTGATATTTTTAAAAAAGCAATGATGTGATTTGTTTATTTAATAATTTGAGTTGTACTTATTTTTGTAGCTTGGGCAATGATAAAAATTATTTTATGAGTTAGTATTTAATAAAAAAATATGACAAGAAAATATACAAAAAAATCTTTAACTTTTGATGATAAAACAAAAAAGGTAATTTTTATTGGTCTTTTTTTATTTTTTTGAGTTGTTGCTTTTATGGCTAAAACTTGAACTTTACTTGAAACAAATTTTATAAATATTTTAGTTTTAAGTTTCTGAGAATATTATAAATTAATTTTTTGACCTATTTTAATAATTCTTTGATTATTTTTAATTAAGGAAAAAAATCAACATTTTGATATGTTTAGACTTGTTGGACTAATATTATTTTTTGTTTCTGTCACAACATTAGCTTGATTATTTCAGCCAGAATATTTAGCTTATTTTAATTTATATAATTTTCTTGATTGAGTTATTTCAAAAAATATTTCTATATTACTATTTTTTATTTGAATTTTAGTTTCTTTTTATATTTTATTTAGAATTTCTTATATGGAAATTTTGAATTTGGTGTGAGAAAAAATTCAAGATTGAGCTAAAAAAGCAAGTCAAGAAAGAAAACAAGTTAAAAAAGAGGTTTATAAAATGACAAAAGTTTGATTAAAAAAACAAGTTAAAAAAGATGAATTCCAAATAAAACAAGAAGAACTTCAAAAAATGAAAGAAGAACTTGAAAAAGAAAAATTAAAAAATAAAAGAGACAAAGAAAAAAAACAACTTGATACTGGAGATATTTCTAAAAAAATTACACTTGAAAAACCTGAAACTAAAAAAATACTAGTAGAAAAAAAAGAAAAAGATTGTAAAACACCTGTATATTCAGGAAAATGGGAATTACCAAGTATAAATTTACTTTCTAGTAGATGATGAAAAATAAAATTTAATAAAACTGATATAGAGCACAAAATGCTAGAAATTCAATCTAAACTTTTACAATTTAGAATAAGTGTTGAAATGGAAAGTTATAGAGTTGGGCCAACTGTAATTCAGTTTAGATTAAAACCAAATCAATGAGTAAAATTGAATAAAATTGAAAATTTGAAAAAAGATTTAACTTTAGCTTTACATGCAAAAAGTATTAGAATTCAAGCTCCTATTCCTTGAGAATGAGTTGTTTGAATAGAAGTTCCAAATGAAAATAGATCTATGGTTGGTTTGAAAGAATTAATTGATTCAAAAGAATTTAAATCTTCAAAAATAGATATTCCTTTAGCTTTTTGAAAAGATGTAAATTGAGATTGTGTTGTTTGAGATTTGACTAAAATGCCACATATGTTAATTGCTGGGCAAACTGGGAGTTGAAAATCTGTTTGAATGAATGGTTTTATTATTTCTATGCTTTACAAATTTTCTCCTGATGAATTAAAATTTATAATGGTTGATCCAAAAAGAGTTGAATTATCTGTTTATAATGGTATTCCTCATTTACTTGTTCCTGTTATAACTTCTCCAGATAAGGCTTTGAATTCATTAAAATGGGCTGTTGCTGAAATGCTTAGAAGATATGATTTAGCAACTAGTGTATGAGCTAGAAATCTAAAAGAATATAATGTAAAAGTTTCTAAAAAAGAAAAATTACCATATATTGTAATAATTATTGATGAATTAGCTGATTTGATGATGAGCTGAGATAAAAAGGAAGTTGAATGAGCTATAGCAAGAATTGCACAAATGGCAAGAGCTGTTTGAATGCATTTAATGATTGCAACTCAAAGACCTTCAGTTGATGTTTTGACTTGATTAATTAAGGCAAATGTTCCTTCTAGAGTTGCTTTTACAGTTGCTAGTCAAATAGATTCTAGAACTGTTTTAGATAAAATGTGAGCAGAAGATTTACTTTGAATGTGAGATATGTTATATTATCCAACTTGAGCAGTTGCTCCAAAAAGGGTACAATGAGTTTTTGTTGACACAGCTGAGGTTGAAGAGGTTGTAAAAAAATTAAAATTAACTATTGACCCTGAAACTTTAGAAAAAATGCAAGATTCTACAATTATTAATTGAAAAAGTAATTTTGAAGGAAGTATTATGGAAGGTTATGATTGAGATATGGATGAAGAACCAGAAATCATAGAAAAAGCTGTTGAAATAATTAAGCAAGCAAAAAAAGGTTCTACTTCATTATTACAAAGAAAACTTTGAGTTTGATATGCTAG
>Ga0256834_1000468_pt1 | contig 29107 bp, 35 predicted proteins | sample 4281140metaG_FD_190536 | JGI IMG/M metagenome (GOLD analysis project Ga0256834, IMG submission 190536) | Hydrothermal vent microbial communities from East Pacific Rise, Pacific Ocean - 4281-140 | ecosystem: Environmental > Aquatic > Marine > Hydrothermal vents | place: Pacific Ocean: East...
ATTATACTCTGCCTAGATTGCAAAATAGAAACCAAATTAAAAAAAGCCTAATCTATAATTTTAATTTGATTTACTAGGTGTTTGATCAATCAACTCTGCTTCTTGGTCTTTTAAATATGCTTCATGATATGGTCCATATGGAAGTGAGGAGATTAATCTTTGATTTGCGGTATGAGCATGTTCTACATAATCAGCTGTCGCAGTATTTACAGCTGTTGCTACAAGATCGATGACTAATCCAGCTAGTCCAAGTTGACTTGTTGCATTATTTTTTGAAGTAAGGTCAACTACAACTGTACCTGTATATTTCCATAATTCTTCACCTGTTTTTGTTGAGATAATATTTGCATCAATTGAAACTGTTAAACTTGAAGAGATAACAATATACGAAACATCCCATTTTTTAATATGTGTAAACAAAACAGCATCTGCACCAAAATATTCATAAAATTTGTCTAGTGATAACTTATAAAGCAATTCAGTATCATAAACTCCCTCTTGCTTCATAATATCAGCAACCATCTCTACAGGAAATGTATAATATCCCATAGAAGCAAAAGGCATCTCAACTGTGGTCATATAATAGTCTTTAGCCTCAGCATCTGTACTTTCATTCATAGGAGGAAGTATTAAAATTGAACGAGGTTTTTGATCATACATTTTAGGAAACTCTATACTTTTTGCTACTTTTTGTGCACATCCTGAATATAATAATGACATTAATAGTAATAATAAAATTGTAAAAATATTCAAGTTCTTCATTTTTCTTTACCTTCTGCTAATTCTACTTTTTTAATCATTCGATCCATAAAATGAGTAGACTCTGGATAAATTGTTTTCTCTTTTTTAAAATTATCAATCGCTTCACTTGCCTTGCCATTTTTTAGATGTATATAGCCAAGATTAGCATACATGCCAGGAGGAACTCGTCCAGAGCTACCGCTATCTTTGTTTTTTATAGCTTGTTCTATTGTTGTTTGTAATTTAAGTGCGGACTCTTCACCTGTATTTTTTTTCGATTCATAATAACTTTTATTGTAGTTAGCATAATTATAGAGCGGCTTTACACTATTTTGTGCACACCCAACATGCATAACAGCCACTACTATAGCTATTAATAAACCTGTTTTCATTGAGAAACAACCTCTATCTCTTTAGCAATTCCATCCCCCACAAAAATCTCCCGTTTTACAATGATTTTATCTCCTTTGTATACTTTAACTAAATGTTTGCCAGGTTTGATTTTGTATTGATTATCTTTACCTGCTTTAACACTAAATTGTATACCATCATTAATCGAAACTAAAATATTTTCAGTATTTCCAGTAAAGTATAGATATGATTTTTTATCACCTGTTATCACACCTTGTTTATAGCCACATCCAGAAAATCCTAAAAGTACGAGTAGACTTATAATTAATAAAACATTTTTCATCTATTTTGCTCCTGTTGAATATAAAGAGTAGTAAAATCCTTAGTTGCTATGTACGAACTTAAATCACCATTTTCAACACTTGCCAATGATACTTCTGTATCAGGAGTCTCTCCTAGTGTATTAATGATTTTTATCACTCCTATTTTCTTACCAGGTAGATTTATTGTCATATTGGTTTGTGGATTTTTAACTTGTTTACCTTTTTTATACACAGCAAACAAATCTCCAATTTTTATATTTTGACTTTTCCCTCCAGAGGTTATAAAATTTCCACTTTCATAACCTAATATGTAACCTTTCCAAGGTTTATCAAGCATGTTTTCAATGATATTTGATGTCAAATCAGAAATTGCACCATCAATGGCTTTATCATTTAATTGTCCATCATAACCCGCTTTTTCTCCAACGCCCATCACTGTTCCTGCTTCACTATATGCTGTACCTTTACCCTCTTCAGAATAGATAACTTGTGCAGTACGCACATCCACGATTCTAATATGTACCTTTGCAAAAGTCTCTTGCTTTTTAACTCGACTAAATACTCCAACATCACTTGTCTCTTTGCGTCCAAACTCTGCAATTGATCCAAGAATTAAATAATCAGCCGAATTATTTAATTTCTTTAAGCCGCCTATCTTTAGCTCTTTTTCAATTTTAGAAAGATCTGCTCGCTCAAGCATAATAAACTTTCCTGATTGAAAAAGCTTATTTGACAATATATCCATAGCTTGTTTGCCTATTTTGTTATCATCTTTATCAAGAAAAAAACTCTGACCATAACGAGTCTCATTGGTAAATCTCCCAATAGCAACCTTTCTTTTTAAGCCTTTTGGCTCACTCTCTTTAATATCCAATGTCTTACTGACTTGTGATTCATTTGCAGATGGTACTTCATGTGTTTGTGTTTTTTGCATAGAAGCACAACCAACAAATATTACAGAAGTACCAATTGAAATGAGTAAACTTTTTAATAACATATAATTCCTTACTTAAATTATTTTAATTATATCATGGCTTAATATTATTTTATATTAACCTAAACATCTCAAAAAATCAATCTTTATGATGTTGAAATTTTAAAATTCTTAAGTTTTTAACAATATCCAAAATAGTATTGGCTAAATAATAAACTTAAACACTTACCTACTTTTTATCGCATCTATAACTGTAAATTTTTTTGAACTATTCAAAGTATGTACCGCAACTAAATCATCAGCGAACTGAGAGTTTATCTCACTTACTTTCCGCTCTTTGTACTCATTTTCATTTAAAAGCAAAACCTCATTTATAACAATTTTTCTACCATATAAACCACTGCAATCTTGTGCTGGACGATAAAGTTTTTTATCTTTTTTTATCAAATTTCCAGCAGGTCTTGCACTTGTTGTATCACAAACCACAGGATTTAAGCTATGAGGAGTCCACTCATCTTTCAAAAAATCTTTACAGTGATAAATATATAATTCATCATGCATTGAAAAGTCATCTTTTTGTGCGATATTTACAAACATCCACCATTTTTTATCGTAAAAATACAAAGTCGCATCTACTGCCAAAACATCACTAAGCAGAGTTTTTATCTTTTTCCATTTTTTTGGAAACTCTACTGATTCATAGAGGTCTACACTTTGATTTTCAAAAGATTCAGGAATCATATAAAATCTATCTTTATGTTTAAAAACATTTGGATATGAGAGATGATACTCCTCTTCAAGCATCATCTCACCCTCCTTAAAAACTCCCCTACTCTCATCATACTCAGCAACTTTAAGATAACCTTTTGCATTGTCATAATTTAACTCTTCATAAAATAGATAACTTTTCTCACCTTCATCTACTATAAATGGGTCAGCTACAAAATGATTTTGACTAGGTGCATAAAATCTTTTATAATCTGAGAATTTTGAGTTTATTTTACCATCTTGGTTTTGACAATAGAGTATCAACCAACGATCCATTGGGAAAAATTTTCTCACACTAAAAGTGGCATATTTTTTCAAAAGTTTATAAGTTACTTTTAACATCTCGCAGTTTTTAGGTGGTTTTAGCCTCCTATCATCACTAAATCCAAATTGAAAATCAAAAAATTTCTTCTTTATGTTTTTACTATTTAAATCGAAATTTAAAATAGCCTCTTTATCATCAAAGTAATTTTTAGGGTTTTTAGCCAACTTTTCAAGCTCTCGAACTATCATCATATGAGATCGCCAAGATACTAAGTCTCTATTTTTTACCATCGATTTTCTATGGGTTGCAGTTTTAAATGAACTTAAAATATATCCATTTTCAAAACCATTTCCAACTCTTTGCAAAACAACCTCTGTAAAAGGTTCATTATTTACCACTTCAAAATACCCTAAAGGAAATGATTTATAGACAAATTGCCATAAGCCATACTTTACACGATTAGGATAATCTACCGTAAAGTTTGTTAAATTTATTATAACATCTGGCTCTTTCTCATCTATCAAAGTATTTATAGTTTCTAAACCCAAATATTTTATATCTCTACCAAAAAGCTTTGCATCTATCTTGTTAAAAAGTTTATAAAGTAGATAACTATTTTCTTCATCTACTGAAGCTTGTTTATCCACTTTAATAAACTTTGATATAACACAACTCTCTGATTTTTGAATTTCACTTAATATCTCTACTTTATACTTTTCTAATCTCTCACTATCAATTAAAACACCAACTTTTAATTTTGCCATTTATTTATACCTTTTGTATTTATGCTCTATTTTACAACTCTTTATCTTTAAACAAAAAATTCACAATTAATTTGTTATAATATTGAAATTAAAATAACTGGAGAAAATATGAAAAAAATAGCTCTACTTCTGACACTTTTGAGTAGCATTTTATTAGCAAATGAACTCAAAACTGTCTACTCTTATGAAAATGCACTTCAAAAAGCAAAAGATGCTAACAAGTCTGTGATGATTATGATGAGCTATAGTGGCTGTCCTGTTTGTGACCATATGGAAGATATTGTATTTGAGAGAGAAGCTGTACTTGGATATTTAAATGAAAACTATTTTGTAGTTATCAAAGATTTAGTAAAAGATAAATATCCAAAAAGATTTGCATCTATAAAAACTCCAACATTCTTTTTTATAGACCCAAATACAAAAGAGGAGCTAATAGATAAAGAAGTTGGTGGTTTTATGCCTGAAAAATTTCTCTCTATTTTAAAAAAGGCAAGAGGAGATATTGAGTATATCGCCTCAAGTGAAAATGAGACAAATACAACAAAAACAGATGAACAAAATATAACAATAAAACCTTGTGAAAAAACTATTCCTTGTGAAAAAACACAGAAGGTAATTACATTATGATAAAAAAAGCAATTTTTATAATACTAACACTTCAAACATTTTTGCTTGCTCAGTTTCAAGGAGCAAATTCAGATGAAATGATAGAGCTTCATAGAGCTGGATCAGTCATCATCGATATTAGAACTCCAACAGAATGGGAGCAAACAGGTGTAGTCCCAGGAAGTGTAAAAATTATGTTTTTTGATGAAAATGGTGCATACGATATTGATAAATTTATGAGTGAGCTTAAAAAAGTAGTCAAAGATAAAAACCAGCCAATCATCTTAATATGCAGAACAGCAAACAGAACAAAAACTGTAGGTAATTTTTTATCAAACGACATGGGCTACAAAAATGTTAAAGAACTTTCAGGAGGCATAACATTTGGCTGGATAAATGAAGGTAAAAAAACGGTAAAATAAAACTTTCTTTTATATTCTAAAAGTCTCTATATTGTTCTCAAGCAGCGATACTGAGCCTTTTAGCTCTTTTGCTCTAGTGTTTACATCTGCTGTCATTTTTCCATTTGTATGTGAAATTTCATTAACTCTATCCATATTTGTTTCAAGCTTACTAATTTGCTCACTTATCTCTTCATTTGTATTAGATACATTTTGTGCATCTTGACTTAGCTTATTCATCAATAAACTTATATTTTCCATTGAATCTTTTGAGTTTTGCATATTTTCAGAAAGATGAGGCAATTTTTCACTATTTTTTCTCATATCATCACTCACATCTGATATAGATTGAATGATAACACCTATAGTCGTCTCAATCTCATTTAAACTTTTTTGAGTTTTTTCAGCCAGCTGTCTTACCTCATCAGCAACAACAGCAAATCCTCTTCCGTGTTCACCAGCTCGAGCTGCTTCTATAGCTGCATTTAAAGCTAAAAGATTTGTCTGATCTGCTATATCTTTTATAACATTTAAAATTGATTTTACCTGAGCAGTTTCAGAGCTTACTTGGCTAACTCGCTCAGTTAACTCTGCTTCAACTTGCAAATTTTCATCTATAGTCACAGACATATGTTGTAATTTTTGACTAAAATCATCTATAGTCTTTTTAGTGTCCAAAATGGAGTCTATACCAAGTTTTGAATCTTTGCATAACTCTCCAACCTTCCCATTTATTGATACAAGATCCGTAAAAGTTGCACTTATTAGCTTATCTTGTGTCTCAATCTCATTTAATGTTTTTACAGATATATCAACCAAGTTATTGCTTTGGTCTTTAGTAGAACTAGAGATACTTTTTGCACCCAAAATAAGTTCTCTCATACTTTCAACTAAATTGTTAAAACTTCTATTGATAGCATTTATCTCTATAATTTTTGTAGGAGATATTTTTTGTGATAAATCTCTATCTTTAGCCATTTTATCTACAATTTGTTGAGTTTCAAACAGAGGTTTTAGTATCTTTTTTGCAAGAAAGAATGCTACCATTTGAAAGATAAACATAATTGGAATAAGCAATTTTAACAAGGAAAATATAATCTCACTTCGAAGCGATTTTAGCTGGCTTGAATCAAAAATTGCCCAAACTTCTCCACCATTTTGAATATCTAACTTCTTTTTTATAACAAGATGAGACTTATCTTCTGTAAAATAATAATTACTATTTTGAGGAAGATTTTTCAATAACTTTAAAGCTAAGTTTTTATCCATAGCTTTTAAATCTTTACTCTCTTTTCTAAAAATATACTCTATCTTTTTAGAAGGTTGTTTTTTCCCAAAAATCTCTTTTTCATTACTCATGCCACTTATATAAATATAAAGAGCATTTGATGTTTTATATCCAGATGTTGCATCTTGGTTTCTAAGCTTCATGATATTTCCGCCAGCAACTGAAGAGTTTGACAATGCAACGATAGGATTTAAAGCAACCTCACCTATCTCTTCAAGGTGCAATTTAAAATCACTAACTCTATCCTTATATATAAAAAAGCCTGTAACCGAAAATGATACTAACAATATCGCAGCAACCATTAATTGAATTAGAATTTTGATAGATAACAATCGCTCCAATACCATAATCACACTCCTTTAAATTATCAAACTTATACTATTTAAATGCACCCATTTGTCCATTTATACCAAATGCTTCATATCCTGTATGACAAGTTCTACAATCATTAGGATGCAAACCTGAACCCTCTGCTGATGAAACATCTTTACCTGTTTCATCATAAATTGAATACAAAGGAGAGCCATCTTTATAAGAAGTTACAAACAGAACCTGAAGATCTTTTAGGTGCAAAATCATCTCATCACCATCTTTAAACTTCCCATCTCTTGCTTTATAAGCATCCAATGCACTAGGAGATACCAAAATCCCAACCTTACCAGGTCCTCCATCTTTTACAGCACAATAAGCCGCAACTGTCTCTTGATAAACCTTTGGTAAAGAACTAACATCTGCATCACAGCCAGGAAGAGCACCACCAGCCTCCATAAGAGGTGTTTTTACACTAATAAACTCTTTCCATTTTGCTGGGAAAGAAGCTTCTGAACCTGCAAACAAACTCATTGTTAAAGTACATACGATTGAAATAGCTACAATTTTTTTCATTTTTTAATCCTTGAAAGTTTTTTGTTCATATGCAACTTACATCGACCAAAAAAAAATTAACTTTAATTATTTACTTAAATTACTATTTAATTTTGTTAGAATTAATAAAAAGGAGAATATTAATGAATGGAATTGACACAATCAAAATTTTAGGAAGCTTATTAGGCAATGGTGGGTTATCTAAAGGTTCAGGTGGAAATGTTTTAGGAAACATCTTAGGAAATGTACTTGGGGGAGGACAAAAACAACAAACTCAAGGCGGTGGGATGCTTGGTGATATTTTAGGCTCTCTCATAGGCTCAGGTCAAAAATCAACATCAGGTGGAAGCATGGCTGATATGCTAGGTGGACTTCTTGGTGGTGGACAAAGACAACAGCCATCAGGTGGTGGTTTGGGAGATTTGGTAGGTAGTTTACTTGGTGGTGGACAAACATCTTCTAATAGTAGTGGAGGAGGTATGAGTGATTTGCTGGGTAGTCTTCTTGGCGGTGGAAAACAAAACAGCGATGGACTTGGTGGCTCTGGCGGTTTAGGAGGTCTTTTAGGTGGTGCATTAACCAAATATGCACAAACACAAAATAGCGAAGCTCCAAACCCTTCATCTGATAATTGTGACCATCTACCAATAGGCTCAAGCCAAGAAGAAGCCGCTCAACATGCCACTTTAATCATCAAAGCTATGATAAATGCAGCAAAATCTGATGGTAATATCGATAAAGATGAGCAAGAGAAAGTTATCAAAAAATTAGGTGATATAACTAGAGAAGAAGCTAACTTTGTAAGAGCCGAATTTAATGCTCCATTAGATGTAAATGCTTTTATAAACTCAGTCCCAAGAGGCATGGAGAGACAAATTTACGCTGTATCATTAATGGCTATTGATTTAGATAGCAATAAAGAAGCTCGTTATTTAGCACAACTTGCAAAAGGTTTTCAAATAAGCCCTGAGATAGCAAACAACATACATGCCCAACTTGGAGCTCCTAAGATTTTCTCTTAAAAAATTAAAATCAGCATAAATATGCTGATTTTAATAAACTCCCTTTAACTTCTCCAACCTTGCAATTCTATCTTCTGTTTTTGGATGAGTAGAGAAAAGTGCTTTAAATGACATCTGTTTACCAGAAAAAGGGTTTATAATAAACATATGTGCTGTTGCAGGAGTAGCTTCATGCATAGTCTCATGTCCACGACTATAGTTATCTAGCTTTGCTAGTGCTGATTGTAACCATTGGGGATTACCTGTAAGTTTTGCCGCCCCCTCATCTGCCATAAATTCACGATTTCTACTAACTGCCATCTGGACAATTGAAGCAGCTAATGGAGCTATGAAAATCAAAGCTATCATCACAACGGGGTTTGGTCTATTTTGACCATTTCCTCCAAACATCATTCCAAAATTTGCTAGCATTGCAATTGCTCCTGCCATAGTTGCGGCAATTGTTCCTATCAAAATATCATAATGCTTAACATGAGCTAACTCATGAGCTAAAACAGCTTCTACTTCATTGTCATTTAAAATCTCTAAAAGTCCTTCAGTTACAGCAACAGCCGCATTTGAATGGTTTCTTCCTGTCGCAAAAGCATTTGGTACATGATCTGGTATGATATAAACCTTTGGCATAGGCATACCAGCTTTTTGTGAAAGTCTTTTCACAATATCAAAAAGACCTTTTGCCTGCAACTCATTTACCTCAACTGCTTTATAGTGTTTTAAAACCAACTTATCAGAGTTATAATAACTAAAAAAATTCATCCCAACAGCTATCACAAATGCGATTATCATTCCCATCTGTCCGCCTATCATCCCACCTATCCAAACAAAAAGCAGAGTCATCGCCGTCAATAAAAATGCCGTTTTTGCTACTTCCATAATCTATCCTTTTATTCCATTTTCAAATATTATACCATCAATTCCAAGATCCGCTCCCCACTCCAAAAAAGACTCTTCATTTGCAAAAAGCAAAATCTTCGCATCAAACATATACTCATCTGCAAGTTTTTGTGCTTTTAAAGCCAACTCTTTTCCGCAGATGATATAAGATGCTTCAAGAGCAGATGCAAAAAGTATATCTCTAACTTCATCAACAATTACAGCAAAATTAACTGAATTTTTCTTACAAAATTCGCAAAGTTCTAAATTTTGCTTGGTAAAACTAAAAACCACTGTACTATTTGATGGAGTTTTTTCTATATCTTTAGTATTTTTAATCAGATAAAATGGTTTACTTTTTATATAACTATGACCTAAAATTATCATTTTAACTCCGCACACTCTTTAGAACAATACTGCTTACCATTTCTCAAAATCATCTCATTTACACTCGTATAAACTCCACACTCTTGACACTCTACAACTGTCTCACTATCTTTAAGTTTTTTGTCATCTTTTTTTAAAGAAGATTTTCTAAAAAATAGAAAATAAACAGCATAAATAATAATCCCCAATATAATAAATTTCATCTAACCTCTTTTATCCATAAATAATTTCTCTTTCCCCTATTTATAATCTCATACCTCATACTATCATCTACCTCATCAAAAACATTTTCACCTTTAAAAAAGAGTAGCTGTGTTTTTTTCCCTATAAAATCTTTTGCCAAATCAAGTAAAAACCCCGTTTTACTAACCGCTCTTGAAGTTATCAAGTCTGCTTTAAAAGCTCTTATATTTTCTATTCTATCACTTATTATATCTACATTTTGTAAACAATAAGTAGATTTTATAAGATGCAAAAATGCACTTCGTTTATGCAGTGGCTCAACAAGAGTAAAATGAACATCTCTTAAAGCTATAGCCAAAATCATACCAGGAAACCCTGCCCCAGTCCCAATATCTACAACTTTTTTGATATTTTCAAACTCCAAAATATTTATCGCATATAATGAATCATCAATATTTTTTTGAACATCTTCAATATTTTTAACACCGGAGAGTCTATGTACTTTGTTATATTTTAAAAGAAGCTCACAAAACTTATCAAACTCTCGCATCTTAATACAGATGCCCCATTTTTGCTTTTTTAACTTTGAGATAATTTTCATTATACTTATTTGAAGGGACAACAATAGGAAGCCTCTTTACTATCTCCACTCCTTTTAAACTCTCAATCTTTTTAGGGTTATTTGTCAAAAGCTTAATCTTTTTAATCCCAAAATAATCCAAAATATACTCAACAACATCATAAGTTCGCTCATCTGCTCCAAACCCAAGCTGATGATTTGCCTCTACAGTATCAAGTCCTTTGTCTTGAAGTGCATAAGCATTTACTTTATTTAAAAGTCCGATATCACGACCCTCTTGCCGAAGATAGATCACCATTCCTCCACTTTTTTCAATCTCATCCAAAGCAAACTCAAGCTGATCACGACAATCACACTTCAAACTCCCAATAGCATCTCCTGTCAAACACTCACTATGAACCCTTACAATTGGCACATCTAGCAGAGGCTGTTTAAAAATCACAAGATGCTCTTTGTCACCTTCTTTAAATGTCTGTATCATAAATGTCCCAAAACGACTAGGCAAAGATGCTACTTTTGAACTCTCTATATTCATGTATCTCTCTTTTTTATCTCTATATTATCATTTAGTATTAAACTTTTTGCTTTTTTCAAAATCAAATAACCAATAACTCCTGATAAAAATGAACCAACTAAAATAGCCAATTTATCTGCATAATGGTAAATCTTAGTATCATCATAAGCCAAAGAGTTTACAAACAAACTCATAGTAAATCCTATACCAGTAAGCATAGAGACACCATACAACTGAAGCCAAGTACCATTTTTAGGTAAAGTAGCCCAACCTAGTTTTATAGCTACAAAAGAGAACCCAAATACTCCAACTTGCTTACCGATAAAAAGCCCAAGCATTATACCCATAGGTACAGGACCTAACATCTCATCTATAGATATTCCTCTTAAATCTACTCCAGCATTTACAAAAGCAAAAAGTGGCAATATCATAAATGCCACCCAGTAATGTAAGTCATGCTCTAACTCTTTTGACATTGAAAACTTTTTTCCATTTTTATCTTTAGAGTTTAAAGGTATCAAAAATGCCAATGCAACCCCAGCTAAAGTAGCATGCACACCAGACTTTAAAACACTCACCCAAAGAATAACTCCCACAAAAATATAAACAGATTTTTTAGAAACCCCAAATCTATTCATAACAAATAAAACAATAATACAAAGTGTTGCAATAGCAATAGATACAGTAGATAACTCACTTGTGTAAAAAATTGCAATGATGATAATAGCACCCAAATCATCTAAAATTGATAGTGCCATTAAAAATATTTTTAAAGATACAGGAACCCTACTCCCAAGCAGAGATAAAACACCAAGTGCAAAAGCAATATCGGTAGAAGTTGGTATAGCCCATCCATTCATAGCAAATGACTCTCCTTTATTAAAAGAGATAAATACCAAAGCAGGAACCACCATACCACCAAGAGCCGCAAAGCTAGGTAGTGAAATTTGTCTCAAAGAGGAGAGATGTCCCTCTAAAACTTCTCTTTTTAACTCAAGCCCAATAAGAAAGAAAAAAATCGCCATTAACCCATCATTTACCCATAAAAACAGAGGTTTAGCAATCTGCAAATGTCCAAATCTTATCTCTACATGTGTATGTAAAAAACTACTATAAATTTCTGAAAAAAAAGAATTTTGTAAAATTAATGCCCAGATAGTTGCTATTATCAACAACACTCCAGCAAATGACTTTTTGTGTATAAAACTTTTAATAATTTGCATAATTAACCTCCATTTTTATGTTTATTATACAATTTTTTATAGATAATCTATGTTAAATTATTTCTATTTCTTATACTTTAATGCTATAATGAGAGGATATTATTTGATAGAGAGTTTAAAAAATGTTTAAAAGATTTAGAAGAGTTAGAATTAACCCTAAACTTAGGGACTTATTGACACAGACAAAACTAAGCACTGATGATTTTATATATCCGCTTTTTATAAAAGAGGGAGAAAAAATCAAAAATGAGATAGGTTCAATGCCTGGTGTTTTTCAACTTAGCATTGATGAAGCTATCAAAGAGTGTTTGGAACTTAAAAAACTAGGACTTTATAGTATAATTCTTTTTGGAATACCAAAAATAAAAGATAGTATTGGAAGTGATGCTTTGTGTGAACACGGAGTTATCGCAAAAGCAATTAGAGCTATAAAAGAGGCTCATCCTGATATGTTTATCTCTACAGATTTATGTTTTTGTGAGTATACAGATCACGGTCACTGTGGAATTTTAGATATAGAAAAAGAGAGTGTAGATAATGATAAAACACTTAAGATATTGGGAGAACAAGCTGTAATTCATGCAAAAGCTGGAGCTGACATGATTGCACCTAGTGGCATGATGGACGGTATGATAGTCACTATAAGAGAAGCTTTAGATAAAGCTAATTTTAGTGATATTCCTATCATGAGTTACTCTACAAAGTTTGCATCTTCATACTATGGTCCATTTCGTGATGTGGCTGAAAGTACTCCTAGCTTTGGAGATAGACGAAGTTATCAGATGAACCCTGCAAATAGAGATGAAGCTATAAATGAATCAATTGAAGATGAAAAAGAGGGAGCAGATATATTGATGGTAAAACCTGCCCTTGCTTACCTTGATATAGTTCGAGATATCAAAAATCATACACTTTTACCCTTAGCAGTTTACAATGTAAGTGGCGAATATGCAATGTTGAAACTTGCAGGCAAAGAGGGACTTGTAGATTATGATAAAGTGATGATGGAGACACTTTTAGCTTTTAAAAGAGCTGGTGCAGACATCATCATAACTTACCATGCGAAAGAGGCAGCAAAAATTTTAAATGAGAGTAAAATATGAGACATTTTTTAACATTAAAAGATTTTACAAAAGAAGAAATTTTAGAGATACTAGAAATTGCTTTTAAAATTAAAAAAAAGCTAAAAAACGGCAAAAGAAAAGCTTATTTAGAAAACCAAACACTTGGAATGATTTTTGAAAAATCAAGCACAAGAACAAGAGTTAGTTTTGAGGTAGGAATGTATCAGCTTGGTGGTATGGCTCTATTTTTATCTAGCAACGATATTCAACTTGGTCGTGGTGAACCTATGAAAGATACAGCTCGTGTACTCTCACGAATGCTAGATATGGTTATGATACGAACTTTTTCACAAAAAGAGCTTGAGGAGTTTGCAAAATTCTCCTTAATTCCTGTTATAAACGGCTTGACTGATACTTATCATCCTGTGCAACTTCTTGCTGATTATATGACGATAATTGAGCATAAAAAAGAGAAAGATTTAGTAGTAGCTTATGTAGGAGATGGTAACAACATAGCAAACTCTTGGTTGATGTTGTCGGCTAAACTTGGATTTGAGCTTAGAGTTGCAAGTCCACGAGGATATGAATGTAACCCTCTTGTTATAGATAGTGCCTTAAGATTGGCAAAAGATTCAGGTGCTAAAATAAGATTTTTTCACGATCCAAAAGAGGCTGTAAAAAATGCAAGTGTCGTTACAACTGATACTTGGATATCAATGGGGCAAGAAGATGAAAAGAGTAAAAGAGTAAAAGATTTTAAAGGATTTATCGTAAATGACGATATCATGGAGTTAGCCAAAAAAGATGCAATTTTCTTACACTGCTTGCCAGCTTATAGAGGTTATGAGGTGAGTGAAGAAGTGTTAGAGAGTAAACAAAGTGTCATTTTTGATGAGGCTGAAAATAGACTTCATGCACAAAAAGGTATAATGGTTTTTTTAGATAAAAAGAGGTGAATTATGGAAGAAGAGAAAAAGTACGATATAAAACTACTCGAAAAGATTAATGCTCTCTCAAAAAGCCTAGGATTTTCAAATGAGGAACAAACCCTTTTGGAGATTAGAAAAACGGATAAACACAATATCAAAGAGTTGCATCTGACAAATGGGAGCTGGGATTCAAATAAACCTTGGTTTGCAATCGATTCAGACAATGAGAACAGAGCTTATGCTTTTATGCCCGCGGATGCATTTTCTCAGATGATTGAGACACTAAAAACTTCTCAACAAGAGAATTTTAACTTAAAATTAGAAAAAACAATTTGGCAAAATGTGCCTATTGATTTTGAGGATGTATGGATTGTTGCTATGGATGCAATTCAAGACTTTGCAAAAAAAGAGGATCCAAAAAAACCAGTTTCAATAGACTTAGACAAGCTTTTGAGAGAGATAAAAAAAGATCATCCAAATCTCTTCATAAACTTAAAAGAGCTAATACCAACACAATTAAACAATAAAAATAATAAAATAGGCAAATAATGATAGATTTTAATAAATTTACAAAATATTCAAAACCAGGACCAAGATATACAAGTTACCCAACCGCTTTAGAGTTTAACGAAAGCTTTAACTATAAGGCTTTAGATGCAGAATTTAAAGTACAAGATAACAAACGAGCAATCTCTTTATACTTTCATCTTCCATTTTGTAGATCTGCTTGTTATTTTTGTGGATGCAATGTGGTTTATACCTCTAAAGAGGAGAAAAAAGACCGTTATATCGACTATATTGAGCGTGAATTAGAGATACTCTCAAAAAAGATAGATACAAAAAGAGAAGTTTCTCAGCTACACTTTGGTGGCGGTACTCCAACATTTTTTGACAAAAAACAGTTGCAAAGAGTCATAAAACTCATCAAAAAACATTTTAAAAACTTTGCAAAAGATGCAGAGATAAGTTGTGAAATTGACCCTAGATACTTTACAAATGAACATATGGAAGTGCTTAAAAGTGGAGGTTTTAACCGTATAAGCTTTGGTGTTCAAGATTTTGATCCAAAAGTTCAAGAGGCAGTTCATAGAATTCAATCTTATGAAGTTACAAAAAAAGCGATAGACATAACAAGAGATGCAGGCATAAAATCTGTGAATGTTGATCTTATATATGGTCTGCCTTATCAAAGTTTTGAAACATTTAAAAATACTCTAGAACTTGCATTAGAATTAGATGCAGATAGATATGCTGTTTTTAACTATGCTCATGTACCTTGGATGAAAAAAACTATGAGAAAGATAGATGAGACGACACTTCCTCATCCATCTGTAAAACTAGAAATTTTAAAATATACTATCGAATTTTTTGAGAAAAATGGACTTAAGATGGTCGGAATGGATCACTTCGCAAAACCTGAAGATGAACTTTTCAAAGCGATAAAAAAAGGTGAACTTCATAGGAACTTCCAAGGATATACTACAAAAGGTGGAGCTGATTTGATTGGTGTTGGGCTCACTAGTATCGGTGAGGGAAAAGATTATTATGTTCAAAACTATAAAGATATGAGAGATTATGAGGCGGCGATTGATGAAGGTAGGCTTCCTGTTCATAGGGGAGTTAAATTAAGTGAGGATGATGTACTTAGAAACTTTGTTATTATGGAGCTTATGAGCAATTTTAAACTAAACATCAAAAGAGTTGAAAAAAAGTTTAATATAGACTTTAATAAATATTTTGCAGATGCCTTAAGTGATTTACAAGAGTTTGTAGAGGCAGATCTGGTAACCATAACAGATAAGGAAATATCTATAAACACAACTGGAACTATGCTTATAAGAAATATCGCTATGCCTTTTGATGCTTATATGAAAAAAAGTGACGATAATAAAAAAAGGTTTAGTAAAACTATATGAGTATTTTTGACTTTACAAAAATCTCTGATGATTGCATAAAGTGTGGTAAATGTATACCAGTTTGTACCATTTACAATGTAAATCGTGATGAAGTCACAAGCCCAAGAGGTTTTATTGATCTTTTGGGAGCTTACAAAAGAGGTGAGTTAGAGTTAGATAAAAATGCAAAAGATATTTTTGAGAGCTGTTTTTTATGTACAAATTGTGTTGAAGTCTGCCCCAATTCACTTCCAACTGATATGATTATAGAACAGGTTAGAAATGATATACGAAAAAAATTTGGTCTAGCTTGGTATAAAAAACTCTTTTTCTTTCTTCTTCGTCATCGAAAAATTATGGATATTTTAGCGCGTCTTGGGTATGTTTTTCAAACTTGCGGATTTAAAATAATGGAAAAACAGAGCTCAATGGAGCCAAGATTTTCTCTTCCTATCATAAAAAAAGATAGACTCCTCCCATCTGCTTCTAAAAAAAGTTTTTTAAATTCATATGATGATGTCATCATAAATGGCGGAAAAGCAAAAATTGGAATTTTTATAGGTTGTCTTGCTAATTATTGTTATACAGATATTGGAAAATCACTTTTGGAGATTTTAAAAACACTTGAGATTGATGTCTATTTGATAAAAAAACAGCTTTGTTGTGGAGCACCTGCTTATTTTACTGGAGATTTTGATACGGTTGATTATTTGGCTAAACATAATATCAAGTATTTTGAAAGTTTTATGGATGATTTAGATGCTGTTATCGTTCCTGAAGCTACATGTTCTGCTATGCTAAAGATTGATTATGAACACTTTTTTCACGACAATAAAGAGTGGAAAGATAGAGCAAATATAGTCAATAAAAAAGTATTTATGGCTACAGAGTGGTTGCACAACAATACTGAACTAAAAGAGCTATTAGCACAAAAAAGAAAAAACATAGACACATTAGTAACTTACCACGACCCATGTCACGCTAAAAAAATGCAAGGCATAGATAAAGAGCCCAGAGAGTTAATAAAACAAAATTATAAATTCACAGAGATGAGTGACTCAAACAGATGTTGTGGATTTGGTGGAGTTACAATGCAGAGTGAAAAGTTTCATTTAGCTAAATTAGCTGGACTTCCAAAAGCTGCTATGATAAAAGAGAGTAAAGCTGAAATTGTGAGTGCTGAATGTAGTGCTTGTCGGATGCAAATTACCAATTCACTTTATGATGCAAAAGTAGATACAGTATTTAAAAATCCAATTGAGTTGATAGCAGAGGCATTAAAGGGTTAAAACAACCACACTATCACTTGCTTTATTTCCTCTAAAATCCTCAACTGTAAGTACCAGTTTATGTTTTCCTGCATCAAATTTTTTTGTAAAACTTGCCTTTGTGGATAGTAGATTTTCTCCATCTCTCCACTCATACTTTACTATATCATCTCTACAAAGCATGCGAGAAGCTAAACTTGCTTCTTCGTTCGCATTAACTACCTTATCTGCTTGTATTTCTACCATCAAAGGTATATCATCTCTATCCATATCAACCAAAACACATACTTTATCAATTGATGTTAAATTTTGTGCATCTGTAACTATAAGAGTGGTTTTATATACACCTTTTTTATCATATTTGTGTACAAATGATTTTTCAGTGCTTATTGTTTGTAAATTTTCATTAACCCATCTGTAGGAGAGAGTGCTATTGTCACTATCTGGATCATAGCTGTTTTTCGCATCAAACTTTATCAATTTACTTGTTTTGCTTTTGAGTATTTTTGAGCTATTATTTATACTTGCAACTGCCTGTGGAGCAATTTTTTTCATAATATTTTTATCTACATACTCACTTTTTAGTTGAGTATTTGAGAGAGAATTTTTTACATTTTGACCACTACAACCGATAAAAAGAAGAGCGAAACTAGCCAAAAGTGTTAAAAAAACTAATGAGTATCCTTTTATAAATAATTTTTCCATGATTTAAACCTTTGATTTACTTTTATTTTGTAAGAATATCAACATGTTGTGTCAAAGTTATGTCAAAATATTAAATCTTTTAAATTTTGTAGTAGCCAAAATTATTTTTAAGTTTGAAAGTAAATTTTAAAAAAGCATCTCTAAAAACATAAATGCTGGTGCACATACCATTTTGAAATTTCATATGATGAAAGTGACTTCTCTCTAAGTTGTGGTGGCAATGAACTAAGACGAATTTTACTTATAACAATTGAGCTAGCAATATACAAAAACATAACAACCCCAATAGCAATCAACCAATCGTAAAAGAACCAAACATAAGCTCCTGCAAAAATTGGTAAAAAACTCAATCCAAAATAGACAGCATAAACTAAAGCTTTGCATCTAAAACCATCAATGACAGGTGTCATTGATGGCTCATCTTCGTTTTGAAAATCTCTCATGTAAGATTTGTAAAGTTCAACGGTACATCTATATCCATCTCTTTGATAACAGCCATACAAGTTTGTAAATCATCGATAGACTTTCCAGTAACTCTTATCTCTTCACCTCTAATTTGGGCTTGGACTTTTAGTTTTTTATCTTTTATCTCTTTTATAATTTTTTTTGCATCCTCTTTTCCTATCACATCGGTAATCGACAAAACAAGTTTAGTGTTCCCTCCTCCAACTTGATCTCGACTATGCTCTTTAATCGCCTTTGATGAGATACCTCTTTTAATTGCCTTTGATATAACAATCTCCATCATAGCTTCCGCTTTTGAATCACTTGAAGAGAGCAAAGAAATAGTTTTAGATTGTTCACTGTAAGTAACTTCAGCTGTTAAGCCTTTAAAATCATAACGATTTGTTATCTCTTTTTTGGCTTGCTCTACTGCATTTTTCATCTCTTGTTTATCAAGTTCTGCTGTTATGTCAAAGCTGTGTTCTTTTGCCATAAATTCTCCTTTGATTTTGCAATATTGTATCTAAAATTTATGCCAATATAGTTTAAAACCTTATTTTATTGTGAGCGTGATACTCTGTCGAACTTAGATTATTAGGTAAATTTAAAGCAAATTAAAACTACCAAAAATTAAATGAATCTTTTTTTAAAAATATATATCCAAGCCGTTTACATAATTTATCTGATAAAACCTTTTTCCCTCTAATCTCTTTACTTATAAAATCTGTTTTGTCAAATCCAAACTTTTTAGCATTTTGATCATATATCTCTTTTTTTAATCTATGCATGGGTGCAACTACATTGTAAATGCCTCTTTTTATATTTAACTTTATAAGATGTTCTATAACTCTTATAACATCATCTCTATGAACATAGTTTGTATAGCTATCATGTGAGATGCTTTTTGAAGCACTATACTTTCCAGCTATCCTATCATATCCCATAAGCCCACCTAAACGAAGTATCAATACATTTGAAGCACTTTTGCATAAAACTCTTTCAACTTCAAGCATAAGTGACGGGTCTTTTATATCAAAAGAGTCCTCTTCTGTTATATCACCATTTTTTTGTGTGTAGATAGATGTAGAGCTAAGAAGTATCACATCTGTATCTTTTTGTATATTCTCTAAAAGAGCTGATATAGTTTTTTTGTAGAGATTTTTAGGAGGTATAGCGATGATCAATACATCAGTATCAAAAAAAGATGGTGAGCTTGATATGTTTTCTAAGTTTAATCTATATTTTTGTTGTATACAAAGTTTATTATAAGAGTTGATTGATTGTACGGAGCCCTTTACAGTATATGTTTTTTCTAACTCTAAAGCGAGAGGTTCACCTAGCCAACCACATCCAAAAATAGCTATTTTTTTCAATTTTTCTTAAAATCTATCAATTTATCTAAATGTCTTTGTGCCTTCATCTCTAAAGTTACAAGATTACCTTTGTAAAAAACACTATTTATTATCCAAGGAATTGGCATATTATGGGCATCATCTTTGCTTTTAATGTGGTATATGGTGATAGGTATATTTTTAGTTTTAGCATACTCTCTAAGCTCTTTGTTTATGTAGTAATCAGTAAATGGACAAGTATCACTATAGTAGGATGTAATTCCCTCTTTGTCAGGGCAAACTCCTAGTTTTGCACTCTCTTTTATCTTTGGAAAAGTTGCATCGGGGTTAGTTTTAAGACCCCATAGTTTAAAAAATGGCTCTGCTTCATCGATAATTTCAAAACCTTGATATTTTAAAAACTTTGGATCACTCATAAATGGTCGTTTTTCATCACTTGAAATAGCGACTATACCATCCATATGTTTAGCATCTTCTATGCACTGATCTAGTAATTTTTTTCCATTTCCTTGACCTTTAAACTGCCCTGAAACCCAAAAACAGTTAATAACCATAAAGTTTTTTCCATCTAAAGGTAGCCAAGAGGACTCGATAGGAACATACTCGATAAAAACCTTTCCTCGAACATCAAATTTTTGAAAACTGTAGCCGTTTTTAAACTCACTCTTTAGCCACTCTTTTTTCTTCTCATATCCATCTTTGCACTTTTTGTCGCTGATGGCACAGCAGATGTGCTCATCTTCTATATTTTTATCAGCTAGTTTGATAATTTGCATAGAGTCTCCTCATAAAGTCTACCGCATTATATCTATAATTGGAAATTAATTATAACAACAAAAGATTATCAACTTAGCTAGAAGTTGGTGCAACTCCTCTTAATATCTGCTTAAAAGTACTCCATTTTTGTATCATCTGTTTATAATTATCTTTTTTTAAACCTTTAATCTCAAGTAGGCTTTTTGGCTCATTTTCAAACATATGAAGTAGTTTCTCTTTACCATACTTATCAAATGCCGCTCTTGCTTTTTTCTTGCCAAACCCTTTTGTTGAAGTTGCTAGAAATGAAAACATTTGTTCGTCACTTATATCTTCAATGTTTAGTGTACTCTCATCACTATCTTTGAGAGCTTTTTTATTTAAAACTTTCATACTTTTTAAACTTTTTAAAGGGTATTTGTCTTGAAAATTCCACTTTTCGCTTGGCCACTCCTCTTTTTTTCTTGTTTTTGTGTTTAGCATCTTGAACTGTTCATCTAGTTCAAATATCGTACTTTTTTTATCTGTTGCAACTTGTTTGTTCATAAAATATTCACCATCAAAACTAGGAGAGTATTTCCCAAATGCAATATTTCTCATAGTTCTTAAAAGTGAACTATCTATTTTGCTAAGCTCTTCCCAGTTATAAAGTGGGATATTTGGTTTTCTAAATCTCCCATCACTAAATTTCCACATCAAATACTGACCAATCCAATCTCTGATATATGGAAATGCCGCAAAAGCAGTAGCACACTCTAAAATTCTATATTTACCATCTATTCCAACAGCAATATCACAAGCCCAATACTCTGCATTTGCTGCTTTTGAAACTTTAACGGCTAAATCTAATAACTCTTTTGGAACATTATTATAGTCCATGCTTCCACCTTGGCTAGTATTAGTGAGCCATTCACCCTCAGGTGGTCTTCTCCAAAAAGCACATACAGGTTTATGACCAATGAGCATAACACGAACATCTGCGGACATTGGTACAAAGTCTTGCATATAAATTGGATGATACTTTTTTGCCTCAAGAAGATTTTTTGTCTCTTTTATTGAATCAACTTTATGAACAAAATACCCTCCATAGTTAGATGGACCATAACTCTTTTTTACGATTTTTGGATAAGAGGTTTTTTCGATAAACTTATAAGCTTTTTTTCTATCATAAAAAATATGAGTTTTTGGTACAGGGATATCATATTTCCAACAAAATCTAGTAACATTCTCTTTTGATTTGTTTGAAAATTGAGTATCAAGTGATGGGACAAACTGAACATTTGGAAGCTCTCTAGAGATATCTCTAAATGTCTCATAAGCAGTCGCAGGGATATTTCCAATCAAAATATCAATCTTTTTTCGTTTAACCTCTTTTATAAATCTATCTTTATCGTTTTTCCAATGATAAGTTGCCGTTTCAATTTTATCAGGCCACCCTTTGAAGTTTGATTTATCAAAAAATCTTAATACATAATCGAGATAGAGTAGTCCTATTTTTGGTAGCTTTTTTTGCTTTTTTTTGCCCATGTTAGTTGCCTTTTATTTTTCTTTCTATTAAATCGACAATTAATTGAATTTTTTTAGTATTAAATTCAAGTCCTTGCTTTTCTTGCTGGGGAGTTGCAAAAGCTGGGATGCCATTTACTTCCAATACAATATAATCTTCTCTCTCTCGATCATATATCAAATCAACTCCTGCGATATCAAGACCTGTGAGTTTTGCCGCTTTTTTTGCAATCTCAATGATTTTATCATCAGGTTCTCTTAAAAAAATACTTCCTCCACTTGTTATATTTGTTTTCCAGCTATCTTTTGCCGCTTTTCTACCATAACATGATACGAATTCACCATCTACAATATCTATACGATAATCTGTATTATCATAGTCTATAAATTTTTCAACATAAAAGTACCTAATATCAGTTTGATTTAAAAATGGCATAAGCATATCAAGAGCTGACTCATTTTCAATTCTAACAAGTCCAACACCACCCCAGCCATCTGTTGGTTTGTAAACAAGTCTACCACCCCATTTTTGAAGAACTTTTCTTAGTTGTTTTGCATCATTTCTATGAAAAAGTTCAAAATCTGCAGTCATAACTCCTTTGTGTCTTAAAAAATGCGAAGTTTTAAATTTGTCTTCTGTTAATGAAAAAGATGCATAACTATTTATGATAGGAATAAACCTATCAAGAGCTTCATAAAGATAAGTTTGATAAATTGTCTGTTCACCTGCATTATATGAGAAAAACAAATCCAACTCTTCCATAATTGTATCATTGCAAATTATAGAATTGTTTTTTGCTACTGCATATCTTAGATTTAAATTTGGTATGCTCTGGATATCTCTTTGCTTTAACTTGTCAATTATTCTCTTTTGAATCTGCTCTCCACCGCCGTTTTGATATAGCCACATACCTATCTTATAATTTGACAAAAGTGATCCTTAAATTAAAATGATACAATTATAATATAATTTTATTTTCAAAAAGGTTACAAAATGTTAAATAGTTATAATTTTTCTCAATTAAGGAAGATAGTTGATATTAATTCTTATACAAAAAATAAAATAGGGGTTGATAGAAATGGAGAAGTTTTTACTTCTTGGATGGAGGCTATTGGGTATGAAAGCATCTTATATGAGAGAGAAGAGATAGGAAATCATCTACTTTTTAAATCTTCTAAAAAAGAGGGTAAAAAAATTTTGCTTCTAGGGCATCTTGATACTGTTTTTTCACCTTTTAGTTTTGAGAGTTTTAGTGAAGATGATGAGTGGATATATGGCCCAGGTGTTTGTGATATGAAAGGTGGAAATATGGTTGCACTTGAAGCACTTAGAAATGTATATAACAATTTTGGTGAAATAAAAAATATCGATCTACTTCTTGTAAGTGATGAGGAAACAGGAAGTGATGATTCAAAAACATTAACTCTCTCTTTAGCCAAAGAGTATGATTATTGTTTAGTTTATGAAGCTGCTGGTAAAAATGGTGAAGTTGTAACAAGCAGAAAAGGTGTTGGAACTTTTTTTATTGATATTAAAGGCAAAGCAACACATGCTGGAAATGAATATGAAAAGGGAATAGATGCCAATTTAGAGGCAGCTTATAAATCAATAGCTCTTACAAAATTGACAAATTTAGAAAAAGAGACGACTGTAAATGTAGGAAAAATAGAAGGAGGAATTGGTGCAAATACAATTTCACCTTCTGCAAAACTTACATTTGAGTTTAGATATACAAGCATAGATGAGAAAATTCGTGTATTAAAAGAGTTTGAAAGGATTAATCAAAACTCTTATGTTGATGGAACTAAAGCAACTTTAAGTGGTGGTATTCAAAGAGATGTGATGCAAGAAAATGATAAGCAGCTAGAGTTTTTAAAAGAGATTGAAGAGATTTATGGAGAGAGTATTTTAAAAGAAAAAAGAGGAGGAGTTAGTGATGCTAACCATATGGCAAGTGAGGGAGTTATAACACTAGATGGCTTTGGTCCTTTTGGAGATGGTGATCACACCACCAACGAAAGGGCAAATAAAAAGAGTTATCTTGATAGAATTGAGCTAAGTACAAAAATCTTTACATATTTTATGAGTAATTAGTTTTAAATATTTTTTTTGTCATTTACTACTTTGGCGATTTAATAAAAATTAAAATCTCGTACACCTTTTTTCTTTTTAAAAATATATAGATTAATAATCAAACCCCTCTTTTTTCAAAGCATCTTTAATACTTTTCATCTGAGTATGTTTATCGCTACACCACTTTGGGGAGAGTAAGCTATCCCCACCAATTCCTGCACAGACTCTTTGTATCATGATGTCTTTTGGGAGCATCTTAAAACTTTTTACAAGTGTATCTATGTAAAACTCTTGAGAAATTGTATCTATTTTTCCTGCTTTAAATTCATTTGCCATCATTGTGTTTTTTGTGATATACATACAGTGAAATTTTAAAGAGTCTATTTTTAACTCTATAGATGCACTCACAGAATCAAGCATCATCTCTTGGGTCTCATTTGGTAAACCATAGATGAGATGCCCACATACTTTTAAACCTCTATCTTTTGTTTTTTTAATCCACTCAAACATATTTTCTACACTATGTCCACGGTTTATAGAATCTAGTGTTTCATCATAGATGCTCTGTATGCCATACTCTACCCATATCTCTTTATCTTTTGAAAGCTCTTCCAAATAGTCCAAGATCTCATCAGTGATACAATCAGTCCTTGTTCCTATACTAAGCCCAACAACATCATCAAAACTAAGTGCCCTCTCATAAAGAGCTTTTAAGGTCTCTAATGGTGCATAAGTGTTTGAAAAAGATTGAAAATATACAATAAACTTTTTTGCACCAAATTTTTTTGTCAATACTTTTTTCGTTTGATTAAATTGACTCTCAAGTTGCACTAGCTGACTTTGCAAAAATGGATTTTCAGCCGATTTTGGATTTAGATAAAATTTCTTAGTCGATTTCTCTGTAAGATTTGGACTAAATGACTCATTTTCACAAAAAGTACACCCACCTTTTGCAACTGTTCCGTCTATATTTGGGCAAGTAAATCCCAAAATAGATATAGGTGTTTTATAAACATTACAACCATACTTCTCTCTATAATACCGACCAGCAGTTAAAACTTCTCTCATTTCCTATTTTATAAAATAGTTACCATCAAAACTAACAAGTGAATAATTTCTATCACTTCCCAAGCTCTCTACTAAGCCATCCATTGAGAGAAATGTGAGCGAATCCGCTCCAATTTGCTCTCTAATCTCCTCTACACTTTTATTAGCAGAGATAAGCTCCATATAACTTGGAGTATCAATGCCATAGTGGCAAGGATGTTTTATAGGTGGTGAGGCTAATTTAAAATGAACCTCTTTTGCACCTACATCTCTTAGCATTTTAACGATTTGTCTGGATGTTGTCCCCCTCACCAGCGAATCATCTATGATAACAACTCTTTTCCCCTCTATAATTTTTTTAATTGGAGAGAGTTTTAGTTTTACCTTCAAATCTCTCATCTCTTGTATCGGCTCAATAAATGTTCTACCAACATAATGATTTCTTACAATCGCATTTTCAAACGGTATGCCACTTTGCTCACTATACCCCAAAGCCGCGGCAATGCCACTATCAGGAACAGGAAGAACCACATCAGCCTCTATGGGCGACTCAATCGCCAATCTTTTCCCCATATTTGCTCTTACTTCATAAACATTTTTTCCATCAATAACACTATCAGGTCTTGCAAAATAGATATACTCAAATGCACAAGGTCTTGGTTTTGGATCATAAAGCTGAATAGATTTAGGCTCTTTTCCTTTTTCAAATATCACCATTTCGCCAGGCTTAACATCTCTAACAAACTCTGCTCCAACTAAATCAAAAGCACAAGTTTCACTAGCAACAATATACCCACCATTTTCAAACTTTCCAATAGAGAAAGGTCGCACACCATACCTATCTCGAATAGCAAACATCTTTTTACGACTCTGTATCAAAAAACAGTAAGCACCTTTTATCTTTTTCAAAGCTTCAATGATTCTATCTCTTAAACTATCTTTTTTACTTCTAGCGATAAGATGTATAATATTTTCCGTATCCATGTAAGATTGAAATATCGCACCCTCATCAATAAGCTCTTTTCTAACTTCATCTTTATTGATAAGGTTTCCATTATGAACTACAGAAATTTCACCTAATTTATATGTTGCATCTATTGGCTGTGCATCTAGTACCGAACTACTTCCAGCAGTTGAGTATCTATTGTGTCCAATTGCCATAGAGCCTTTTAAATACTCAAATGTATCCTCTCCAGAGTATACATCTGTAACTAATCCTCTTCTTTTTCTAGTAAAGATATGTTCACCATCACTTGAACTTATTCCTGTTGCTTCTTGTCCACGATGTTGCATCGCAAAAAGAGCATAATAAGCCACCTTTGAAGCATTTCTAACATTATATACACCAACTACTGCACACATATAATTTTAAATTCCTAAACAGTCAGTAATATCATAAAGACCATTTTCCTGTTTTACCAACCATTTTGCTGCTTTTATAGCACCTTTTGCAAAAGTATCACGACTAGTAGCTGTATGGTTTATCTCGATAAATTCACCATCATTGTAAAACCCAACGGTATGACGACCCACAATATCCCCACCTCGAAGAGCTAAAACGGCTATCTCATCTTTTTTTCTCTCACCGATATTTCCATCTCTTCCACTAACTCTAACCTTATCCAAATCAAGCCCTCTTGCATCTGCTACATGTTCGGCTAATGTCAAAGCAGTTCCACTTGGTGCATCTTTTTTATATCTATGATGCTGTTCTACAATCTCTATATCAAAATCAGCCAAAGCTTTTGAAGCTAAATGAGCTAACTTATTTAAGATAGCAACACCTAAAGACATATTTGTAGCATATAAAATAGGCATATATTTTGAAGCTTCTTCTATGAGATTTAATTGATGTTTACTTAATCCAGTTGTGCCGATAACTAAAGGTTTGGAAAAACCATTAATTGCTAACTCTAAAAGTGCCTCTGTTCCATTTGGAAGAGTAAAATCAATAATAACATCAGAGTTTTCCAAAAGTGTTTTTGTATCATTTGTGATTAGCACATCTTCATCTACACTATATTTTAACTCTTCAATCACATGAAGTGAGCTCACTTTTGCATCTTCATCATCTCTTAGATTTTTAACAAGAAGCTCTCCCACTCTACCAGTTCCGCCGTGAATTCCTATATTTATCATGAGTGTGCCTTTGCAACTACTTGTAAAGCTGCTGTTGCGCCATCAGCTGCTGCACAAACAACTTGCTTAGGAGCAAAAATTCTAATATCTCCAGCGGCATACAAACCATCAATAGAAGTTTTCATAGACAAATCCACAATAACCTCTCCATAATCATTTAATTTACATAAAGGAGTTTCATCCTCCTGCATAAGCACTCTGTTATTAATATTCATACCTACAAATGTAAAAATTCCAGGCACTTTTAAATCTCTCTCTTTACCATCATTATCAACCGTCATTACACCAGTAACTCCCATCTTATCTCCATATACATTTTTAACACTAGAGTTTAACACAAGCTCAATATTATCTTTGTTCATTATATGTTCAATTGTGCTAGGAGCTGCACGAAACTCTTCTCTTCTATGAATTAGATAAACTTTTTTGCAGATATTTGAAAGATGAAGAGCCTCTTCAAGTGCTGTATCTCCACCACCTAAAACAGCTACTTCTTTATCTTTATAAAAAAATCCATCACAAGTTGCACAAGTGCTAACTCCTTTTCCAAAAAACTCATCCTCGCCATCAAAACCAGCTTTTTTAGGAGTAGCTCCTGTACAAACTATAACACTTTTTGCTAATTCTTCTTTATCATCTGCAAGAAGAAGTTTAAAATACTCTCCAGATTTTTCAACCCTAACAACTTGAACCATCTGGTGTTTTAATCCAAATCGCATACACTGTTCAGGCCAAGGCTCCATAAGCTCCATTCCAGTTAGTACCTCTTTAATCCCAGGATAGTTCTCAACTTCACTACTATTCATGATTTGACCACCTGGCATTCCCATCTCAAACATAACTACATCTTTAAGACCACCTCTTGTGGCATATAATCCCGCCGTAAGTCCAGCAGGTCCCCCGCCAATAATCGCTAAATCAAGCATATCTTCCCCTATATTTTGATTTTTATTCTATAACCTCTATCATAGTGTTTTGTTTGTATCTTAACTCTTTTACTTTTACTATCTCAAAGACGGATGGAACTTCATAGATATTAAATTTCTGAATAAACTTTAACAGTGTATTTAAGCCACTTGTAATGTGTATGGTACTATTTTCTTCTTTAAATCTCTTTTGGTATAAGTCAATTGCCAAGATGGTATTATCTTTTTTTATCTGTTTTAAAATATCTTCACTTTTTTGCATCTTTGAGCTATAGACTAAAACGGTGTATTTTTCATTTTCAGGAGTAAAAAGCTCACTCTGTTGATAAAATGTAATCTCAGAAAAATCAAAAAATTTATATTTAGAAAATGTGTAGTTATAGTAAGCAAAAGCACCAGCAACCATCGCCGTACCAAAAAATGAAGCAAACAAATAAGTAAGGGAGAATACACCCCCTTTGTTTTTTTTACTCATTAAAGAAATGAGTCAATTTTATCCGCTAATACTTGTTTTCCAGCAGCTCCTACCATCTGATCCACAACTTCACCATCTTTAAAGATTAAAAGTGTTGGAATAGATCTAATTCCATACTTGATAGCTATATCTTGCTCTTCATCAGTATTTACCTTTGCAATTGTCGCTTTTCCGTCAAAATCTTCTGCCAACTCTTCAACTACAGGAGCGATCATTCTACAAGGGCCACACCAAGGAGCCCAGAAGTCTACAAGAGTTACACCCTTTGCAACTGTTTCAGCAAAATTATCATTTTTTAAATCAATATATTTTCCCATAAATTTTTTTCCTATTTTTAATTTTTATTAATAACTAGATTAATAGGTGCTTATTATACTGTTTTAAGCTTACAATAAAATTAGATAATTTGTACTAACTCTTCATTTTATTTGGTTAAAATC
>Ga0256834_1000469_pt1 | contig 29083 bp, 22 predicted proteins | sample 4281140metaG_FD_190536 | JGI IMG/M metagenome (GOLD analysis project Ga0256834, IMG submission 190536) | Hydrothermal vent microbial communities from East Pacific Rise, Pacific Ocean - 4281-140 | ecosystem: Environmental > Aquatic > Marine > Hydrothermal vents | place: Pacific Ocean: East...
TTTTTCATTTTAAAGTATATCATTCTATTTCAAAACCTAATCCTGATGGACCTCTAAATTTTGATTTTTTATAAAATTTTTTATTATTCCAAGCATTTAAAATAATTTTTTCAATTTCTTTTTTATCTAAATTGTCAGGAAAAAAACTAGAAAATTTTTGTTTTTTTATATTTTTTTTAATATCTAAAACTTTTATTTGTGCTGTATAAATTCACAATTTATTAATTTTTTCTTCTTCTAAAACTTCTGCTGTTACAGGATTTTTTCAATTAAATCTTGAATGAAAACCAGAAGCTTTTCATCTAGAATTTATTTCTCAACAAAAAATATGAGTTTTATTAATTTTTGGTTTTGTTTCTGACCAAACATCATAATATTTTTTCTTATCTATAAATTGTTGACAAAAATCTTTAACATTTTTTTCTACTTTTTCTACTTTTTCTATTTTTTTTTCTACTTTTATTTTTTCTTCCTTTTTAATATTTTCTGAAAAAACTAAAAAAAATATTATTCAAATAAGTAAAATTATTATAAAAGTTTTTATATTTTCAATAGAAAATAAATTATTTTTTTGTTTTTTCATTAGTTTTTTTATCAATTATTTTTTTATATTAATAGAAGGCTTCAACCTTCTGCTTATTTTTTTAAAATTAGTTTTTAGTTTAAGATAAAAACAAAAAAAATCAAGATTTTCTTGATTTTTTTTATACAAAATTAATTACTTATTCTAACTAACAACAACTTCTCCTTTTTCAATTTTTAAATTAATTTCTTCTATTTTTGTTTTTCACATAATTATTTTTTCTGCTATAGGATCTTCTATAGAATCAGTAATAAACCTTCTTACTTCTCTGGCTCAGAATTCTGGATTATAAACTTTTTTTGTTATTTCAGTTAAAATTCTTGCATTATAAATTAATTTTATATCTTTTTCTTTTAATCTAGTTTCTAATTTTTTTAATTGTAAAGAAACAATTTTTTTAATTACATTCTTATCAAGTGGAGAAAAAACTATTATTTTATCTATTCTATTTATAAATTCTTGTGGAAAATAATCAGAAAGTGAAGCTATAATATTTTCTTTTGCTATTTTATAATCTTTCATAACTTTTTCTTCTTCACTTTCAGAAATATTAAAACCTATTTTTTCAGCTTTTTCAGTAAATTCTTCTTGTCCAATATTAGAAGTCATTACAATTATTGTGTTTTTGAAATTTACTTTTCTTCATTTATTATCAGTCAAAATTCAGTCTTCCAAAATTTGTAATAAAAGATTATAAACTTCTATTCATCATTTTTCTATTTCATCAAATAAAATTACTGAATAAGGATTTTTTCTAACTTTTTCTGTTAAATAACCTCATTCTTCATAACCAACATATCAAGCACTTGATCAAATTAATTTATTTATAGCTGTTTTATCAGGATATTCTGACATATCAATTTTTATTAAAGCATCTTTATCAGCATAAAATTTGTCTGTTAAAACTTTTACAAGTTCAGTTTTTCAAACTCAAGTTGGTCCTAAAAATAAGTAAGAAGCAAGTGGTCTATTTGGGTTTGTAATTCCTGCTTTAGATCTCATAATTGAAGAAGTAATGGAATTAATTGCTTCATCTTGACCAATAATTTCTCATTTTAAATCTTTTGGTAATTGTTTGATTCTATCAATTTCTCAAGAATTCAAATCGTGTGTTGGAATACCTGTTGAAATAGATAAAATTCTTTGTAAATCAAAAGGAACAACTTTTAATCTTTTAGATTTTGGAATAGAAAATTTTGTTTTTTTATCATATAATTCTTTTTCAAGTAAAGCTAATTTTTTTTTCATAGTTGTAGCTTTTTCATATTGTTGAGCTGAAACAGCATTATCTATTTCTTTTGATAGTTTTGAAATTTTTTCTTTTATAGTTGTAGTTTCTTTTTCTTTTGGATTATATTTCATTGATTTCATACTACAAGCTTCATCAATCAAATCGATTGCTTTATCTGGAAAAAATCTATCTGTTATATATCTTCCTGCCAAAGAAACAGCTTCTTTTACAGCTTCTGTTGTAATTATAAGATTATGATATTCTTCAAAATTTTCTTTTAGTCCTTCAAGAATTTCTATTGTAGTTTGTATATCAGGTTCTGGAGTATTTATTTTTCCAAATCTTCTTTCAAGTGCTGAATCTTTTTCAATATATTTTTGGTATTCATTCAGAGTTGTTGCTCAAATAATTCTTATTTGTCCTCTTCACATTGCAGGTTTTAATATATTACTAGCATCTAAACTTCATTCAGCTCATCAAGCTCAAATAATAGTGTGTAATTCATCAATAAAAATAATTGCTTCATTTTCTACTTTTGAAGCTTCATCAATAATTTGTTTTATTCTTTCTTCAAATTCTCATCTATATTTTGTTCAAGCAATTAAAGAACTCATATCAAGAGCAAGAATTTTTTTGCCTTTCATTGAAAAAGGAACATTTCAATCAACAATTCTTTTAGCAAGTCCTTCAACAACAGCTGTTTTACCAACTCAAGGTTCTCAAACTAAAACTGGATTATTTTTTGTTTTTCTATTCAAAATTGCAATAAGTCTTTCTATCTCATCTTCTCTACCAATTATATTTTCTATTTTTCAATCAAGAGCTTTTTTAGTTAAATCTATACAAAAATAATCAAGTGCTGGAGTTTTTGATTTAGATTTTTCTTTTTCTTTTATTTTATCTTCTTCTGCTTTATTAATAGCAAAAGGATTTCCTGAATCATCTCAAAAAAACATTCATCAAGTTAGTGCATTCATAAATTCAGCAATAGCATTAGAATTATTATTTCATCATTCAATTTTTGGATGTAATCCATCAATAACTCACATATTATTTAATTCAGAAAAATGTCCTTCAATATCAGAAGGAACAATTCCAACATAATCTAAAAGTTTTGTAAACCATCATTTTTTTGAAATCATAGCTAAAATAAAATCTTCTAAAGAGGCTTCAGATTTTTTATAATTTGTAGCAATTTTAAAACTCATTAAAATAGTATCTTTCAATCATTTATCCATTCAAGTATAATTTCATTTTCTATTTTTTATTCTTGCATTAAAAGGAGAAAGTTGAAGAATTTCTATTATTAATTTTTCATTTATTCAATAAATAGTAAAAATTTCTTTCACTCAACCTTCTGCTGTTCTAAGAATTTCTAATATTAAATCTTCTTCTTTTAAATTTTTAAATCAAATTTTTTTTATATTTTTTTCAGATTCTAAAAGAATTTTTTTATATCCTTCAGAAAAGTTATTATTTTGCATTTTTATTTTTTTTAATTTTTATAATTCCTTCATATATTTTATAGTTTTTTTTTATAACTCAAGTTAAAAAAAAATTTCCTGTTAAAAACTAATATTATTATATCATAAATACAAAAAAACAAGAAAAAAAATAGCTTGCAAGCTATTCTTTTTTGGGGATAATATTTTTTATACTTCATATTATGATCTATAAAAAAATAAGAGTTAATATAGAAAATGTGTTATTAAAATTTTTAAAGCAAAAAAAATCTAGAAAAATTTAATTTTCTAGATTTTTATTTTTAAAGATTATTTTTAAAGATTATTTATAAAGTTCTAAAGTTTTTAATAAGAAATTTACTAAAACATCTCTATTTAATTTAGCATTTGGATTAAAAGTTGTGTCTTGTAAACCTGGTGTTTCAAGTCATAAATATTCTAATCTTTTTGCTAAAATTACTTGCCAAGGAGCTTTAATATCTGTATATTTCAGATTTGGAACTTCTCATTCTATATTAAAATTTCACATATTTAATAAAATTCAAAGAGCTTCTGCTTTAGATATTGTATCATTTGGTCTAAATACTCTTTTTCAATTTTTATCTACATCTCAAGAAATAATTTTTAGAGCTAAAGCTTTTTTAATTACTTTTGCTTGCCAACTATTTTTGTCCACATCATAAAATGGTAATCATTCATTTCATAAATCATATTGATAACAATGAGATTTCATAACTATTGCTAAATATTCTGCTCTTGTTATTCCTCTATTTGGTTCAAAAGTTGTTTCACTTGTTCAGTTTACTATTCATGTTTTTTCTAAAGCTATTATTTCATTTTTATATTTAGAATTAGATATATCTAAAAATTTTGTTGGTAATTTTTCTAAATTAGATTTATTTAATAAATTATTTAAATCTACTATTTTTGGAATAGTTTTACAAAAACTGTAATTATTTTCTATACTATATTCTTTTTCTTCTCCATTTATTATTTTTTTCATATAGATTTTATTTTCTTCTGTTTTTGTTTTTATATTTTCTTCATCTTTTTCTTCACTTATAATATTTTCTTCAATTTCTTCAACTATTTCTTCTTTAGTAGTTTCATCAATTTTTTCTTCTTCATTTTTAAATATTACTTGTTCTTCTGGTGTTTTTTCACATTTTAAATCATATCTACTTCAAGAATTATCAATATTATTTGGACAAATATCTATTCATCTTGAATCTCAAAATCATGTTAATCAGATATTTTCAGATTCTCAAAAAATTCAAAATGTTGAAAATTTACTTGTTTCACAAGTTACTATATTATTTATAGTATCTACTGAACAGTTTTCTAATATTTCCCATTTAGAATTATTTATATTATATCTATATATTAGTAAACTACTTTCCTTTATTCCATTTATATCACCATTTGAATATTTCATACTAACTGTTAGATTCTCATTAAAACTAGTTACTCTTTCAGTTGCACTACAATATGCTGATAAATCATATGTTTTTAAAACATTTTTTTGAAAAATAGGTGTTCATAAATTAAGTATAACAGAATTTTTCTCTATTTGCTTTAATTGAAAATATGCTCAAGTTCAAGCACAAGTTCATGTTCATGAATTTAAATATCAAACTGGAATTTCTATCTCAAGTGAGCTAGAACTAGTTCATACTATAAGCTTATTACTTCAAATAGCTCAACTTGCTGTTAATACAACATCAAAATCTTTAGTTTCTAATACTTCTGCTCATCATATACAACCTGTTGTTGTAATACCATAAATTCAGTTTATTGTTTCATTTAAAGCTACATCTCTTGAAATAGTTTTATAATAATATTTTGTACAAGCTTGTAATCATGTTAAAGTCAAACTATGACTTGTTACTCTTGGAGTAATATCTTGTTCTCAAGTTGTTTGGTTAGTTGTTGTAGTTAAACCATAAACTATTTCTGAACTTGTTGGTTCTGAAGTTTCCCAAGTTATTGTTGCAGTTGTATCCGTAGTACTTCAAGTTAATGTGTTTGGAATTATTGTTGGAGATGCTACATCAACATTTGATGTTGTAAGTGCTCCTGATAAAGTTGCTATATTTCAAGCTGGATCTGTTATTTCTACACTCCAAGGTAAAGTTGAAACATCTGTTGGTTGAGGAACCGAACAAGAATATGTTCAACTTGCTGGAACTGGATCTACTGTACAAAGTACATTTCAATCTTTATCTTTTACTTCTACTTTTGATCATACTTCTGCTGTTCAAGTTACTGGATTACCATTACTTGGACTAACAACTGTTGGAGTTGTTGGAATACTAGTATCTATTCATCAAGTACTAGTTATTGCTGGTGAAGTATTTCAAGCTGGATCTTTTTGTATAGCTGTTATATTTTCTCAATCTACTGGAGTTGGAGAAAGTGTACATGAATAACTTCAACTTGCATTTACTAATGCTGTACAATTTGAACCACTTGGAGTTGTTATTGTTACTGTTGCTCAAACTTCTCAACTTCATGTAACTGGATTACCATTTGTAGGACTTAATATTGTTGGAGCTATTGGAGATGTTACATCAACATTTGATGTTGTAAGTGCTCCTGATAAAGTTGCTATATTTCAAGCTGGATCTGTTACTTCTACACTCCAAGGTAAAGTTGAAACATCTGTTGGTTGAGGAACCGAACAAGAATATGTTCAACTTGCTGGAACTGGATCTACTGTACAAAGTACATTTCAATCTTTATCTTTTACTTCTACTTTTGATCATACTTCTGCTATTCAAGTTACTGGATTACCATTACTTGGACTAACAACTGTTGGAGTTGTTGGAATACTAGTATCTATTCATCAAGTCTCAGTTGTAGAGCCTGTATTTCAAGCTAAATCTGTTGAAACAGCTGTTATATTTTCTAAATTTGTTGGAGTTGGAAAAAGTGCACAAGAATAACTTCAAGTTGAAGTTACTGTTGTTGTACATGTTGAACCACTAGGAGTTGTTATTGTTACTGATGTTCAAGGTTCTGATGTTCATCAAACTGGATTTCAGTTTGTTGGTGTTGTTATACTTGGATTAGCTGGAGAAGTTACATCAATTATAACAGATACACTTGCTATTCAACTTGTATTTCAAGATGAATCTGTACTTGTTACATCTAATGTATTTGATCATTCAGCTAAAGCTGGTGAAATTGTAATATTATAATTTCAACTTCAATCTACAACTCATGTTCAGACTACTGCTCAACTTCCATTTTTTATTTCTATTACACTTCAAACTTCTCAAGATCAAGTTAATGTCGGAGTTAGTGTTCAAACATTAGCTCAAGCTGTTGGGCTTGTTATTATTGGATCAGTTGGTGTTGTATTATCTACAGTTAAACCTGTAGTTGTACCTGTATTTGTATTTCATGCTAAATCTGTAACTGTAATTGTTGCATTAGCTGATGTACTTCCTGATACTGTTTCTGTACAAGTAACTGTTCAACCTGATTCAGTTCAACATGTCATTCAAGGAATTGTAACTACTACTCAAGTTTCTAATCATGAAACTGTTGTAGTTACTAATGTTCCATTATTAGCTGGATTTGGACTTGTTCATATTGTTGGATTAACTGGAGGAGTTACATCAATTGTAACAGATAAACTTGTTGTTCAACTTGTATTTCAAGATGAATCTGTACTTGTTACATCTAATGTATTTGATCATTCAGCTAAAGCTGGTGAAATTGTAATATTATAATTTCAACTTCAATCTACAACTCATGTTCAAACTATTGCTCAACTTCCATTTTTTATTTCTATTACACTTCAAACTTCTCAAGATCAAGTTAATGTTGGAGTTAGTGTTCAAACATTAGCTCAAGCTGTTGGGCTTGTTATTATTGGATCAGTTGGTGTTGTATTATCTACAGTTAAACCTGTAGTTGTACCTGTATTTGTATTTCATGCTAAATCTGTAACTGTAATTGTTGCATTAGCTGATGTACTTCCTGATACTGTTTCTGTACAAGTAACTGTTCAACCTGATTCAGTTCAACATGTCATTCAAGGAATTGTAACTACTACTCAAGTTTCTAATCATGAAACTGTTGTAGTTACTAATGTTCCATTATTAGCTGGATTTGGACTTGTTCATATTGTTGGATTAACTGGAGGAGTTACATCAATTGTAACAGATAAACTTGTTGTTCAACTTGTATTTCAAGATGAATCTGTACTTGTTACATCTAATGTATTTGATCATTCAGCTAAAGCTGGTGAAATTGTAATATTATAATTTCAACTTCCATCTACAACTCATGTTCAAACTATTGCTCAACTTCCATTTTTTATTTCTATTATACTTCAAACCTCTCAAGATCAAGTTAATGTCGGAGTTAGTGTTCAAACATTAGCTCAAGCTGTTGGGCTTGTTATTATTGGATTTATTGGATTTGTTGTATCAATATTTAAAGGATTAGTTGAAGATTTGTAAGAAATATTTCAAGCTAAATCTGTTGCTTTTACACAAATATATTGTCAGTTATTTGTTTCAGTATTTATTGTAAAAGCTGTTCAACTTGTAAAAATATTTCAGTATGTATCTGAAACATCACAAATATTATCAGTACTAAGTCAATACTCCAAACTTCAAATATTTAATTCTGTAACTATTATATTTATATCATCACTTTGAGTTGGTCAAACCAAAATATCATCTGAAAAAGTTATTATAGGATCTATTGTATCAACTATAACATTTGTAGTTGGAATATATGGTAAAGTAGCTCAAGTTAAAGTATTTCAAATAATATCAAAAAAGTTAATTCAAGAAACAGTTATAGCTCAATTATCTCAAACTTGTACTGTATAGGTTTTATTTCTTGATAAAATTGGAGAACCTGATGTTGTAAAATTTCAAGAATTAATTATTGTTCACGTTCATATTTTAAAATCTAAATCATTTCAACTTTGCCATGTATCTGCTGGATTTATGAACATTGAAATTATTATATTATCTCAAAATTTTGCATAAGAAGTATTAGTATTATTTGAAACAAAATCTACTTTATCAAAAATAGGATTTGTATCATCTACATCATTAATTGTAATATTAAATACTTTTTCAAAAGTTGCTCAAGCTAAATCTGTTGTTTTTATTCTAACAGTTGCTCAAGTCATAGTTTCATAATCAAAACTTGTATTTGCAAGTAGAGTTGAACCACTTATTGTAAATAAAGAATTATTAGTATCTCAAGTTCAAGTTGTAAAAGTATAAGTAAAAGTATCTCATATATCTGAATCTGTTGTAGATAAATTTCAAATTAAATCTCAAATAGAATTATTTTCATTTATTGTAGAACCTGAAAGAGTTATATCACTTGGAGCTGAATTATTTATAGTAACTGTAAAATCACTAAATGGATCAGCAGGTAGAGGACTTGTTCAAGTTGCAGTATTTCAAGTAACACTGTCTGTTAATATATTTTTTCACTCAGCAGTATTATCTTTTGCATATGTCAAAGTTATATTAGAACTAGATACAGCTGAAGCTAAAGTTAATCTTACTGTATTATTATCAATAATAGAAGCTGTATTTACAGTAATATTTGTTCAATTATCATTTACAAACCAAATATCAGAAGCCAAAGTTCAATTTGAAGATAAACTTGAATTAACAGTAAAATTTACATCTATTTGATTATTTCATGAAAGAAGTGTTGCAGAATTTATTACTGGTCATCTTCATTCATTTCATCAATAATAATGATTTTCAAGGGATTTCCACCATCTAAAAGCAAGAGTCTGAATTTCATCGTTAGCTACATAATGAACATCATCACCTATTCAATCATTAGAAATTTTGATATCATAAGCCTGTGGTCAATATTTAATACTAGAATTATCATCCCAAGCATCCATTGTTGCTAATCTAATTTGAGTAGAATTAACAGCAGAAGGAATCCAAGGTCAAATAACTCAAGAAATTAAATCTGGAGTACCTGGTAAATCATTTTGAGCGTCAGTTATAAATTGATCTAATCCAGTGTTGTATGCAGATCTTGAAACTCAGTTACTAGCATCAGTTTCTCATTGAAACCATAAAATTGCCTTTATATCATTTGGATTAGCTTCCTGAACTTGGTTTATCATATTATCAAAACATGGAACACCTTTTGAACAATTTATTCATCATCACTTAGTCCATTGAGCAGGATTTACAAGTCATTTTCAACCATCAGCTGTTGTAATAAACATAACTGGTATTCATGTATTTTCAGCAATATATCAACCTAAAATAGGCCAAACTGAACCAGCTCATCAACCTGGATCTGTATCATCATTTCAAATTTTCCAAACATCTCAATCAGTATAAACAGTTGGATGAACAGTAGCTGTTGGGGCTACTGTTGTATAAAGTTGAGCATTTTGAGCATGTCATTCAGCATTTGATTGACCAGCAACAACATAAATATCTCATACTCAAATATTTGCTACAGTGTCTATTGCTGAATTATCATTAGTACATCTTACAGATAAATTTCATTGCCCTATTCAAGCTGTTAAAGAACCACTAAAAGCATTTCCACTTGGAGAAGAATCTATAACAGAATAAGCTCAACTTCAAAAAGATGCTTCTACACTTGTACAAACTCAATTATATGTTCAATTTAATTGAAAATTATATTGATCAGATCAATTTCTTTGAAAAACTTTTTGTTCTGGATAGTTAGTTTTATTAAGTGAAATAGAGACTGGAGCAGAACAATAAGTAAATGCATGAGAAATAGCAATATTCCATTTATTAGAAAGGTATGATTCTACACAATCAATTTCTTCATCTGTTAAAGCACTATTATATACAATTGCTTCAGCTATTTTACCATCAAGACCATTTGTAAGTCAATGTCCTCAAATAGATATAGGTTGAGAACTGTTATTTTGAATACTATCATCTGTATCAACTTCTAAACCATTTATATTTAAAACACTTAAATTTCAATCATTTGCTATATTATCATATCTTGTTGCAGCAATATGGTAAGTTGTAGTTCAAATTGCTCCAGAAGTTAAATGTCATGGGTTTGCTGTACCTGAATTTAAATGCCACACATTTACAGAATTAATACTAGCTCACCAAAATGCTGAACCAGTATCATCAGAAGATATTAAATTATTAGAAGTATTTATAATATCATACTTAAATACAACAAATTTAGTATATGGACCATTTGCTGTAATTTGTCCTGAAGTAGAAGTAAATAATCTATCATCATTTCATAAGGCTGAATTAATAAAATCTAAACTTGGTTTTCAATTTTGTTGATTTGTATTATATACTGGTTTATCATTTTGTATAGATTGTAATACATTGTTTCATTGACCTGATTTATCAACCCAACAACCAACTTGATTTCAATTATTAATTCAAGTAGCACATGTACTATCACTATATAAAGTTGAAGAATCATTTCAATCAAGCCACAATACATTATTAGAAAAATCTGTAGGAGAATTTAACTTAATAGCAAGTGTAAAATACTGATCATTATACAAAGTTATTCCTGTAATTTCTCAACTAGCTGAAAGTGTTCAAACATTTACAGCTCATGATGAAAAATCTCCATCAGCATCTGCAAGTAAAACATAATTATCATCAAAACTATCAAATTTTAAATTTACACTTGAAGCTATTGATGTACTTTGTATTTTCCATTCACGAGTTATTCTATCTGAGTAAAGTGAAGAAATTTCTGTTGTTTGAGTAGTTATTGCTCATGAATTACTTGAAACTATAAAATACTCTCATTCTGCAAATGAACTATGAGTTCCATTTGCTCAAGTAAAATCTGTATCTGTTGAAATTGTTACAATTGCTCAACTATTTACAGATTTTGAAATTTGTTGATCTAAAGATGAATTTGTATCTTTAGCTATACCAAAAATATTATTGTTATAATTTCAAGCTACAGTAGAATCCCATATTGTAGTTCAATTACTTGATAAATAATTAATTCAAGTTGTTTGATCTAAAGTCATACCATATTTAATAGCTAAATATGATTCAACTTGTTGTCTTTCTATTGTTGAAAGTACCCAAGGATATTGAATTACTTCCATAATATGTCCATCATGACCATCAGATGAATTATCATTACTATTACCAATTGATATATCTTCATTATTATTCATCAAAGTTGTCCAGTTTTTTGTATTACTTACTAGTTCAACACCGTCACCATAAAGCAAAGCATTATCACTAGTTACAATTTCATTATTTTGATAACTACCAGCAAGAATATATGGAAAGTCAATTTGTGTAAAATAATTGTTTTTTGCTGTATCATTAGACCATGATGCAAGTCTTACATCATTACCATAGGTATAAAGACCAAATGAAGCTGAATTGAAAGAATCACGACCAAGAGCTGTAATCCAACCACTCCAAGTTAGGTTAGATTTAGTTATAACTGAAAACACAGTTTTCCCTTTTTCTCCATAAGCAATACCATTAACTTGATCAGCTGATTGTAATTGGTCATCACTAAACACAATTGAAGGATTAAAGTTATAAAGTTCACTTGTAGTTGTTCAATAAAAAGTTGGATTTCAAACTGAAAGAGTAAGATCATTTCCACGACCACTAGCATCACTCCAAGCAGTAATATTAGCACCTTCAGTTGCTGTAACACCACTATCTGCTTTATACCAAGCTGTGATTTGTGGACTTGTTATAAAAAGTTTATTAGCAGAAATTTTAGTAAAAGTATTACCACTATCAGGACCATCATATTGTATATTAATAGTTTGTCCACCACCATTTTCACTAAATCTAACTTCCAAATCATGTTGTCCAGCTGTTAGAGTAACATCTCCAGTCTGAATTGTTGCATTGTCTCAAAATACTTGCAAAGTTCCATTAATGAATATAGCAACATCATCATCTGTACTAAGTGCACGAAAGTTGTAATCACCAGCAATATCAATTTGTAGTTTGGTTTTTAATACAAGAGAGAAAGTATCACTATCTTCATTAAGAAGTAAATCATCAGGATGTTCTAAATCATCAAGATAACCATAATTTTTGATTGTACCAGTAATACCATTTTCTGGTGTTGAGTCATAACCTTCATAAAAAATATATTCAACACCATTTACTTGTGCAGAGCTACTATTAAAAACTCAACCTGGTGCTGGTGGTATTTCAGTAGCAAATGTAAAATATTCCGCATCTGTAAAGTTTACACCAGCAGGAAGTTCCCACTGTGTACCATTTAATGTTAATGCAGTTTCAGTTGCTCCAACTGAAAAATCACTATCTGTTGTTTTAGTAAGCAAATAAACTGTAGTTTGCTCTGTTGGAAGTTTTGTAGTTTTTGTACTACTATTATCAGGTACAGAAATATAAACACTACCGACTGTAGCAGTCTCATTTATTTTCCAAGTACGCCCAAGAATTTGACGATTACTTGGAGCATCAGTTTGTATCCAACTATTTATACCATCATTATTTGCCCAAGTCATAAATGATAAATCATTTGTATGTATTGTTGTACGTACTGCATCATTGTTTGCAGCAGTAAAATTGTTATCCAATGAAAAAGTTACAAGTGAATCACTATTTATTGAATTTGATATACGTTGATCAAGCTCTTGAATATCATCACGACCAACACCAGCAATATCATATTTATAATTTCCACTAGTAGTAGAATCCCAAATTTTAGTTCAATCACTTGCTAAATAATCTGTTGAAGTTGTTTGATCTAAAGTTATACCATATTTAATGGCAAGATAAGATTGAATTTTTTGACGTTCAGTATCAGAAACATTGGTATTATACCAAATAACTTCCTGCATTTCCCCAGGAAATGGTCCTTGTTGATCTGCAAATATTGGTGTTTTTCAATAACCAACATTTAATACATCTCATACTAGCTTAGCACTTCAATCATATGTATTTGTTTCTACTAAACCATTTAAACCAATATCTCTATTTGTACCATAAGTTCTTGCTGAAAAAATAGCACTTTCTCATACATTTGCATTGGCTGTATGAGTATTATTTGGTCAACCTGAATATCTATAAAAACGTGGGCTTGCATTATTTATTTTTAGTACTGGTTCTGCAGCATTACCAGCTGTTTCATCATCAATACCAACAATAACCCCAACATCTGTAGTAGAATCTATACGTCCCACTCAAAAAATAGAAACTTCATTGATAGTAAAACTATTTGTATTCCAATCTGGTGCAATAGAACTATCTAAATCCTTAAAATGATTTGTTGAAGAAAAATTAGCAAAATAAGGATGAAAATTGTGTGCACTATTTGCTGCACTCAATGTCATTGCCCCTTGTGTTTCCACTGGATTAGCATTTGGTGATTTATCATCCCAAGCTGTTGCTGGAGTACCAGCATCATCAGCTTTTAACCAAAGTGCCAAATTTGTGTCTACTCAACCTGGAGCAATATAATTATATAATCCAGAAATTTCAGCATCAGAAAGTTGACGATTATAAACAAGTACATCATCAATTTTTCACTTAAAAGGAAATGCATTACTTCCATTTGCTGCTCCACCCATACCAAGTGATAAAGAACTATCAATTGTATCTAGTGTTCTTGCTACAGAACCACCAGTAAAGTCACCAGTTGTTATTAAATTCCCATTGTAATACCCTTTTAGGTTAGTACCATCATAAGAAAAACAATATTGATTCCATTTAGTATTGGCTGTAATACTTGTTCAAGCATCATATCCAGTACTATCTCCCCAAAATCTTATTTCATCTGCACCATCTTTAAATAAACCAAAATTCTTCCCAGGATTATCTCCTCACCAATATAATGGTACTTGCACTCAACCAAGTGTATCGAATTTTACCCAAGCACAGAGAGTACGTGAGGCTGCTCCAGTAATTCATACATTATTTGTACTAAGTAATTTATTTGTTGTATTAGTTGTCCCAAAATCTATACTATGTGAATTAGCATTGATTGTATATGAAATATCAGTACTAAAAATTCCACCATTATTTTGCAAACTATTTGCTGGTGTTACACTATTATCTAAACTATTATTCAAACTATACTGAAGTACAAGACCATTTGTTGGAATACTACTTCCATAAACAGTTCCTCCAGCATAAGTATTAGTAACTAGCCCTATATGTAAAGCAGGACTCACAATAGAAAAGAGCAAGAAAAACGATAAGCTAGAAGCTAGTGTTTTTTTTGCTCTTTTCATAAAAGTATTTTTTGTTCTCATAAAAAAATATTTTTTAAAAAATAAATAAAATAACCATATATTATTATACATATTTTCTAACTGTTTTTCAAGAATTATCTATTGACAGTCCTACTTATTTAATGATAGTTTTTAAAATATTTTTTTTATCCTTTTTATATAGGTACTTTTTTTATACTTTTTAACTATTTTTTTATTTTACTTTTTTACTTTAAAATAAATTTTCAAATTCATCTATTTTTCAGTCTTTTAAATATTTATGCACAGCATTTCTAGTAGTTAAAAGTGCCAAAACTGAAGCTTTTTTTCTTCTTTCACTCACCTTTTCTCACAAAATTTCTTCAATATAATTATAATCCCAATTTAAACATTCTTTCAAGTTTGTTCAAATAATTGTTTCTCAAAGCAAAGAAGCACAAGCTGTAGTTATAATTGCAGTATCTCCAGTAAAACTCCAATCTTTTACAATATCATTTTCTATCTTTAAAAAAATAGTTAAAGAATCTCAACACAATTCATTTTCTTCAAAATGACTCACTGAAAAATCCTTCATTTTAAATTTATTAAAAGGATTTTTTGAATAATAAATTATCTGTTCATTATAAGACATTTTTTTTATTAAAAATTATTTTTACTTTATATTTTTCCCTTTTTTGTAGCCCCTTTCCTTTTGACCAAAAGGAGAGGATTCAGGTGAGGAATTATATTTCTCTAATTTCAATAGAAGGAATAAAAATATCACCTTCTTTTCTGTCATAAATAACAATTAATCTGTCTCAAGGAGTTATTAAATTTTTTTCTTTTAAAAGTTTAAGTCAATTTTGAACATTTTCTATATTTGATTTTTTTTCTAATTTTAAAGAAATTATTCCAAATAAAATATTTAAAAAACACAAAGTTTTTTTCTCAAAACTAAAAGCAAAAACTGGTAATTTTGGTCTAAAAGCTGAAATAGTTTTTGCCATAAAACCTGTATCAGTAAAAACTAAAATAGCTGAGGCAGAAATTTCTTCTGAAAGCAAAACAGCAGACTTGACCATTTGTTTTCTGTAGTCATCATCTCACAAATTTCTAAAAAAATAATCATGCTTATATTCAATAGAACTTTCAGCAAATTTGATAATTTTTGTCATATGTTCAACAGATTCAATAGGATATTTTCAAGCAGCTGTTTCTCCTGATAACATTGTACAATCAGCTTCCTGTTCACAAGCATAAAAAATATCATTAACTTCTGCTCTTGTTGGAACTCTATTTATAATCATTGATTCAAGCATTTGAGTTGCAACAATAAAAAATTTTCAAGCAATTCTACATTTTTTTGCAATAGTTTTTTGAAAAACAGGTAAACTTTCAGCAGGCAATTCTACTCATAAATCTCCCCTTGCTATCATTATTCAATCAGAAAATTCTATAATATCATCTATATTTTCTATAGCTTGTTCACTTTCAATTTTTGAAATAATTTTTATATTTGCTTTTTTTTCTTTTAAAAAATTTTTTAGCTCCAAAATATTTTTCTTATTTCTAACAAAAGATAAAGCTATAAAATCAAAATTATGTTCTATTCAAAAACTTATATCTTCTTTATCTTTTTTTGTAATTCAAGGCAAATTAATTTTTATTCAAGGCAAATTAATATGTCTTCTTGCTGAAATTTTATGAGAATTTAGAGCCTTACAAATAAGTTCTCAAGTATTTTTTTCTATAACTTCAACTCTAAGTAATCCATCATCTAAAACAATAATATTTCAAATATTCAAATCAGAAACAATTTCTTCATAATCAGCAACAATAACATTTTTTCCACCAATATCAATATTATCTTCATTTGATAAAGTTGTAAAAATAAATTCTTCTCCTTCTTCTAAATAAACAACTTTTTCAGTATCTTTTGTTCTAATTTCTGGTCATTTTGTATCAAGCAAAAAACTAAGTCTAGTTTCTCAAGACTTATTTAATTCTTTTATTATTTTTATAATTTCTTCAAAATATTTATAATTTCAATGAGAAAAATTGAATCTAATAACATTTACTCAAGCTTCATAAAGAGCTTTTATTTTTTCTCTTGAATCTGTTGCTGGTCAAATTGTAGCAATAATTTTTGTTTTTTTCATATTATTCATATTATTTTTTTTTAAAAATTAATTTTTATTTTCTTTAATAATATGTATTTTTTAGAATTTTTCAAGTTTTATAATAAAAAAATATAACAAGTAGAAAAAAAATCAAAAAAAATTTGATTTTAAAAAAATTTCTATATAATATCCTAGCATTAAAAAAGTATGTCAGTGTAGCTCAGGGGTAGAGCCCAGGATTCATATCCCTGTGGTCGGTGGTTCAAATCCACTCACTGACACCAAAATATATAAAAATTGCAAAAAACTTTTAAAATATTTTTCTTTTAAAAGTTTTTTTGCTGTGAATAAAATAACACAATTTTAAAAAAATATATCCCTTATAAGAGACTTAATTGTCATCTAAAACAAGACTTAATAAAGTATATTTCAATTTTTAAATAATTTTTTTTGCTAAAACTTTTCTTCTAAAAACAATTAAAAAAACAAGTAAAAATAAAATAATAAAATTTGCATATAAATATAAACTTGTAATCAAAGTAGTTTCATTTAAAGCAAAAATTGCTAAACCAAATTTTGGTATTGAAAGCAAATATAACATATAATTTTCTTCAAATGGATTTTTATAACTTTTTCTAAAAGTTGGATAATATCAAAAAATATCAATTAAAACTAAAAGTACTAAAGAAAATAATTTATCTTCAATAAAAATCCACAAAGCTATAGCAAAAAGTGCAAAAATAAATGATATAGTATCAGAAAAAGTTATATCTTTTGTTCATTTTTTTATTGCAATAAAAGCTATTAAAAAAGTAATAATAAGTGTAACTAGAACTGTCCAACTTCAAGCTCAACTATCTCAAGAAATTTGTATAAAATAGATAAATAATGTAACAAGTCACCAAATAAACCAAGAAAAAAAATGTGGTTTATTTTCTCAAAAATAAATATCTTTTACATAAATGTAATAACCCAAAAAAGTTAAAATAACTGATATTATTCAAAAAAATATTTTTGGGTCATTAAAAAAACTTAGCATTTATTTTTTAAAATTATATGATAAATAATCATAGACTAATCAAAGTTAAAGCAAAAGCAATTATTTTTTAATTATTTAATTTCTAAAATATCAATAACAGGAGGATTTAGAAATCTAAATGGTAATCAAATAATTCAAACTCAAGAAGTAATAAAAAGTGTGGTATTTTCTTCTTCAGTTAATCATTCATCAAAATCTCAAAAAGTTGGAATTATTTTTTTATATAAGAAAGGAATTTTTATTTGCCCACCATGAGTATGTCAACAAAGAGTTAAATCTGCATTTTTATTTTTATATTTCAAAGTTGTATCAGGATTGTGAGTCAAAACAATAATTTTATCAGTTTCTTTAAAATTATCTAAAATAGAAACATCATCTTCCCCTCCCCAATTATCTCAAAGTCAAACAAGAGTAAATCATTTTAATTTTACAAAATCATTATTCAAAAAATTAGCTCAAAACTTAGTCATAACTTTTTTCAACTCTTCCCTAACTTTTGGTCAAGGTTTTTCAACATCATGATTTCATAAAACCCAATAAACAGGAACTTTAAAATTTTTTATTTCCAAAAATAATTCTTCAATTTCTTTTTTTTCATAATCAGAATATAAATATGTTAAATCTCAAGCAATAAAAACATAATCTAATTCAGAAATTTTATTTGTCTTTTCAACAATTTTTTCCAAAAAATCTCACTTTTTAAATATTCAAAGATGAATATCAGAAATAAAAGCAATTTTTACTTTTTGTTCTAAACCAATTTTTATTTCAGTTTTTTGTATTGTAAGAATGTTTGGTTCAATAAATCTATTATCTATAAAAAATATTGAAAGTAAAGAAAAAATCACAAAAATAATTTTGTGATAAAGTTTAAAATTTTTCCAATTTCTTGCTTTATAAAAAAGAAAAATTATAAAAGGAAATACTAGGTAACTAGCATAAAATATACTTAATTCTAATTTTAACATTGTTTTTTTTTAAAAAATAATAGTCAATAAACATAACTATGTTATATTCTATTAAATAAAAAAAGCAAAATATTTGTTTTATTTTATAATTTATTTTATTATCTTTTTTGTAATTTATATCAAAAATAAAACAAAAATAATCTTCATAACTGTTCTACTAAAACATCATTATTTTCTCAAAATTTAATAATATCTTTTGCTGAAACTATATTTTCAGGATGTTTTCACAATCATACAAAATCTTGAACACGAACAAAATATTTATGAGGTTCTGAAAGAAGAATATGTCAACCTTTTTTTGTAACTCTTAAAGCTTCTTCTAAAGCTTTTTCAAAATCATTAATATGATGTAAAACTCTTAAAAATAAAGTTACATCAAATGAATTATCATCAAATGGTAAATTTGTAGCATCTGCTATTTTATCTATTCACTTAAAAGGAGTTCTATCTATATGAGTTATAATTTTATTTTCATCTCAAATAACTTTTCCAACATATTCAGAACTACCTCAAGCTCAAATATTAAGAATATTATCAACTGAATCTGTTGTTGAATTTTCTGTTGAAGCAAATAATATTCTTAATTCTTCTTCTTTTTTTTCTGTAAAAATACGTGATTTCAAAACCATTCTTTCTCATTCAGTTAATCAATCTACAATTGGTGATTTTATTTTTATTGTCATTTTTTATTTATATCTTTTTTAATAATTAAATTTATTTTTTTACACTTTTTTTAAACAAAAGTGATTTAAAAAAAAAGAATATACAAGAATATTTATGTAAGTCAATAAAAAAAGATAGAAAACTTAAGAAAATAAATATTTTTTAAATCTCATTTATGACTTCATATTTCAAATCCATACTTCAAACAAAAGCAAATCAAATAATATTTTTTACTCATTGCTCAGATAATTTTCAAGCTGTAATATTTAATGTTGCTCAAGAACCTACAAAATCATCTATAAGCAATATTTTATTATAATTTTTTATATTTTTATCATTTACAAATATTGTATTTTGAGCATTTTTAATTCTTCAAGTTTTTGATTTTATAGATTTTTGAGGAATTGGAATACCATTTTCATAATATTTTATAATATTTAAAAAAGGTAAATTCAATTTTTCTAATCTTTTTTTCAATTTTCCTAAAAGCTGATTTTTTCTATCTATACTCCAAGGAACTATTGCTATACAATCTATCTTTTCTATTTTTACAAGACATTCTAATTTATAAATAATTTCATCTATTGACTGATTTATAAGATTTAAATTTTGTGATTGTTTTGCATAAAAAGTCATTTCAGCTAGTTTTGTTCTCCCAAATTCTATTAAATTATATTCTCAAGCATAATACACTTTTTGCATATATATTTTTTCAAATTTTTTCTTAAAAATTTCTGTAACATCTAAAAGTCAGCAATTATTTTCAAGATTTTCTATATAATTTATTAAATTTTTATAAGAATTTACACTTTTTTCTATATTAAAATTTTTTTCTCAAAGCCAAGTTTTAAAGCCTTCAAATCATTTTAATAATTTTCAAGTAGAATCAAATTTATAAAAATTTTCATCAATAAGTTTTTTTGTTTTAAAATCTATAATCATATAACTTTCTATTTGCTTATTATTTTTTGAATAAATAAGACTTTTATATCTTGTATGAGAAGCTTTTCAAATTTTTTGAACTTTATTTTCATCTAAAATCTGCTTTAAAACCTTATGAACAATTACTCTGCTTATACCAAGTTTTTCAGCTATTTCACTTGCTCACAAAAGTTCATTTTTTTGAAATAAATCTAATATTTTTTTGTATATTTTAAAAGAAAAACTCATTTTTATAAAATTATTATTGTAAAGTTTGTACTGTAAATAGTTTACAGTAAATATTTTATTTTGCAAGTTTTTTTCTATATTTTTTAAAAAAATTTCATAAATTTACTGTAATTATAAAATATTTCATTTTTTATTTAAATTGTAAAAAAAAGTTTAGATATTTTCTAAACTTTTAATGAATTAAACTATAATAATCTTGTTCAGCTCAAAAAATATAATAAATTTTTACCTGTTTAGTACTTTCATTAACTTTATAAAAAATTCTATATTTTTTTCTTATAGTCATTACTCTAAGATTATTTTTATATGGAGGATACATAAAAGGAAAAACTTTTAATCACATAATGTTTGCAATTATTTCATTTACAATATTTGATGCAGTTTGTTCACTAAAAGTAAACCTAAAAATATATTCCTTAATTTCTTTTAAATCCTCAACTATATAATTTGGAATTATTACTTTATACATACTTTACAACTTAGGACTAAAATTTTTAACTAATTCAAAAGCTTCTTCAACTGTATAATATACTACATCAGTTCTTTTTTCCCTTTCAGCAATAATTTCTAATATTTCAGTTTCAGTAATTTGTCTGTCTTTTACTATCATAATATTTTTTTATTATTTAATAAATTTAAATTATTATATTTACAAAAATATATTTTGCAAAAAAAAGTTTAGATTTTTATATTTATTTTTTTCATAATTTTACTGTAATCATAAAATATTTCATTTTTTATCTGTTTTGTACAATCATTTAGAATTATCCAATATAGTAAAAGTATTTCACCATAAATCTCCTATAACTGCACATTTTCAAATATTTATATCAAAAGGTTCTACTATTATTTTTGCTCATATTTTCTTAAATTCTTTTACACTTTCAATAACATCATCAACTGATAAATCTACTTCTTGTTTTTTTTTTGTTTGAATTACAAGTTCTGCTTCTGAATTTCATAATTCAAAACCAGCATCATTTTTTCATCTCCATTTTAATTTTAATCACATCTTTTTTCAATAAAATTCAATACCTTTTTCAAGATTATCTACATAAAACCAAAGACAATCTACTTTTTTTATTTTATTTTTCATTTATTTTTTTTAATAAAATTTAAAATTTATTTTTCCAAAACTTCCCTACTAAATTTTTCAAAATCTGAATTTATTTTTTGGGTTTTGTTGAATTCATCATATTCTCAGAATGCTTTTTCTTCTGCTTGTATTTTAGAAATCTTTCAATTTCAGTCAAGAATTTTAAAATTATTAAATTCTAAAAATAAATTTACTGATTTTGCAAGTGCCTCCATTGTGAGTTTATTTTGTTGTTCAATTTGGTTTTCAATATAATCAAAATAGGCTCAAATAGTTCTTTCTAATTTTTTTATTTCTTTTTCAGTTAAATAATTTTTTGCAATACTTGTATCTAATTTCAAAATTCTTCAATCTGGTGAATTTTTCCAAGTTTGCAATCACATATTTTTTTTATCTTTATCAGCTCTACCATAAATTATTTCTGCTGCTGTATTTCCAGTAATTGCAAAATGGAATTTGTTTTGAACTGTGGCATAAAAATTTTTAGTAGTTTCTGAAAATGGATTATAATCAATTGAACATTCAGCAAAGATATCTGTAATTTGTAAATAAATTTTTCTTTCACTTGTTCTAATACTCCTTACTCTTTCAAGTAATTCTCTAAAATAATCTTTTCAAAAATTATCTCAATTTTTTAATCTATCATCATCCATTACAAATCATTTTATAATAAAATCTTGCAAAATTTTATTACTCCAAATTCTGAATTGAGTTGCTTTTTTAGAATTTACTCTATATCAAATTGCAATAATTGCATCTAGATTATAGAATTTTGTATTATATTTTTTTCAATCTGAAGCAGTTAGTAAGAATTTCTTACTAACTGTTTCTTCTCTTAATTCTCAAGTTTTTATTATATTTTTTAAATGCAAAGTAATATTTTCTCTTGAACATTCAAATAATTCTCACATTTGTTTTTGAGAAAGCCAAATTGTTTCATTTTTAAATAAAACATTTAATTTAATTTCTCAAGAATCTGACTTATATAAAACTATTTCTCAATTTTCCATAATTTTTTCTTAAAAATTAATATTTTTTCATCTCCATTTTAATTTTAATCACATCTTTTTTCAATAAAATTCAATACCTTTTTCAAGATTATCTACATAAAACCAAAGACAATCTACTTTTTTTATTTTATTTTTCATTTATTTTTTAACTAAATTTTAAATTAATTTACAAATTCCAAAATTTCTTTTAACTCCAAAACTCAAGCATTTTCATTAAAATGTCCTTTTTTAGAAAAGTCTACAAATTTTATATTTTTAAAATTTGAATAATATTTTTTTGCTTTTTCCATATTTATATATGGGTCATTGTCAGAAAGAAAAACTATAAATTCATTATTTAATTTATTTATTTTTTCAAAATCAAAATTTATATCATAATATTTTTTAATAATATCAAAACTATCTCAAAGAATTTTTATTCAAAGTTCTTCTGCTAAATTTGGATAAGTTGGAGCTACCAAAATAATTTTAGAATTAGAAATATTATTTTCTTCTATAAATTTTATAGCTAATTGACAAGCTAAAGAATGCCCAATAATATATCATCAATCAGAAAAATTTCCAGAATATACTCAAATATATTCTAATTGTTCTTCTAAAACTGGATTATTTGTATTTGGTAAATTTGGAACAAAAACTTCAAAAGCTTCAAAAGCTTTATTTTCCAATTCTTTTTTCAACCAAGGTAACCAATTTTCTTCTGAGTGACCTCACCATCAGTGAAGTAAAAGTGCTGTTTTTTTCATATTTTTTTAATTAAGAAATAATTTTATTATAAACTAATTTTTTTACCTAAAATATTCTACAATTTTTTCTTCAATTTTTTCACTAAAAATATTATGATGATTAATATTTTCTAAACTAATCATTTTTTTATTTTTATTTTCTAAACTATTAAATAAATCTAATCAATGCTTATATGGAATAACTTTATCTTTTTTTCAATGAATTAATAAAAAATCATTTTTATAATTATTTAAATATTTTTTTGAATTATAATTTTGTGTAAAAAGATATTTTACTGGAAAAATTGGATATTTACTTCCTGCAACTTTATATAATTCATCATAAGCAGAAATCAAAAGTAATTTATCTGTTTCAAATTTTCAAGCAAAATAACTTGCTGGTCAAGTCCCTAAACTTCTTCACATTACATAAACTTTATCAAATCTTTTCTTCTTCATTGGCCATTTTTCTTTATCTTTTATATAATTTCAAATTATATCTACATTTTGTAAAATTTGTATAATATCTGGAGAATTTTCTTTATCAGCATATCAAAAATATTCTACTAAAATAATTGTATTTCAAGTTTTTTTTAAATTTTCTAAAATTTTTATTCTATCACAAGCTCTTCCAGCATTTCAATGAAAAAATATTATTACATTATTTTTTTCTCATTTTATTTCATAAAAATTAGTTTTATTATAATTCATTTTTAAATTATTTTCATAACTCTTTTTTTCTTCTTCACTAAAATTTTTACAATTTAAAAAATCTGTTTTATCTGGAAAATAAAGCATACTTTTTTGATTGAAAAATAAATATATAATCATTAAAAAATATATTCCTAAAATTATAATAACTACTTTTTTTAAAATTTTCATATTTTTTTTATTTAACTAAAATATTCTGGTAATATTTCTACAATACTTCATTTTTTTCAATCTTTTATATCTAATCAAATTTTTTTACAAATATCAATCATATCATTTTCTGTTTTTGTTTCTATTTCAAGATAAGTAGGAATTTTTCATTTTGTATCTAGTTCAAAATGTATATTTCATAATTCAAAATGAATTCTATGTTTTTTAAATGGGCTAGATTTTTTAAATCATAATTTTTCAAATAATAAAATAGAATTTTCATAATTATCAGAAATATATTCTACTTCTTCTCTGGAAGTCATTTTAGAATTTTTATCAACTTTTCATTTAAAAGTTATTTCTACTTTTTGGTTAATTTTTCTTACTCTTAAATATTTATCTTTTGTTCAACTAGAAAATCACTTTTTTATAAAAGTATATCATTCAATATTTGTATCATATTTTAATTTAGCTCCAATTTCTTTTAATTTATTTTTTATCAACTCTACATTAATATCTAAAAATTTTAACTCTATTTCTTGCATATTTTTTTAATTAAATTTTAAATTACAACTTTTTCATTTCCACTTTTTTCTCAATTTTTTTCAAATCTTCTTGCACTTCCAAATTTTCTGGTTTTATTCATTTTTTTAATAAAGCTTCTTTTGAGGTTTTTACCTCCTCAGGTAAAAAGTGTTTTTTAGCTTCATTTCAACTATTTTCACAAGAAATAATAGCTTTTTCTAAAACTCATTCAAATTTTTACCATTTAACATATCCAAGAGCTTTCATTAAATCTCTTGCACTCCAAAATTCAAAACCTGTTTCATCTTCAAGTTTTATTTCTTCAAAAGTTTTTTGAACTTTTTCTATTAAATTATTTTCCATATTTTTTTTAGTTAAAAATTAATTTTTTTTACTTACATAAATCTAAATAATTTTTCATATTTTTATAAATTGGTTCCAATTCTTTTTTTACTATATCAAGTGAAACAATTTTTATTTTTTCATCCATTTTTGTTTCAATAAAATTAATCTTTTTTATAAAATTATTAAATTATTCTTTTGAATTATTAAATCTATAAAATCAACTAAATAATCTCATTTCTTTAAATCTGTATGAATATTTTTAACTTTTTCAAGTTTTATTATTTTTATATTTTCTAAATCTTTAAAAATATTTTTCATATATTCAATAGTAAACAAATGTTTAAAACTTTTATTTTTATCAAAAAAATATTCTTTTTTTCAATCTGTTAATGCTTTTACTCTTATACACAAAAATCACCCATTATCTAAAATATTATATAATTTTTTAAAAACTTTTTTTGTATCTAAATCATTAAAATAATGTAAAGAATTGGATGCAAAAATTACATCATATTTATTTAATATTTCAATATTTCTAATATCTCATAAAATTTTATTTTCTAATTTCAATCATAATTCATCAATATTATCACTTAAATTTTTTATTCATATTTCACTTATATCATTTACAGAAACTTTAAATCATTTTTTAAGAAAGAATAAACTATCTCTACCATTTCCACTTCAAACATCAAGAATTTTTTTATCTTTTAATTTTTGTTCTTTTAAAAAATTATATATTTTTTTTCAAAAACTAGTTTCTCATAATTGTTTTACTCATTTCCAATTTTGTATCATTTTTGAAAAGTCTAATTTTATTTCTTTTTCCATAATTTTTTAGTTAAATTTTAAATTACATTCAAACTTGATAAAAATAATTACACTTTCCTATTTTATCAAATTTAATTAAATATATTCATAAATATTTTCAATCTTTTCAATCTTTTTTATAAAAATATTCAAATTTTACAACAATTTTATTTTCATTTTCTAAAAAAATTTCAAAATTTATTTTTTTATCTTTATGTTCTTTTATTATACTCCATTCTTTTTTCAAATTATTTTTATCAATTATTTTAAAGTATGGTGTTTCAAAATATTCCAAATTTTTTGAAAATAAATTTAAAACAAGTTCAATATTATTTTCTAACCAAAAATTTTTAAAATTATTTAACCATTTATTTTTCATAATTTTTTTATTTATTTAAATAATTTTCTTATTTTAAAAATAATCTTTTTTCTCAACCTTTTAATTTTTTTAATGTTTCATTTAATAAAATTTTATCTATTTTATTTTTATAATTTTTTTGAAAATAAAAATGTTTAGAAGAAAAACTCTCAGGATTATATTCTGTTAGCTTTTTTTAACATATCTTCCTAAGTTTCATTCTCAAATAATGGTAATACTATTCTTAGTCATAAAAATATTTATAATATAATTTTTTTATTTTATTGTAGCTAATGATTATTTTTCAACTTTTTCCCTATTCAAAACAATTGCAGATTCAGTTGTTAAAAACATTCAAGCCAAACTTACAGCTTCTTCAAGTGCTACTCTTTCAACTCTAGTTGGGTCAATAATTCCCTCTTTTAACATATCAACAAAACTATCTGTAGAAGCATCATATCAAAAATTTTTATTATCTGACTCTAAAATCTTTTCTATTATTTCAGAAGGATTTTTTCAAGCATTTTTTGCTATTCTATAAGTTGCTGAACCAAGAGTTTTTTTCAAAATTTCTATTCATAAATCACTGTCAGAATTTCAAAAACTAACTCCTTCTAAAACTTCTTTTGCTCTTAAAAAAGCTATTCATCAACCAGCAACTATTCATTCCAAAGTTGCAGCTCTTGTTGCATTTAAAGCATCTTCTATTCTCAATTTCAATTCCATCATTTCAGTATTTGAAGCTGCTCAAACCTTGATTACAGCAACTCCAGAATCTAGTTTTGCTAATCTTTTTATAAATTCTTGTTTATTAAAATCTGAATCACTTTCATTTATAGTTTGTTTTATTTGTCTAACTCTAAGAGCAATATTTTCAGAATTTCAAAAACCATTAATAATAGTTGTTTTTTCTTTTGTAGAAATTATTTTTGAAGCTCATCATAAATCTTCTAACACAATATTTTCTAATTTCATTCAAAGTTCTTCTTTTACAAAATTTGCTCAAGTTAAAATAGCAATATCTTTCAAAATTTCTTTTTTATTTTCTCAAATAGAAGGAGCTTTTATAGCTAAAATATTCAAAATTCATTTCAAATTATTCATAACAATTCCAGTCAAAGCATCTCCAGAAACATCTTCTGCTATTATAACTAAATCTTTTTTTCCAGAAGCAACCAATTTTTCAAAAATAGGAATAATTTCTTTCATATTATTAATTTTTTTATCTGTAATTAAAACAGGAACTTGTTCTAATTCAGACAACATTTTTTCAGGATTTGTCACCATATAAGGGCTAATATATCCAGATTCTATTTGCATTCATTCAGTAACTTCTAATTCCAAACCAAAAGTTTGTCAATCTTCTATAGAAATTACTCCACTTTCCCCTACTTTTTCCATAGCATCAGCTATTATATCTCATATTTCTGTATTTCCAGCTGAAATATTTGCAACTCAAAGAATTTCCTCTCTTGAAGAAATTTTTTTGCTCATTTTTTCAAGTTCTTCTATAACTAATACAGAAGCTTTTTTTATTCAATTTTTTAGTTCAACAGCATTAACTCAAGCTTTTAAATATTTCAAACCTTCTTTTGCAATTTCATAAGTAAGTAGAGTTGCTGTTGTTGTTCAATCTCAAGCTTGAGAATTAGTTTGCATAGCTGCTTCAATAACCAATTTTGCTCACATATTTTCAAATTTTCATTCAAGTTCTATTTCTCTTGCAATAGTTACTCAATCATTTGTAATAAGTGGATTTCAATCAGGTTTTTCCAAAATTACATTTCTTCATTTTGGTCACATTGTCACAACTACAACTTCTGCTACGGCTTTCATTCATTCAAGAATTTTTTCTCTAGCTTCACTTCACATTAAAATTTTTTTTGTCATAATTTTTTAGTTATTAATTTTTAAATTATTTAAATTATTATTTTTAGAAATTACTTTTTCATTAGATTTTTGTTCTAGTTCTTTTCTTGCATTTCCAGCTATTTCTCATCTCAAACTTTTGCTAACCACATTTTAAAAGGTTCTGCATTTTTACTGGGAATACTTTGAACTAGTCTCAAAATTCCTTTTGTATCAAGTACATCAGTATTATAATTTTTTCAATCTCTGGCTTTCATTTTCAGTTGACTACAATCTGTAGTCAACTGGCTTCATTCCTTTTTTAATCTAGTTTTTAAAACACTCCAATATTTTCTAGCATTACTAGACTCTGTTAATACTTCTACAATATCAACCACAGAAAAATACCAATCCCCTTTTTCAGAATCCCAAACTCTTCTAATTTCTTTTTGTTCAAAAAGTGCTAATTTAGTTTCTTGTTTCATAATTTAATTTAAATTTTTAAAATATTTTTTTTAAACATCCTCTGAAACCACAGCTAAAATATATTCAATTGCAACAATTTTGTATTCTGTATCATCAACTTTTACATCATCTCCAGAATATTGTCAAACCAAAACTTTATCTCAAATTTTTACAATATTTGTATTTTTATCCTTTGTTCAAGGTCAAATTTCTATAACTTCATAAATATATGGTCTTTCAGTATTTGCTGATTCTGGTATATAAATTCCTGAATCAAGAATCATATTTTTTTCTAGATTTTTAAGTAAAATTCTATCCATTAATGGTTTTATTTTTGTCATATTTTTTTTTAATTAAATTTAAAATTTTTATTATATACTTTTATTCTAATCAAAAAATAAAAATAGACAAAATTTTATTTTACAAAAATTAAAAACTGTACCATTCCTTTAAAAAAACCAAATAAAAATTATAGACTATTAAAAAATGGTTAATAGGAAAAATTGTGTGCTGAAAAGCACCTTTTTTTATCTTAAATTTCTTTCATAAATCCACAAAGAAATGAATGAAATAAGTCTATCAATTCTAAGTCATCTATGTCTTTGAATTTGAATA
>Ga0256834_1000470_pt1 | contig 29083 bp, 33 predicted proteins | sample 4281140metaG_FD_190536 | JGI IMG/M metagenome (GOLD analysis project Ga0256834, IMG submission 190536) | Hydrothermal vent microbial communities from East Pacific Rise, Pacific Ocean - 4281-140 | ecosystem: Environmental > Aquatic > Marine > Hydrothermal vents | place: Pacific Ocean: East...
TTTTTTATTCCAAAATGTATATTTTTCTTCTTATATATTACTTGTTTGTTAAGGAACTCTCTCAATATATTTTTTGAGAACGAAATGGAGTATATATTTTTTTATACATATGTCAAAACTTTTTTTAAAAAAAGTCATAGCAAGTAAAAAACATATTGTGATTTTCTGGAAGAAATTGATGTGGTACTGGAGTAAGAAGCTAAATAAAAACTTAAATATAAATTTACTAAAAAGAAAAAAAAGTTAAAACTGTTAATAGAGAATACAGAAGTCCTTTTAATTTTTTTAAAGATATGGCTTTTAGTTATTTATATACTGATATTAAACATATTCCTGATAAACATACTTTACCAATTGAAATATATAATAAATTCAAATATTCAAAAAGAAAATGGTGACATTTCTACTTTTAAATAACAAAAAAATTGTTTGATTTTTTTCAAAATTTAGATATAAATACTGTGTGTAAAAATTTTATTTTTGTAAATAATTTTATTATGTCTTTAGAAAAAGCAAAATTTAAATCATTAAAAGAAATGATTGAACATATAAAAAGTGAAGATTTTAAAAAACAGTTACCTGAATTAACTGAAAATTTACCTGAAAAAGTGGAAATAAAAAATCCTTTTGATATGCATCTTCATTTGAGAGATTGAGAAATGCTAGAACAAGTTGCAATTTTTTCAGCTAAACAATTTTGTTGAGCTTTAGTTATGCCAAACTTAGTTCCTCCTGTTGAAGATTTAGAATATTTACAAGAATATAAAAATAGAATTTTGGAAAATTCTAAAAATTTTACTCCATATATGACTTTAAATTTTAGAAGTGATTATTCTAAAAAATTTTTAGAAAAAGCTCAAAATAAAATTATTTGAATAAAAATGTATCCAAAAGGTTTAACTACAAATTCAGATTCTTGAATAGAAGGTTTTGATTTGGAAGAATTAAGACCTGTTTTGGAAAATATGCAAGAGTTAAAAATTCCTTTAAATGTTCATTGAGAAACTGATTGATTTGTTATGGATGCTGAAAGAGAATATGCCTGAATTTATAAAATTTTAGCAAAAGAATTTCCTAAATTAAAAATTATTATGGAACATATTACAACAAAACAAAGTGCTGATTTAGTTGAAAAATATGATAATTTATATGCTACAATTACTTTACATCATTTAGTTTTAACTTTAGATAATGTTGCAAAATGGTCTTTGCAACCTCATAATTATTGTAAGCCAATAGCAAAAACTCCAGAAGATAGAGTTGAACTTTTGAAAAAAGTTTTATCTTGAAATCCAAAAATAATGTTTTGAAGTGATTCAGCTCCTCATCCTCAAAATACAAAAGAATCTGAATATTGTTCAGCTTGAGCTTTTACATCTCCAAATGCTTTGCAAGCTTTAACAGAAATTTTTACTAGATTTTGAAAACAAGAAAATTTGCAAAAGTTTGTTTCAGATAATGCAAAAAATATTTATGGAAAAATTCTTGATTCAGCTCCAGAAAAAACTATTATTCTAAAATTAGAAGAAAATAATATTCCTGAAAAAATTGAATGAAAAATAGAAATAGTTCCTTTTATGCCTTGAAAAAAATTGTGTTATAGGATGGAAGTATTTTAATTATCCCATCCCCAACCCTTCCCTTAAGCCTAAGGGAAGGGAGTATATATGTAAAATATTGGAAGTATTTAATTATCCCTATCTTGAATTCTTTCCCTTCACATACAGTATAAGCAAGAATATTAATTTTTTTACAAAAAATTGCATTTTAGCTTAAAAGACTAAGGGAAAGAGGCTACAGGAAATATTCTAATTAACCCATCCCAACCTTCCCTTAAGTCTAAGGGAAGGAGTAAAAAATATAAATCTATTAAAAAAATTAATTAAAAATTGTAGCCCTCTTCCCTTAGGCTTAAGGGAAGAGATTCAGAGATGGGTTAATTAAAAAAATAATTCTACAAAAAAATATCTATTAACAAAAAAAAATATGCCTTTAAAAACAATAAATAAATTTTTGAATAAATCTAAAGTTTCTAATATAAATCCAGAACTTTTTCATAATATGGCAATAAAATTTTCCAAAAAAGCTGAAAAATCTGAGTTTATTTTGAAAAAAATGAAAAAAACTTTTTATGTTGAATCTGAGAAAAATCTAAGTTTTAAAATCTGAGATTTAGAATTTCCTAATCCTATTTGACTTGCAGCTTGATTTACAAAAGAACCTGTTTGATTAAAATTTTGGGAAGCTTTTTGATTTGGTTCTATAACTATTTGAGGAATTACAAAATTTGCTCAACCTTGAAATAAGAAAAAAAGAATTTTTAGATTTTCAGATTGAATTGTAAATTGAATGGGATTACCAGGAAATTGACTTGAAGAAACTGTGAAAATGTTAGAAGAAAGAAAAAAGCAAAATATGATGCCTTCTATTCCTCTTTGAGCAAATTTATGTAATAGTGCAATTACAAAAGCTGAAGATAAAATTTCTGAATTTAAAGAAGAAATGCTTGGTTTATACCCTTTTGTAGACTTTTTTGAAATAAATGTAAGTTGTCCAAATCAAGCCGGAGTTTGCTCTTTGCAATTAGAAATTGAAAATATTTTAGAAGAATTAACTAAATATAATTTAGAATTAGAAAAAAAACTAAAAATAAAAAGAAGAATATTATTTGTAAAAATTTCTCCACTTACAAAAAATAAAGAAATGCCAGAAGATGGAACTATTGAATGATTAAAATCTTTGGCAGAAATTTTTAATAAATATGTATGAAAATGATTAGATTGAGTAATAGCTACAAATACTGCAAAAGAACATAAATATAAAAATAAAACAAAAATTAAAACTCCTTCTTGAGATATAATTACAGGTTGAGCAAGTGGGAAGCAAATACAAAAAATTTCTCTTAAAACTGTTGAAAAGTTGAAAGAATTTTTAGATAAAGAAATTCCAATAATTTGAGTTGGTTGAATTGGTTATGATAAAAAATGACTTGAATGACAAAGTTGAGTAAATATGCTGAATGCTTGAGCTATTAGTTTACAAATTTTTAGTTCTTTTGTTCAAGATTGAACTATTTGGGTTGTTAAGGATTTGAAAAAAGCTATTTTGAAGAGTAGAGAAAGTCAAATATAATTTTTATATTTGACTAAATTATTATTAATAATAATATGTATATTTTTATAATTTAAATATTAATTTCGAATCATTTTTTATTATATAGTTTTAAATTAAATTTTTTTATTATTTAGCCTTATTTAGACTTTTTTTGTGTTAAAATAAGTGTGTTAAAAAAGCACTTTTTTTATTTTTCACAAATTTTTACTAAAATCATTCTATCACTACTTGTTCACATACTTTCATTATCATTTTTTCAAGTTGCAAAATATTTATATCATTGTTTTTCATAAGCTTTTATTGAAGCCATATTTTCTTTTTCAATATCTATACAATTAAAAATATTTTCAAAAATTTGTTCATAATGTTTTTCACAATTAAATAATATTTTTGATAATCATTTTCATCTATAATCTTTATAAATTCTTATTCAATTTGTATGAATATTTTTTTTATTTTCCAAAACTTTATTATAATTTTTTTCATCTATAATATTATTAATATGTGGAAAATTAGCAGGTCTTCCCCACCGAATTCAAGCTAAAATATTTTTTTTATCAAGTAAACAAAATAAAAATCTGTTTTCATCATTATACCATTTTTCAAATTTTTCTTCATTTGCAAATCTTTTCAAATCTCAAGTTCATTTTTGAATAGCAATATCATCTTTATCTAAAGAATTTTTTATTAAATTTTTTATTTGATTTTTTGGAATTCATAAACTAATTTTATAATCTCAAAAATTTTCTAAAATTTTTATTTTTCAAATTTTTGGTTTTTTATATAAATTATTTTTCAGAATTTTTTCAGCTTTTTTTATATCTTCTACATATCAAATATCTATAAAATTTCATTTTATTTTTACTAGTTTAAATTTATTTTTTTCTAAAAAAAGATTTATAGCATCAGTTATTTCATATTCTCATCTACTAGAAAGTTTTATTTTTTTTACTAAATCAAAAATCTCAAAAGAAAATTTATAAACTCATAAATTAGCTAAATTTCAAACAAATTCTTTTGGTTTTTCTATTATTTTTGTAGCAAATTTATTTTCATCTTGTTTATAAATTCAATATTTTTCTGGAGTTTTTGTTTCTAAAACTAAAGCTCAAAAATTTTTTAGAGAAATTATTTTTTCTAAATCTTTTTTATCAAAAATACTATCTCAATTTAAAATTAAAACTTCTTCATTTTGTTCTAATTCTTTTAAAAATTTTATATCTAAAAGTGCAGCTCAAGTTCATTTTTTTTCTCATTGAATAACAAAACTAATTTTTACTCATTTATAATTTTCTCAAATATCTTCTATTATTTTTTCTTTTAAATATTTTACAACTATAACTATTTCAGAAACTTTCTTATAAATTCCTTCCAAAATATGTTCTAAAATAGGTTTTCAAACTATTTTTATCATAGGCTTTGGAGTTGTATAAGTTAAAGGTCTTAGTCTAGTTCCCTTTCCTGAAGCTAAAATTATTGCTTTCATTTTTTATTATTTTAAAAAAAATATTATAACTTTTTTAAGTATAATATTTTTTTATTTTTTGCAACTTTTTATTTTCTTTTTTTCTTAATTTCTATTTGAAATAGTAACTTGTTTAAATGGAATTTTTATTCAAGATTGTTTAAAAGCTAAATTCAATGTTTCAGCCAAATTAGATCTAGCAGAAAAATAATTATCTTGAGAAGAAATCCAAGCCATAACTTTTAATTGCACTCAATCAGCTCATAATTCTGTTACTATAACTGATGGTTCTGGTGATTGTAAAATATTTGGAAGACTATTTATTACTTTTGTAGCTACCATTTTTGCTTTTAAAATATCTGAATTATAGTCAACATTTACAAAAACTTCAACTCTTCTTTTATCATTTGTGTTAAAATTAGAAACATATTCTTCTAAAAATTTTATATTTGGTACCAAAAACCTAACTCAATCAAATTGTTCTAATTCTGTCATTAAAGAATTTACTTTTATAATTCTTCATTTTTTTCATCAAATTTCAAGTAACATTCAAGCAGAATATTCTCAATTTAAAACCATTATTATACCTGAAACAAAATTTGTTAAAAAAGTTTTTAAAGTAAAACCTATACCAAATCAGATACCTCACATAAAAAGTCCTAAATTTACTCACAAAATTCACATGGCTAAAGAAAAACCTGATATTAAAATTATAATATTTATAGTTCTTGTAACCATTCAAAAAACTTCTTCTTTTCAATCATCTCAATCAGATTGTTTAGCTAAAATAGCATTCAATCTAACTTTTACAACTTTTGTAACTACAACTGTTCAAATAATTACAAGTATAGCTAAAAATATTTTAAAAAAAGTATCTTTAGAAAAAATTGATCAAATCCAACTAAAAAGTGCTCAAGTTCAATCTCAAGTATCTTCAGTTAATTTTGTTTTGTCTCCTGATAAATTAGGAGATTGTGCTAATGAGTTTCATATTATTGTAAAATATGATAATAGTATAAAAAATATTTTTTTCATATATAATTTATTATTAAATTAAAATTTTGTTTTTATAAAAGGTGGTAATTACTTCATTTTTATTCTAAATTCAAAATCATCTTTTAAATAATCTTGTTTTAATTCTCACATACATTTAATAATATTTGTATGCCAATTTATTCAACTAGAAGCATATATTTGCTTTTTTGGATCATTATTTCAATATCTACTTAATTGACTAATTTTTGTATATTTTCATAAGTATTTATTATTAAAAGTTTTTACCATCCAATTTATTCATTCTCTTGGGGAACTAAAAGTCCATCTACCTCAAGAATCAGTATTTCAAACATTTCAAACATTATATCAAGTTGTTAGATTTCTACCTAAACTAGACTCTGCTAATCAAACACACATTAGAAAACTAGGGTCTATTTCTGCTTCCAAAGCTTCTTCTACCCAAATATTCCAATTTTTAAAACTTTTTCAAGCATATTTATTAAGTAAAAATTTTTGTCTATCAACTTCAGTGTTTCATTTTAAATTAAATCATTTCATATCAAATAATTCCTGTTTATTTTCTACTTCTCTTCAATATCTTGTTTTATAATCCTTCATATATTCATTAATATATTTTGAAGCTGGAATATTTTTTTGACTTAGAAATGATAAATCTAAATATTTTAAACCATCAACATGTTCTCCAGATTTTATTACTTCAAAATGCAAGTGTGGTCAAGAAGTCAAAAGTCAAGCTCATTTTGTTCAAATAGCTCATCAAGTAAGAGCAATAGTTTGTCCAGATTTAACATAATCATATTGTTTTACAAGTGATTTTGAGATATGTCAATAAACACTAACAAATCAATTTGCATGTTTTACAGCTAAATAAGCATAAGATTTGTGAGCTGGTGCTTTCAAATATACAACATATCAATCTGCTGGAGCTTTTATTTCAGTTCATTGATATGCTCTAATATCAGTTGCATAATGGTTTCAACCTATAACTCTCAAATATCAAGGGTCTTTAAAATATGCACTAACTCATCTATTTGGTGGTACTGGCCAATCAAATCATTTTTTATAATAAGTTTGCAATTTTTTTTCAGCATAAATAATTTTATTCAAATTAATACATTTTTGTTTCATTCAAATTAATGATGAAACTGGTTTTTCATTCAAATCTATAAATCTACAACCATATTCTTTAAATAAACTTCTTTTTATATTATTAAATTTTATTTTTTCCTTTAAAATAAATTTTTTCATATTTTGTTCTGATTCTATTTTTTCAGAAATAAGTTTAGTATAAATACTTTCTTTTCATTTACTTGTGTAAAGTAATTCTTGTTTAAAAGATTTTTTATCCTGAAGCATTCATTTCGAAATAACTATATTTCTTTTTAAAGTTTTTAGCTTAGATAATTTTTGATTTAATTTTATTTGAGCAACAAATAGGTTTCTAAGAATTTTTTTTCTTTCTCCAAGTATTCTTTGTCCTGTAATTTCTAAAATTTTTGAAAAGTTTTGTTCAGCAAATACATCTCAAAGGCTTTTTTCATTTAAAAGTAAAGTTTTTAAAATATCTATTTTATTATCAGTATAAATTTCATTATCTTTTTTATAGATATAAACAACATAATTTATCAAAACTTCTTTATTTTCAGCTAATTTTTCTTTTAAAACAATAATTTCTTTTTTAGTTTTTATTATATTATTATTTGTTGCCATAATGTTTTCATTTGTAGTGTTTATTTTTGTTTTTAATATATTTATATCTTCATCAAGTTTTTTTATAGTTTTTTGAAGAGAATAAATTCTTTTTAAAACTATTTCTTTTTGGCTTTCCAAAACACCTTTTCTAGCTTCAATTTTCTTCCTAATATTTTCAAATATTATTATTTTATTACGAGAATTAGATATATTTAATTGTTTACCAGATAAAACATTACTTGCATTTTCTATTTTTCTTTTTGAATCTTCTGTAAAATTTTCTATTGCTTGTCCAACAGCACTTCTTGCATTAGAATAAATAGAAAAATGGTTAAAAGCAACTGCTAATATAATTAGGATTAATAAAATTTTTTTCATTTTTTTATACATTTCAAATTTAAAATATTTATTTAGCACATTCTATCATAAAAATATATAATATGCAACAAAAAAAACCTTAGAAATTTTTTTCTAAGGTTTTTTTGTTTTTTTTCTATTTTTTGTCAAAATATTTAGTATAGTCAAACATTTTCATTTCAGCATCTATTTTTCTTAAAATATCAAGAACAACAGAAACTATAATAATTAATCATGCTCAAGACACTATAAAATCTATATTAGAAGTTGAAGCAGTAACTTTTTGTGCTAAATATGGAAAAATAGCAATCAAAGCTAAAAAACCTCAACCAAATAAATTTAAATGTCATGAAACTTTAGATAAATATTGTGATGTTTCAGCTCATGGTCTAATCCCTGGAATATATCATCACCTTTTTTGAATATTTTCTGCAATATTATCAGTATTAAATGTAATAGATACATAAAAGAAAGAAAATAATACAACAAGCAAAAAGTAAGCTCAGATAAACCACCAAGAAGGAGTAGCCATACTAAAATAAAGAGAAATAAATTCTCAAACTGAATTTGATATTGTACCTTCTTGACTTCTACTTAAAATTTGTCCTATAATTCAAGGAAAAGTTACAAGAGAAACTGCAAAGATAATTGGTATCATTCAGGCTTGATTTACTCTTATTGGGAAAAATGATTTTTCTTCTCTCCCAGTTCTTGTATAAATAACTGGTATTCTTCTATTTCATTCTGTAAATTTAATTATAATATATGTTACAATCAAAGTTAAAATAAATAAAAGTATAAAAGTCAAACCATTACTCATTCAGAAAACTCAAGCATTACTAGAACCAAAAGCACCTGCAATTGTATCTATAACTCAACCTCAAGTTGCTGGAAAAAATCCAGTTATTGTTCAAGGAACTGCAGCTAAAACTCAAGCTGTAATTATTATAGAAATACCATTTCAAATTCATCTTTCAGTCATTATTTCCCCTAACCACATTAAAAACATTGTTCAAGCTGTGATGATAGTCATTGCTGTAAGTACAGCCATTGTATCACTAGTATCAAATACAGTAGCTCAAGCTCAAACATTATTCAAAAGTAAAATCATTCAATATGATTGTACAAATGCTATAGGTAGAGTTAAATATCTAGTCCATTTAGTTATAACTTTTTGACCTTGTTCACCTTCTTTTTGTAATTGTTCCAATTTAGGAACTATTACTCATAAAAGTTGAAGAATTATCATTGCATTAATATATGGAGAAAGCCCCATTAGAATTATAGAAAATTGTTCTAGTCATCATCACATTAAAGCTCAGAAAAAATTCAAACCATCTTGACCTTCAAGATTGGCTTTCAAAGCTTCTAAGTCAACTCAAGGAAGAGTAATTACAGATAAAAATTTATAAACAATTACTAAAAGTAATGTTGCTATAATTTTTTTTCTTATACTTTCTACTGAAAAAATAGATTTTATATGTTTTATCATAAATTCATATATTACTAAATTAAAAATTCAAACATTGAATTTTAGAAATTATATTAATTCAACTTTTCCTCAAGCTTTTTCAACTGCTTCTACAGCAGATTTTGTAGCTTTTGAAACTTTGATATTAACACTTTTAGTAACTTTTCAATCAGCTAAAAGCTTAACTTCAAGAGTTTTTTTTCTAATTATTCTATTTTCAAGTAATATTTCTGTAGTTATTTCAGTAATACCTTTTTCTGCTAATTTTTCTAAGTCTTTTAAATTAATTACATTGTAATTTTTCATAAAAACTTTATTAGAAAAACCTTTTAATTTAGGCATTCTTCTGAATAAAGGAGTTTGTCCTCATTCAAACCATGAAGGAACTCATCATCAACTTCTACAATTTTGTCAATTGCATCATCTTCAAGAATAAGTTCATTTTCAAGATCCATTACCTCTACCAACTTTTAAAGATCTTTTTCTAGATCCTGCATTTGGTTTTAAATTGTTTGTAGATAAAGTCATTTCTTGCAATTATTAAATATATATTTTGCTTTTTTACTTTTTATAAGAAGTTAAAGCTTTAACAGTGGCTCTTGCATTATTTAACAAATTTGTAGAACCATATCTTTTAGCTAAAATATCTTTATATCAAGCTAAAGCAAGAACTTTTCTTATAGAAGATCATGCTATAATTCAAGTTCATTCACTTGCATGATGAAGCATAACAGAAGCTGCTTTATATTTTTTTTGAACATCATAAGGAACACTACCTTTTACAATAGGTACCTCAACAATATTTTTTTTAGCATCAGCTATTGCTTTTGCAATACCATCAACAACCTCCCAAGATTTTCAAGTTCAAATTCAAACTTTTCCCTTTCAGTTACCAATAACAACAGTAGCTCTAAACCTAAGTTGTCTACCTCATGAAGTTACTCTAGTAACTCTATCAATTGCTAAAAGTTCTTCTTTGTATTCTGATCTTGGTTTATTAGATCCTTTTTTAAAACCTTCTTTACCAGCCATAAAAATAATTATTATTAAAATTAAAATTTTAGCCCAGCTTTTCTAGCAGAGTCAGCCAAAGCTTTTACTCTACCATGATAAGCAAAACCTCATTTATCAAAAACAATTTCTGTAATTTTTAAAGAAGTAGCATTTTTTGCTATTTCTTCTCAAACTTTTTCAGCTTTCTCAATTTTAGAACCAGATTTAATTTTCAAATCACAAGCTGAAGCTAAAGTTTTACCTTCATTATCATCTATAATTTGAGCATAAATCCTTGAATTACTTCTAAAAACAGCTAAACGAGGAATAGAAGAAGTTCAAGCAATTTTTGCTCTTACTTTTCTATGTCTTTTTTTTCTTTTTTGTACTTTTTCTAACATATTATATTTTTAGTATAAAGTATAAAATATATTTAAAAAATATTTTTAAAAATACTTTTTATTATTTACTACCTGTTTTTCAAGCTTTTCTTCTAATATGTTCTCAAACATATTTTATTCACTTACCTTTATATGGTTCAGGTTTTTTCTTAGATCTAATTTTAGCAGTAAATTCTCAAACTAATTGTTTATTAATTCAAGAAATATGTAAAACATTTTTCAGTTTTTCATCTATTTTTACTTCTAAACCATTAGGTATTTCCATTTCAACTTTATGAGAAAAACCTATACTTAAAATCATTTTTTGACCTGCAACTTCAAATTTATATCATACTCAGTTTATTTCTAAACTTTTCTTAAATTTATTTGAAACTCATTGTACCATATTAGATAATATAGATCTAGTTGTTCCCCATAAAGCATTAGCATTTTCAGCTGTTTCAATAGGAGTGATAATAATATTATTATCTTCAACTTTCACTTCTACAGCAGGAAGAAAATCAAAACTCAAGCTTCCTTCAGCTCATTTTATTTCTACTGTATTACCATTCACCTTTACTTCTACCTTTTCAGGTATAGCTATAGGCATTTTTCATATTCTAGACATTTTTATATATAATTAAATAACATAAATTGGATTAATAATTTTTATAAAAATTATTTCTCATTTATATATGAAGAGTAAATTAATAAACTTCACACATTAATTCTCCACCAACCTTCAAAGACCTAGCTTCATATCAAGTAATTACTCATTTAGGAGTAGAAACTATGAATATTCATTTACCATTTTTAGATTTTTTAATATCTGTAGAAGATATATAAATTCTTTGTCCTGGTTTACTAATTCTTTTTAGAGTAGGAACATATTTTGTTTCTCTAACATTATTTAATGTTATAAAAATCTGCCTTTTATTATTTCAAAGATCTTCAATTTTATAATCAAGAATATACTTATTTTTTTTCAAAATTTTTAAAATGCTTTCTTTTATTTTAGAAGCAGGAATTACTACATTAATAATTCTAGCCATATAAGCATTTCTAATTCTTGTTAATAAATCTCCAATTGGATCTATTATCATAACAATAAAACTTAATAAATTAAACTTTTGTAAAACTTTTATTAACACTTTATAATTAAAAAGTATTTTTTACCAACTTGATTTTCTTACACCTGGTAATTCTCAAGCATTTGCTTTTTCTCTAATACATATTCTGCACATATCAAATTTTCACATATATCCTCTAGTTCTTCCACATACACTACAAACATTAAAAACTTTTGTAGCATTTTTTGGTTTTCTTCATTCTAATATAGCATTTAAAAAATTCTTTTTTAACTTATTAGCTTTAGCTATTTTCGATTTTCTAGCCATTACATCTATCTTAGATAAATAAAATTATTTAGCAAATGGAAAACCCATTTCTTCTAATAAAGCTTTAGAAGCCTCTTTAGAAGGAGATTTTGTTTTTACTGTAATTTGTAAACCATAAGGTTTAACAACATCAGTATGAGGAACTTCTGGAAAAATAGTATGTTCTTTAATACCAAAGTTATAGTTTCATTCTTTATCAAAACTTCTTTTAGAAAGTCCTCTGAAATCTCTAACTCTTGGAAGAACAATATTTACCATTTTTTCAATAAAAGCATAGGCTTTATCACCTCTTAAAACAACAGTTAATCAAACTGGCATTCATTCTCTAAGTTTAAAATTTGAAATAGATTTTTTAGCATATTTAATTACAGGTTTTTGTCCAGCAATTAAAGATAAATCTTTTTCAAGAGATGAAAAATCTTTATTTCAAGCTCTTATATAACTTCAAATACCCATATTCAAAACAATTTTTTCAATTTTTGGGATTTCCATTACATTTTTCAGTTCTAATTTTTCTTTTAGAACTGAAGAAATTTCTCATATATATTTTTCTTTAAGATACATTTTTAAATTTTTTTACAAAATAAGCATCTATTTAATAATAACCTCTTCAGGTTTTTTAGAAAGTTCTTTTACAGCCTTTTTAGAAAATCTGAATTTTTTTTGTTTAGATTTTTCATTAATCATAACAAATCAGATTCTAGTAGGTTTTTCTGTATAAGGACAAACTAACATTACATTTGAAGCATCAATTGCTTTTTCAAATTTAATTTTTTCTCAAGGTTTTGTACCTTGTTTTTTTACATGTCTAGTTACTATATTCACTCATTTTACTATAACTCTATTCTTATCTCTAAAAACTTTCATCACATTCCCTTTTATTCATTTACTTTTTCAAGCTATAACTATAACATTATCTCAAGTTCTAATTTTCATTAAATAAAAATTAACAAATTAAACTCTTTTAAAAGAGTAAGAACTTATAATTATTAAATAAATAATAATTAAAGTATTCTTTCTCTTAATTTAGTTTTTTATAAAACTTCTGGAGCCAAACTAACTATTTTTTGATATCCTCTAGCTTTTAATTCTCTAGCTACAGGTCAGAAAATACGAGTTCCTCTAGGTTGTCCTTTATCATCTATAATAACACAAGCATTTTCATCAAATCTTATAAAGCTTCAGTCTTTCCTTCAAATTTCTTTAGAAGTTCTAACTACTACAGCTTTTACAACTTTCTTTTTTCAGATTGCTCAGTTTGGTGCTGCTTTTTTAACAGAACAAACTATAACATCTCAAATACTTGCGTATCTTCTTTTAGATCATCATAGAACTTTTATACATAGAACTTCCTTTGCTCAACTATTATCAGCAACTGAAAGTCTACTTTCTGTTTGAATCATAAATTCACTTTTACTAAAATAAAATTTATTTTTCTTCAGAAACTAAGACCCACCTTTTTAATTTAGACAATGGTCTTGTTTCCTTTATAGTTACTATTTCTCATTCTTTACACTTATTTTCTTCATCATGTGCATAGAATTTCTTAGTAACTTTAAATCTTTTTTTGTACTTAGGATCATTCTTGTAAGTTTCAACAGAAATTACAATAGTTTTATCCATTTTAGTACTTGTAACTACACCTTTTTTAGTTCTCATAGTAGTTTAAAAAAATTAGTTTAACTAAATATTAAAACCTTTTTGTTTTGCAACAGTTTTAAGAAAAGCTACATATTTTCTCAAAAATTTTATTAAATGAGTTTGTTTTAATTCATCTGTAGCTAATTTCATTTTTAAAACATAAAGTCTTTTTTCAGAATCAATGTACTCAGCTTTTAAAGCCTTTTCATCTAATTTTTGAACTTCGTCTTTACTTTTTAAATTTAAATCCTTAATTCCTTTCATTTCTTAAAATTAATCAATTAAGAGTTTAGTTTTTACAGGCAATTTATAAGATGCTAATCTAAAAGCTTCCCTTGCAACTTCTGGAGTAACTCATGTCATTTCGAACATAACTCTTCCAGGTTTTACAGGAGCTCTATACATCTCTAAAGAACCTTTACCTCAACCCATAGGTACTTCAAGAGGTTTTGCTGTATAAGGTTTGTCTGGAAAAATTCTTATCCAAATTTTACCTCATCTCTTTATATATCTCATCATTGCTCTTCTTGCAGACTCTATTTGTCTAGAAGTTATATAACCTCTAGTAACAGCTTTAAGTCCATAAGTACCAAAAGCAATTTCAGATCATCTTAAAGCTTTTCACTTTAATCTACCTCTATGAGTTTTTCTGTATCTAACTTTTTTTGGTTGTAACATACAAACTGCAAATTAGTATATAAATTTTTTACAAAAAGCAAATTTTTTTTACAAAATTATTTTTTTGTTTTGAAAATATCCCCTTTATATATCCAAACTTTTATTCAAATTGTTCAATAAACTGTTTCAGCTCTAACTGAACAATAATCAATATCAGCTCTGATTGTTTGAGTAGGAGTATTTCAATCTTTAAAAGTTTCTTTTCTAGCTATTTCAGCTCAGTTAAGTCTTCACCCAACTTTAACTTTTATTCATTTAACTCATTTTTCCATACTTTTTTGAATAGCTTGTTTAATAGCTCTCTTATATGGCATTCTTTTTTCAATTTGGTTTACAATATTAAAACCAACTATTTTAGCATTAGCATCAGGTTTTTTAATTTCTTTTACTGTAATTTTTACTACAAGTCCAGATTTATTACCTAATATTTTTTCAACTCTAGTAAGATTCTCTCAAGAAGCTCAAAGAATTAAAAGTGCTTTAATTGTAAAAATTGTAACTTCAATCTTTCCATCTTTTCTTCAAATTACTATATCTCAAACTGGAATTCAAGATAATTCTTTTTTTAAGATTTCTCTTATTTTGTTATCTTTTACAATTTGTTTAGTATAATCTTTTTTATCTGAATACCAATTTGCAGCCCAAGGCTTAATATATGGTATTCTAAAAGAAACTGGATTAACTTTGTGTCACATAAAAATATTTTTTAAATGTTAAGTTGTTAAAATGTTTATCTAAGTAAAACTCGGACACATTATAACTTTTTATTATTATTTAACTTGTAGTTCTAATCTAACATTAGAAGTTCTTTTTAAAATTGGATGAGATCTACCTCTTGAGATAGCTTGTCCTCTTTTATAAACAATTCATTTTGTTATTATAAGACTGTCTATATATAAAGTCTCTTTTTCTTGTCCATCATTATTTGTAGCATTTGCTACTGCTGATGATACAACTTTATAAAGAATTTCTGCTCATTTTTTAGGAGCAAATTTCAGAAAATCAAGAGACCATTCAATATTTTTTCATCTTATTATTTGAGCAACTACTCTAAGCTTTTTAGGAGAAATCCTAGTATTTTTCAAATAAGCTTTCATAATATATTAATATTAAATTAAAAATTATTATTTATTTCAAGCATGTCATCTGAAAGTTCTTGTAAAAGAAAACTCTCATAATTTATGTCAAACCATATCTTCAGTTACAAAAACTGGAGTATGAGCTTTTCAGTTATGTACACCAAATGTGAAACCAACAAAGTCAGGAGTTATTGTACAAGCTCTAGACCAAGTTTTGATAACTGTTTTCTTTCAACTTTCTTTTAATGCTAATACCTTTTTTAATAATTTCTCATCTATATAAGGTCATTTTTTTAAACTTCTTGCCATAACAAAGAATAAATTATAAATTATATTAATAACCTATACTTTAAATTAATAAAGCTAAAGTTATTTTATTTCATTAATCTACCATCTCTTTTTTTCAAAATCCATCTGTTTGTAGTTTTCTTTTTCTTCCTTGTTTTAACTCAAAGAGCTAATTTTCACCAAGGAGTTTTTGGAGCTTTCATTCAAATAGGACTTCTTCATTCTCAACCACCATGTGGATGATCAACTGGATTCATTGCTTTACCTCTAACTTCTGGTCTTTTTCACATCCACCTAGCTCTTCAAGCTTTTCAAAGAACTATTTGATTATGATCAGTATTAGATACTTGACCTATAGTAGCAAAACATTTTTTATGAACCAATCTTATTTCTCAAGAAGGCATTTTAACTTGAGTATATTCTCAATCTTGTGAGACTATTACAGCAAAACTTCAAGCAGATCTAACAGAACTAGCTCCTTTTCATAACATTATTTCTAAGTTATAAACTTGGAATCAAACTGGAATATTGGAAACAAGCATTCTGTTACCAGCATCTAGTAAAGCTTTATCGTCTGTAACAATAGTGTCTCAAACTTTCATATCTTTATGTGCTAATACATATCTTTTTTCTCAATCTTTATAAGCAACTAGTGCTATCCAACCTGTTCTATATGGATCATATTCAATAGTTTTTACCTTAGCCTCTATTCCTTTTTTGTCAGTAAAGATAAAATCAATTATTCTATACTTTCTAGCATGCCCCCCTCATCTATGTCTTATTGTTAACCTTCATGAGCTATTTCTACCTGCATGTTTTTTCAAAGTTATAGTTAAAGGTTTATGAGGTTTTGAAGTTGTTATTTCTTCAAAAGTACTTCAAGTCATACCTCTTCTTCAAGGAGTAGTTGGTTTAAACTTTTTAATACCCACGATCACAAAAATTAAAAATTAAAATTTGTTTTATTTTACAATAGAAAATTCTACTTTTTTACCTTCAGGTAAAGTTACATAAGCTTTTTTAAAAGATCTTCTTTTAATTTGGCTTCATTTTCTACCATTTTTAAATTTTTCTCTTACAGCAGTTACATTAACTGATTCCACAATAACATCATAAATAACTTTAAAAGCATTTTTAATATCAATTTTAGTAGCCTCAGGAGCAACTTTTACTACAACAACATTATTTTTAACATCAGAAATTGATGTTTTTTCAGTTACTATAGGCTCTAAAATTATTCTATATAAACTCATTATTATAGAAAATTATAAAATTATTTTACATAAGATTCCTCCATTTTATTAAGAGAATCTTTTAATATTACTAAAGTATTAAATTTTAATAAGTCAGCAATATTTAAATAACTAGTTAAAATAGTTTTTACAAAAGGTAAATTTGAAGATGATTTTTCAATTATTTCATTTTTAGATGGAATAACTAATAAAACATTTTTCTCATATGATAAATTTTTCATAACTGCTTCCATATTTTTTGTAGCAATATTATCAAATTTTATATCATCAACTATAACTAATTTATTATCTTGAAGTTTCGAAGATAAAACATAAAATAATGCTTTTCTTCTCTCCTTTCTATTCATAGAAATACTGTAATTTACATTATTTCTAGGTCCAAAAACAACACCTCATTTTTTTCTGATTGGAGATCTATTAGACCCCATTCTTGCATTACCTGTTCATTTTTGTCTATAGATTTTTCTAGTAGATCATCTTCTTTCTCACCTAGTTCTAGTATGAGCTACTACTTTTCTAGCATTAGCAAGTTGGTAAATCAAAGCTCTGTGAATTAAACCTTCTTTTATTTCTTTTTGTCAAAATAAAATTTCGTTTAATTCAATAGTTCATTTTTCCTTACCTTCTTGATTAAATAGTTTAATATCCATTTATATCAGTATTAATAATTAAAAATTTACTATAACTAAAGATTTTCTTGCCCCAGGGATAGGTCCCTTTAAACCAAAAACTTTTAAATCTTTATTCAATAATTCTAAAGGAACTCATCTAAGAGAAACCCTTACATCTCAGTGATGACCATGCATTTTTTTACCTTTGTGTGTTCTTTTAGGTTTTCTATTACCAATAGAACCAAGTGCTCTATGGAATTTTGAACCATGAGTTTTAGGTCAACCATGAAAATTATGTTTTTTCATAGCTCATGTAAATCATTTTCATTTAGAAATAGAAGTTACATCAACCAATTTAACTCACTCCAAGTTTTCCAAACCTATAGTATCACCTATTTTAAATTTTTCAGCCTCTCATTTATTAAGAGAAACTTCCTTAATTTTAGAAAATTCATTGAAACTAAGTGCTTTATTTCAATCCTTCAGCTTTCAAGAAGCATCTTTTTTTAGGATTCAAATAACTAAAGCATCGTATCAATCAACTTCCTTTGTTTTAATAGTAACAACTTTTAGGTTAGGAACTTCAAGTAAAGTAACAGGAACAAAAGTATTATCTTTTACAATTCTAGTCATCTCCAATTTATGTGCTAATAATCAAGCCATAATCTTTAAAGATAATTACGAAACTAAATTACAATACCAGTTTTATAATAAAAATTAAATTTATCTAGAATTTTCAATTTATATATAAAACTTTAAGTTAGAGGTTAAACTATTTTTTCAAAAAAAACTTTAAAAAAATAACTAAATCACCTTTTTTCAATTTTTATTTAAAAATGGTTTAACTTAACTTTTCAAAACTCTTTTACTTTTATGTAGTATAATTAAATACATACATATTTTTAAAAAGCTTTTGTATTTTATTAATAAGTTTCTAAAAGTCAAAAAGAAATTTGACTTTTGTGATTTTCTGGAAAAAATTGATGTGGTACTGGAGTAAAAAGCTAAATAAAAACTTAAATATAAATTTACTAAAAAGAAAAAGAGGAATAAAATAGCTTTGCACAGCAAATTTAATTCCTTAGTATAAAAATTATGTTTTATTTACTAAATTACAAGTCAGAAATGAAAAAAAAATGCAATTGTAACTAGAATAAGAATATTAAAATATCTTGATTTAGAATCAAGAGCTCCTTTATCTAATTCTAGAAGTATTAAAAATAATAGCTATTAATGTTTTCCTAAAATTTTAACTAACTTACTTTAAGTTAAGTAAAAAGTTCCAAATTTTTCTGAAACTTTTGTAAAGAATTCTTATGAAATTTTGGAAAAACTATAAAAAACTTTGTAACTTTGGGTTTACAATATTTGAATTATGATTATATTTCCTAATATATATATATTTAAATAATAATATTGATTTAAACTAAAAAAAAATGTCTATTTTTAAAACTTCTGGAATTATTTTAAAAAAAATACATAAAAGTAAAGATATTATGTATATTATTTTTAGTGTGGATTATTGAAAAATAGCTGTTGTTTCAAAAAATTCTAATAAAGAAAAAAAACTTGATTTATGATATATTATAAGTTTTGAATTAAGAACAAAATGAGAAAAAGAACTTTTTTCTATAAGAAATATAAAAATATTAAAAGAATTTAATTACTTAAATTTTTCTTTCAAAACAATAAATAATTATCAAATTTTAATAACTTTAATTTATAAATTAGCTCCAGAAAAAAAACAAATTTTTAATATTTTTGAGGTGGTAAAAAAGATTAATTCATCCCTATTTCAGCCCTCACCCCAACCCTCTCCCTTACAGGGAGAAGGAGAAGCTACAGAAAAAAAAATAAATATAAAAATTATTTTGGCTTGTTTGAAAATTTTAAATATTTTTGGATTACTTTATTTGGAACATAAAAATCTGGAAACAAAAAAAATTTTGAATTTTATAAATAATAATAGTTTTTCTAGAATTTCTTTGCTTATATGAATTAGTGAAAAAAGTTTGGAAAATTTTGAAAAAATTATTTTAGAAAATTTGAAAAACAAAAAAAAATAAAATCTAAGATTTTATTTTTTTTTAAAGCTTTTTATTTAAATGTAACTTTAATAATTCTTTCTTTATCTGTTCATCCATTTTCTACTAATGTTATAGTATCTTCTCCTTCTCCTGTAGCAGAAATATTTAATTTTGAAATAGCTTTTTCAGGAATTTCACCTTTATAATCTTCTTCATTTCAAACTCATTTATCAGCAATTACAATTGTACTTGAATCATAATCTGTTATAAAAGTTTTATCTGGGTCAAGACCTAATCAACCAAACATTATTTCACCAGAAACTAATATTCAGATACCAACAGTATGTATGTTTATTTCAAATTTTTCTATTTCCACTTCTACAGTTTCATTATTTTCTGGTGGAGTTGTTGTATTTGTTTCTGAAGTTTCATTATTTTCTTCTGGAATTATTACTATATCAGAGATATCAGCATTAACTCATCAATACTCTTCACAAGTTTTGTTATCAGGGATATAAACTAAAATTTCTCAAACCTTACAAACAATTTTATCTGTAGTACCTATTGTTTCATTTCCATCAACTATATTTCAATTTAAACTATCTTTAGTATTAAATGTACTTCAATTAGCATCAATTTTAAAATTAACATCACCATTAACAGTAGTATCTCCTCAACATCCACTTAATACTCCAACTAATCAAGTTGCTAACATTGTAGATGTTATTTTATCCATAAATTTTTTCTTAAAAATTAAATATTCTTTTATTATATAAAAAAAAATAAAAAGTCAAAACTTTTTTTGACTTTTATTTATTTTTACTTTTAATATAATTATTTTTTAATATAAAAGTTATAAAATAATCTTTGTGTTTGTAAATAGTTTTTATTTACTAAATTTAAAAAGCATAATATCTCAATCTTTTACAATATATTCTTTTCATTCTAAGCTAACTTTTCAATTTTCTCTTGCTCAACTCCAACCTCCAAATTCTACTAAATCCTTCCAGTTTACAGTATCTGCTTTTATAAATCATTTTTCAAAATCTGTATGAATTGTACCAGCTGCTTGTGGAGCTGTACAACCTTTTTTTACAGTCCAAGCTCTTACTTCTTGAACTCAAGCTGTAAAATAATACATAAGTCAAAGTGCTTCATAACTTGCTTTTATTAAATCATCAAGTCCAGTTGTTTTTAATCACATATCATTTAAAAATTCATCTTTTTCTTCTAAAGACATTTCAAGCATATCTTCTTCTAATTTAGCACAAATAGCTATTACTTGTGAATTTTTTCCTACTCATAAAATTTCTTGTAATTTTTCCAAAGGAGTATCCATCATATCTTCTGAAACATTACAAGCATAAACAAATTTTTTATTTGTAAGCAAATGCAAGTCTACAATTATTTCTTTTTCTTCTTCTCCTAAATCCATACTTGAAACTAATTTTTCTCACTTTAATTTTTCTAATATTTTTTCATAAATTTGTACTATTTCAGCCATTTTTTTGTCTGATTTTGCTTTTTTTCTGTCTCAAGCTAATCTTTTTTCAACTGTTTCAATATCAGCCATAATCAGCTCAGCATTAATAATTTCAATATCAAATTTCGGATCAACTTTTCAATTTACATGAATAATATCATCATCTTCAAAAATTCTTACAACTTGCAAAATAGCATCAGCTTCTCTAATATTAGCTAAAAATTTATTTCCAAGTCCTTCTCCTGAACTTGCTCATTTTACAATTCAAGCAATATCAATAAATTCAGTTGTAGCTGGAATTATTTTTTCTCAATCAACAACTTTTCTAATTTTTTCAAGTCTAGAGTCATTTACATTAACTATTCCAACATTTGGTTCTATTGTACAAAAAGGGAAATTTTGTGCATCTGCTGCATAGTTTTTAGTCAAAGCATTAAATAATGTAGACTTCCCTACATTTGGTAATCAGACAATTCAAATTTGCATATTTTTTTATTTTAAGTTTTAAATTTTTTACATTATATCTAAAAAAAGTTTTTAGCAATTCTTTTTAATTAATTATTTTAACTTCCCTAATTTTTCTTCCAATTTTTCTAATTTATTTTTAGCATCATCTTTTTTACTAATTTCAGCTCTAACTAAAGAATCTGGAGCATTTTGTACAAAATTTGGGTTTAATAATTTTTTATCAATAATTTTTATATAAGTTTTTGTATCCTCTAATTGTTCTTTTATTCTAGCTATTTCTTTGTCTTTATCAATTGCATTACTTGTATCAACATAAACTTCAACTCATTTTTTTATTATTGAATAAGCTAAATTATCATCTTTTGGTTTTACATCAACTAAAAGTGTTTCTTCTGATTTTACTATATCTCAAAGCAAATCTATAACTTCAGCAATTATTTCAGCATTTTTATTTTTTGCATAAATTTGTAATTTTATAGTTTTATTTGGTTTAATATCTTTTTCAACTCTCAATTTTCTAATTTCTTTAATTAATTCAATAATCAAATTTTTTGCTTTTTCAACTTCTATATTTCTTTCAATATTTATTTTTGCATATTCTTCTATAATTAAATCTCAAGAAAATCAAATTTTAGAATAAATTTCTTCTGTAACAAAAGGAATATATGGATGCCATAATTTCAATAATTTATTTAAAACATAAGTAATTACTTCTTTTCAAAATTTAGAAGTTTGGTCTGTAAGTTTGAATTCTTCAATATAATAATCACAAAATTCATTTTTTGTAAAAATTTGTAATTCTTGTCAAATACTAGAAAAATTATAATTTTCCATTCAAGAAGTAACTTCATCACTCAAATATTTTATTCTAGATAAAATCCATTTTTCATGAAGCATTAGTTCATCATAATTTTTTATCAAATTTTTTTCTATTTTTTCTATATCAAATTTTTTTGTAGTCCCTTTCTCCCCATCAGGGAGAGAGGATTCAGGAGAGAGGGTTGTAGTGATTTTCATTGAAACAAATCTAGAAGCATTCCATAATTTATTTATAAAAATAGAATTATTTTTTACATTTTCTTCATCAAATTTCAAATCATTTCAAGGAGTATTTCAAATTACTAAAGTAAGTCTAAGAGCATCAGTTCAATATTTTTCTATCATTTCAAGAGGTTCTACTCAGTTTCAAAGAGATTTAGACATTTTTCTTCCTAATTTGTCACGAACAAGTCCATGAAAATATATTTTTTTAAATGGAGCTTGATTAGTAAATTCATATCAAAATAATAACATTCTAATTACCCAAAAAAATATTATATCATGACCAGTTTCCAAAACTGAAGCAGGATAAAATTGTTTAACTAAATCAGGTTGTTTATCTGAATCCATATCATAATCCAAAACTGCAAAAGGCCAAAGTGCTGAAGAAAACCAAGTATCAAGAGCATCAGAATCTCTTGTTAATTTTACTCATTTTCAAGCTTTTTCTTGAGCTTGTTTTTCATTTTCAGCACAAAACATTTTTCCAGTTTCATCATACCAAACAGGAATTCTATGTCCCCAAATTAATTGTCTTGAAATACACCAATCTCTCAGATTAAAAATCCAATCTTCAAACATTTTTTCAAATTTTTTTGGAATAATTTCAAACTCCTTTTTTTTGTATCATCTAATTACTTTTTTAGCTAAAGGTTCTATTTTTACAAACCATTGAGTTGAAATAATAGTTTCTATTTTTGAGTGAGATCTTTCTCAATAAGCAACTTTTGAAATATAATCTTCTACTTTTGTCAAATTTCATTTTGCTTTTAAAAGTTCAACAATATTATTTCTAGCTATTTTATAATTTTGCCCTGCAAATATTCATGCTTTTTTTGTCATTTTTCAATCTTTTCCTAAAACAATTTCATCAAGTGGTAATCAATGTCTTTTTGCTGTTTGAAAATCATTTGGATCGTGAGCAGGAGTTATTTTTACAGCTCAAGTTCAAAAATTCATATCTACCATTTCATCAGCAATAAGAGGAATTTCTTTATTAACTATTGGTAAAATTAATTTTTTTTCAGCTTTTAATAATTTTTTATATCTTTTATCTTTTGGGTGAACAGCAACAGCAACATCTCAAAGCAAAGTTTCAGGTCTAGTAGTTGCAATAATTATCTCAGTATCACTTCAAGAAACAAAATAAGTTATATGATATAAATGCCCTTTTTCTTCTTTATAAACTACTTCTTGATCAGAAATAACAGTATCTAAAACTGAATCATAATTTACCATATATTCTCATTTGTAAATTAATCATTTTTCATAAAGTTTTACAAAAGCTTGATTTACTTTTTTGTTCATATTATCATCCATTGTAAATTTTTCCTTAGACCAATCACAACTTGTTCACATTTCTCTAAATTGATTTTTTATTTCTCAACCATATTTTTCTGTCCAATCCCAACATTCTTTCAAAAATTCTTCTCTAGAAATATTATGTTTAGTTTTTCATTCAAGAGCCAATTTTTGTTCAACTTTTACTTGTGTAGAAATCCCCGCGTGATCAGTTCAAGGTAATAAAAGAGTAGAATCTCATTTCATTCTATGATATCTTGTCATTATATCTTCAATAGTTGAAGTCAAACTATGACCAACATGCAATTTTGCAGTAACATTTGGAGGTGGCATTGGAATATAAAAATTTTCTCCAGTTGTTGATTCTCTAGGTTTAAATAAACCTTTTTCTTCCCAATTATCATATAACTTTTTTTCAAAATCTTTTGGATTATATTTTTTTGGAAATTCATTATTTGTTGTCATATTTTTATTTTTAATAAATATTTACCTCCCCTGAAATTAAAAATTTCTTTCCCCTCCTTACTAAGGAGGGGATTTAAGGGGTGGTTTTAAAAGTGGTATTTTTTTGCAAATTTTTTAAATTCATTTCATTTTTCAATATAATTTTTCCACAAACTAAAACTAGGAGAAGCTGATGATAAAATACATATTTTTCAAGTTTTAGTATTTTCATAAGCAAATTTTATTGCTTCTTCCATTGAATCAGATTTCAAAATTTTTGGAGAATAATTATTTTTTAAATAAAGAATTTTTTCTTCTCAAATTTTCATATTTTCAGAATCTTCTGGAAAAACCCTGACTCAAGTTTTTATAAATAAAACAATATTAGGAATTTCATATTCTTCAATATAATTTTTCAAATTTTCAAAAGACTCATCTGTAAATCAATAATCACTTCAACCTAAAAAAATTGTTCAAATATTTTTTCAAAAAGTTTTTATAGCTTCAATAGTTGATTCTGGAGTTGTAGAAATAGCATCATCTATAAAAATTATTCATTTATAAGTTCCAATTTTTTCCTGTCTATGAGGAAGTCAAGAAAAATTTTTTAATATTTTTTCAAGTGCTAAAAAATTTTTTTCTTTTTTTATAATATCTAAAACTCAAATTACAGAACTTATATTAAATTTATTATGTTCTCAAGATAAAGCAATATTTTCAGAATTTATAATTTTTTTATTTCATATATAAAAGCAATTTTCATCAAAATTATATTTTCAAGTTTTTCAAAAAGTATATTTTTTTTTATTTAAAATGTTACTTTTTTTTCAATTATTTTTTTCTTGTATATTTTTTTCTTGTATATTTTTTTCTATAAGATATGAAAAATTTTCATTAATAATAATATTTTCAGAATTTTTTAGCAAATTAGTTTTTGCTTTTTTATAGACCTCCATACTATTATTATGCCAATCTATATGACAAGGAAAAATATTTCACAAAATTCATATAAAAAGTTTTGGTTGCATAGTTTCTAGCATATAACTAGAAAGTTCATAAATTATGAAATCATACTTTTCATTTCATAAAATATCAATTTCATCAAAAATTGGTTTTCAAATATTTCCGACAAGTTTCACATTATATCCAGCTTCTTGTAAAGTTTTATAAATCAAAGTGACAACTGTAGATTTCCCTTTTGTAGCTGTTACTCAAATAATTTTTCAGTTATAATTTTCAAAAAAAATTTCAGAATTTGAAATAAGTTTTTTTCTAAAAGGAAGAATTTTTTTATCATATGGACTAATTCAAGGACTTTTAAAAATTAAATCAAATTTTTCTAAATTTTCTAAATATTTTTCTCAAAGAATTTTTTCAACTTTTTCTGTTATTTCCAAATTTTTATTTCAATCTAGAATTGTAATATTTTCCAGTTCTATTCACAATTTTAACAAAAATCTTAAACTAGATTTTCATTCAAGCCCAAAACCTAAAATTGCTATCTTTTTATTTTTAAATTTTTCTAAATTCATAATTTTTAGGTTAAATATATTCTTAAAAAGTATATTAATTTAAAAAAAAAAGCAAACTTTTTTAAAAAGTTTTGATTTTAAAAAATTTCTGTATAAAATATTTTTTAATTAATTTAATAATAATTAAAAAAAATATGTTAGATAAAGCAAAAATATGAATAGAAAAAGCTATAAAACATTTAGAATTTGAATTTTCTAAATTACAAGTTTGAAGAGCAAATCCTTCTTTAGTTGAAGATGTAAAAATAGAACAATATGGTGCTATGCAAACTATTCAATCTGTTGCAACTGTTTGAGTTTTAGATTCTCAAACTCTTACAATAAAACCTTGGGATAAATCAATAATTCATTCTATAGAAAAAGCTATTTGTGATGCTTGATTAGGATTAAATCCACAATCTATGGCTGATAGTATTATAATAAAAATACCTAGTTTAACAGAAGAAAGAAGAAAAGAATTGGTAAAAATAGCTAAAAAACTTTTGGAAGAAGGAAAAATATGAACTAGAAATGCTAGATGAGATTCAGCAAAAACTATTAAAAATGCTGAAACAAATAAGGAAATTTCAGAAGATGAAAGAAAAAATTTGGAAATTGATTTACAAAAAATTACTGATGATGCTAATAAAAAAATGGATGAATTATTTAAAATAAAAGAAACTGATATTATGAAAATTTAAAAATTAAATATTTTTTTTTATAGAAGTTGTTGGATTTTAAATACTTTTTAATAATTTTAATGTTTTTTTCTTTTCCTATTTTTTGTATTATTTTCATATTTTTTTTTGTTTTTAAAAGCATTATTTTATAATTTACTTTTTTTAAGAAAAATCAAGAAAAATTTTTTTGACAAAAATAAAAAATCCTTATAATAAAAAGTAATTAAATTTTTAAATTAAAAAATATGCAAAGAATTTTTACAAAAATAACTCCCCCAAATTTTATTAAATCCCCCATGATTTGATAGAATTTATTTTTGTGAAAAAAAATCTCAAATATAAAAAATTTCTAACTAATCCTAAAAGGGAAAAAGTTAGGGATTTTTTTTATGCCCTCTCACCTGAATCCTCTCTCCCCTTTTTGGGGAGAAAGGGGCTACAAAAAAATTTAATTTAATAATAAAAAAATATGAAAACATTAGAAAAAAATAAAGAAAAAATAAATATAGTAAAAATATGAAGTGATTCTATAAATAAAAAAAATTTGAAAAAAATTATAAAAGATGCTAAAAAATGGGAAGAAAAAACAGGAGAAAAATTTGTTTTTATAAGTTCTGGTGCTGTAAAACTATGAAAAGATAGAGTTATTACTACTTGAAAAAATATTGAAAACTTTTCAGTTTCAGCTTTAGCTTCAATATGACAGAAACTTTTAATGAAAGAATATTGAAAATTATTATGAAAAAAAGAACTTATATGAGAAATTTTAATTGATGATTATGCAGATGAAAAACATTTAACTAATACATTATATAATTTGCTTGAAAATGATGTTTGGATTATTATTAATCATAATGATACTTTGCATTCTACTGAATTAAATAATGTTTTTGATAAAAGTGACAATGATAAAAATACAGTTTTTATTTCAAAATTATTTCATAATTTTTTAAAAAATAAAATAGTTGTAGAAAAAGTTATTTATTTAACAAATACTTATTGACTTTTAGATGAAAATAAAAAAACAATTTTGTGATGAATAATTAGTTCAAAAAAAGAAGAAAAATATTATAAGAATTTTGTTCTAAAAAATAAAAGTCATTCTTGAACTTGATGAATGAAATCAAAACTTAATTGTATTTTTGAAGTTCTAAATTATTGAGTAAAACAAGCAATTATAGCAAATGCCCTGAATTGATTAGAGTGTTTAGAAAATGATACAAAATGTACAAAATTTATTATTTAATTAAAAAATTTGATTAATTAAGGAAAAGAAATAAAATATAACATAATAAAAAAAATTATAATAATAAAATTTAACAAAAAAAATATGATAAAATTAAGTAATTTTCCATTTAAAACACAAAAATCAACACCAAATGGAAGTGATAATAAAGGGACTTGAATTTTACTTCAAGCTGGTTTTATAAGACAAACTATGGCTTGAGTTTACAGCTATACAACTCTTGGGCTAAAAGTTTTGAGAAAAATAGAAAAAATAATTAGAGAGGAAATGGATAATTATTGAGCTTTTGAAACTTTAATGCCAGCATTAAGTCCAAAAGAACTTTGGGAAAAAACAGGTAGATGGAATTCTATTGATGTTATGTTTCATATTCCAGCTACTAATAATAAAGAATATTGACTTAATTCAACTCATGAAGAATTAATTACTCCTTTAATGTGAGATTTTATTCAATCATATAAAGATTTACCTTTTTGAGTTTACCAGATTCAAAATAAATTTAGAAATGAAAAAAGAGCAAAATCTGGACTTTTAAGATGAAGAGAATTTATAATGAAAGATGCTTATTCTTTCCATTCTTCTGATGAAGATTTTGTAGAGTATTATGAATGAATGAAAAAAGTTTATATGAAAATTTTTGAAAAATTAGGACTTTGAGAAGACACAATTATAGCTTTGGCAGATGGTTGAACTTTTACTGAAAAATTTTCTCATGAATTTCAAGTAAAAATAGATATTTGAGAAGATGTTATTTATAAAGATAATAAAACTTGAATTTGTTATAATCAAGAAATTACTCCAGCAAAAGTAGGAAAAGAAAATGTAGCTGATAGTGAATTATTAGAAAAAAAAGATATAGAACATTCAAATGATATAATTTGAGTTGAAGCTTTAGAAAAATTTTTATGAGTTCCAAAAGAAAAAACTACAAAAACTTTATTTTTTGAAACTGCTGAAGGGAAATTTATAGTGGCTTCAGTTAGATGAGATTATGAAATAAATACTTTAAAATTACAAAAAATTCTTTGAACAAGTAGTTTGATTTTTGCTTCAGAAGAAAAAGTAAAAAAAATTACTTGAGCTGAAATTGGTTATGCTTGAATAATCAATTTACCAGAAAATGTTGAATTATATTTAGATGATTCTATTGAATGATTAACAAATTTTGAAACTTGAACAAATAAAACTTGATTTCATTCTATAAATGTAAATTTTTGAAAAAATTTAAACAAACCTAAAAAGTTTTATGATTTTAAAAATGCTAAGATTTGAGATAAAAATCCTGAAACTTGAGATATTTATGAAGTATTTAAAGCTTCTGAAATCTGAAATATTTTTCCTCTTGAAACTAAATTTACTAGTGCTTTTTGAGTACAATTTTTAGCAGAAGACAATAAAATGCAAACTCCAAAAATGGGGTGTTATTGAATAGGAGTTAGTAGAGCAAT
>Ga0256834_1000471_pt1 | contig 29030 bp, 25 predicted proteins | sample 4281140metaG_FD_190536 | JGI IMG/M metagenome (GOLD analysis project Ga0256834, IMG submission 190536) | Hydrothermal vent microbial communities from East Pacific Rise, Pacific Ocean - 4281-140 | ecosystem: Environmental > Aquatic > Marine > Hydrothermal vents | place: Pacific Ocean: East...
GTATCCTATTTATAGGTACACTGAGTAGATGCTAGACTTAATAAGATACTTAGACAAAAGACATATTCTAAAAAGTCTTTTATCTAACATCTAATAATCTTATGTCTTAACTTATTTACACATAGAAGCAGCCAAGGCTACATGCCTTTTACCGTTCATAAAAATTTGTTCATCCTCAATCATCAATTCAACCTCTACTGGAAGTAACTTGTTAAAATTAAGTGTGAGCGTTCCTGTTTTCCCAAACGAAGTAGTAGCCCAAGTGCCCTTATGTTTCCCTTTATATTTGCCGATTTCACCTTTAACTACACCTGTTCGTTTTAGCTTACTCATAAAACTTCCATCCTCACAGAGCCATACTTCATTTATTGATTTAGTTCCCACCACATTATCGTAATGCACAAACTTTTTATTTCCTAAGAATTGCTTCCAATCGAACCCATCATACTCGTTTTTTATAATTGGGTTTACAAATATTACACTTTCTAAAAAATCATCCACAGATTTTTTCATCTCCTCTAAATACTTTTCTTCGCATATTAATAAAGCCGAAACACACCTGCCGTACTCACCACAACGAGCCGCAATAAATCCTTTGTTTATATTTTGATCAGTACCCGTAAGAATTACACCAGATGTAAGTAAGTCGTCCTTCATTACAAAATTTCCATCCGATTTAAGTACTCTACCTTCTTCCAGTTCAAGGCCTTGAGTCCAGCCTGCTTTCATCATTTCAAAATTGGTTGTGTCGCCCAGTAAATAAATGGAACCGTCTAATCCTTTTAAAGAACTCAATAAAAAAATAGTAGAGTTTTGAGGAAGCGTCCCCATCCAATCTTGAGGCACTACTGCTTTAAACCCCAATGTTGGTGTATATATTTCTTCACCTGGATTATATACTTCACCTGGTGCAATGATTTTTTGAGCTACAGCTAATAAAGATGCTAGAGAAAAAAATATAGGTAGTAAGTATTTCATAAATTAAGTTTTTAATACCAACAAAAATAAATCTAAATAGATGTAGGTATTTCTTTTAACAAATGTAAGGTTGCTCTATCTAAAATATCAAACACATCTTGAAAACCTTGCGCTCCACCATAATAAGGATCAGGTACATCTTGATTTAACCCTTCCATATCAAATTTCCTCATTTTGTAAATATGTGGGTGGTTGTTAAAATTAACATGTTGGATATTGCTCAAATTTTCATCATCCATGGCAATTATATAATCGAACTCTTCAAAATCTTGTTTAGTTAATTTTCTTCCGCTATGTGTATAGGCTAACCCATTTTCTAAAGCATTGGCAACACTTCTTTCATCGGGTGGGGCACCAATATGATAAGCAGCCGTGCCGCACGAATCACAATCAAATTTATCTAGTAAATTATTTTCCTCTACATGCTTTCTAAATAATGCTTCGGCCAATGGAGATCGGCATATATTCCCTAAACAAACAAATAGTACTTTTTTCATATTCAGTGGTTACCAATTAGTTCTAAACCCTATTAAGATATGAAAATAGAAATATTTTCAAGCTTGTTTATCATTGCAGTTGAAAAACCTCCTCCCGATAGCCTTCGAGATGGAGGTTTTTTTTATTTTAGGGCAAATTATATAAAATGGAGTTTATAAAGGTTAACCCCAGCTATCAAAAACATATAGCCCTTATTGAGCTTAATCGCCCGAAAGAGTTAAATGCCCTCAACTTGCAATTAATGCAAGAACTTAGAGATGTATTAAAAGAATTAGATCAAGATGAATCGGTTCGAGTTATTGTGCTAACTGGCAATGAGCGTGCCTTTGCTGCTGGTGCTGATATAAAGCAAATGGCCAACAAAACAACCATTGATATGCTTATGGTAGATCAGTTTAGTACTTGGGACCAAATTCGTAAGACTCGAAAACCGTTAATTGCAGCTGTTTCTGGCTTTGCTTTAGGCGGTGGGTGCGAGTTAGCTATGACTTGCGATATGATTGTGGCTTCTGAAACTGCAAAATTTGGGCAACCCGAAATTAAGATTGGTGTAATGCCTGGTGCTGGTGGAACTCAACGATTGACAAGAGCTATTGGGAAGGCAAGAGCGATGGAATTAGTGCTTACAGGCAAATTTATTGATGCGCAAGAAGCTCTTTCGTTTGGTTTAATTAACAAAGTTGTGCCTGTTGAAATATACTTGGCAGAAGCTATGAATTTAGCCAACGAAATTGCGCAAATGTCTCCAATTGCTGCGATGCTGGCTAAAGAATCTGTCAATCGTTCATTTGAAACACATTTAGACGAAGGGCTTCATTTTGAACGCAAAAATTTCTACCTCACCTTTTCATCCGAAGACCAAAAAGAAGGCATGAAAGCCTTTATTGAAAAACGAAAGCCTAATTATAAAGGAAAGTAATACTTAATCACATTATTGAGAAAGCATGTGTTTAATTAACTCACAAACAGATTTTTGCCTTGCCAAGAACAATAAAATTATCTAAAACTAAATCCAAGGCCTACATTTAATGTATTATACTGTTGTAATGTATAAGCACCATGCAAGGTAAAGATTGCCAGTTTTAATCGAACACCGGCTGTTGCTCTAAAGCCACCATCATTAGCATTGAGGGCTACAGGGTTCACAAGGGTTTCTGTTAATTGATCGCCATTTGAATCTACAGCACCTGGTATTTTAACAATATATTCTCCATCTAAGCTCAGGTTTGTCTTAAAATTGTCAAACCCAATTCCAACAAAGCCCGTAAATACCGAAAAAGTTGCAGACCCAACTAGCTCATAAGTAATGGTATTTACCCCAAAATTTGCAACTTGGTTAGCTCCATCAATGGTGCCAGGTTCAAGTGTATAAGCTAAATCAATATTTGTAAATCCAATAAAACCTGAAACGTCTAAGTACTTTATTTTTTTCACTATCGGAATCCACTGTGAAATACTGTGCATAACACCAAGTCCAAAATACTTATATTCTAGACCTTCTATATTTTGAAGCGTTGGCACCCATCTAACTTTTACTTCGGTTTTTTTAAAAATGCCAACCCCTACTTGAAGAATTGGGGATGGGACTACTGAAGAATTAATGGGTAAATCCTCTTTAATACCATCCAAAATAGGGCCTTCTAAAAAAATTGAAGCCAAAATTGGATCAGAGTCTCCCTTTGATAAGTAGGAGCGAACTTCATTTGTAGTAGTTCCTCCCATAATAGTAGGGAAATTATTATCTCCGTTGGGAGGTAAATCTAACACCGCATAATCGTCTGGAACAAATGTAAAACTTTGATCTATAACAGGTACATAAGCTACATTCGCACTTATAGTTAAATCAAAACCAAATGATTTATGAGGACGAGCTGTATTATACCATCCGTTATTAAATCCATATCCTATCCCCTTTAGCATTGGGTTCATATAATGCCCCATGTACTGATTAAAATCTTTGGTTAAGCCAATCACATATTTATCAGCAACTGTTTGAGCACATGAGAGCTTTGAAAATCCGACTAAAAATAAGATTCCGATGACTTTGACTGCAGAAATTTTCATGATGATTAATTTAATAATGCCAATTTAATTAAAATACCTTGAACCAAACAATATGTAACCAACGAATTAATTATACTTTTTTAAAGTGAAATAAATTTTTGCTCCTTATATTTGAATTAATAATATTTATTAGATAATAATAATTATTAATGATAGAAAAAAATCTACTTATGCAGGCTAGTTTAAAAGCTACTCATCAACGAGTGGTTATACTGAGCATTGTGTTGAATTGCAAAAATCACCCCTCTACTGAATTTATTTATGAGTTAACAAAAAAACGAATACCAAGTATTTCGTTAGCAACCGTGTATAAAACCTTAGAAACTTTTTCTTCTAGAGGGCTCATTTCTAAAACACTTACCTTAGAAGGGCAAGCGAGATACGATTCAAATTTAGAGGCTCACGGTCATATATACAGTATCAATTCAAACGAAATTATTGATTATGCTAATGAAGAACTTAATAGTTTAATCAGCAATTTCTTCAAGCAAAAAAAAGTAAAGAACTTTCATATAAAAAAAATTAGCCTCAATATTATAGGAGACAAAATAGATACAGAAAAATCAATTGAAATTAAATAAAAGTTAAACTATCAAATTAAATTATGTCATTAGTAGGAAAAAAGGCCCCAAATTTTGATGCCCCTGCCGTATTAAACGGTTACGAAATTGTAGATTCATTTTCGTTAGATCAGTTCATTGGTAAAAAAGAAGTGTTATTATTCTTTTACCCAAAAGATTTCACATTTGTTTGCCCAACAGAAATTCTTGCGTTTCAAGCTAAGCTTGATGAGTTCGAAAAAAGAGGTGTAGCCGTTATTGGTTGCTCTGTTGATACCGCTGAAGTTCATTTAGCTTGGTTAACTACTCCAAAAAACAAAGGAGGAATTGAAGGAGTAAAATATCCTCTCGTAGCTGATGGAACAAAAACAATAGCTCATAATTACGGTGTTTTAGCTGGAGATTGGGCATACAATGAAAACGAACAGCTAGTATTTGAAGGAGGGCCTGGTGTTGCGTTTAGAGGAACTTTCTTTATTGATAAAGAAGGCATTGTAAGACATGAAAACATTAACGACTTACCATTAGGTAGAAATATTGATGAGTCGTTAAGAATTGTTGATGCTTGGCACCATAACCAAGAGCACGGTGAAGTTTGCCCTGCCAACTGGGAAGAAGGAAAAGATGCAATGGCTGCTACTCCTGATGGTGTTGCTGACTACCTTGCAAACCACTAAGGTTTTACCCACTTTGTAATAAAGAGGCTGGTTTAAGGATTTAAACCAGCCTCTTTCTATTTTTGCGCCCACATGAGGACTTTCCTATATAATATTTCCATTACCCTTTTAAAACTTTTGCTACCTCTATTTGCAAAGTTTAGCACAAAAGCAGGATTGTTCTACAAGGGCAGAAAAGACCTTTTACCTCAAATTAATGAAGCATTAGCCAATAATAAAGCACCTCTTTTTTGGGTGCATTGTTCTTCCGTTGGTGAATTTGAACAAGGGTTACCTGTAATTGAGTCAATAAAAAAAGGACACCCCACTTGGAAAGTTGTTATTACTTTTTTTTCGCCTTCTGGCTATGAATCTGTTAACCACCCCATGATCGATTATAAATTTTATTTGCCCGTTGATACAAAAAGTAATGCAAGGCAATTCATTAATCTAATTGAGCCTGAAATTGCCCTCTTTATAAAATATGAGTTTTGGTATCACTTTTTAAATGAGCTAAGTAAAAATCAGATTCCAATATATTCTGTTTCATCCATTTTCAGGTCTTCTCAAACATTTTTTAAATGGTATGGAGGGTGGAATAGAAAAATGCTAAGGAAGTTTACTCATTTTATGGTGCAAGATGAAACCTCAAAAGAATTACTAAGATCAATAGGTATCAATGAGGTTACTCAAACAGGAGATACTCGGTTTGATCGTGTGATAGAATTGAAACAGGAGGGTGTTTTTTTTCCAGAAATTGACTCTTTTATAGGCGATAAAAAAGTATTTATTATTGGCAGTTTAAGAAATGAAGACGATGAAATCATCCTTCCTTTTGTTAACGCCAATCCTGAGTTTGCATACATAATTGCTCCACACGATATTACAGAAAAACACATCGCAAAAATTGAACAGTCTATTTCATCTACAGTTAGGCATTCAGCATTAAATGCAAACAGTAATAAAAATGTGTTAATAATTGATTCGATTGGCAAATTATCACGGTTATACCAATTTGCAAATTTTGCTTATGTGGGAGGTGGGTTTAGTGATGGCATTCATAATATTCTAGAACCAGCTGTTTATAACATTCCTGTATTTTTTGGAAGCAAACACTTTAAGAAATATAAAGAAGCCGTTGATCTGGTAAGGTTAGAGGCCGCTTTTCCTGTACATGACTCAACCTCACTAGAGATATTGGTAAACAAACTTACGAACCCAACACTATTAAAAAATGTGAGCAAAAAAATGAAAGACTATGTAAAAGCTAATGAAGGGGCAGCAAGAAAAGTATCATCTATCATAAACGAACAAAAGGCAACATGGAGGGTTTAGTGTTTAAATCAACAGGGTCGTGGTATCATGTTAAATTAGATGATGGCAGTTTTATCGAATGCAGAATTCGTGGTAAGATGAAACTGGCCAAATTAAAAGTAACAAACCCAATAGCGGTTGGCGATATTGTTGAATTAGAGTTAGACGTCAGTAATGAAGGAACGGGCATTATTACACATATTGCTCCTAGAACTAATTACGTAATGCGCAAATCAGTTCATAAAGCCAAGCAAGGCAGTTTAATTGCCGCAAATATTGATCGAGCAGTTTTAATTGTTACATTGCATCACCCCAAAACATCACTTGGGTTTATCGATCGCTTTTTAGTTACAACGGATTCCTTTCGCATTCCTTCCACTATTGTTTTTAATAAATCCGATTTATTATCAACCCAAGAGCTGAGTGCCATCGAATATATCTCTTCTATTTATGAACCAATAGGAGTTAACACATTATTAATTTCTGCACTAAAAAATGAAGGTGTAGAAAAGTTTAAAGAACTTATTCGAGATCAAATAACATTAATTTCAGGACACTCAGGCACAGGAAAATCAACTATTACAAATTTATTAGTTCCGGACTTAGATCAAAAAATTGGAGAAGTGTCTGAATCGGTAAAAAAAGGCGTACATACCACCACTTTTGCCCAAATGTTTGAAGTTAACCCAACCACAAAAATTATTGATACCCCAGGCATTAAAGAGTTAGGCCTTATAGGCATTGAAGATAATGAACTTTCTGATTACTTTCCAGAAATGAGGGCTTTGCTTGGAGCGTGTAAGTATAATAATTGCATGCATACCCACGAACCTAATTGTGCTGTAATTGATGCCTTAGAAAATGAGCAAATAGCTGAAAGTCGTTATTTAAGCTATTTAAGTATGCTCGAAAATGAAGATAGAAGATGGTAGTTCTCTATTCAACTAATCCTTTAGCATTATTAAGCACATTTTAAATGGCTCAATGGCATGTAGTGCATGTGGAATATTAGCAGGCATAATAATTAATTCACCTTCTGCTACTACATTTTTTTTACCATCTATCGATACTTCTGCTTTACCTTCTATTATTTGAACAACTGCTTCAAAAGGTGCAGTATGCTCGCTTAATCCTTCGCCTTGATCGAAAGCAAAAAAGGTAATATTGCCCCCTTTACTTTTTACAAATTGTTTAGAAACAACCCCTCCTTCTGCAAAACTTACTGCTTGTTTTAAGTTATATACTTCTGCTGGTTTAAACGATTTATTTTTCATAATTTTTCTTATTTGATTTGCTGAGATGCCATGGTAGTACTTAGTGTCTGTCTATAAACTCCGCTACCTGTGTCAAAAAAACAGTGCAGGTCTGACTATCGTTCGACCTGTACTTCACAAGCCCTTGCCCACCGTACTTTGTACTAAGGAAGGCGGGCTTGATAGCAAACTTTTTGAATCAGACACCGACTTTATAGGCAAGCTACTTAGTATCTGGTTCAAGAAGGCTCTAACTCGGCTATAATTTTGGTAGATTCTGTTTTTCCTTCGTACTCAATACCGCCTATTAGTAATTTTCTAAATTTTTCAATAAATCTAGCTGTTTGCGCCCCATCCAAAATGTCATGATCCATTGAAATAGTTATGCAGGCCATTTCACACTTTGCTATTTCTCCATTAATAATTCCTGGCACTTCTCTTATTCCACCTACCATAGCACTTAATACTTGCGGTGTAATGGGCACTACCCAGCCCGAAAGTTCGTGGCTAAACATACCCATAGATGAAAACCCAACGGTTCCATTATACTTTTTCTTTAAAAATGGGTCTTTAAACATGCGTTTCAAAAACCACCTTCTTAAAAACCCAACTCTCTTAACAACTCCTATAAACCTCTTTTTACTCTGCATCTCTTCGCTATCTATTAAATCAACTGTGTCACCAGTTTTTGCATTTTGTATTTCTTCAGAAATTTCGAATACAGATTTAGAATTAGCTTTGCGGAGGATGTAGCTAACGGGCACTGGCACTCCATTCACGGTGCGCTCTACCATTGTAGAAACGTCCACATCATCAAATACTATTAATTTGTTCCCTTTTCGATAAGCTTGCACCAGCTTATTACACTCCACGGCCTGAGCAAAGCAATATAGTAAATAACCTGTTAAAGAAGCATGTCTTTTAGTTATCCTCCTAGCTTTTCGAAGCTCATTTCGCATACCAGTGATGTCAAAATCCATTACAGCACTGGCAGTATGTTTTTTTTTAGCTACGCTTAAAAAATCAACGATTTGTTTGCGTTCTAATGAAAATGGATGAGTATTATAATGAGGTTTGGTCAAGGCAGTTTTAGAATAGAGTTAACCTCAAAGTTAAACCTATACCTACCCCCTAACAATGAGAAGTATCAGGTTTCAAATCAATGGTATCTCAAAATTAACCGCAAAGGACGCAATGTGCTCGCCAAGGACGCTAAGAAAAACATTGCGAACCTTGCAGTAAAGGGGTTAAATATACCTGAATAGGTTACCAAATCTTACCATCTATTATCCCGAACTCAGGTTATAAAGTAAGATTTCCAATTTAATACGTTAATCCCGTCAGATCTATGCTGATTTTGATTTCCTCCATACAATACTATTGAATACTTTGCATTACTAAGTTTATTCCAATAACGGAGGTTCTTGAAATAATCAGATGATATGGTCATTCCTGATTTAATCTCAATAGGAATGATATTTTGTTCCTCTTCCACTATTAAATCTATTTCATGCCCAGTTTTATCTCGCCAATAAAAAAGGTTAATGGGTTCTCCATTATTTACTCTTTTTTTTACTAACTCTGTAACAACAAGGCTCTCAAAAATATGCCCTCTTAAAGGATGTGACTGAAGATGTTCTTCGGATTTTATCCCCAATAGAAAACAAACCAAAGCCGTATCTATAAAGTATAGTTTTGGTCTTTTAACGATCGTTTTATTATAGTTTTTATGGTAGGCTCTTAATAAATAAATAATCGAACTACTTTCCAAAATACCAATCCATGACTGAACTGTTTTCATATCAACACCTACTTCGTTGGCAAATGAACTCATATTTAACTCTTGCCCATTTCTACCAGCTAACAACTTAATAAAGCGTTCAAATACAATGAGATCAGTTACATTTTTTATTTGTCTAACGTCCTTTTCAATATAAGTTTGAATATAATTAGGGCACCAATCTTTTGGAGGGATATGCTGGTCATAAATAGGTGGGTAAAATCCATTTAACATGAGCGTATTATCAGAGCCGATTAGTAGATTAACTTTATTTAGTTCATTTATTGAAAAAGGCATTAAGTTAAGGATGCCAACCCTGCCTGCTAATGATTGTGAGATGTTTTGGTGCAATAGGAAATTATTAGACCCAGTAAGGATAAACTGTCCCTTGTTACTTGAGCTATCCAAAATTTCCTGAAGATATGAAAATAGGTGTGGAACGCGTTGAATTTCGTCAAAAATGGCACCTTGGGGATATGAACTCAAAAACCCATTTGGATCCTCAATCGCAAATGCTCGAAGAGATGGATTTTCTAAAGAAACATACTCCTTCTTTTTAAAAACGGACTTTACCAAGGTGGTTTTTCCCGTTTGACGAGCACCAATTAGAGCAACCGCTTTAAATTTGCTGGCTAAATCAATAAGTTTTTGTTCTAAATCTCTCTTAATCACCCATGCAATTTAGGAATTTTTCGGAATTCAATTCCTATTAATTCCATATTAATTGAAATTATCTTTGGAAACAACGTATTCCGAAAAACGGAATCCTAGCATAGTGGTACGGAATAGATTTTCTATTGCATAAAGCGGGTTAAACAAATATTATGTATGATAAGTAACTGTAAATAAATAACTACTCTGTTTCGATTTGCTATTTTGTCTTTACTTTTCGTTAAAAAATAGAACCATAGCTATGGTTTACCCGCAGTCTATTTTGTTCTATCTCATAATTATTGGCAGATATTTGCTAACGAATTTATATACCACCGTAGGATACAAAAATGACAAAACCAAGTAAAAGAAAATAAGCAGTTGGCAGTGCTAAGCCCACACCTAACCATACCGATCGTATTTTCGACTTTCTTACATCTTTTAAATAAATAGCATTAAACTGAGTGGAGTCGAGTGGAGTAAGCATCCCTTCAGGTGTCATTATAAACTCTAGATCAGAATAAGCACTTCCTGTGCCAAAATAGGCTTCGTTTTTTGAACCAACACTTTTAAATTTATAAACCTTGCCTTCCTCATTAACAAGCTTTACAGGGCCATTATTAACGGCTGTATTAAGAGTTGTTGGTGTTGTTTGATATACCACACAACTCTGAACTAGCATCAATAAAATGAGAAAATAAGCAGTGGTACTTTTAAGTAAGGATTGACGATGTTCCATAATTAACGCATATTATAACCTGAGTTCGGGATAAGAAATGCTGTCAGCTTTAATCGAAATTTTCATAAACCTCCTTGGATTTTTGTAGGACTAACGGGTTAATTCCTGCCTGCTGCAGGCGCGGCAAGAAAATATAAGGAGGTTTAGGGAGGTTTCGATAAAGCCCAAAGGGAAAATATCTAACAGGCAATCTTTTGAATATAAAAATCTTGAAATAATCCATTATATCTTTGCTTTTTATATTAAAAAGCTCACCTACTAGTTTATTTTCTGGCAGCTATTCCTTGTCCCGAACTCAGGTTTATAGTTTAGTTTGCATGTGTATTCCACCTCTTACTCAACGAAGGAGGATTACCAAATACCAGTTAGGTTAGCAACAATTCCTGTAAAAACGAAGGCAGCAGGAACAGATAAAATGACAAGCCAAACAGTTCTGGAAGTAGATTTTTTTCGGTCTTTTAAATATACTACCTCTATTTGAGTAGAATCTAGCCGTGTTTTTGATCCACTCGTTGTAATAACATAGGGGAGGTCATTATAAGGGCCTCCACTTCCAAGATAAGCACCATCCACTATTTCTATATTCTCAAACTTGTACGAAGCCCCTTTTGAATCAACCACTTTTACTTTGCCCTTATCCACCGACTCTTGTAAGCTTAAAGGTATTGGGTTGGTACACCACGCAGCTTTGGAGATAACAAATAAAGATAAAAGTTAAAGCTGCATAAATAATAGATCTTAGCATCATAATAAATAATTACAAATCTTCAAAAAGTTGATTATTAATGGCATACATTACCAAACCTGCAATATTTTTTGAGCCTGTTTTTTCTAATAAGTTTCTTTTATGGGCATCAACTGTTCTATTGCTTATAAAAAGTTTATCGGCTATTTCATTATTGGTATGCTCCTTAATAATTAGTTCGAGCACCTCCTTCTCACGTTCTGTAAGAGGCATATCTACCACTAGGTTAGAAGTCTTGGTATTATTATTTTTCATTAAATTAAGCATCACTACTTCTGTAACTTCGGCACTATAATAGGTATCTCCTTCATACACAGTCTTAATGGCTTTTTTCAGTTCTTTTTCTGTGCAGTTTTTTAACACATAACCACTTGCGCCAGCACCCATCATTTGTTTAATGTGCTGATTATCACTCATCATGCTTAATGCAAGCACTTTAATATGAGGCCACCGTTTTACAATTTCTTTGGTGCATTCAAGCCCATCCATAATGGGCATATTTATGTCCATCAAAACAACATCAACTTCGGTTTCTTCTATGGTACGTATTGCTTCCTGACCTTGAGAGGCTTCTCCAACCACTTCATAATCAGCATCGTCTTCCATATACGAACGTATGGCATCTCTAATTAACCTGTGATCATCAACTAGTAAAATTTTCATTATTTCATGTGTATTTGAAGCGTTATTACAGTTCCTTTCCCTAACTCACTATCTAAACTAAACTCAGCATTTAAAGACCTCGCACGATTTTCCATGCTATCCAACCCAAATCTACTTAATTCATTACTATTATGTAAATCGAACCCTACCCCATCGTCTTCAATGGTTAAAATTACAATATCTGGGTAGCACATTAACTGAATAGTTACATTTTTTGCCTGAGCATGCTTTATGATGTTATTTACCGCCTCTTGGGTAATTCGGTACAGACCCAGCTCTGCCGATTTATCGAGCCTGTTTTCATTATAATTAGTATAGAAATTGAATTTAGTATCAGTTGCTCCTTTAAGCGTTTCAATCATATTTTCTACCGCCAACGAATAACCAAAATCGCTTAAGGTGGATGGCATTAAATTATGAGCAATATTTCTGCTTTCATTTACTGCCTGATTAATTAGTTTATTTAAGTTAGAAAAGCGTTTTTGTTCTTTCTCTCCCAACTGCGATACCTCTTGGTTTACTTTATCCATATTTAAAGCAATGGCCGAAAGTGTTTGCCCTAACGAATCGTGCACTTCTTTCGAAATTCTGGCTCGCTCTCTGTCTTCCGTATTCATAATGGTGGCAATAATCTTTTGCTCTGTTCCTTTCACATTTAACATATTGCCCAAAAGCTCTCCAAGGGTATCAATTAGATTTCGCTCTTCAAACGAAAACGGGCCTTCATTTAAGGGAGGTTTTTCCTCTTTATAATAAACAGCTAGCGAACCTTTATTGCCATCGCCCATAATAATTGGGGCTTCAATTTTCCACCCCGTTTCTTCAAAGCCAGAAGATACAAAATCACCAAAACTGCAGGATACTTTAGCACAAGCTATTTCTGAGTAAAACCAAGATAAGGGAATTAAGTCAACCGCTTTTTGGAGTATTTCCTCGATGGAGTTATGCGTGTCGGAGGTAAGCTTTGATACATCATACAGGCAATTGAGTTCTTTGTTTCGCTCTGCCAAATGCGACATAAGCTCTTGGCGTTGCTTAAAAGCTGTTTTTCGTTCAGTTATATCTCTTGCAAATCCACAGATATAAGGCACGCCCTCAAATTCAAAATAATCCAGGCTTATTTCTACTGGAACTCGCTCTCCCGATTTTTTTAATAGCTCGCTTTCAAACCTTAGATTGGAATGTTTTTTATCTGCTATTTGCAACAACTCTAAAAACTCTCTTTTTTTATCATCTGGCACTAATGCTCCTGGCTCTAATGCTAAAATTTCATTTTCTTCATACCCTAACACTTCCGAAGCCTTTTTATTGACTCGAATAACCCCCAAACCAGGTTTGCTCCAAAAAGCCAAATCGCTGGATGCTTCAATTGTGTTTAATGCCAATCGAGCTTCATGTTCCGAAGCCCTCAAAATTTTATTTGTTTCTTTAAGTTCTTTTGTTTTTCGCTCTACCTGATACCTTAAAAGCAAACTAGCAATAATTAAAAATCCTACCACAAACACCAATGACAGAATTATTTGCCAGAGCCATTTAGGAATTATTTCTACAGGCACTCCAATAAAATATTCTTCTTTTAAATCATAGTACAACGAATTTTCATCACTTATCTGCATTCTTACTTCTGTGTCAATTGCTTTTTTTATAAGCTCGGCATCTTTGCTAAGTTTCGAAATACCGTACCTTAAGCTTAAATGCGAAATCATTATTTGGCTTTTGGAAACCTCAAAATTATGTGCATTAAAATCACCAAACACCTTCGAAACTAAAGCTGCATCAACAATACTGCTTTCAACCAGCCTCAAGGCCTCGGCATACGATTCAACTCGATAGACGTCTATATCTAGCCCTAGTTCTTTGCTTACATCAACCAAACCTGTGCCCCCATTTTCACAAAAATAATCGCCATCCAAACTAGCAATTCGCAACCCATCAAGATCTACAATATCGTTAATAGGCTCTTCTCTTGAGTGAGAGTAGTAAACTTCTGCCCAAGTGGAAATAATGGATGTTTCATTAAAATTAAAAATAGAATCTCGAGCCATTGAATGACCCAAATCGGGCAAAATATCAATTGCGTTTCTTTCAAGCATATCCTTGCAATCGGCAAATGCGCAAGGATAGTATTCTAGTATCCAGTCATTTTCTGAAGCTACATGCTCTAATAATTCAATAAAAAAACCCTCAGCCTTTCCATCTTCATTTATATATACCATAGGTGGGTTATCAAATACCCCAACTTTATAGGTTTGAGCAAAAAGAGAAGATGCGATTAGAACCGCTAAAAATGAAAGTATTATATTCTTAATCAATTTTTGAGTATTGAAATTAAAAACTAAAGTTAACACTCCATTATGTGAATTCTATGGATTTGCAATTCTTCTAATGTAAGAGCACTCTATCAAGCAAGTTAATTGAGCAAAAGCACACTAGAAATTATTCTTTTCGGCATATCTTTGCAACAAAAAAAAGCGCTATGTCTAATGCATTTTATAACGTACCGGTACCAGTTAACGAACTGGTTAAATCTTATGCTCCAGGTACTCCTGAGCGAGCAGAATTAAAAAAAATACTTGCTGAATATAAAAACAAACAAGTTGATATACCTATGTATATTGGTGGTGAAGAAGTGAGAACAGGGAATAAAATAGAAATTAACCCTCCTCATAATCACCAACATGTGTTAGGCCATTTTCATGAAGGAGATGCTTCGCATGTAGAGCAAGCCATTAAATCTGCTTTAAGCGCAAGAACGAAATGGGCAGAAATGAGCTGGGAGCATCGAGCTTCCATTTTTTTAAAAGCTGCTGATCTATTGGCTGGGCCATACCGAGCTAAAATAAATGCTACCACTATGTTGGGGCAATCAAAAAATGCTTTTCAAGCAGAAATTGATGCAGCCTGTGAGTTTATAGATTTTCTAAAGTTTAATGTTAAATACATGACGGATATCTATAAAGAGCAACCTGAATCTGCCCCAGGTATTTGGAATAGATTAGAATACAGGCCTTTAGAAGGATTCGTTTTTGCAATTACTCCATTTAATTTTACATCTATTGCAGGCAATTTGCCGGCAGCTCCTGCGCTTATGGGCAATGTGGCTATTTGGAAACCTGCTTACACACAAGTGTATTCAGCACAAGTTATTATGGAAGTGTTTAAAGAAGCCGGATTGCCCGATGGTGTAATTAATATGGTTGCTGTTGATGGTCCTGTGGCCGGAGATGTGATTTTTAACCATGCTGATTTTGCTGGGTTACACTTTACTGGCAGTACAGGTGTTTTTCAACATTTATGGAAGACTATTGGCACTAATATTGGCAAGTACAAAACCTACCCTCGTATTGTGGGCGAAACTGGAGGGAAAGATTTTATAATAGCACATAAATCTGCAGATGCTAAGCAAGTTGCTACCGCTATTACTAGAGGCTCTTTTGAGTTTCAAGGTCAAAAATGTTCAGCATCTTCTCGTGCTTACATCCCTTCTAATATTTGGCCAGATGTTAAGAAATTTATACAAGCCGACCTTGCCGATTTTAAAATGGGCGATGTAGAAGATTTTGGTAATTTTGTTAATGCGGTTATTGATAAAAAATCGTTTGATAAAATTAGCAAGTACATTGATGACGCCAAAGAAAGCCCAGTAGTTGAGCTTGTTGCTGGTGGCGGGCATGATGACTCGAAAGGATACTTTATTGAGCCTACCGTTTTAGAAGCCAAAGACCCGATGTACACTACCATGTGTGAAGAAATTTTTGGCCCTGTGATAACAATTTATGTATATCATGAAGAAAACTTTGAGGATACATTACGCCTTTTAGATGAAACTTCTCCATATGCGTTAACGGGTGCTATTTTCTCTAGAGATAGATATGCTGCTGAGCTAGCAACAAAGCGATTGGTACATGCAGCAGGTAATTTCTACATAAATGATAAGCCAACAGGTGCAGTAGTTGGGCAACAACCGTTTGGTGGCTCAAGAGCTTCGGGCACAAATGATAAAGCGGGCTCTGCTATAAATCTAATGCGTTGGGTTTCACCAAGAACAATTAAAGAAACATTTATATCTCCAACTGATTACCGTTATCCGTTTTTAGGGGAAGAGTAGTTCTAATTTATCTCCCGCAGATTAGCAGAGGAGAATGTGTTTTATCTCCCGCTGATTTCGCAGATTTACGCAGAGAGATTTATAAAGAAAGCGGCTGATTTAAATGAATCAGCCGCTTTTTAGTATGTTTATTTTGCCGTCATTATAGGGCGTAAGACCCTGTAATCTTTGGGCTCCACCAAACCATTAGCATTAGCTGTGAGGCGGCAGCCTCACGAGATTATCAAGTCTTACGCTTGATAATGACACAATTGTTAAGTGCCAGTGCACTCATCAGGTGACTCAAAGCACCCGATGAGTGTTATTACCTTATTCTTATCTCTCTTCCAAAAAAGATGGCATTTAAAAACATACGGTTTGTGCCATACCAAAACGCTCTAAAGTTAGGGTTGTCCGTAAATGTAATCACAGTTCCTTTTCCCATTTTATCAACCTGAACCGCAGCAGTATTGGCCAATTTCTTTATGTTCTTAGAAGAAACATATCCACTCATCAATGGGTTTGCCGTGTACATTAATGGGTTTGCATACGCATTTTTGCTACGCTCCATCATTATGATGCTGTTTCTAAACACAGGAATAGATGAGGAAGAGTACCCATAAAATAACGGGTTAGAAAGGTCTGCTTTGGTCTCGAAAATAGAACCTCCAATAACTTGTGCACCTCTATACCTATCCATTAATTCATAAGGTCTTTGTTGAGTGCTATCTGGTTTAGAATTAACATAATTAACAGTAGATATATTGTTTTTTGACAACCACTTGCCAGCACTCTTAGTAGCAATAATTAAACCTCCTGCTTTAACCCAACTAGTAAGCTGCTCTACCTTTAGTTTATTATAGTTACCGCTTACCATAATAATGGTATTGTATTGCGAAAGGTTAGCAGAATTTATCTGATCTATGGCTACCAAGCTCATAGGAATGTCCATTCGTTCATCCAATAAATGCCAAACCTCTCCTACTTCGTAAGAAGACACTCCATCTCCACCAATTACAGCAATTTTGGCTGAATTTAGATTTTTAAAAGAAGGACTTCCTAATTTAACACCACCCGCATCTCCGGAACTAATTCCTTCAATAGGCACTAAATAAGCAGTTGCAACACCCTTCATAAGCACAAATATGTCATTACTAGATAATGACTGGTTTTGAACAGGAATAAAAACCGTTCCTTCTGCATATTCTTTACTATTTAATCGAAAGGTATGAGTAGTCAATTTTGTTCGTAAACCAGCTTTTTGAATTTTACTTATTGCTGCAGGAGCCATATAATCACTCCAGTCAAGCAAGTAGCCATAATCTGAATACGCCAACTCAATTTCAGAGCCTCCTTTAGTTATCCTTACTGATTCCGATTTAATTTTAGCTAATTCCTTTGTACCAACTCCTTGATATTGCATACCAAAGGCCAAAGGCAATGTCCAAGCTGAAACATCGTAAAATAAACTATCCTTAAAAGAAGTTCTCTTTTCAAATATAGCTTTTGTTAGTCGATACTGCTCGTTACTTAACTTAACTATATAGCTTTCTCCTTGTTTAAACTGGTTGTAATTACTTGTTAATTTTTCGGGTGATAATCTGTGCTGTACTAGCACCTTAAGGAAAGCACTGGATTTATTCAGATCTCCATTGCTCGTAAACACATACCCTTTTATGGCATCGTTAGAAGCCAACCCTTTAGCCTTGGAAAAGAACTCGTTTTGATAAGCCAGTAATTCTCCTCTTAATGCCTGAGCCGCTTCTAAGGTTGATAAACTCGTAGTTACCTGATTACGAATAGCAAACTTAAAACTCAAGTCACCGTTTTCGGTGTCCATTAAATGCCCTCGAGCACTGCCTTGCTCAAAAAGAATACCCACTGAGCCATTTAAATCTGGAAATGTAGAGCCTTTCCCAGGGTAGTAATCATCAAAACTTTCTTCGGAGTAATACTGAGATCCAATGGCATCCATTGCTTTGGCATGGTAGCGAGCTATTTTACGAGTTAAATCGAATGCTTTTTCGGGTGTTAATGGATTATTTCTGGAAGGTATCCCTGGTTGAAAGAAATAAGTAGAATTAGAACCCATCTCATGCTGATCTGTTAAAATATTAGGCTGCCATTTATAAAAATTAGCAACCCGAGCCCTAGACTCTGGGTGTTGCAGAGGCAACCAATCTCTATTTAAATCGAACCAATAATGATTTGTTCTTGCCCTAGGCCAAGCTTCGTTATGCTCTAAACTAAGGCTACTAGGATCAAGGTTTTTACTTTTATGGCTATTGGCCCAACTTGCAAACCTATTTAGTCCATCAGGGTTGTAAGAAGGGTCTAATAATATGATGGTATTTGCCAACATCTTTTCGAGGGCTTCTCCTTGCCCCGCAGCTAAATAATAAGCTATTAATAAAGAAGCGTTACTACCACTGGCTTCATTTCCATGAATGCTATGCCCTAACCAAACAACTACGGGTTTGTTGGCTATATCGGTAGTTGATGTTTTTATGGCCAGGTGCTCTTTTCGAATATCCTCAATTTTACTAAGATTTTCAGGATTAGTAATAGTTAAAAGAAGAATGGGCCTTTGTTCATAAGTGTAACCTGCAACCTCTAAATTAACTCTATCGGAGGCATTAGCAACGGCTTTCATGTACTCCACTAATTTATCGTGGCTTACGTGCCAATCGCCCACTTCAAAGCCTAATACATCTTTAGGCGTGGGAATATTTGAATCAAACTTAATATCTTGGTTAAAAAAATAGTTAAAACTTTGTTGCGCATTGGCTTCCATTGAGAAGGCAAAAAATATTATTATAAGGGTCTTCTTCATAATATAGATTGGGATTTAACGATTTAAATATGCGTAGAAATTGTTAAATAAGTAAGTTATTGAATAATGGCAAAGTTATTTTTTGTTTTAGCAAGTTAATAAAATTGCGAATAGCCACGTTTATACATGATTTTAGTAAGGTAGATAAAACGAAAAAGAACGATGAGTTATTGTTTAACAATTCCATAGTATCGGATTTCAAGGCACTTCTCTTTCACGATAGCTATCGGGTTTGGCACTAAACTTAGGTTCATCAAAAAAAATGCTATTACGTATTTTTTTGTTAGCCATAGTTATTTCTTTTTCAGTATTTCAATTAATCTTTCGTTTATATAGTAATTTCCTGTTCCTAATTTCTCCTTTTTCAATAAACCGTCTTTCGCCAATTGGTTTAAATATTTAGATGCAGTAATTCTTGAAACACCTAAGTCATTTTCTATAAATTCAATTTTTGTGTATGGATGTTTAAACAGGTTATTCAATAATTCGTGACTATAAAATTTGTAATTATCACGTAATAACGTTTTGTACTGAGCCATTAAATTGGTTATTTTTCCTATCAAAACTATTGTTTCTTTTGATATTTGTTCAACTGCATTTAGCATATATAATATCCAATTTTCCCAATTATCAGTTTCTCTTACTTCTTGCAATAATTTGTAATAATCACCTTTGTTTAGGATAATATAACGACTTAAATACAAGATTGGCAAGTCTAATAAATCATTCATTACTAAATACAATACATTTATTATTCTACCTGTTCTACCATTTCCGTCATAAAATGGGTGAATACTTTCAAATTGATAATGAATAATTCCCATTTTAACCAAATGGTCAAAATCAGAAATTGAATTATCATTTATAAATTGTTCCAAGTTTTTCATCAAATCAAGAATGGTTTCATAGTCTTGTGGTGGTGTATAAACTACTTCTCCCGTAGTTGCATTTTTTAGTGCAGTTCCTAGAACTTTTCTAATTCCGGCATTATTCTTTTCTAATTCTGATTGTATTTGGATAATATTATTATTTGTTAGAATTCCTTTTCTCTTTATTAGAGAAAAACCTTTTTTTAGAGCATAAATATAATTTTGAACTTCCTTCGCATTTAAAGATTTAAAACCATCTAAATTTAATTCTGCTTTGTAAATATCATCTTGGGTTGTGATGATGTTTTCAATCGCTGAACTATCTTTCGCTTCTTGAAGTCCTAATGTATTTATTAGGATGTTTTCATTTGGAATTGTTGATACAATACCTTTTAATTCTGCAAGTGCTCTATGTGCAGAAGCCACTTTTTTAAGTATTTTTTTTGTTTCAATATCTTTAACAAGGGGTAATTTTTTTAGTCCAAAAGCATTCATTATGTAAAGGTTTCTTTATTTTCTTTACAAAGTTAAAAAGATATGATAAGAAAGTTGCTTTTTCTTTACACAATCGCTTTGTTATGATAATTTTTTTCTGTTTTCTTATCATTTCAATTTTTGGTGATGTTAATAGTTAAAAGAAGAATAGGCCTTTGTTCATAAGTGTAACCTGTAACCTCTAATTAACTCTATCGGAGGCATTAGCAACGGCTTTCATGTACTCCACTAATTTATCGTGGTTACGTGCCAATCGCCCACTTCAAAGCCTAATACATCTTTAGGCGTGGGAATATTTGAATCAAACTTAATATCTTGATTATAAAAATAGTTAAAACTTTGTTGAGCATTAGCCCCAAAGAGGGCAACCAAAAGTAATACTACTATAAGGTACTTATTCATAATAAAAATTGGGGTTTAAGATATTTATAACCCTATAATTTTATTCTATAATAACATAATAGATGTTGATACTTAAGTTAATGATTGTTAATATGATAATGAGGATTTGCACCTAGCTAATTTAGAATGATTTATTATTGAAAATGGTTTGTAGTAAGAAATATTTTTACGTCTATTGCATACTGAAAACTAATGGTCGTTTGTATATTAAGTTTATGTTATTATCCCTCACATAATCATATCCAAACCATAACATAATACTTTGAATGAACCATGTATATCAACCTACTTTCGCAACAAAATTAACTTTTTATATTAATCAATTAAACCTAATAAGAATGAAGAGAAATCTACTCACATTATGTTTACTGGCAATTGCATTTGTCGGTTACGGACAAGGTCTAACAACTTCGTCTATGAATGGTCGAATTACAGATAGTGCTGGTCAACCATTGCCTGGTGCTACAATTGTAGCTATTCACACACCAACAGGATCTCAATATGGAAACATTTCAGATGCTGATGGTTATTATAGGATTCCTAATATGGGTGTTGGTGGTCCTTACACTGTTACTATTTCATTTGTTGGATACCAAGATTTTAAACAAAGTGGAATTCAACTTACCTTGGGACAAACGTATAAGTTAAGTAAATCTCTATCTGAATCTGCTACTGAATTGGATGAGATAGTAGTTACAGCAGATGATATTTTTGATGGTAACAGAACGGGTGCAGAAACTAACTTAAATACAGCAGCAATTACTGCAGCCCCAACTGTGGGTCGTTCTTTAGGTGATTTTGCAAGATTTGAGCCAACAGCAAGAATTTCAGAAGGAAACGATGGATTTGAAATTTCTATTGCTGGTATGAACAACAGACTTAATGCTATATACATAGATGGTGCTGTTAATAATGACGTATTTGGGTTAGCTGGTAGTGGTACTAATGGTGGGCAAACAGGAGTTTCTCCTTACCCTATTGATGCCATTGCTCAATTTAATATTTCTGTAGCTCCATTCGATATTCGTCAAAGTGGTTTTGCAGGTGGTTCTATTAACGCTGTTACACGTAGTGGTACAAATGATTTTACTGGTAGTGCATATATGTTCTTTAGAAATCAAAATATGACAGGGTTAACTCCTGCTGAAGATTTTGAAGGGGTAGATAGAGAAAAATTAGCTGACTATTCTGCACAAACAATAGGTGCTAGAATTGGTGGTCCAATTGTAAAAGATAAAGTATTTTTCTTCTTAAATGCTGAAACTCAAAAAGACGAAACTCCTCAACCATTCGCTTTAGCTAATTACACAGGAGATGCTGGTCAAACTGAAGTTAACCAATTAATTAATAAAATTAATTCTTATGGTTATGAACCAGGAGAGTATTTAAATAACACAGCATTCTTGAACAGTACAAAAATTATTGGAAAGCTTGATTTCAATTTAGGTTCTATACATAAACTAACTGTCCGTCACTCTTTTGTTAGTTCTGAAAACTTAGAAGCAAGAAGATCTGGCACTACATCTTTACAATTCCAAAATGGATCAGAGTACTTCATCTCAAAAACTAATTCATCTGCTATCGAATTAAAGTCGAATTTCAACAATATGTCTAACCATTTAATTATTGGTAGAACGGCTGTTAGAGATGATAGAGACCCACAAGGAAATGCGTTCCCATCTGTTACAATTAATGATGGAAATGGTAGAATTGTATTTGGTGCAGAGCCTTTTTCTACTGCTAACTTGCTTAACCAAGACATAACTACAATTACTAACAACTTTGAAATTTATAAGGGGAAACACACATTTTTAATTGGTGCCAATTTAGAATTTAATAAAACGAAAAACTTATTCATACCTTTCAACTATGGTAGCTATGAGTATAGTAACTTAAACGATTTTATGACTGATCAATCAGCTAATGTTTACCTAAGAGGATACTCATTGGTTGATAATGTAGTTGGAAATGAGTCAGCTGCGGGTATTGAGTTTAAATCTCAACTTTTGGGTCTTTACTTACAAGATGACATTAACTTAAGTGATCGATTTAAACTGACTATTGGTTTAAGAGCTGATATGCAATTATTTGAAGATACTCCTGAAAATAATAATTTTAACACTGTTACTATTCCTTTAATTGAAGCTGCTGGCTATGATTTAAAAGGAGCTAAAACAGGTGAGTTTATAAAACCACAAGTAATGATTGCGCCAAGGGTTAGCTTTAATTACGATGTTAAAGGAGATAAAACTACACAATTGCGTGGTGGTGTGGGTATATTTACTAGTAGAGTTCCTTTGGTATGGCCTGGTGGAGCTTATAATAATAATGGTTTAAATCAAGGATTTGAATTTAGAGGTTCTTGGTTTACCTCAACACCATTTCGTCCTGATGTAACTAATCAGTATCCTGGCAACATTGATCCTAATAACCCACCTCCATCTGGAAACATCGATTTGTTTGCAAGTGAATTTAAGATTCCTCAAGTTATTAAAACTAACTTAGCAATAGATCAAAAACTACCTGGTGGAATTATTGCTACATTCGATGCGATTTACACTAAATTTATCAATAACATTTATTATGAAAATGTTAACCTAGCTCCATCTTATGGAAACCTCGATCAACCAACAGATCAACGTCCATTATTTAACAGAAGAGACTTAGTAGATGGAGATTATGGTAGAATTACATTAGCTTCAAACACTAGTAAAGGTTATGCATATAACTTTAGTTTATTATTAAGAAAAAGCTTTACGAGCGGCTTTAACTCTTCTATTTCTTACTCGTATGGTGATTCTTATTCTATCTATGATGGAACTTCTTCTCAGAACTCATCTCAATGGAGATACAACCAAACAGTTAGTGATAGAAACGTTGTAAATGACGTTAGAAGATCTCAATTTTCTGCAGGAAGTAGAATATTAGGTACAATAGGATACCGAAAAGAGTATGCAAATCATTTAGCAACCCAAATTTCTTTGGTATATGAAGGTCGTTCTGGAAACCCATACAGCTTCTTAGTTGGTAATGGAGACAGAATGATTAATGCTGATAGCAGAACTCCTGAATTAGCCTATATACCTACAAGTAATGCTGATATTAACATGCCTGCTGCCGATTATGCATTATTAGATGCATTTATCTCGCAAGATAAATATTTGAGTACTGTAAGAGGCCAATATGTAGATAGGTATCAAAATAGAACTCCTTGGGAAAATATCTTTGACCTTAAATTCTTGCAAGATTTTTACATTACTACAGCTAGTGGAAAAAGAAACACTCTTCAAGTTTCAGTGGATATCTTAAATGTTGGGAATTTACTTAACAAAAATTGGGGTAAGCAATATCGAAGAGGAGATTCAAGATTCAACTATTCTTTATACAGATTTGAAGGGTTCGAGCAAGATGTTAATGGTGATGATACTAGAGAGCCTATTTATTCTTTCTCAGAATTTGAAGAAAACAAGCCCTATTATAACAACTTAGACGATGCTGGTTTAAGAAGTTCAAGATGGCAAATGCAAATTGGTGTAAGATATATCTTTAATTAATTAGAGATTTCATCTATAATAATAAAAAAGGCTGCCAACGGCAGCCTTTTTTATTTGCCCAGACTCTATTGGAATGAATAGACAAAACATAATTAGGGCTTGCTGAAAAACTCAGAGTAAAGCAAAAGCTGGAGAGTTATAATATTCTCTGGCTTTTGCTTTTATTCTTATATGTGCAAGCCATAGTTTTAGCTTTGCTGAAAAACTTAACCATAGGCACAGGAGTGCCTGCCCAGTCAATTTGACTAGGTTAAGCACCAATATGATTGAAGCAATCCAGGACTGGGAAGTAGCTTGTAACCTTGCTTTTATCCTGTCCATCCCATAAGCTGTTTTTGCTTGTCCAAATTTGCCTTCAATTGGATTTCTCTCCCCTGGTCTTACGAGGTCTTTATCCTCTGCCTTTGGTCTGCCAAGTGGTTTGGCTATAAGTTTTATGCCTTCTTGTTTTAGCCATGCTCGATTCTCTCTGGTGCAATATGCTTTATCAGCTAATACTTGTTCAGGATAGTACCCAAATCTATTTTTATAATTATGTACATAATCAATCAGGTGCTTTCCTTCATTAAAAGCTTCCCAACTGATCCTGTCCAAGAAAGAATATCCATCAATGAGCGAGAGGTGTATTTTTGCTCCAAATTCTACTTTAGCAGTTGTTTTCCCTCTAACAATGGGTCGAACGTGTGGTTGATGGATGCTTACAATGCGGTTCTTTATGCTATTTTTAGTAACAAACATCTCATATTGTTGCTCATATAAAGTATGAAGTATCCATAGGTATCGTTGCTCTTTTTTAGGTAGGGTCTGCTGAAAAAAGTTTCAAGTGTCTAACAATCTGAAAGTTATGTCTGTTCTTGACTCTTTAGCCTAACTATTTAATACTAACCATTACAGGTCGATGATCAGAAACTTGACTAAAGTAAAAATCATTACACTCATCTAGCAAAAGGGTATTGGTAATAATTTCATTCGAATAGAATTCATTGGTAACTAAAATATGGTCAATATGACTAGGCCAACTTGGGTAAGACCATCCTAGACTCTCATCTATAGCAATGTCCATATCAGCAAACCTATAATTATCTGGGTCGTTTTTTAAAAGGTCGAATGTTACTTCCGATCCATCCTCAGAATATATTTCATCATTATAGTCCCCTAATACAATCACTTTTTCGTTGCTTAAATTGATATCAATATATTCTTTTAACAGCCTTGCAGCCTCCATTCTTCGAGCTACATTTTCTTCACCACCACAACATTTAAGGTGCAAATCAAAAATATATATTTCCCCAATCGCATGTTTTAATTTAATAACAGCCGGAGGTCTTGGGAAAGCACTAGAATTACTTTCCAACGGAGTGCTCAAACTTTCAACAACTTCTATTTCTGAGGATTTATATAAATACCCTAAATTTAAATTACCTGTATTGGAAATCACTCCCTCCCAGCCTTCGAGCTTATTCACAAGTACTTCAAAGTCATTTGCCGAATTTATTTCTTGCAGTCCGATGACATCAGGGTTTAAATTTGAAATAATATTTTTTATTTCTCCTATAGCGGTCGATGTTGCAGGGAAAAACTTTAAATTCCAAGTTAGTACTTCTAAGGAATTTGAATTGGTCGTCAACAAACAGTCACTATAGTCTGTATCTTCCACAACTACTGGTGGTACAGGATCAGTTTTACATGCGGAAACGAAAAAAAGGGCAGCAATTAAAATTAATAATCTATTAAACATGGCTTATATTTATAATATTGGAATAATAATACTATGAATTTTTCATCAATTACAAATCTATCCTTCTTTATTATAGCATCATCACTTTTTTTCGTTGGTTGTTCAAATAATGATCAACAAAAGAGTGAAAAAGAATCTACTATTGAGAGCGTAACTAAATCCGTTAACATCGATTTTGCCGATATACTCGATCGCAATGAACTAAGAGTTGCTGTTGATTATAGTGCCACCACATATTTTTTATACAAAGGCCATCCCATTGGTTTTGAATATGACCTTTTAAAGAAATTTACAAAAAGCATGGGAGTTGACCTCAAAATAATCATTCAACCGAGCATTAAAGAATCATTTTCTAAGCTGCAACGTGGCGAAGTTGATTTAGTTGCTTATCCTCTAGCCATTACACCAAGTAGAAAGGAACAGGTGAATTTTACACAGCATTACCGCACCGTTCGTCAAATGCTAATTCAGCGTAAGCCTGAGGGGTGGCGTAAAATTAACCCACACGCCATGAATAAGATTCTAATTCGGAACCAAGTGGATTTACTGGGTAAAAAAGTTCATGTGCTCAATGCATCTTCTTATCTCGAAACCCTAAAATCCCTTGAAAAACAAATTGGAGGAGATATTATTATTATTGAAGATTCTGCCTCGGTAGAATCTGATGAAATGATTAAAAGAGTTGCCACAGGCCAATACGACTATACCGTAGCCGATGAAAACCTTGCCCAAGTAAATTCATTTTATTACCCTAATATCGATTTCGAAACACCTGTAAGTTTCCCTACAAGAATTGCTTGGGCTGTGAGAAAAACATCCCCTGTACTACTCGATTCTTTAAACATTAACATAGAGAAAGTAAAAAAATCAGGATTGCTCAACATTCTGTATAAAAAGTATTTTCTTTCCTCTAGGAGTATTCAAAAAGTTGCGAACGAAGACTATACATCTCACGATGGCAAAAAAGGTCTTTCCCCGTATGATAATCTTATTAAAGAGCAAGCCAAACGAATAGGTTGGGATTGGCTCTTACTCGCCTCTATGGTTATGCAAGAATCTCATTTCGACCCCAATGCCAAATCTTGGGCAGGGGCACAAGGCCTATTGCAATTAATGCCGGCTACGGCAGCTAATTTTGGTATAAAAAACAGAAGTAATCCTGAGCAAAGCCTTAAAGGAGGAACCGATTATTTAATTAAGTTAGAAAAACGCTGGATGAGCAATATGCAAGACACCACAGATATAGCGGCTTTTGTAATGGCCAGCTATAATGCCGGCCCCGGGCATGTAATTGATGCACGAGCATTAGTCACCAAAAATGGGGGGAACAGAGATAAATGGAGGGATGTTAGAAAATATTTGGCCTTACTTTCAACCAAAAAATACTATACCGATGAAGTAGTAAAACTTGGTTATTGCAGAGGCGAAGAGCCCGTTAATTATGTAAAACAGGTTAACGAAAGGTACCAGATTTATAAAGACTTAGTTAAATAAATTATTTTAATTTTAGCTCTAATCATCCACACCTCCTCAGAGTCACTCGTAGAGGACTCTGAGCTAAAAAGAAGATAGAAGATGAAATGGGTAAATAAAAACAAGGACCGATATTTTAAACGATACTTAAAACCTACGATTATTATACCTGCTCAGAGTCACTCACAGAGGACTCTGAGCTAAAAAGAAAAGAATAGAATATAAACAAAATAGAGCAACAGTAGAAAACTAAATGTTAACCTATACCAACCATAGCGAGCTAAACGAAGTTTTTATTACTCAGAGTCCCTTACAGGAGACTCTGAGGAGGATAAAGAGCATTAGTCACCAAAAATGGGGGGAACAGAGATAAATGGAGGGATGTTAGAAAATATTTGGCCTTACTATCAACCAAAAAATACTATACTGATGAAGTAGTAAAACTTGGTTATTGCAGAGGCGAAGAGCCTGTTAATTATGTAAAACAGATTAATGAGAGGTACGCTATTTATAAGGATTTAGTAAAATAATTTCCTACTTTTATGCTAAGGCTTACTCGCCTAATAATCAACCAAAGAAACATTTTTATTTATAACTATGAAAAATAGCGAACGTTTAGTTTCTCTGGATGCCTTTCGCGGGCTAACCATTTTATTAATGATTGTGGTAAACACCCCTGGCAGTTGGGTCTATATATATCCTCCATTGCGCCACTCCGAATGGCATGGGGCAACCCCGACCGATTTAGTTTTTCCATTCTTTCTGTTTATTGTGGGTGTGGCTATGTGGTTTTCATTTAAAAGCTATGGACATAAAATGTCGCAAGCAGCATTTTTTAAAATACTGAAAAGAACTGCGCTTATTTTTCTGATAGGGCTATTCCTAAATGCCTTCCCCAAATTCAACTTCGATCACCTTAGAATAATGGGTGTGCTACAACGCATTGCTTTAGCCTATGGTTTTGCGGCTATCGCTGTTTTATTATTACCAAAGATAGGAAGGTGGATTTTTTCAGCAGTTGTATTAATTGGCTATTGGGTTTTGATGTATGCCCTAGGCGGTAATGACCCTTACAGTTTGGAAAATAATTTTGCAACAGGCATAGATGTTTCACTATTTGGAGATGCCCATGTATATCATGGCTTTGGCATCGCTTTTGATCCTGAAGGACTTTTAAGCACATTACCTGCTATGATTAATGTAATATTGGGATATTTAGTGGGAGAAATAATATCCTCCACCAAAGATTTAAAGAAAATAATTAGCAAACTTATCCTTTTGGGTATGGTCGGTATTATTCTAGGACTTTTATGGGATTTAGTTTTTCCTATAAACAAACCAATTTGGACAAGCTCTTTTGTAGTTTATACAGTAGGTATTGCTCTATTGGTACTCTCATTATTTATTTGGATTATTGATTTTAAAGGAGCTAAAAAATGGACAACTCCTTTGCTTATTTATGGAACCAACCCTTTATTGATATTCGTACTTTCCATTATTTGGGTTGAGGTAATTATTAACTTTGTTCATTTTGGCCAAGGAGATAATCGAATAAATGGCTATAGTTGGTTATACCAAACAATTTTTGTGCCTATAGCTGGCAATATGCTTGGCTCGCTTTTGTTTGCATTATTTCATGGGCTGTTATTTTGGGCTGTAGGTTATATCCTTTATAAAA
>Ga0256834_1000472_pt1 | contig 29015 bp, 29 predicted proteins | sample 4281140metaG_FD_190536 | JGI IMG/M metagenome (GOLD analysis project Ga0256834, IMG submission 190536) | Hydrothermal vent microbial communities from East Pacific Rise, Pacific Ocean - 4281-140 | ecosystem: Environmental > Aquatic > Marine > Hydrothermal vents | place: Pacific Ocean: East...
ATGTGTGCGCAACTAATAGCGATACGGCTATCGGTCACAATGTCCGTACGCCTTGCTTTAAGTGGCAGAGCAATACATATATTTGACATTAAGAGATATTTGGTATAAAATGTCACACTTACTTACTAACCCACTATCTTAACCATAGTGTAGAATCCCGCAACAATAGTCATAGAGGAACTTTTTAATGAGCGAAAATGCGCGTCCAAATGCAAGAAACAATAAAAACAAAACACATAAGCCAGTTAATGGTCATACAGTAGAAGATTTAAGAACTAAGAGCCTGGAGACACTTGTTTGTTTAGCAGAAGAGCTCAAAGTAGAGCACCCAAATGAGTTAAAACGCCAAGATATCATCTTTGAGATACTTAAATCTCAAACTGCTCAAGGTGGCTTTATCCTCTTTACAGGCATATTAGAAGTGATGCAAGATGGTTACGGATTTTTACGCACAGTAGATAAAAACTTTAGTGACTCACTCCATGATGCGTATGTCTCAAGCACACAGATTAAGCGTTTTGCCTTAAGAAATGGTGATGTAGTGACAGGTCAAGTACGCCCTCCAAAAGAGCAGGAGAGATACTACGCTCTTTTAAAGATAGAGGCTATAAACTACATGCCTCCAGAGGAGAGTAAAAAACGACCTCTATTTGAGAATCTAACTCCACTATATGCACTTGAGCAGCTAAAGCTAGAGTATCATCAAGATCATATAACAGGGCGTATGCTAGATCTATTTTCGCCTATGGGTAAAGGGCAAAGAGCACTTATTGTTGCACCTCCTAGATCTGGAAAAACAGAGCTTCTCAAAGAGATAGCCCACGGTGTAGCTCAAAACCATCCAGAAGCAGAACTGATGGTCTTGCTTGTAGATGAGCGCCCAGAAGAGGTAACTGACATGGAGCGTTCAGTCAAAGGTGAGGTCTATAGCTCAACATTTGATATGCCTGCTAAAAACCATGTAAAAGTTGCAGAGATGGTGATAGAGCGCGCAAAAAGACGCGTTGAGATAGGCAAAGATGTCATCATACTGCTAGACTCTATCACACGACTAGCAAGAGCTTATAACACAATCACACCATCTAGTGGAAAAGTACTTAGTGGTGGTGTAGATGCCAATGCACTTCATAAACCAAAAAGATTTTTTGGAGCAGCTAGAAATATTGAAAATGGTGGTAGCCTAACTATCATAGCAACCGCACTAGTTGAGACTGGTAGCCGTATGGATGAGGTGATATTTGAGGAGTTTAAAGGCACTGGTAACTCTGAAGTTGTACTTAGTCGTAAGATATCAGATCGTCGCATCTTTCCAGCTATGGACATACTCAAATCTGGAACAAGAAAAGAGGAGCTTCTCATAGGCGCAGAGATACTTCAGAAGGTTTTTGTATTGCGCTCTATGTTACACAAACAAGAGGATGAGGTAGATGCGCTTAGATTTCTCTACACCAAGATGAAAAAGACTGCCTCAAATGAGGAGTTTTTATCTATCATGAATGATGGATAATGAGGCGTATAGGGGTCTTTGATAGTGGCGTTGGTGGTCTTAGTGTCACTAAAGAGCTAATCAATGCTAGAGTATTTGAACAGATTATATATTATGGCGATACAGCGCGAGTTCCATATGGTGTTAAAGATCAAAACACCATCATCAGATACGCTCTTGAGGCAGTTGAGTTTTTTAAGAACTTTGAGATAGATCTACTTATAGTAGCCTGCAACACAGTCAGTGCGTATGCACTTGATGAGATGAGAGCCCAATCTAACTTCAAGATTTTAGGTGTTGTTGAGCCTGGCGTTGAGGCTGTAGTATCAACAGACATATCTCTTGATGCGCAGATATTAGTACTAGCCACACATGCCACAATCACCTCAGGTGCCTATCAGAGCGCCCTACAACATAGAGGCTATAGTAATATAGCTGCAAAAACAACAGGTCTTTTTGTACCTATCGTAGAAGAGGGTCTGTATAGTGGAGCTATCTTAGATGCTACCATAGAGCACTATCTTAGTGCTTGTAAACAGCCCGATGCTATCATACTAGGCTGCACTCACTTTCCGCTAATCAAAGATCAAATTAGTCGCTATTTTAACAACAAAAGTCTCATTATACACTCAGGAGAAGCGATATCTATGCAGCTACTAGAGGAGTTTGGAGAGATAGATAAAAATCTCAAAACAGAGATCAAGCTTTTTGCATCACAAAACCCAGAGGCACTTAAGCAGACGGCTAAAGATTGGCTTACCTAATACAGTTTTTATCCCTCTTATGCTAAACTAGAGTAAAAATTAATCAAGGAGTAGGCACTGTGGATCAAAATTTTCAAGTGTTGGCACTAAAGTATCGTCCACATAAATTTGCTGATCTTATTGGTCAAGAGACCATTGTGCAGACTTTGAGCGCAGCACTAGATTCAGATCGTCTATCACATGCTTATCTCTTCTCTGGCTTACGCGGTTCTGGAAAGACCTCAACAGCACGGATATTTGCAAAGGCTCTAGTCTGTTCACAAGGTCCAACTTCACACCCGTGTGAGACATGTGAGCAGTGTGTAGCAGCAAATAGCAATAGACATCTAGACATAGTAGAGATGGACGCGGCATCTAGTCGAAAGATTGATGATATTCGTGATCTTATTGAACACACCAAATACAAACCATCTTTAGCATCTTTTAAAGTCTTCATCATAGATGAGGTACATATGTTAACTAAAGAGGCATTTAACGCTCTTCTAAAGACACTTGAGGAGCCTCCAGCTTATGTAAAATTTATACTAGCTACCACTGATCCGCTAAAACTTCCAGCTACTATATTGAGTAGAACTCAGCACTTTCGCTTCAAAAAGATCTCAACAGCTACTATATCTTCACATCTAGCACACATATTAAATCTTGAAAATATCACATACGAATCAGAAGCATTAGACATACTAGCAAGAAGTGGCTCTGGAAGTCTCCGCGATACGCTAACTTTGCTAGATCAAGCTATCATATACTCTAAAAACCACATAGATGTAGTTAGTGTCACTAAGATGCTAGGTCTTATAGATCCACAATTTTTTGAACATATCATGCAACTCATTTTAACAAAAAATACAGATGGCATAATCTTAGAGCTCAAAAACCTCGAAGAGTATGAGAGCGAAATGGTAGTTGATGAGTTAACATCTTGGCTTAAAGAGCGCCTCTATAGTGGTGATTTGAGATTTTCTATAGTGATGATGGAGCGATTTTTCAAGATATTGAGTGAAGCAAAGTCACTATTTCACATAAATGCTGATGACTCTTTTGTGCTAGGACTGCTACTGTTTAAGATGCTAGAGGCTATGAAAGTCAAAGAGATAGACCAGATGATAGAGTCACTAGAGACACAGGTACAAAAACCGCTAACAAATAGCTCAACAGACACAACAACAATCAAAGCAACTGTCGATAAGCCATCTACTCCAGATACATCTCTAGATCTATTTGAAAAACTATGTGCTGCCATCCATGATAGAAGCAGTGAGCTTGGAGAGCACTTTAGAGATAGCATATCATTTATATCGTACGAAGATGAGACTTTAGTCTGGGAGAGCTGCGCCACAGATGAGGCTAAAGAGCAGCTTCGGCACAACTATAGTGTAATCAAACAGTTGGTGCAAGAAGTGTATGGATTTGGCACCAAAATAAAACACAATGCATGCTCACAAGAAGAAGAGAGACCAGCTTTTATGCAAGAAGAGGCTCCGCAAAGTGGCTCAACCATCCAGACAGTACAGCTTGAGTCCACTACAAAACAGAGTCAAGAAGAGGTAGATAGTGGTGATATCTTGCAAGAGCCTATGGTTCAAAAAGCAACTGAACTCTTCAACCCAACAAAGATCACCATCCAGAGCAAAGTGTAGATGATAGATATTCGTAAACTACAGATCACAACCCCTACTCACACTCTTGTTGATATCTCACTCAAGATCAAAAGCTCATTAGCGCTAGTTGGTGAGAGTGGAAGTGGCAAGAGCTTAACCCTTAAGGCAATTTTAAACCTACTGCCTCAAAACCTTAAACTATCTAGTGATATCAGATCTGAATTTGATCTTGTACGAGGCAAAAGCATAGCATATGTACCTCAAAATCCCTTTACTGCCCTGTCTGCACTAACAAAAATAAAAAAACATTTTAGTGATAACTATGATCCTCAAAAACTCTTTAACAGAGTTGGGTTAGACAGATCTTTACTAGATCGATTCTCTATTGAGCTATCAGGTGGGCAGCTACAGCGAGTTGTATTGGCAATTGCACTCAGCCACTCTCCAAAACTACTTTTGCTAGATGAACCAACAACTGCACTTGACTCTAAAACAGCTCAAGTTATCATAACTCTACTCAAACAACTACAACAAGAGATGGGGTTTAAGATGCTCTTTGTCACTCACAACATCTCACAAGCCAAAGAGTTATGTGATGAAATATCGGTAATAAAAAAAGGGCAAATTATTGAGAGTGGGTCTGCTGCCTTCATCATAGACTCTGCTCAACATAGATACACCATAGATCTCATAGAGGCAAATTTCAAATACAGAGGCTTTAGAGAGTGAAAAAATTTTTTCTTGCAGTAATTTTACTAATGCTCATAGCAGTTGTAGTGGCTACTGCTATGTTTGTAGCTAAATATGGTCACAAAACCGAAGAGTTAGCAGAGTACAACCCACCTCAAACAACATACATATATGATCGCAATGGTAAAAAAATAGCCAATATCTTCGAGAGTGAAAATAGAGCATTTGTAGAGTTTGATGATATCCCACCACGAGTGGTAGAGGCTCTTTTAGCTATCGAAGATACAACTTTTTTTGAGCATAAAGGTGTGAATTTAGACGCTATTATGCGTGCTATTATCAAAGATATCAAAGCCAGAAAGCTGGTTGAAGGTGCTAGTACGATAACCCAACAGTTAGTCAAAAACACTCTACTTACACGCGAAAAAAAGATTATCAGAAAACTCAAAGAGGTAGTCTTTGCCATTAAACTGGAGATGGAGTTAAGTAAAGAGCAGATTCTTGAGAGGTATTTTAATGTTATCTATCTAGGACATGGCTACTATGGCATACGCACTGCTGCTATGGGCTATTTTCATAAAAGCTTAAAAGAGCTGAGCTTAAAAGAGATAGCCATACTAGTAGGTCTACCAAAGGCACCATCTTTTTATGATCCTACAAAGAACTATGAGCCATCACTAGGTCGCGCCAATGGTGTTATAAGTCGCATGTACTCTCTTGGCTGGATAGATGAGACAAGCTACAAAGAGGCACTAGAGGAGCGCCCAAAAGTGTACGATGAGACACTAACTCAAAATCAAGCACCTTATGTTGTAGATGAGGTATTGCGTCGTGCACAGGCGATATATCCCGATATAAGGTCAGGTGGATATACTATCTACACAACTATAGACCTGCCTCTACAACAGATTGCGCGTGATGCGATGAGATATGCATACGATCTTGCACTCAAAAGAACAGAGTATAATGAGAGTGCTAAAGAGCAGTTAAATGGTGCACTTGTGGCATTAGATCCAGATGATGGTGCAGTGTTGGCTTTGGTAGGTGGAGTAGATTACACTAAAAGCTCTTTTAATCGTGCAACACAAGCTATGCGTCAACCAGGCTCTGCGTTTAAGCCATTTTTATATCAAACTGCATTAGATTTTGGACTTAGTGGAGCTACAGAACTTATAGATATCTCTAGAACATATGAGTATGAGAGTGGAGATACTAATAAAAAGTGGCAACCACGCAACTACAGTAGAGACTACAAAGGTCTTATAACCTTACGAGAAGCACTAGTTCACTCTAAGAATCTAGCAACTATCAATATGGTTACAGACATAGGTCTTAGAGCCGTCATATCAGAACTTAAGCGATATGGCTTTACAGATCTGCCACATGACCTATCACTAGCGCTTGGAAGTGTCACTATGTCGCCACTAAAGTTTGCTGGATACTACACTCTCTTTGCATCAGGCGGAACCATCTATGAGCCACATATCATAAAAAATATTGACAACAAACTCAATAGCTGGCAAGCTACCACAACTAGCAAGGATGTGATAGATGAAGCGCAAGCATACATCATGACTACAATTTTACAAGATGTAGTTAGACGAGGAACTGGTAGACGCGCTAAAGTAGCTGGTGTTGAAGTAGCTGGCAAAACAGGTACAACCAACAACTCCGTTGATGCATGGTTTGCTGGATACACACCAGACCTTGAGACCATAGTCTGGTTTGGTAATGATAACAATACTCCTATGTACAAAAAAGAGACAGGTGGGCGCATGGCAGGACCAGCCTTCTCTTACTTCAATACAGAGGCTCTTAAGCTATATCCACAAATGAGCAGAAAGTTTAAAGTGCCTATAAATATAAGAAAAATTAAGTATAATGGCAAAGATGAGTATTTTACAGATACTTCACCACCACCAAAACCTAGCAACTCTGCAACTCTGCAAGAGTCGTTACTATTTTAGGAGCGTTTATGAAAAAGATTTTAGTTACATTTTTGCTACTGTGTGGACTAGTTTATGCAAGTCCATTTGATCAAGGGAAGACAAACTTCTCAATCACAGCCTCAAAAAATGGCTTGGACACCATACTTGGCATAGGAGCAAACTTCTTTCTATTTGATGGTTTAAGTGTAGGAGCAGAGTATCGAGGAACTTTTGGCGATGATAACTCACGCAATGATATCAACATTCCAGTAAGTTACTACCTGCGCATACCAGGTCCAATCCGTCCATATGTAGGTGGTTTCTACAGAGTGTCGATAGACGACAACAAGAACAATGACTATGAGACATATGGAGGTAGAGTTGGTATCTCAACATCAAGAGGCAATGGCTATCTAAATGTAGGATACATACAAGAGTGGCAAAACCGTGGCGGAGAAGTGCATACTAACGGTCGCCCAGAGATATCGGGCGGTATTAGCTTTTAGTAGAGCTAGTGCTCTTGTTGCTTCTTGCCAAATGTTGCTTTTAAGCCTTCTATTAGCTGCTTTTTTTCTGTAGCAGATAGTATGGCATCGCGATGAGTAAATAGATATTGCGATGGTGGCATATCTCCATCTTCAAGCTCTTCTGCTGCCTCATCAGCATCATCATTCTCTACATATCCCCACTCAGAGATATTAAAATGCTCTCTACCTTCAGTAACATCATAGCTCAACAACCACGACACCGGTGCAACATTGCTATACCAAGGCCATACAGTCTCATTGGAGTGACAATCAGCACAACTTTGCATAAAGAGCTCTCTAGTTAAAGGCTTATCCCACTCTGGCTCTGCCAACACCTCTGGATTAACATGCTCTCTACCATACGGTATAACCTGTATAACTACAAACAACACAACAATATATAGAAAAAGTTTTTTCATTTAATGCCTTAAGTCAATAATTTTCGTAAAAGTATAGCGTAAAAAGTATCATTTTGATATAATGGCAAAAACTAAGGTAATTTATGAATTTTCTATACAATCCAAAGCACCATTTTAATCTAGCCAACCTATTTACTATGTTAAACATCGCAAGTGGCTTAACTGCAGTCTACTTTATCGCCCATCATGAGTTCTTTTTAGCTATCATTTTTGCTTGGATTGGGGGTATTTTCGATATAGTTGATGGCAAAGTAGCCCGCAAACTAAATCTATCTAATGAGTTTGGTATACAACTTGACTCATTTGCAGACTTTCTATCATTTGTGCTAGTGCCTGTATTTTTAATCTTTGAAGCGGTTTATGTTGAAACATCTGGTATTGTCATGTTAGTATGCGCCATAGTCTCTATATATTATGTTATTAGTGGCTTGCGTCGTCTTATACAGTTTAACATAGATGCAGTAGAGGGTGAGTTGTTAAGATTTTTTGTTGGAGTTCCTACGCCACTGGGAGCTATTTTGTTGTGGTTGTTATATCTTAGCTACATCTACCTACTTATTGCGCCGATATTTATTGCAGCTGCTATGGTAGTTGTAGGAGTATTGCTTAACTCTAGGGTAAAGATACCACACCCTTAAGGTCTTGTTGGCGATAGCACATAGTGTTAAATATCATAAAAAGTTGTGTAAATTTTGAGTTGTGTTAAGTGGTGGGTCCTGGGAGACTCGAACTCCCGACCTCTCCGTTATGAGCGGAGAGCTCTAACCAACTGAGCTAAAGACCCATATTGCTAGTACTAATTTTAAGAGTGAGATTATACTATCACAAACTTAAGAGCAAGCTTTAATGGAGAAAAATTTACACATTAAACCTAAAATGCATCACATCTCCATCTTGTACTATATACTCTTTGCCCTCTAAGCGCATCTTACCAGCATCTTTAGCACCACTCTCACCACCATGCTCTACAAAATCATTAAAGCCGATAACTTCTGCACGAATAAAGCCCTTCTCAAAATCATTATGTATCACCGCGGCTGCTTTTGGTGCTGTTGTATTTTTGTAGATTGTCCAAGATCTAACCTCTTTGACTCCAGCGGTAAAGTAGTTCATCAGACCTAAGCTATCAAAACCTTTTTTGATGATCTGGTTAAGTCCTGAGCTCTGAACTCCTAACTCTTTTAAAAACTCATCACGCTCATCATCATCTAACCCCACAAGCTCCTCTTCCATTTTAGCACATAGCTTAATGACTTGACAACCTTGACTTGCTGCATGCTCTAGTAGAGCTACTGTAGCGCTACTATCTTCAAGTAGTCCATCCTCATCTACATTGGCACCATAAATGATCTCTTTTGAGGTTAAGAGGCGTAGCTCCTGATTGAGTCTTGCAAACATGTCATCATCTATCTTCTCAAAACTTCTAGCTAGATTACCCTCTGCTAAATACTCTGCTAGCTCATCTGCAAACTCTATAAGCTTAGCTATGCTCTTGTCAGATTTAGACTGTTTTTGTAGTCTGCTTATGCGATTAGATAGAGCATCTATATCTGCCAATATAAGCTCGGTCTCTATGATCTGGACATCTCTCAAAGAGTCTATGCCGCCCTCTGTATGTACTACATTGTCATCTTCAAAACAGCGCACTATGTGCAGTATCACATCACTTTCGCGGATATTGCTCAAGAACTTATTGCCTAGACCCTCACCCTTACTAGCACCCTTTACAAGTCCTGCTATATCTACAAAATCTATAACAGAGTGCTGCATGCGCTCTGGTTTTACGATGGCTGCTAGCTGATCTAGTCTCTCATCTGGCACTGCAACAACTGCCTTATTTGGCTCTATAGTGCAAAATGGGTAGTTTGCTGCCTCTGCATTTTGTGCTTTTGTAAGTGCGTTAAAAGTGGTAGACTTACCAACATTTGGTAGCCCTACAAGTCCTATTGATAATCCCATTACAATCCTTTAATAAACTCTACACAACTGCGCACTCCAGCGCCCGTTGCACCGTGAGGATTTACACCCCAACTACTTTCACTATATGCACTTCCCGCTATATCAAAGTGCATCCACTTCTGCTTCATCTCATCATCTATAAAGTTATCTAAAAATAGCGCTGCTGTAATAGCTCCGCCATATGGCTTTGAGCCTACATTGCTCATGTCTGCTATCTCACTCTTTAGAAGATCTTTAAGGTAGTTGTTAAAAGGTAGCGAAGCTGCTAACTCTCCAGCATCTGAGCTAGCGCGACGGATATGGTGTTTTAGGTTTCCGCTATGACCTAAGATGCCTGTTGTGTACTGCCCAAGAGCTACCATACAGGCTCCAGTTAAAGTAGCAAAGTCAAATAGATAGTCTGCTTTTACGCTCTGTTGAGCATAGCACAACACATCAGCCAATACCAACCTACCCTCTGCATCTGTATTTCTCACCTCAATAGTTTTGCCATTTTTAGCCACTAAAACATCATCTGGCTTGTATGCATTGGCTCCTATCATATTTTCAACCGCACCTACAAAACCGTGCACCTCCACAGGCAATCCAAGTGCTTCAACAGCCTTTAAGATACCCAACACTGCACACCCTCCAGCTTTATCCATCTTCATAGTCACCATAGAGCTAGATGGCTTTAGGCTAAGCCCACCACTATCATAAGTAAGTCCTTTACCAACTAAAGTTATAACCTTTTTGGCATTTTTTGGTCTGTAGCTTAAGTGTATGAGGCGCGGCTTATGGACTGAGGCTCTAGCAACCGCCAACATGGCATTCATCTTCTCATCTTCTAAAAACTTCTCATCATACACACTGCACTCAAGCAGACTCTCCCTAGCAAGCTCAACAGCACAAGCAGCTAAATCTACTGGTGTCATATCATCTGGAGGAGTGTTGACAAGATCGCGTGTGTAGTTAGTAGCGCTACATATAGTAACTACCTCATCAATCAAACTCTTGGCTCTTTTAGACTCTAGATCTGAACCTATACAGACTTGCAGCACTATCTCTTTGCTACTTTTGTCACTTTTATATCTATCAAAACTATAAGATCCTAAAAGCATGCCAGTTACAATAGCCTTTAGTTCATCATAGCTACTAGCTTCTATCTTAACTCTTTTGTAGCTGTATGAGAGAAGATTAGATGAGGCTTTTGCGATAGCATCTCTGATGCTCTGCAAGTTAGACCTATCTGCACCAACATAGATTTTACGCATATCATGAAGCGCACAGATCTGTGACTGAGCTGCTTTAAATCCAGCGCGCTCTAAAATCTGCTCATCACAATAACCTAAAAGATCTTTTAAGCCCAACACAATAAGCTCCATATCTGCTACAGTGCTGTTGAAACTATTTTCTGATAACTCTACTCTCAAAATATATCCTAAATCGTAAAAATAAAGCAGATTATACAGTAGATCTCTTAGATTTACCATCTTTTTACATATATTGAGATAAACTACCGTAAATTATTTATGGAGCTAAGACAAAGTGAGTTTAAAAGATAACATAAAAGCTGTAAAAGATGAGCTAAATAGTGAAGAGAAGTTTTTTGAAAAGGCTGTACTTACTGAGAGGTTTGTAAAGAGATACAAAAAACCACTCATATCGATAGTTGTGCTCATAGTTGCCATCTTAATTGGCATGATGATTAAAGAGTACTTAGATAAAAGCAAAATAGAGAGCGTAAATAGTGCATTTACAAAGCTACAAACCAATGCCGATGATACAGAAGCACTCAAAATTTTAGAGCAGAACTCTCCTGCTCTAGCAGACGCTTTTAAGCTACATAGAGCTGTAGATAGTGGAGATATTGAGGCTCTAAAAAAACTCAAATCATCTACTGATAGCGTTGTAGCTGATCTAGCCTCATACACCGTTGCTGCATCTACCCAAGATGCAAAACAGCTCTCATCTTATGCCAATAAATCAGACGCTATCTATAGAGACTTTGCCATACTAGATGAGGCAGTTATACTGCTTAAAAATAACGAGATCTCAAAAGCACACATGCGCCTTAGACTTATATCAGAAGAGTCCATACTATATGAGAGTGCAACTGCGCTGATGCACTATGGAGTTAAATGAGACAGATATATCTACCTCTCGTTATTGCCACACTACTACTGAGTGGCTGTAGCTCAAAAGAGTACTACAGCACACCATCTACACTCAACGACATCAAATTATGCCAAGATGCTCATAACGCCTATGAGCTTGCGCTAGCAACCAATAAAATCTCCAAACCCAACAGATACAAGTGTACTACTGGTTCAAGATTAGTGTACACAAGTGCCTCTACTGCTATGTTAGAAGATGGCTCACTACTACTTAAGTCTTCTAAAGATAGCGCCAAGATAGCACCAGATAGTGAACTTTTAGCTTCTGATGAGAAGTGGTTGATCTATACAAACAGAGAGAATCATCTATTTTTTAAGTCTCAAACCAGTGAGCAGGTAGTTGAGTTTGAGTTTGATAAAACAGTTGCTAGTGCTGCTGCCAATGATAAGGTAGCAGTTATACTGTTTGCCAACAACAACATAGAGCTCTACTCATTAGCAGATAAAAAGAGGGTTTTTAGTCTACCAAATAGTGCGCCAACAGCTATTGACAACCGCATACCCGCACCAAAATTCTTAAACTCATTGGCTCTAGTAGCAACATTAGATGGTAAGTTTGTTGTCATAGATAGTGAAAAAAAAGAGCTTCTTAGATCTACAATCATAAGCTCTGAGCGTTACTTTGATAATATATTTTATCTACATATCATCAAAGATACAGTTGTAGCCGCCACGCCACATGCTATATTTGTCATATCTGATCAAGAGTCTAAAGCAGAATATAGCTTAAGAGATGTTATTTTTAATAAGAGTGGCATATGGATAACTACCAAAGAGGGTGAAGTGATCCATCTTGATGAAAGACTGCAAGTTATAAGCTCTAAAAAGTATCCATTTGCACACTTTTTGGCAATGATTTTCAAAGAAAATAAGCTATATCTGCTAGAGAAAAATGGATACCTCATTCTCTTAGATAAAGATCTATCGGATGAGCAGATCTACTCTGTACAGATAGATGATGGGTATGTTTTTGCCTCTGATAGTGCATTTTATTTTGATGACAAAAAGATAGACATAGAGTAGAATGTCAAAGCAGCTTGAGGCATTTTTAGAGTACATTACTGTCACCAAAGCTCTGAGTGCAAATACCATACAAGCTTACAAAAGAGATCTTGAGTTTATCGAAACAAAGACACAAAAAACCCTACTAGAGCTAGATACAGACCTTATACTAAAGAGCTTAAGTGATATTGAAAACCGAAAAACACTCAATCGCAAACTCTCATCACTCAACGCCTTTTTTGAGTTTATACATGCCCGTCGCTATAGTCCCAATAGAGTAAAATTTACGCTCTCCAAAGTCCCAAAAACATTACCAAAGTTTCTGGAGCTAGAGGAGCTAAAAAGAGGTATTGAGCTTATAGAGTTAAAAGATTGGATAGCTCTTAGAGATAGGGCATTAATCATGTTTTTATATGCTACTGGTGTGCGCATTAGTGAAGCTCTAAAGGTAGAGCTAGTAGACATAGACGGATCTTGGCTTAAGGTTAGATTTGCCAAAGCAGATAAAGAGCGTTTGGTTCCCATAGCTCAAGTTGCGATAGATATGATCAGAGCATACTTAGATAAAAGACCTCACTCTCATGAGAAGATCTGGCTCAACTACAGAGGCACTCCACTTAGTCGCATATCTGCCTACAAAATAGTACAAAAATATCTAGGAGTCTCACCACATGTGCTACGCCACTCCTATGCAACTGCACTGATTATAGGTGGAGCAGATCTTAGGGTAGTACAGGAGTTACTTGGGCACTCTTCGCTTCTAACAACACAGATCTACACTCATGTTCAGCCACACAACCTAAAACAGACTGTACAGAAGTGTCACCCGCTCCAGACACACTTGAGCTAAGCAGATAGCGGTATCTTTAAGATTGCCACACTCCCAAACCCACTACCTCTACTATGTAGAGTAAGTGTAGCACCTATGGCACTAGCTAGCTGCAAAGAGAGACTAAGACCCAAACCCGTACCTTTATGTCTGCTATTATTGGAGCTTTTTAGCTGCACAAACTCATCAAAGATAGTCTGTAGCTGATCTGGATCTATCCCTATGCCACTATCTTGCACCTCAACAATAGCTTGATTGTTTTGAACATAGATCTCCACTTTGACACCTCCACTATCGGTAAATTTGATTGCATTTGATATAAGATTGATCACAATCTGCTTCAAGAGTTTCTTGTCGCTCTGTATCACTATCTTACTATCTTGCTCCTCGATATATGCAGACAACTCCTTCTCACTTGCAAGTGGCAACAACATCTGCAAAGAGTCATCTACAGCATCAAACAGATCAAAATGGCTAATCTCTACCTCAAACTTACCAGACTCAATCTTAGCGATATCCAATATATTGTTGATAAGCTTAAGTAGATGCATAGCAGAGCTCTCTATCTTAGCAACACTATCTTGTTGCTCATGATTTAGCCCCTCGTACATTATAAGGTATTGTGAAAATCCTATAATGGCATTGAGTGGCGTGCGCAACTCATGTGACATATTTGAGATAAAAGATGTCTTAGCATCTGATGCCAATCTAATCTTACCTATAAGTTCAATACGCTCCATCTGTGACACTATCATCTTAACAACAGAGTCTAAAAATCTACTCTCTTGACTATCTAGTGGCTCCTTAAGATATAGATATCCGTATACGCTTGTAGTGTTTTGAGTAAAATCATGTATCTCAATAGCTCTACACTCCAGAGCAGAGCTAGGCTTGTGCTCTGCAAAATAGAGCGGATATGCCAACATATGCCCTACCTTATGTATAGATAGATCTATACAAGCTCTCTTGTCATCAAGCGCACTCATCTGGCTAAACAGTTCTGTTAGCTCAACAAATCTCTGAAGTCGTATATTATTTTCTTGAGCTAATTTTTGAAGTGTATTATCTGTTACTTTAACAAGATGGTTAAAAACCTCTGCTAGATGATAGGTCTCATCACTTGAGTTGACCTTAACCTGTGTTGTATAATCATGAGTTTTACTAATATACCCTGCTGTCTCTTTGAGCTTTAAGATTGGAGCTGATATATGTTTGGCTAATCTCTTGCTCACTAAGACTATAGCAACTGCTCCTATTATGGTAAGTGCTAACAAGTAGAGCAGAACTTTATTGATAAAATCTGATATATGCTGATCTGATATAAAGTAGACTAGAGTATGCCCTTGAAGTACACCCTTAAGCTTAACTTGAGTCTGTAGATCTGATCTAAAAAAATGAGAGCTTCTCAATACAGTATCTGTGCTATTTAAAATTGCAAAACTAACACCGCTCTGTTTAGGTACAAAATGTCTAAGATTATCAAGTGGATATTTTGCCACCAGATACCCAAGTGCTCGATGATCAAAACTAGAGTATATAGGCTGGCAGAAAAATATCGTCTCTTTAGAGATATATGAGTTGCTGCCATTGAGATCTAATCTAACCATCTGCTGTAACTTATCTCTCCTTGATGATGCCACAATCATACCACTATGATCTAGTGCCAAAAAGGTTACCGATTCGCTACTTAAACCCCTACTTTTTTGCTCTAGCGCTCTTGATATGCGGTGATCTATATCGGAGCTTATAAGATCATCAAACAGCTCAAGCGATGAGAGAAATTTTACCTGCTCATCAAGCCTATTTAATCTGCTATCAATAAGATTTTTTGCCTGTTGCGCCTGTAGTGTGTACATCTGATGTTCTTGCTCTATCATGTTGTTGCGTGCAAGAAAACTAAAAAGAAGTATGATTAAGATATATGGCACTATAGCAACTGCCATAAAAGCAAAAAGTATCTTGGAGTGAAGACTAGATCTAATACTCTGCACAACACTCATGCAGAAGACTTTAGTATAGATCTGATTTTACCCATAAGGTCAACAATATTAAAAGGCTTAAGTATAAACTCAGTGGCATTTAGCTCAAATACTTTTGCTCTAGTCTCTCTGTCTCCAAGAGCACTAAAAACAATAACAGGAACATCAATCTGTAGTGTAGGTAGCGCATGTAAAACTTCAAACCCATCTAGTACTGGCATCATTAGATCAAGTAACATCAGGTCTATATTGTCTAATTGCAATAGCTCTAAAGCCTCTTTTCCATCTGATGCCTCCAGAACCCTAAAGCCCTCTTTGAGTAAAATTTTTACAACTATTTCACGATTCATGATCTCATCATCTACCACAAGTATGCTTCTCACAACTACTCCTCATAAAGAATCTTCACATCTACATCAGCCTGAGAGTATGGAACATACGCCACCGCACCATCAACACGCACAACAAATAGTAGAGCGCTCTTTATAGATTTCTGCACAACTGGTGCTCGCCTACCCAAATAGTGCTCTTTAAGCCAATATCTCTTTAGCCTCTTTTGTGACATGCTAAAAATACTCTTCTCAAATCTTTTTCGCAATAAATTTTGTGCTTGGTAGTTTATAGGAGTAATGGCAACACCATCTATAAAACGCGCTTTTTTAAGGTAGATCTGCTTAATCTGAAATTTGCTTAGTTTATCGACTGGAAAGTTATGATTGCCCACAAGCACAAATCTCTCATCAGCTTGAATCAATATAGCAACAAGCAGTATCAATACAAATTTCAAACTAAAGACTCTAAAAAAGTACTGAAAATGAGAGTTTGATCTGGCTCTCATTGGTGTATGAACGCAACTGATACTCTGCTTTATACGCCATAGACTGAACTGGTCTATATGTATACCCCATGATACCTATCTGCTCATTTCTAAAAGCTCCCTCGTCTATCTCATAGCTCTCAACGCGTGCTACAATATCATGCTGTGGTGTCAAGTGATAAACGCCCTGTAGATAGAGCGCATAAGGTACACTCCAACCACTATCTACTTTACGCCCCCCAAGCTCTGCACTTATATCATAATCAGTATCTTCGTACAACAATGATAACAGATAGTAGTACGACTCTATACCACTAACGGCTTTAAAGTATCCTACATTTGCTTTTACAAATAGCAGATCACTCTCTCTCTCAACTCCAAAAGCTACATGTGTTTTTATATGCATATTGTTGTAGCTATCATCTAAGTCTTGATTGTTTTGTACTATAGCAGTGTATTCATCGCCACCATCTAGGTGGTTCTCATACTTTATTTGAAGACCTGTAGTATAGCGCGGATAGAGTATGTATGCAAGATATGGACTAGAGGCTGAATCGCGCAATACAGATATAGGCGTAAGATTCCAATATCCTACTGGAGTATTGAATTTACCTATACGAAAATCAAAGTTATCTCCATATGAGTAGTCAACATGCAGTCTCTCTACGCTTATGCGCTCGCTACTATCGAAGCTATCCCTTTTACCCCACTCTTTTACATAACTATCTTTGATTTCAAATTCTGCAAGATATGAAAATTTTGAGTAGTTGGCGTACGATATAAGAGCTATATCATCAATGCGAATACGGTTATAATTATCATTACGATTAATATAATCCAACATAACATATCCGCCTATATATATAGGAGAATTTGCCACTCTGATGCCGCTACCAATCTTGTACTCATCTGCCTTTATGGTAGTAGATAAGATAGATAACAAGATCAGTAATATACGCATCACGATAGACTCTTTATATCCGACTAGTCGTCATCGTTGTCATCGTCATTGTCGTCATCATTATCATTGTCGTCATCATTGTCGTCATCATTGTCATCGTCATTGTCGTCATCATCGTCATTGTCATCTTTTTTGTCACTATCGCTACTAGAGCTTCCATTACTACTGGAGCTAGCCTGACTTGAGCTACTGCCGTGATCATCATCATCACTTGAGCTGTTGTGACCCATACTAGAGCTGCTAGACATATTGTCACCGCTATGGTTACCATCACTTGAGCTACTGCCATGATCATCATCTCGCTTACCATCATTATCATCATCTACATCACGATCATCATCAACACCATCTGAGTCCTTATCGTGATCATCTTTACCATCATCATCATTATCATGATCATCTTCATCTTTGATACCATCATTGTCATCATCATCATCGTAGCGATTGACAACTCCATCATTATCATCATCTTCATACAGATTGATGATGCCATCTCCATCTCTATCCATATTGTCAATAGCTGTCTGGTTGAGATCAGGAGTTGTAGGGGTTGTGGTTGTGTTTGTATCTGTAGAGGTGTTGTTATCTACTACAACTATTGGTGTTGTGTTGTTGTCTACAACTACAGTCTGGTTTACATCTGGAAATGGTGCTATTGTTGCCACGCCTGTTGTGTTAATATCTACTACAAGTGGAGTGTCTACTACACCATCCATGTTGGAATCATTTATATCTGCTCTTTGAGTTGCTAGATCCACAAAGCCTAAATCAATCACACCGCCATTAAGCTGTATAAAACCACCTGTGCGATTGCCATCACTAAAAGCAACTGGCGTTATAACTCTATCTGGATTTTCTGCATTTGTGGTCATCACAACCGTACAAGCAGTGCCATCAACAAGCTCAATATTAAAGCTCTGCTTAGCAACATCTGCACCCTGAGTCATTGCCTTATAGTAACTCCCATCAGTACAGTAGACTTCCACAAGTGCCTGTGGAGCTTCACCTCGTAACATTGTTGCATTTTTAACTGACTCGTCGCTATTTGATGAGTCGCCACCACACCCTACTAATCCTGCACCTACTAGAAACGCTGATAATACTATTGAAACTCTTTTCATTTTAAAGCCTTTTATATTGATATAGTAAAATTGTAAGGTATAAAGATGAAGATCTTGTGAAGCTTATGAGAATGTAAAAATAGAGTGGCACTCTAGAGCTGTCCACACTAGAGTGGAACAGACTATAGTAGTTAAAGATTAACGCTTTGAGAACTGTGGAGATCTACGCGCTTTTCTCTTACCTGGTTTTTTACGCTCAACAACTCTTGAGTCTCTAGTCATCATGCCCTCAGGCTTTAAGATGGCACGGAAGCTCTCATCGTACGCAACAAGAGCGCGTGATATGCCGTGTCTTAAAGCATCTGCTTGTCCACCAAAGCCACCACCAAGTGTAGTAGCTTTAATATCAACTGATGAGTTCTGCTTAGTAAGTACTAGTGGCTGCATTACACGAAGTTTTTTAGCCTCTAATCCACCAAGCCATGCATCTAGCGAAAGACCATTTATGGTCACTTTACCACTTCCTGGTGTTAACCATACTTTTGCTATTGAAGCTTTTCTTCTTCCTGTTGCATATGTTGTTGCCATTCTAGCTCCTTATTTGCTTATCTGTGCAGTGTGAGGGTGCTCACTACCTGCATAGATTTTTAGTTTTTTTAGCAGTCTGCGACCAAGGTTTGTTTTTGGTAACATACCGCGTGTAGCTAGTTTAAATAGTTTTTCAGGATTATTTTCAAGAAGATCCATCATCTTAACACTCTTAGTGCTACCAAAATAGCCACTATGTGAAAAGTACTCTTTGTCTGCTATCTTGCCAGCACCTTTAAACTTAACTTTTGAAGCATTAATAATCACTACAAAGTCTCCACAATCTAAATGTGGTGTAAAATATGGCTTATCTTTGCCACGAAGCCGTACAGCCACCTCTGTGATAAGGCGACCAAAAGTTTTACCCTCTGCATCAATCAAAATCCATTTTTGATCTATCTGCTCAGGAGTTGCGATTTTTGTAAATTTCATTATCGTACCCTTCGGTTTTTTAAAAAGTTCAGAAGTATAGCCATATAAACTTAAGTATCACTTAAATTAAGCTTAGACTAAGTATAGTATCGGCTAGATATAGGGCGAGTTATCTGTTATAATAGAGTAACTACAAGGAGATCTATGCAAAATAGAAAAAATCTTGGTCTCAAAGAGCTTATAGCAATAGCTATTGGTGGCATGGTTGGTGGTGGTATCTTTACCATTTTGGGCATATCAGTCTCAATGGTTGGTGCACTTGCTCCATTTGCGATTGCTCTTGGTGGTTTTGTAGCTTGGCTGGCTTCTTATTCGTATGTGAAGCTTGGTCTTTACTATAAAGATGAAGGCTCAACATACTCATTTTTCAAGCGTACATTTGCCACCTCATCTATGGCAGCATCTTTCATAGGGTGGTGTAGCATATTTGGATACATTAGCACAATAGCGCTATATGCTTACACATTCTCATCATACATCATAAGCGGCTACAGTTTTGCAGATGATCCACTGATCAGAAAAGGGGTTGCAATTTGCATAGTGTGGGTATTTGCTATGGTCAATATCTGGAGTGTTAAAGGGGTAGGTAAACTTGAAGATATCATGGTCTACTCTAAGCTACTAATCTTATCTATCATATCTATAGCGCTTATCTATTTTGCAAAGGTAGATTTTAGCACATTTGCGCTCAATATACAGCAAGATTTTCAATCAACACCTCTAGTGAGTATCTTGATTGTTGCATCTATCACTTTTGTGGCGTACGAAGGGTTTGAATTGGTCATAAATGCTACCAAGGAGATGGAAAATCCAGACAAGAACATACCAAAAGCCATCTATGGCTCTATTGTTATAGTTACGCTCATCTACTTTATCATTGCTCTTAGTGCTGTTTTAGCAATTCCAACGGAGGCTCTAATCAAAAATCAAGAGTATGCGCTAGCAGCTGGGGCTCAAGATATCATGGGAGGCATAGGAAGAGATCTGGTAGTCATTGGCGCTATACTGGCAACTAGTAGCGCGATCAATGGTACTCTTTTTGGCTCATCAAGGCAGATGGCAAGAGTCTCAGATGATGGATATCTGCCAAACATACTCTCTAAACGAGCAAGAGGCATTCCTATGGTTGCAATCTTGACTATATCTACGGCTTCATCTATACTTATTGCTATTGGTGGCCTAAAGCTTATACTTGAGTTTGGAAGTATCACTTTTCTGCTCATTTCACTTCTCATAGCAGTTGCAAACTTTAAGATAAGAGATAAAACTAACTCCAATAAATATGTAACACTAATATCTATATTGACCCTTATTTTAGGCACCATTGCTATACTCTACCATGAGTTACTAGTAGATCCTTTGCAGCTAATCTTGATCATTTTACTCTATCTTTTTTTAACAGTTGGTGCATATGTTTATACAAAGCAAGATCAGTGGAGTAAGAGATGATAAATACGCTATAATTGCACCAATATTTTAACTGGAGAGATTTATGAGAGGTTATAAGATTTTTGCTGGAAGCTCAAGTGGAGATTTTGCAAAACAGATATGCAAACACCTTGATGTACCTCAGGCAAAAGCAGATATTAGGCGATTTAGTGATGGTGAGATATTTGTACAGATTGCTGAAAATGTAAGAGGTCGTGATGTCTTTATTGTTCAGTCAACTGGTGCGCCATCAAACGACAACCTAATGGAGCTACTTATCATGACAGATGCCCTAAGACGCTCATCTGCTAGCACCATAACAGCTGTTGTACCATACTTTGGCTACGCAAGACAAGATAGAAAAGCAGCTCCACGCGTACCAATAACAGCAAAACTTGTAGCAAACTTGTATGAGACTGCTGGTATAGATAGGGTCATAACTATCGATCTTCATGCTGGTCAAATCCAAGGTTTTTTTGATATACCAGTTGACAACCTATATGGATCTATCATCTTTCAACAGTATGTAAAAGATCAAAATTTTGCTGATCCAGTCATAGCTAGTCCAGACATAGGCGGTGTAGCAAGAGCTAGATATTTTGCTAAAAATCTGGGTCTCGATATGGTTATAATCGACAAACGACGCGAGAAGGCAAATGAGTCTGAAGTGATGAATATTATCGGTGATGTTGAGGGCAAAAATGTCATCATGATAGATGACATGGTAGACACAGCAGGCACTATGATCAAAGGTGCAGCAGCCCTAAAAGAGCATGGCGCTCAATCAGTTATGGCTTGTGCTACACACGCTGTCTTAAGTGGCAAAGCGTATGAAAATTTAGATAGTGGCGCACTTGATGAGTTGGTAGTATCAGACTCTTTGGTCTCAAAAGATCACCCAAAAATTAGAGTTTTAAGCGTGGCTCCACTGTTTGGTGAAGTGATAAGAAGAGTCTACCACAATGAGAGTGTCAATAGTCTATTTAGTTAAAGGTTAAGATTGAAAATACCACATATTAGAAATTTCTCCATTATAGCTCACATAGATCACGGCAAAAGCACACTGGCTGATCGTATCATTCAAGAGTGTGGAGCAGTAAGTGAGCGTGAAGTATCTGCACAGATGATGGATACTATGGACATAGAGCAAGAGCGTGGCATAACCATAAAAGCCCAAAGTGTTAGATTGGACTACATCAAAGACAATAAACACTATATCTTAAACCTCATAGACACTCCAGGTCATGTCGATTTTAGTTATGAGGTTAGTAAGTCTTTAGCCTCATCTGATGGAGCACTGCTGATTGTGGATGCTGCTCAAGGTGTTGAAGCTCAAACAATTGCCAATGTCTACTTAGCACTAGATAACGATCTTGAACTTATACCCGTGATCAACAAAATAGACCTTAGCGCAGCTGAGCCTGAGAGAGTTGCTGAAGAGATTGAGACTAGCATAGGCATCGATGCAACCGATGCCATAATGGTCTCTGCTAAAAACGGCATCGGTATACGCGAACTTATAGATGCTATCGTAGAGCGCATACCTGAGCCTGAAGGTGATGAGAGTGCGCCTACAAAAGCGATCATCTACGATAGCTGGTTTGATCAATATTTAGGAGCTTTGGCGCTTGTAAGAGTTTTTGATGGCAACATAAGCAAAAAACAGCGCATAAAACTTATGAGTAACTCTGATGAGCATGAGGTGCTCGATCTGCTCTATCCACACCCCATCAAAAAGATCAAAACAGACTCTATAAAAAGTGGAGAGATAGGTATAGTAGTACTTGGGTTAAAAGAGGTTAAAACACTCAATGTTGGCGACACTATCACAGATGCCAAAAACCCATGTGCAGAGCCTGTTGGTGAGTATGAGAGTGCTAAACCATTTGTATTTGCTGGACTCTACCCTATAGACACAGATAAGTTTGAAGATCTAAGAGACGCTCTTGATAAGCTAAAGCTCAACGATAGCTCTTTAAGCTATGAGCCTGAGACATCAGTAGCACTTGGATTTGGGTTTAGGGTTGGGTTTTTAGGTATGCTTCACATGGAGGTGATTCAAGAGCGACTAGAGAGAGAGTTTAACATCGATCTTATCGCAACAGCTCCATCTGTGGTCTATAAAGTGCACCTAACTGATGGTAGCATGATAGAGGTACAAAATCCTTCAGAGCTACCTGCGGTAAATTATATCGACAGACTAGAGGAGCCGTATGTGAGAGCTACGGTCATTACACCAACAGAATTTTTGGGCAACATCATAAACTTACTAGTCTCCAAAAGAGGCGCACAAACTAAGATGGACTATCTTAATGAGCAAAGAGTACTACTAGAGTATGAGGTACCGATGAATGAGATAGTTGTAGACTTTTATGATCAATTAAAATCTATCTCAAAAGGGTATGCTAGTTTTGATTATGAGCCTATAGAGTTCAAAAGTGCAGATCTAATCAAACTAGATGTTCGTGTTGCTGGTGATGTAGTAGATGCTCTTAGTACAATTGTGCCAAGAAGTGCGGCTGAGAGCAGAGGTAGAGCACTTGTAAAAAACATGAAAGAGATTGTGCCCAGACAACTATTTGAGGTAGCCATTCAAGCATCTATAGGCAATAAGGTCATAGCTAGAGAGACGGTAAAGTCTATGGGTAAAAATGTAACCGCTAAGTGTTATGGTGGAGATATCAGTCGAAAAAGAAAACTGCTTGAGAAGCAAAAAGCGGGTAAAAAGCGGATGAAAGCCATAGGCAAAGTACAGCTTCCGCAGGAGGCTTTTATGTCTGTACTAAAGATGGATTAAGCGATGAAGTGTCTACTGTGTGAACAGTATGCACTTACTCACATATGTAAAGAGTGTCAAAAACTGCACCTATTGCCATCTAGATACAAACGCAAGATACAGGGCAAGGTAAAAGTCTACTCATTTTATAGATACAAAGATATAGAGCCTCTGCTATTTACAAAACATACAGATCTGGGCTACTACATATACTCCATCTTAGCCTCTGTCTCATTTGCTATATTTGCTAAAGAGCTTGAGATAGATGGCGATGTTGCAGTGATAGCAGTTGATGATAGAGTAAAAAATGGCTACTCTCACACATCCATACTTGCTAGCTCCATGCAAAAAAAAGCCCTACGCTACCGAGTAGCCGCCTTAAGAGATTACTCAAATACAGTCTATAGTGGTAAAAATTTTCAGTACAGACTTCTTCATCCAAGAGAGTTTGTACTCAAAGAGTTTAAAGAGCGTAAAGTGATCTTAGTAGATGATATCTTAACAACAGGTCTCACACTAACAGCAGCCATAAACTCCTTAAAAGAGCAAAATAAAGAGGTGCTATTCTGCCTCACACTTGCAGACGCTCAAGGCAAATAGAGTCTATTTTCACTATATTTAGATATAATTCAAACTATGCAGATTTTACTACTAGAAGATGATCCCGTACTCTCAGATGTTATTGCTGATTATCTATCACAATACTACAGCGTTTTGTGCGCTTTTAGTTCAGATAGCGCCATAGAGCTCATAGATCTTCAACATTTTGATCTATATATCTTCGATATCAACATACCTGGCAAAAATGGCATAGAGCTACTACAGAGCCTAAGAGACTTTAATGATACAACACCTACCATTATCATCACAGCCTATACCGATCTAGATAGACTAACAAAAAGCTTTGATGCTAAAGCTCATGATTTTATGCGAAAACCCTTTGATCTAGAGGAGCTAAAAGTGCGCATAGAGAGCATAAGGCGTATCTTTCACATAGAACAAGAAAGCTCCATAACGATATCTAGCTCCATAAGCTACAATCCAGATCTTCACACACTCTATATAGATGATCACACAGAGACACTAAGTCCAAAAGAGTCTGCACTGTTGAGCTATTTTATCAATAACGCTCAACGAGTTATAAGCTCTGAAGAGCTTATGCAGAACCTATGGGAGTTTGATATGCAGCCAAGTGATGCAACTTTGCGCTCTCACATCAGACGACTTAGAGAGATGGTTGGAAAAGAGAGCATCTGTACTATCCGTGGTGCTGGCTACATGTGGAACACCAAAACAACACAATGAACAGACTAGAGAAACGCTCTTTTTACTCATTTGTCGCTACCTATATTGCCTCATCGCTACTCTTTGTGTTGCTGGTTGGATTTTGGTACTATCAAGCCCAAGCGGCCTCTTTAAAAAGTAGCGAATACTATAAACTTCAACATATAGCAGATAAGATATCTGGTAAGATTATTTTAGCTCACATGAGTGGAGTAGAGCTTGACTTAAGTGTAGATCAGAGTGCAAATTTAGCTCTATATAACAGTAGACTAGAGTGTATCTATGGGGAGTTAAAAAGTGGTGTGTCTGTTAAAAAGGGTGGATACTTTGAACAAAATGGCTATAACATTATAGTCTCAGACTCTCCACAACATCACTTAGGGGTATATCTAGTGGCAGTAGAGTCAGATAACCTAGCCAATAAGGTCTCAAGACTACAAGGGGTTGTCATACTTACCATGGCAGGTGCTTTTCTTTTTATATGCATCATTGCTTGGTTTCTCTCGCGACTATTTATGCGCCCAATTCAAGAGAGAGTTAAACAGATAGAGCGTTTTATCAACGACATAACACATGAGCTAAATACTCCAGTTGCTGCACTATCTATGTTAAGCTCTCAAGCCCTAAAAAATGGCAAATATACAGAAAAATCTCTGAAAAATATTGCTATAAGTACACGACAACTGTATGATATATATCGCTCACTAACATACATCAACTTCAAACAAGAGCTTCTAAGTGATACAAAGGTAGATCTTCAAGAGGTTGTATTAAAAAGTTGTGAGTATTATGACTTCTATCTGCAAAGCAAGCAGATAAAACTAAAGATAGATACAGAGCCACTAGAGTACACTATAGATAGAGATAGAGCACTTCATCTGTTCAACAACCTCATAAGCAACGCTATCAAATACTCGCCACCACAAACGCAGATAGAGATCACGCTAAAAGATAACTACTTCTACATCAAAGATGAAGGCATAGGGATAGATAAAAAAGATCAACAAAAGATCTATGAGCGCTTCTATAGAAATACAGAGTATGCCGGTGGTTTTGGTATAGGTCTTAGTGTAGTAAGAGATATATGCAATAGGTACGATATCCTAATAGAGATTGAATCTAGTAAAAATAGTGGGACTATGTTTTTATTGAAATTTAATTTTTAGTAGTGTAGATCTGGCGGACAGACAGGGATTCGAACCCTGGGAGGTATGACCCTCGCTGGTTTTCAAGACCAGTGCATTCAACCAGCTCTGCCATCTGTCCGTAGTTGTATTAAAAAGTGGAGGCGCCACCCGGACTCGAACCGGGGATCAAGGATTTGCAATCCCATGCCTTAAGCCACTTGGCTATGGCGCCCAAAGGTGGTGCCCGGAGCCGGACTTGAACCGGCACAGTGTTACCACCGAGGGATTTTAAGTCCCTTGCGTCTACCAATTTCGCCATCCGGGCTTCCTCAGGTCAGACCTCTGGTTAAAGTCTCAACTGAGCCACTTTAATTATGGAGCGGGAAACGAGGTTCGAACTCGCGACCCCAACCTTGGCAAGGTTGTGCTCTACCACTGAGCTATTCCCGCACATATTAGTGTTTGTGGAGCGCAAGTATATCAAAAAATATTTTTCTTGTAAAGCTTTTTGCTCACAAAAATGCTATAATCACAAAAAGAATATACAAACAAGGACATAGATGCGTAGCGACACTATCAAAAAAGGCTTTGATCGTACTCCACACAGAAGCCTATTGCGTGCAACAGGACTAAAAGATGAAGATTTTGATAAACCGTTTATAGGCATAGCAAACTCACACATAGATATAATACCAGGGCACTTCTTTCTACAGGAGTATGGACGGATTGTAAAAGAGGCAATCCGCGAGGCTGGTGGTGTCCCATTTGAGTTTAACACTATCGGAGTAGATGATGGCATAGCTATGGGTCATGATGGTATGCTCTACTCTCTTCCTAGTCGTGAAATCATAGCAGATAGCATAGAGACTGTTATGAACGCACACAAACTAGATGCTCTCATCTGTATACCAAACTGTGACAAGATTGTACCTGGTATGATAATGGGCGCATTGCGTGTAAATGTTCCCACTGTGTTTGTCTCTGGAGGTCCTATGAAAGCTGGACACAAGAGTGATGGCACACCTATAGATCTAGCAACAGCCTTTGAGGCTGTTGGCACACATGCTCAAGGTAAGATGAGCGATAGTGAGCTATTTGAGATAGAGTGTGAGGCTTGTCCTAGCGGTGGCTCATGTTCTGGAATGTTTACTGCAAACTCTATGAATACTCTTTGTGAAGCTATGGGTATAGCATTAGAGGGCAATGGCACTATCTTAGCCATGACACCAGAGCGTATAGAGCTTGTCAAAAAAGCTGCTAAGCGCATAGTACAGATGGCAAAAGAGGATGACCAAAAACATAATCTTCGCAATATACTCAATGAGAAAGCTGTACACAACGCCTTTGTTGTAGATATGGCGATGGGCGGATCATCAAATACTGTTCTTCACATGCTAAGTATTGCCAAAGAGGCAGAGGTTGATTTTCCAATCACAAAGATCAATGAGATAGCCAAACAAGTAGCCCATATAGCAAAAATATCACCTTCATTATCAACTGTTCACATGGAAGATATTAACCGTGCTGGTGGTGTCAATGCTGTTATGAGAGAGGTTAGTAGAAGAGATGGTGTACTCTATCTAGATAACCCTACAGTTACGGGCGAGAGCATAGGTGAGAGAATTCAAAATGCTGATATCAAAGATCTAGATATTATCCATACTAACGAAAATGCATTCTCACCAGTTGGTGGACTTGCCATACTCTTTGGTAACTTATGTACAGAAGGGGCAGTTGTTAAAACAGCTGGCATAGCCGATACCATGAGATCTTTTAAAGGTAGAGCTATCTGCTTTGACTCCCAACAAGAGGCGATTGATGGCATCATGTCACATAGAGTAAAAGCTGGTCATGTTGTTGTTATACGATATGAGGGTCCAAAAGGTGGACCTGGTATGCAGGAGATGCTAGCACCAACCTCACTCATAATGGGACTTGGTCTTGGAGAGAGTGTAGCACTCATAACAGATGGTAGATTTTCAGGAGCAACCAGAGGTGCCAGTATAGGTCATGTAAGCCCTGAGGCAGCTGAGGGTGGCACTATTGCTCTTGTTAAAGATGGTGATGAGATAGCGCTAGATGTAGATGCCAATACTCTTGAACTACTAGTAGATGAGAGTGAGCTAAAGCAACGCTTAGAGAAATTTAGACCTGTTGTGAAAAAGGTAGACTCAAAGTGGCTCAAACGGTATGCTCTGCTTGTATCAAATGCTTCAAATGGAGCAGCACTAAAAACTGAGCTATAAAGGAGATGTTATGCAGCATGATGAAAAAGATAACACAGATCCATACAGAGACTACAAACCAGAGATTATAGAGTATGATCCAGAGGTTGATGACTCTGATGAGTATTTGGAGCGAGATAGACTTCTTGATAAAAAAGATGAGCTAAAAGATGTAATCACTGAGCTAAAAGATAAAAATAGAGGCACAAGAAAGGTGCGTCGTTAAGTGTTTACTGGACTCATTAGAGAGATTGCAGAAGTTCAAAGTTTTCAAGGTGACAAACTGTGTCTAAGGTCTAAGCACAAACCAAACCTTGGTGACTCCATAGCTATTAACGGGGCTTGTCTTAGCGTTGTCTCTATCTTTAGCGGTGGCTTCTGTGTAGAATTATCTGCCCAAACCGTAGCAACTATAGCCACAGATAGACTAGTAGGCAAGGTTCACATAGAGCCTGCTATGTTGCTAGGAGATAGAGTTGAGGGGCATCTAGTACAAGGTCACATAGACACCATAGGCGTGATCAAGAAGATACAAAAAGATGCCAACAATAGCCACACTATTACTATAAAAGTAGATAACTCTTTTATGCATCTTATAGCACCAAAAGGCTCTATAGCAGTAGATGGCATCAGCCTTACAGTGTCTCATACAGATAGTGACTCATTTACAATAACCATCATACCTATAACCATGAGAGAGACACTATTTTATAGCTATAAGGTTGGGGTGAGAGTCAATATAGAGACCGATATGTTTGCAAGATATATAGCCAATATATTAGATCACAATAAGAGAAAAGAGAGTGGGTGGAGCCAGATAGATAAACTCCACGCTCTCTATTAAAAGAGCCTAAAGAGCCAACTAGACTCTTTAGATATAGCGTCTTCTACGAGCTAGTAGCATAGAAGCTGCTAGCATCATAGCAAAGATTAGAGCGTATCTTCCAGCTTCACTATTGAGTGGAACAGCTACTGGTGC